>Ga0187843_10001689_pt1 | contig 13746 bp, 15 predicted proteins | sample SpaLakP09_SKY_43_FD_134516 | JGI IMG/M metagenome (GOLD analysis project Ga0187843, IMG submission 134516) | Oligotrophic lake water microbial communities from Sparkling Lake, Wisconsin, USA - SP09_SKY_43 | ecosystem: Environmental > Aquatic > Freshwater > Lake | place: USA: Sparkling Lake... | reverse complement strand
TTTCTTTTCTTTGGAGAACAGACGAACATCTGGTAGTGCAATTGCAGAAGCGGATGTTTCCTCTTCCTTTTTCATTACCTCTTTGACGTAGCGGATTTTAGGAGCCTTCTCAGTTCCAGAAATGATGATCAGTTTGCCATCGGTATCAAGAGCGGCAAAGGATGTTCTGCCATTCAGTTCATTTCTGATACCAAGTTTGATTTCACCTGGGCGAAGACGTGAGATACCAGAAGTAATATCATACTTTTTGAGGACGGCCTTCTTGTCCTTGGCTGCCAGATATTCCTTTTCGATTTTAGCAATTTCTGTTTCAGACTCTTCATTAAGAGTATCAACCTTGACTTCCTTGCCTGTCATGGATGAATGACCTTTGATTTTTGCGACGGCCTTTTCGGCCTTTTCCATATCATCGAACTCAACGGCCTTTCCTTTTTCAGAATAGATCTTGCCTTCAATGTTGATTACATACTTTGAGGATTCCATCATTCCCTTTTTTCTGTTTAGAGCAGAACGAACTGGATCAGTTCCATAGGTGGATTTACCACCCTTGGCGCGCATATCAAGAACACGTTTGGCTTGCATACGAGCCATCATGTTTCCCGAAGACTTATCAGCAAGGATGTCTGCCAATTTATCATCTGCCATGTTCATATACGAACTGTTTGGCATTGACTCTTCCATCTCTTCTGTATCATCCATCTTGGCATCACGTTCCTCATTGGATGTACCAATAAAGATATCAAGTGATTCTGCCATCGTATCAAAGAGGTTCTTGAGAAGAGGATTGTTTACCAGAGACTGCCAAACTGGAGTCTTGTAGTATGAATTAGCCCAAGCCTCAAAGGCCATTGCCAAGTCTTTTGTTTCAGCACGAGCAAGAACATTACCGAGTTCTGAAATCCAGATGTCAGAAGAAATCTTCTCAGTTGCTTCAGTTAGATTAGTAGACTCTTCAATGGATTCATTCTTCTTGGCATAGTAAGCTCCAAGGGCCATCTTGATTCTTTCATCTTTGGATTTACCCTTAAACATTGGATTCTTGGAATGAACAAAGTCCTTAATCCATTCAGAGGCAGGAGTAGACTTGGAAAGAGCTTCCTCAATCTCCTTATCGGACATCATACCTTCTTCCATATCATCTCCACAATAGGATTCTTTCTTTACTTCCTTCTCGGCCTTTTTCTCTTTGGGCTCTTCAACCTTGCCGAGCTTCTCGTCGCGGTTATCCACAACTTCGATGTTATCCACGTGTTGATTTACGAAGTCGGCCTCTCCCTGAGAACGGACCTCTCCTTCTTTTTCAGCGGAATACATAATTTCCGCGGCTAGTTTAGCTATTTTCTTTGTGAGTTCGTCGTTGATCTTCATGATAGTTTATCGAATTGGGTGAGGGTTTTGGTTACGAGTTTGGAGAGTGTTCGGGAAGCCGAGAGCATCTCGTTAAAGTTAGAAATGACATCAATGAGTTGTTCATCCAATTGATTTAAAGCATCTTCGGTATCTTGGCCAGTCTCTGGAGACTCTTGAATAATTTTGATACCTTTATTTATCTCTAATAAAAGAGCATTCAAATTTTTAATATCAGTTACGTTGTATTCAGAAAGAAAGGAACCAATTTGTTCGAGGTTGTCGGTAGTGGTTTCTTCTTTGAGAAGTGATGAGATAGTTTCGTTGAGGTTTTTCATGTGTTGTTAGCCTCTTTGAATAAAATAGGCGGAAATGATTGCGGTAACACCTGTGGTAATTGCTGCCCAAAAGAGTTTCACAATACCAGAAATTGAATTCTCAGTCACGGCAAGTTTATTCTCCGTGACAAAAAGACGGTCCTCATACTTCATAAATCTCTGGAGAAGAATTTGATTGGATTGTTCCAATGCGGATAATTTTTCTTCGGCCCTTGCAATTGCAATAATGGCCTCCGAAAGCTTATCAATTTTATCTTCTATTCGGTCTAGTCGATCGTCTTGTGATTGAGGGTTAGGTTGTTTTGCCATGGGTTACCATTTCTTGCATGACCAGTATCTTGCTGTATCTCTATCAGCAGGATCCGTATCGCATTTATGTCGAGCTCTGAAGGATTTTCTCCGAGCGGGAATGTGTTTCTTGATCGTCATATCGGGGTCTCCGAAGTTGACTTTCACCACCTTGTCTTCTTTATTCTTTACATATACCTTAAACTTTTTAACATCACCCTGCATGGGTTTGTTTAACTCAACTTTACGGCCCTGATATTCAGCCTCTTCCAAAGCGGAGACATTGAGTTCTAGGATACCATACTGTTCAAAGAAAGAATCTCCATCATATGATTCCTCGAAGGATTCATTTCGTTTCTTCCAAAGGTCTGCATCAGCGGTTGTTCTTGTTTTACCACCAACGATGAAGCTGTTCACACGAGCCAATCCCCATTGTGGAGGAGTTGTACCAGGGCGATGTCCGGTTTTCCATGCGGCAACACCACGGTCAAATACCTGCTTTAATATCGAATAGGCAATACCAGATTTCTCAGCTTTATTCTTGATCGCGGTATTCATCTTACCCTCATCTAATGCTTCTTCTCCGAATTGATTCTTGAATGCCTTAGTATACTTTGAGAGTTTTGTTTCTGCATTTGCATCTCCAGGGGCTTGCTTATAAGCATTAGGATCTCTATCATCCATCTGTCCAAACTTATCAAAGTGTGCCTTTCTCTTGGCAGAAGTAGAAGCAGAAAGTCCGGCATAGTAACTCTTACCTTCATCAAGTGGTTGGATATCCTTTAGCCAGAACTTTGATTCCTTTCCTGATTCGGCAACACAAACAACAAAGTTTGTTTTTCTTTCCTTTACGGTATAGGTCTGGTCTCCATGAGTCACCTTTGTTCCTTCTTGGAAGATGTCACCCTTTACATACTGGTCGCGGATTTCAGAGATGGAAGGTAACTCAATATGCTTACGAAACTGAACCATTTCATCCATGCCCATTCCTTTACGGACTGCATTGAAGAGTTCTTGAACTTCTCCAAATCCTTTTGGCATACCTTTTGAGAATGTAGATAAATCACCCTCGGCAGCAGCTGCACGAAGTTTAGAAGCAGACATAGCTGAAACTTCATCTCCATCTGGATCACGTTCACCGGCAGATAGAACCTCAATCGTTTCAAAGTTGTATTCTCCGTGGGCTGAATTGATCCCATTGTATTTGTTCAGAAGAGTCTCAAACTCCTTTACTCTATCCGAACCAACAACGACAGTAAAACTATTAAAGCCATCCTTATAGGCCTTTGCGGCAACTTCAAGGATGTTCTTGATAGAGGAATCAGATATGATATTTCTCGCGTGTTTAGGAAACATCTTTCGAAGAAACTTAATCTTCTCGTCATAACTCAGAGGATTCTTCTTGGAGTCCTGAGTTGATGAAACATATATCTTATGAGTTCTTTTACCTGCAATAGAGGCAATAGAATCAAGAAGTTTTTCATGTCCCACAGTTGGAGGGTTAAAACGTCCAAAGGTTACCACAATTGGTTTTACCTTTTCCTCATAGAACTGTTTAAATGTTTTCAGATTTCCCATAGATAATAATTTATATTATTATGAACTACCTCGAATCTCTTTTAAGGTTTTATATTTCTTCTTTTCACCCAGAACACCACGGCGTCTCTTTTTAGCATTGTTGTTCAGAATACCCTCTGAATCTTCTTCTCCATACGGGAAATCCTTCAGAACCGAATAATCTTTTAAAGAGATGACTTCCTTATTTTTCATGTTTTATTATTTATCTTTTTGCCAACCTTTGATTACGTCTGGAGAGAAATTAGCCTTAGAAAACTCAAGGCGGTCAACAAGCTTCAGAGCATTATTGGAGAGGTGATCAATTGCAACAAACCCTTCCTTGCCAGTCACGGCATAACCATTTGAGGTTTTAAGAAAGGTTGACATAGAACCAATTGAATTCAACTTTCCAATCATGATGTTCTTAATTGCTACAATTGCCTTCTGAAGATCAAATACTTTAATCAGATTGGCTTTATTCTTTTCGGAGAAGAATAAAAGGAACTGATCACGAGCTGCTACCTGAGATGCTTTACCCTTCTCTGTCTTACGTGTGTCAATCTCCTTCTGATATTTTTTATTGATAAAAGTAAGCAGTTCTTCGGCATACTTCTTGGAATCTCCCATATCGGTTCCTGCTCGAATCTTTGAATTGTAATAGGTCTCCAGAGTGGCAGACAATTCAGGATTAGAAGATATTTCCTTCAGTGTAGATTTCTCGATTGAAGTAAAGATTTTCTGTGCAGCTTCAATACGTAAATCAATATCCTTTGATTCTGCCGCTGTAAGAGAAACCTTACCAGATAGGTCACGTATTACTGCATCGTCATACCAAACAGAGGGTGTCTTCTTTAACTTGGTAATATCAACTCCATACGAAGCCTTTAGTGATTCAAAAGAGTTACCTGTATATGTTGTATGGAAAACAATACCCAAATTTGCTTTGGCAATATCCTTACTTATTTGTGTTCCCTTTTCAACAGCATAAGCAATTGTATTGGGCTGAAACACTAGGTATTCCTTTCCGTCAATCGATTCATCTTTGACGTCTCCCTTGGTAAACATAATGTCACCTTGGACAATACCAGTGATACCTAATTTAGATAATTCGGTAAAAGCAATGGAAAGTTTCTTGGCAAGGTCACCCGATGTATCGGCATTTACATCTGCAATTGATTTATAGACCTTGGGATTCTTATTAAAGATACCCTTCTTGGCGACAAAGAACTTACCATCGGTCGGATCGATGCCTGCAAATACCGCAGGAGCTCCATCCCATTTCACAGAAATATCATATTGCTTGGATACCGATCCCGAAAGAGTTTTGCGAAGGCTCATCAGAGAACCAAGAGCATTTGCGGCACCCTCTGCACCTCCATAAACCACAGTATCCTCAATGTGAGTCATGTGGATATTCTTGCCTTCTGTTGCGGCTTCAGCCAAGTATTGTTTAAATGTGATCATTTTATTGTTTTGGAAATTCTGTTCCTTTACGACTGCCAAATGGACTGATTGAAAGACGTGTTCCTTTGAGACCTTCATTTGAGCGGTCTCCCTTATAAACCGCCATTAAAACTGGTTCGTATGAGCCTTCAATATCATCTCCATTTAGATAAACGTGATTGGCACTCAATTCATAGTTCTTGCCTCTCTTGACAAGTTTCACTGGACCCTGCATAACAATGGAAATGTTCTGGCGACCCAGTGCATCACCATATTTGTTACCATAAATGCTTTTCATTTTTAATTCAGACTTTACAATCTTGCGATAGAGTGTTGTTGCAGGAGGAAGACCGTCAGAATATTTCTTCTTTAGGTCTGCAACAAAGTCTTGAACCTCTTCATAAGCATAGAGGACTGGTTCTACTTTTTTACTAATACCACCCCATTGTTGAAAATCTGAAGCCTTTGTTCCATCCTTATGAGATATCCAAACCACTTCTTTACCCTTATCATCCAAGAGATGGAAATCACTTTTAGGAGTTCCTGGAGTCTTTTCGGCTTTGGCAACCTCGTAAACATAGTCATCAACCTTTAAATTGATTGTATCTGAACCTTCATCCTCTTTGATAATTTCAATTTGTTGATTCAATGAATCTAATTCATTCTTTTCAACTCTTGTTCTATCAACGCCTCCACCAAACTCTTTTGTTTTGCGAAGGTCCGTAAGCTTAAAGGTTTTATTACCTTCCTTGGATGTAAATAAAATCTTGCTTGGATTATCTTTATTCTTAATTGCCTCTTCAGTCTTGGTATCATACTTCAATACCACTTCTCCACCATCTACTAGCTGAAAAGGTTCTTCCGCTTTATATTTTTTAAGAAAGAGATCGACTCTCTTCTCATACTTGTATAGTTCTGATGCGCCAAGGTTTGAGGCTTCTAAAAGAAATTCTTTAAAAGATTTCAAATTAAGCATACATTGAAATCATACGTTGAAGTTCTGCGTCGGAAACAGTCACATCGGATTTTTCACATCCGGCTAACATGTTCAGACCACGGTTTAGTTTACGGAAATTGGCTGTCTGTTTCGATGTTCCGGCACGGAGAATCTTGACAACACGTTTACGGTCTTGGTCGGAAAGAGTAAGGCCATCACCAAGGGGCATGTTACCCACAATCTTGTCCATGAAGTCATATACCTCTGCATCGGTAGGATTCACGTCCACGAGGAATGCACGAGTACGAATAGCTCCATCCGGATCAAGTTTATCCAGAGAAAGGTTAGAGATAAAGATAATCTTGCCAGTGAACTCAAAGTAACGGGGAATCAGACCTTGATCAAGAATCTCTTCATCGGTCATTTCATCATCGGGCTCTACAACATTCTTGCCCATCTTGTTCCAAACAAGTTTACGGACCGCTTTGGTATCGGTAGCAGCCTTGAAGATATTACGAGCTTCTTGATCCTTGAGAGCATCATCGGAGTCATCAAAGAAAACAATCTTGTCACGGTACCGATACAGAGTTGTATAGAGACCTGCTGCGGTAGCGGAACCAGAGTTCTTGAAATAATCAATGTTATCTCTCTTACCCATATTCTTTAACAGTTCCTCAACGGTAAATGTTTTACCAACACCACCGCGACCAGAGATAAACAAAGCATTGGCTGCACCAGCCAGAGTCATCTTGAGAAGGTTTTTAAGATCCTTCAGCTGTTCTTCGTAGGTTAATTTTGACTGATTCTTTTCAAGTTCATCTACCTTAGCAGGAGTTTTGTATTCCTCAGAGGAAGAACCACGAGAAACAGTGACACGTGGAGAATCCAAAGATGAAAGAACTTTACCTTCAAGACCAGAAAGAGTCTTTGCATCAACGACCGAACCGACCCAAGCATATTTTGATCCACCAGACTCTTTAAACAGATTTGGTTTGAGTTCTAGGATCTTCTCAAAGATCTTAATGCCGAAAGTTTTATAGGCTTGATATATCCTACTTTTAGAAAAGCTCCCATCTGTGATGATATCTAAAACACCAGAATAAACATCGGTGGGGTCACCAAAGGACTCTTGGAGACCTTCATCATCGACATACACGGAATTACCAAGTTCTGGTTTCTTTTTAATCAATTCTGAAATCATGGGCACAATCTTAATCAAAGACTGTTCCTTTTCAAACTTAACCTTATATGGTGTGGGTTCATTATACCAAACATCGACTGAATCAACATTGACGGTTCCAAACTTGGAGGGTGAAGTCCAGTTAATACGGAACGAATAGTTATTGGAAGGGATGTAATAACGGAGACCAACTCCGCCTCCGATTGGTTCCTCTACGGTAGGGAACATTTTAAGTCCTACCTTCTTAGAAAGGTATGATGTAATAATACTATTAGCTTTATCAATCGCACCTACATTAATTGATTCAAGAAGATATTGAGAGAATTTGATCATAGACATTGGAAGTAATGTTATTTATACTTCCAATGTTATCATTACTTCTTATTCTGTCTCCATAGTTCATACACACATTTTTCCATACCATATGCTTCAATCTCCCATGGAGACATCCAATATGATAGTTTCCGTTCATCATACGATTTACCATCCCAGATTGAATGGTGAACGTCCTTTCCAAAGTTTAACTGACCACTCATATACTGCCTGACATGAGTCAGTTCGTGCCCCAATGTTTCCAATAGATTTATGATTTTCTTGGACTTTTTAATTGAGATGAGATAGTCTTTGTATTTTCCTCTCTTGGTTTCTTCAGATTCAACCTCACATCTTCCCTTCTCTCCGTTTAACTTTGAGCATATTTCAATATGAATGTAATATGTTTCTTTACTCTTTAGGTATGTCTCCATACAGTTTGTAAGGAAGAACGAAGTAAAGTCCTTTATCTCCTTTCTATCGGAAGAAGCAATGAGGTCTAGATTGGAAAAGGAAACAATGATCATGTTTTACTTATTAGGTCATTTTGGATTTGTTCTATGACTTGGTCTCTGACTTGTTTCTCTACTTGGTTCCAGACTTGGGTCGAAACTCGTGTCCAGACTTTGACCTCGACTTGATCACTGACTTGTTTCCAGACTTGGGTCCAGACTTGGTCTCTGACTTGGTCCCAGACTTGGTTACTGACTTGGTCCTCGACTTTATTTTGTGAGGTCATTCCAGACTTGGTTCCAGACTTGGTTCTCGACTTGGTTCCAGACTTGGTTCCAGACTTGGTCCCTGACTTCGTTCGTGACTTTGTTCCAGACTTGGTCCCTGACTGGGTTCCAGACTTCGTTCGAGACTTGAGTCCAGACTTGGTTCCCGACTTTATTTTGTAATGTCATTTTGGATTTGGTCCCAGACTTGGTCCCTGACTTGGTTCTCGACTTGGTTCCTGACTTGGTCCCAGACTTGGCCCTCGACTTGGACCCAGACTTGACCCTCGACTTGATCCCAGACTTGGTTCAAGACTTGATCCCAGATTTGGTCCCTGATTTGGTTCCAGACTTGGTTATTGACTTTATTTTGTGAGGTCATTGCGGAGTTGGTCCCTGATTTGGTTCCAGACTTGGTCCCAGACTTGATCCCAAACTTGGCCCATGACTTGGTTTCTGATTTGGTTACTGACTTGGCCCTCGACTTGGTGTATGATTTGGTCCAAGACTTGGTTATTGACTTTAATTCTTATGTTCATAAAAACTCTGGCCACAACCGGAATTTGTTATTAAGCAATTGCAATGATCTTCATATCCTTACCACCAAACCGTTCCTTAATGGCATCCTTGAGAGTTTTGCATGAAGGAGATACAGCCTCAACGTGCCAGATGCCCGTAGTCTGATTCTTCATCTTAAGGTATGGTTGATATTCCAGATTAGGAAATAGAACAGACATATCGTGAAGCTCGTATTCCGATTTCCACCACCAAGGTTGTTCCTCTTGGTCGTAGTTCTCGAAGGAATCGATCTTCTTGCCCACATCAAGCATTCGTTCAACTCCAAACTTGCGAACAAACTCAGCCTTCACATCCGCATTGGTCTCCTTGGTAAAGAAATCCATGGACAGCTCTTCAGAAGGAGTCATGACCAAATACTCAGGCACGGTAATTCCATTCAGAGAATAGAAACCATACCCCTCGTATTCAAGCGCCATTCCATCTTCACAGTGGAGAACACCAGCAGCATTGGTTACAATCTTTTTGGGCTTGTGAGTCACCACACAAATATCATCCAGAGGATAAATCAAGCCCAGCTTGGCAGTCTGAAACCAAACCTCCAACTTATGGAGAAGCTCTGGTTCAAGCTTGACAATCTTTTCTTGAATAAAGAAATCATAGAACGAAAAAACGTGTGAGAAAAATGAGCCATCCTGGTATGGCATTACAATCGTTTCGTCAGTTTTGCAATGATTCTGAATAAAGGCCCAAGCCTTTTTAGGATTCTCGATGAGCACCACGGGAGTGGTGGGAACCAGAAGTATATACTTCTGGAAGTCATGAATGATCTTAGTGGTCTCTTCCAGAGAAAGAGTTGTAGTATCAAGACCAATTTTGATCCACTTGGCCGCATATTCAGCCAGCTTGGAAGTTTGTTCAGGAGTCAGATTTTCAACTTTGTTCATAATAAAAATAGTATTAGTCGCGAACTTTACGGAGACGCTCGGCCTCATTGGCCGCAAATGGATCGTATTCCATCTGGAAACCAAACTCGTAGGTTCCTGCGGGTAGGACAATTGAATCGTGACGGTCTGCAACGACGCAACGGATTTGAGTTTCAACAGAGGAGACCATGTATTTGGTATCGCCATCCTCATAGAAATCAACACCGTCAACAACATCAACAACGTGATGGTTACCAGTGGTTTCAGAATCGGCGACAATTACATACGGGCCAACTTTCAGTTTCTTGGCAGTCTTGGGAAGAGCAGACATGCAAACGGTGCATTCACCGTGGAGGATTACATCATTGGGTTTCATAGGCATAAATTAGATAAGGTTGTCGAGGAAAACAAGGTCCTTGGTGAGGACGATTTCGGCAGATTCATACCCATTGTTCGTGAACGGTTCATCGATGCCAACAACAGTGGCATAGGTCTCGTTATACCGAGTCACACGAACACGGAAGGAACCATTACGGTTCTGAAGAACTGCGGGAATGCCTTTCGGGTCAGAGGTGTTTTTCATCATGTAGAAACTATAGCATATTATCTACCAAAAGTAAACACTAAAAATAGCCTTCAGCTTATGTGGTTACCAATGAACCACTTATATCTTTTTTTAATCCTGAGTAATTGCAGTGTCCTGTGGGTTAATACCAGAACTTTCTGCATGCCAAGTTGTTGGAGCCATTACCTTATATTTGGTTTCGGCTGGCTTCACAAATGAAAAGTCTTTCCAAACAATTCGGTTATTGGGTTGTGCAGCTATTTGGCCAGACCCATCTTTAAGCAATAGAACATGATAGCATTTATGCTCAGGGGGATATTGACTGAAACCATTGTCTGTATGATCCAAGGTAAACCAATATTGACCATCTACAATATTTCCTTTACGCTGTCTATATGTACAGCACATCTCACGAAGATATTCATATTGCACAGTAGAGAAATCCCATCCATGGTTATCCCACATTTGAAGTTCATTTAACTCGTGATTTTTAATTCCTTTAAGTGGTATCTCCCATCTCAGCATATGAATTGGTATGCGTGCCCACTGTGATCCACTTTCACACATGATGCTAAAGTGCAAACAACGGCTAGGTATTGATGTCGCACCGAATATGACACATGGTTCATACTGACCTTTGTATGCAGGATCCATTCCATGCAGAATTTGTTTATCTACAAATCCATACAGATGCTGAGGAATTGAAGCGTTTAAACAGTGGTGCATAAGTTTTACCAATCAAAAACAACAGGTTTGCCTTTATAGTATCCAGTGTTGCCCTTGTGAAGGTCACCGTATTTAAAGTATTCATCTCCTACCTTGGCCTTTATTTCATTAAATGCCTTACCAGATTCTGCTCTTTCTACCTTTGGCTGAACGAGCCATTCCTCACCAGAGGCATCTTTTACCTTCTCTGTGGGAACTAAAAATGAGTAAAGGGGATTCCCTGGTTTGACGTCCCAAAGGAGATTCCCCTGCTTTACAATCATGCCCCATTTGGAGTTCAGATACACTCCTGCTCGTGGAACAATCAATCTAAAACCGAACTCTTTCAAAAGGGCATCCATCTTTTTGGTCGGAGTCTCCTCCATCCAATCAAGAAAGGAAAGGTTTTCCTCATATGCCGATTCTGTGAGTTCGATTCTAAACTGCCGAAATGACTTCATTTCTTATTTATTCGGCTATCTGCGAGTCTTTCATCTTCAAAGAACTTTCTGTATTGTTTCCAATCATGAAAGTTACCATACATCTCATATGTATCGGTGACCATTGCAACGTGTTCGGCAGGACTCAGATGCCTCGGAACCGAACCAAATAACTTATCACACGTGGCAATATCCTTTTCATAATCATCCTTACCTTCATAGTTGAAATATGAAATACGAGCACATCGAGCCACAGCAATCTTGATCTTAGTTTCTTCAATGGAATCTCCATATACCTTAAGTCGTTCCTCATCTACTCTATCACCAAAGGGAATATGCCACTGGCCCTTTTTCTTCAGTGTTGGAACCGACTTGTTGTATTCCTCAAGCATCTTGAACGCCAGGTCCTGAAACTCTGGTTGAGCATCTTGATGTGCACGAAGAGCAAAGAAGTTTCCAAACTCTGTTCCAGTTAGAATCACACGAATGTTAAACCATGGCTCCAGTAGTCGATTTGAAATCTGTTTATGGAGACCAAGACTTTGAAGATCATACACGTGTTTAATGGCCGAATCTCGAGCATCAAGCCATGTTTGTATAGCCGCTTCTTTAGTGATAGGTGTGAGTTCTTCCTTGGCTTGCATACCAGACTGATTCTTGCCCCACCATGTTGGCATGGCAGGGTTATCAAGAACATGCTGGATCATCTTCTCAATAGGAATGGCACGAGAGGATGCGGCATTCTTGGAGAATACTCGATGAGTCAGAACCTCGGCATGAATGAAACGAGGGTACTCAAGGACAAAGGTAGTTAACCGATATCCCTTGGGGCTGATTGAATCCGCAATGATTTCAGCTTTTATCGACATTGGAATCAAGAAGATTCTTCAGATACTGAACACCATCGGATTCATTGTATTGACCGTCTGGATACTTCTCTGCTAATTCTGATACCAATCTGTATGCACGAAGTTCACTACGAACTGTAACATAGTCATCTAAGAGTTTATCATATAGACCTTGAAGATGCTCAAGATCATCAGCTTCATTCTTACCTTTGTCATCAACATCGGAAAGCAAATCATTGTTCTCTTCCTCCAGGTCATCGGCAATAATAGAAAGTTCTCGAATGGTTTCATCTTTACGACAAATAGACAACTCGAGGTTTTCAATATGTGTAAGTGCTCCAAGAAGGATTACTTCTGGAGATTCATCTTGTAGTGTAATACCACATTTAGTAGGAATATAGGATCCTAGTGTACGAAGCTGTTCTTGATTTACTGTAATGTTCATGTTGTTTTAAAGCCTGAAAACTTCGCTGCCGAAGAAGGTCCGCCAATCCGACGAGATTCGGATTGTGGGGCAGGAGAAGAATCAGACGAAAGTGTTTGAGCCGAATCATCTACATCATATAGTCTCATCTTGGAACGGTCAACACCAATGATGAATCGCTTGTCCTTTGTGGCATCGTTATACCGATTCTTTAACTGTTTCACCATTAGCTGATTTGCCTTTTCAAGATTCTCTGTTGAAATCAATGCAATCATTAGGTCGGCTGTTGCAGGGAGACCAAACGACTCGGATGTATTTGTCAGATCAACATCTGTGTTTCCAAAGCCCTCGCGGTTTACCTGAGTTGCAGACCAGATAGGAACATTGAACTCTACGGCCAGACCACGAATCTCTTCGGCAATTGCCTTGATCAAAGAATATGAATTGATGGAACCACCAAGACCCTTCATGCGATATGAAGAACAAATATTGAGATAGTCGATAAAGATCATATCTGGTACAAAGTTCTTTTTGAGTTTGAGTTCATTCAGAAGTGCACGAAAGTGGCCAACGTGAGCTGTTGCGGTAGGATATTCTTTGATGATAAGTTTTCCACGAGTCTTGTCGGAGATTTTACGAACCTTACTTGTGAATGCATCTTTACTGAGAGTATTTAACTGACCAATGTTTACATCAAATAGATTGGCATCAATACGTTCGGCAATGCGCTCCTCGGACATTTCAAGTGTAATGTATAGAACGTTACGACCCTGTGAAAGAGCAGCGGCGGCAAGATGACACATGGCCAAACTTTTACCCACACCTGTATTATGAGAACTTACACCATCGGTGTAATACCTATGGTTTTCATGTTCCACTTGTATATCCACGATTGGTATCCTATTTCCAGTTTTCTTTATAAGCCCCTGATATAACTTAGAATCATTATATAGAAAATGAAAACCCTTAAAGTCAACTCCTGCTTTTTCCTGCACATCAAGAATATCCTTTGCCGACAACCATCCAAATGATGTTTCAAACAAATGATTTTCATTACAACTTATTGTTTTATCTTTTATGTGCAAAACATATTCTTCCCATTCACCTTTATCTACAAAGGCTGAAACAGGAACCCATCCATCAGGAGAAGAAACTTCAATTTCGTAATCATCTTCTAAAAGAGTCTCAATGGACCCTATGT
>Ga0187843_10001688_pt1 | contig 13748 bp, 11 predicted proteins | sample SpaLakP09_SKY_43_FD_134516 | JGI IMG/M metagenome (GOLD analysis project Ga0187843, IMG submission 134516) | Oligotrophic lake water microbial communities from Sparkling Lake, Wisconsin, USA - SP09_SKY_43 | ecosystem: Environmental > Aquatic > Freshwater > Lake | place: USA: Sparkling Lake... | reverse complement strand
TTTGATCCCATTCACCAGATAAATGGAAACTGGAATACGTTCCCGCCGTAAGGTGTTTAAAAATGGGTCTTGTAAAGATTGGCCCTTTGCCATGTGCCGCTTTCCTTTTTCTTAGTTCTGATTCTTGATATATGGATTATATTATTATTTTCAAGTCGTTAAATAACGATTTTTTTCGTCACACACTTAGCGTAGCGAAGATAAAACAGCTTGCAAGTTTTCTTTGACACTTGCTTCACTTTTAAGCCAGGTCAAATCTTGCCAACTGCGTAGCCAAGTCAATTGTCGTTTAGCCAATTGGCGTGTTGCGGCAATACCACGATACACCATCTCGTCATAACTCACTAGCCCGTCCAGATGATCCCACATTTGCCGATAACCAACACAACGAACCGAGGGCAAATCTGCATGTAAGTCAGGGCGTTGCTTTAACAAACGCACTTCCTGTTCGAACCCTAGCGCCAACATTTGCTGAAATCTTATTGCGATACGTTCGTGCAATACTGCGCGATCAGTTGGCGCGATAGCAAATTGACAAGCTCGATAGGGAAAAGGTTCCCCTTTATCTTGAGTCAATTCCGTTAAACTCCGACCGGTCAGTCGATATACCTCGACTGCACGGTTAATCCGCTGCGGATCGTTCGGGTGGATCCTTGCGGCAGAGATTGGATCATAACTGGCTAATTCACGATGTAACTGTGCCCAACCAAACTGTTCCGCTTCAGACTCAATGGCAGCCCTAATCAGCGGATCGGCTTCAGGAAGTTCAGAAATTCCATCTAGTAACGCTTTGAAATATAACATAGTTCCGCCGACTAAGAGCGGAATTTTTCCACGACTATGAATATCTGCAATTAAAGCCAAAGCATCGAGACGAAAATCAGCAGCCGAATAAGCGACGGCTGGGTCTAAAATATCGATCAAATGATGCGGTGCAATCGAGAGTTCTGCAGCGGTTGGTTTGGCAGTCCCGATATCCATACCACGGTAAACCAACGCACTATCGACACTGATAATTTCCGCGTTTGCTTGTTGCACAAGCTCTATCGCCAATGCCGTTTTGCCGGAAGCGGTTGGCCCCATCAGGCAAATTACTGGAGATTTATTCATCACGATGCCCTACCCGAATGTTGAATTAGATTGCGCCAATCTACAGCGACCTTCTGCCACACCTCTGGCAGTTTCGCGCTAAATGGCTGAACCAACTGCGGGCCAACTAACCAATCTGCAGCAAGCCCTAAGTCAAGTAATCGCTGCACCATAACAATGGCTGACATCTGCGGCTGCCATGTCGCCCACCACAAGGGCAACCACTGGCTAACAGGCGTGTTTATTAATACAGACGGCAGCGAACGCACAATAAGCACATGATTTTTTACTAAAAAATCAAAGCCTAACTGCGCAAGCAGCTCTGCATTATCCAGTAATAGTGCTTGTTCTGATTGCTGCAATGATAATCTTAATGGCAATAATAAAGGGCTAGAAGATAATGGCTGGTGCACCCACGCAGCGCTCACGCTGGCGGCAATATCAATAAGCCACAGCTGTTGTTCGGTAACTAATACTGCGGTTGCATTGTCGAGCCATTGTAAATTGAGACTCGAAACCGCGATTGGATCCTGCAGTGGTTGAACGACAGCATCTGTGACTAGATGCTGCGTGCTACTGACATTGGCAGCAGCAGACCATGGTTCATTAACCGAATTTGCTTGGGTATAAAGTGCAGGCCAAGCATAACTTTGACTTGCTGGACGCGCTGATGGCTTTGCTTGATAAGCAGAGCCATTGCTGGAGCTTGCGGTAGAGTGACTATTTGCTTGCGAACGCTGTTCGGACATGAGTTCGGACATGGGTTCGGACATGGGTTCAAGCTTGACAGGCATAGTCGTATCGGCCATTGGGATTGCTGCTAGCGCTTGAGTCAACACGCTAACTACAAAATCGTGCACCAGTCTCGCTTGATGAAAACGTACTTCATGCTTCGCTGGGTGAACGTTGACATCCACTTGCCGCGGATTAATCTCTAAATACAATACAAACGCTGGCTGCAAGGAAAGAGGGAACGCTTCGCCATAGGCTTGTCGGATCGCATGATTTAGCAATTTATCTCGCATCATCCGACCGTTCACATAGCAATATTGCGCCGGACTCTGGGCTTGGCAGGCATGTCCAGCCATCACCCATCCGGATAAATGCATGTCGTCGTAACTACTTTCAACAAACACCGCATTCGCCATAAATTGACGACCACAAAGCGCGAGCAAGCGTTTTTCTTTTGAACTTTGATCTGGGGCCGCTTTGAGTTGTCGCACTGGTTGGCCGTTATGTGTCAAAGTCCATTGCACATCGAAACGACTCAGTGCTAAGCGTTTGATTAACTCATCAATATGGGCAAACTCAGTTTTTTCACTGCGTAAAAAACGACGACGAGCAGGTGTGTTAAAAAATAAATCGACGACATCAATGCTGGTGCCATTGGGATGCGCCGCCGGTTTGATGGTCACCTGCATATCCCGACCCTCGGCGATGGCTTGCCACGCGGCTTCCTGCGCGGCTGGTTTGGACGTTAAAGTTAATCGAGCCACCGAACTGATACTCGCCAAGGCCTCACCGCGAAAACCTAGCGATAAGATTTGTTCCAAATCTTCCAGTTGATGAATTTTACTGGTGGCATGTCGACTCAATGCCAGCTCTAACTCATCCCTGCCGATACCACTGCCGTTATCGCGAATGCGAATAAGCTTACTGCCGCCTTTTTCAATATCGACTTGAATGACCGTTGCCCCCGCATCAAGGCTGTTTTCGACCAGTTCTTTAACCACTGAAGCGGGGCGCTCAACGACTTCACCGGCAGCAATTTGGTTCGCAAGTTGCGGTGATAAGATCCGAATACTCATGGTGTAGGGATCTTAAGTGTCTGGCCAATTTGAATATTGTCAGATTTTAGACGATTAAAACTGCGAAGTTCCGCAATACTGACGCCATATTTCTTTGCCAAACGGGTTAATGAATCCCCTGATTTAACCTTATGCAACCGGACCTTGTCTGTCGATGCTTTTGCAGTCGGTTTATTGGGCGGCGATTTAACCTTTGCTGTCGGTTGGGTGGTTTTGCTTGGCCCTTTAATTTCAATCGAATCAGCCTTAACTGTTGCCAATTGGCTGGCTGACGGCGAGCCACTTGGCAAGCCAGGTTGCGACTTGTTAGCTGACCGTGGTTTGGTATTGCTAGCAAATTCGGGCTCTGGCAATTCATCCGTTGATCCTTGGCTGATGCTCTGCACAGGCTCGCTTGGCATGTCTGCGGGAACGTAGCGCGGCGCTGTTGCCCGTGAACCTTGGGCAAATTTACTGTCTGCCGGCGGATTGCGATGAAAATACCCTTTGAGCGCTTTAAATAATGCATTCGCCAATTTTTGCTGATGTGCCGCAGATTTTAACTTTTGTTCTTCTGATATATTGGATATGTATCCAGTCTCGACCAAAATGGACGGAATATCAGGCGCTTTGAGCACGCCGAGGCTTGCGGATTGCGGTTCTTTTTTGTGAAGCTTAGTGACTTTGCCTAATTCAACCAGCACCGATCTGGCCACATCAAAACCGGTCCCCATTGAATGTTGCATCTGCAAATCCAACACGGTTTGATTAAAATAACGTTCGCTTTCAGAATCTTTAATCACTTCGGCAACACCGCCAAGCAATTCAGAATGCTGCTCTGTTTGCTCCAGCATCCGCCCAACTTCTGTGGTGGCGCGTTTTAATGATAAAATCCAGACAGATGCCCCACTCGCTTTGCGATTTTCAGCAGCATCAGCATGGATAGATACCAACAGATCTGCCCGTTTATTTCGAGCTAACTCAGGGCGTTTACTCGGATAGATGTAATAATCACTGCTACGGGTCATTTGTGCTTGAAAGCCAGGCTCTTTGTCGATTAGAACCTTTAATTTCTGGGCAATCGCCATAGTGACATGCTTTTCGTAGGTGCCTTTAGGACCCACTGCGCCAGGATCGTGTCCACCATGTCCGGCATCAATTGCAATAATGATATCCCGACCTTCGCGTGAACTGGCTTTGACAACCACAGGCTGCTCTTGCGGCCTCGAAGCATTAGTTAAATCAACAACTAAGCGATGACCATAACGATCTGTTGGCGACAAATAAAAAGCTTTTTCTGCCGAGGTACCGGCAAGCGTTAAAGTGATTCCGGCTTTTTTGTCCTTTAACCGCTTAATTTTAATAGATTTAACCAGTTCTGACTCGCCCAACATTTGTCCAAACGAGGTGAATTCGATGTCGTCAATCACGAGTAAAAGTTCATCGTTGTTGCGAGGTTGCAAGGAAAACGCCGGTTTTTCGGTTAAGTCAAATACAACTCGGGTACTATCAGGTGATGGCCAAATACGCACACTTTGGATCTGATTTGCAAAAACCGGCAGCAGCGCACCAACAATGATCAAGCAAAAACTGAAACACGCGCGTAATCTCATGCAACGAGTCCTGCGAGCATCGCTGCACCCAGTTCAGTATTGGCGGTTAGTCTCAACTGGCGGGAATTGGGCGATAAAATGGATAGGTGCAGATCCAGATCTGCCGTCGAAAGCAATGGCTCACCACGCTCAGGCCATTCAACCAAGCATAAAAAACCAGGGGCAAAATAGTCACGGATCCCCATAAATTCAAGCTCTTCCGGATCGCGTAACCGATACAAATCAAAATGGTAAACCGTTAATTGCGGCAGAATATAAGACTCGACCAAGGTATAAGTTGGGCTTTTCACCGTGCCTTGATAACCCAAACCGCGCAATAAATAACGACTAAACGTAGTTTTCCCTGCACCTAAGTCGCCGTGAAGAAAGATAGTTCCCCCATGCCAACAACCTTTGGCAAGTACTGCACCTAAAGCTAAAGTGTCATCTTCACTGGTTAATTGCCGCTCAAGTACTAACGTCGTCATGCCATCCTCAATTTCTATTTGGGTAAACTTCGCTGAAATCGCAATGGATTTACTGGCACTATGCTAACAAATTCCCCGCCTGATACCAAACGACATCTCCACGAGAGGTTTGCAAACTCGGTGTTTTTACCGAATTATGTTAAGCTTCCCAGTAGAAACTCTGACATGTTGATAGCAAGTTGCACCCAGATCATCCTGCCACCATCGATTGGCATCAGTTAGCGACAGAAATAAAAACTTGGGCCATAGCCCTTGGCTTTTCCCAGTGTGGTATTGCCGATACTGATTTGACTCTCGAAGAGCCGCGCTTTCAGGCTTGGCTTGACGCGGGTTATCATGGCGATATGGGATATATGGCAAATCACGGCATGATGCGCTGCCGTCCTGAGCAATTACACCCAGGCACGCTTCGAGTCATCAGCGTGCGACTCGATTATTTACCCAAAGCAGCAGGTTTTGCGACCAATCTTGCAGCCCCCGACCAAGCCTATATTAGTCGCTATGCCCTTGGTCGTGATTATCACAAACTGATGCGAAATAAATTGCAGCAACTAGCAGAGCAAATTCAACAGGCTGTTGGCGAGTTTGGTTTTCGGCCCTTTGTCGATTCTGCACCTGTACTAGAACGCCCACTTGCCGCCAAAGCCGGTCTTGGTTGGATTGGTAAACATAGCTTGCTATTAAATGCAGACGCAGGTTCTTGGTTTTTCCTTGGCGAGCTTCTCGTTGACTTGCCATTGCCTGTAGACACGCCGAACACTGAAAACTGCGGACCATGTGTTGCCTGCATCACCATGTGCCCAACGGGTGCAATCGTCGCGCCTTATGTGGTTGATGCCAGAAAATGCATTAGTTACCTCACCATCGAACACTCAGGTGACATCCCAGAAGAACTTCGCGCAAAAATTGGGAATCGTATCTATGGTTGCGATGACTGCCAATTAGTATGTCCAGTCAATCGACAAGCACCATTAACCACGCAAAACGATTTTCAACGTCGACCGCAATGGCGCGATCAATCGCTTTTAGCTTTATTCCAATGGGACGAGGCGACGTTTCTATCGCAAACTGCAGGCTCAGCCATTCGACGAATAGGCCATAGCCGATGGTTGCGCAACATTGCTGTGGCGCTTGGCAATGCGCCCTATCAAATTGAAATTATAGAAGTTTTACATAAATTCTTAGCAGATACAGTCAGCAACACAGTTGCAAATAATACGACAGCCAACTTGATGGTGGTGCGCCATGTCGAATGGGCATTGGTTCAGCAACAACAGAAAGCGCAATTACAGGAAATGCAAAACCGCCAGCAACAACGACTAATTCGAATCATCCAGGTTGGACTGGCGCGGGACGCTTGATGGCGTCTGCTGCTTTTGGTTTATACGTTGCGCCGCAGCCGCTAAAATTGCCGACCGCCCGGCATCATCAGCACTGTGCCATGCAATGATTTCTTGATAGGTACGGCCACAACCCAAGCACACATCTTGCAGATCCAAACAACAATTTCGACGACAAGGCGAAGCGATCACGACGCGACTTTCCGCTGTAGAAACTTAACAAAGTCATCTAACTTCAGTGGTTTGCTAAAATAATAACCTTGAATAAAGTCACAACCTAAGGCTTCCAGCACCGCCAGTTGACCTGCGGTTTCAACCCCTTCAGCCACCACTTTGACCTCAAGCACTTTGGCCATATTGATCAGCACTGCCACTAAAGCCCGCGCTCGTTCTTGCACATCGACGTCATTGATAAAACTTTTGTCAATTTTAATAAAATTAACGGGATAACGACTCAAGTAATTGAGCGCGGAATAACCAGTCCCAAAATCGTCAATGGCTAACTGTACGCCTTGGCTATGCAACGCCATGATATTGTTTTGCTGTACTGAAATTCTGTCCATAAATAAGGATTCAGTAATTTCAAAAATAATAGAACCAAAAGCCAGCCCCGCCTGCTGGATCAGTTGCAACCATTCTTCAGCCACATGATGCACGTTAAATTCATGACTACTGCGATTAATCGATATTTGTAGATCCAGACCTTGCCGTTGAAAAAACTGACTATCCGCCAAGGCTTGTTTCAGCACAAAATGACCAAGTGGCCGAATTGCCCCTGTGCGCTCGGCTACCGCAATAAAATCCATGGGTGAAATCAAACCACGCTCGGGATGTTGCCAGCGAACTAAGGCTTCACATTTGTTAAATTCACCCGTATTTACATCAAAAATGGGTTGATACACTAAGAAAAATTGATTGTGCGCAAGCCCGTTTAAGATTTCATGATGCAACAACACAAATCTATCCGCTTCTTTTTGCATTGCCGCATCATAAAAGTGATAGGTATTACGGCCAATCTCTTTGGCCGCATAAGTTGCACGATCTGCATGTTTCAATAAATCCAAGGCTGTTAAACCATCAAGTGGATATAAGGCGATACCAATGCTGCAACTGATTGAAATTTGCCGGCCGGCAATATCTAAGGGACGATGAAACTCAGCAACAATTCGCTCAGCAAATTGCTCAGTAGATTCACTGGTCGGTTCCACAAAACGTAAAATGGCGAATTCATCACCGCCGAGTCGCGCGACAATGTCCTGCGGTTGTAACAGGGCATGAAGCCGCAATGCCACCGCTTTGAGCAGTTCATCCCCAACCTGATGTCCAAGACTTTCATTAACTTGCTTAAATTCATCCAGGTCTAAACAGAATAAACTGAGGCTGCTTTGCTGCTGCGAAGCCCGTTTCATGTAAAGAGTCAACTGCTCATTAAACACTGCGCGGTTGGGCAGACGAGTAATAGGATCGAAGCTGGCTTGAAATGCCAAGGTATGCAGCGCTCGCTCACGCTCTCCCAGTAAACGCAAAAACATCAATACCGCACCACATACCAGTACTATAGTGGAAAAAGCAACCAAACTTAGCAACTGCAGATTAGTGTTATGCCAACTGTCGATGTGCCGTGGATAAGCGTGCAATTGCCAACGTCCAACAGGTAGCTTGATAGGCGATGTGACGGCAAGATCGCGTTGTAGTTCGATATCGCCCCAAAACAACTCGGTTTGTTTGTCGTCACCATCCTTCCCTGATAAACCCAAATAATAATCTTGCTGCAATTCGGTCAAGCCCGCTTGCTGTAATAAAGGTTCCATTGGAATAATGGCCGCAATAATGCCCCAGACTTGTTGATCTGGCAGGATCACTGGCACACGAATCACCAAACCAGTCCCCCCTTGCACCAAGTTCACTGGGCCCGCGACCACAGCTGTACGTTTAGTGATAGCCAACTCAACGGCACGGTATTGGGCAGGCACAGTCCGGTAATCTAACCCCAGCGCGGCTTCATTTCCTTTGGTCGGATAGATGTATCGAATGACTAAATTTGGCGCCAACGCGATGTGACGAAAATGCGGATAACTTTGCAAAAACAGCGCGACTCTGGCATCTATTTCTGCCGGACTATAGTCGGGATGCAGTACCAATTCGCTGCGGATATTATCTAAAGCCACAACGCCTGTTTGAATGGCGCCTTCTAAAGCGGAAGCCCGCATACTGAGCAATTGCAGCAACTGATAACGCTCAGCCTCAAGATGTTTGGCTCGTTCTTGCGCCAGCATGGCAATCGCCAATAATGACATCAAAATAAATAACAAAATTGCCCAAGCCAAAGGCCAGCGTATAAACCAACTCGGTGAGTACTCGACATTGCTTGCCGCCCCCATCCGAGATGTGTGAAAACCTGTTATCACTAAGCCAGATCCTAACGAAAGACACTGATCTACTCTAACAGGGTGTCGCAGGCTCTGCCAGTGATGCTAACTAACTTCAGTGGCTGACTTACGTACTTTAGGCACCCAAGCCCACACAAATTCAGCCAACACAGGCGAAACGCCCACGCTATCAATGAGTTCGACATTGACAGTCACTTCACCTTTTTCGCTGGTCCTAATTGCGTTTATTTGTTCATCACATAACTTCGCAGTAGCGCTGAGTTGTCCTGTTGCGCGTTTCACATAGTGCAAAGTCATTGATTTCAATAAAGGAATTCGGTCATCTGGCACATGCATCCCCACCAAAAAGCCACTTGCCGATTCACCCAGAAGTGCCATTGCTGCCGCATGCACGCCGCCAATATGGTTTTGTACACGCTTTTTGTTAGCGAGTTTGAGTACCGAGTGTTGAAAATCTAATGTAACGACTTGAACACCAGCAGTGCCGGCAAACTTTATGGTTCGACCAAAGATTTGGCTAAGTAACCAACGACGACAAAAGGCTGGAGCTTTTTCTACCGATTGCACTAAACGACTGAGTTTATTTTGCGCTTGCATACTGGTCATACCTGAACATAAAAAGGCAAAATTACCAGCTCGTAGCTCAGGCAGCAAGTTTTGTAGATAGAATATTTCGAAGGATTACAACAATGCGAGTTACCGTCAAAGTTGCACTGATGATTTGAATTTGATGATTTAATGATTTGAATTTGAGATTCGGTTTTAAGCTAAGAATTTGAGATTCAGCTTTGAGCTCAGAATTAAACAAGACAATGTGAGGTGAGAATTTTTACTATGAAGTAAACGTGGAGCGGGCAACGAGGCTCGAACTCGTGACCTCGACCTTGGCAAGGTCGCGCTCTACCAACTGAGCTATGCCCGCATACGAAGTGATTTTGACGAATTTGGAGCGGGCAACGAGACTCGAACTCGTGACCTCGACCTTGGCAAGGTAGCGCTCTACCAACTGAGCTATGCCCGCAACATCGTCTAGTGAATTTGGAGCGGGCAACGAGACTCGAACTCGTGACCTCGACCTTGGCAAGGTAGCGCTCTACCAACTGAGCTATGCCCGCTTCCTATATTCACACCGCTTGATAATAAAGTTTCATTGCTTCAACTTTGTCACCGAGCGGGCGCATTTTACAAAATCACTCAGTCTTTGCAAGCATTTTATTCAGGTAAACGAAAAAAATGCGTGCGATAGGTGACTAATTCAGCAATTGAGTCACGAATATCGTCCAGAGCAAGGTGGCTTGATGATTTATTGACCAACTTTGTCACAGCCGGATTCCAGCGTTTTGCCAACTCTTTGACTGTGCTGACATCAAGATTGCGATAGTGGAAAAAGTTTTCGAGTGCTGGCGCGTATTTCACAAGAAAGCGTCTATCTTGGCCGATGCTATTGCCACACATTGGGGATTTCCCCGCAGGTACATATTGACTTAAAAACGCGATGGTTTGTGCAACTGCGGCATCCAAATCGGTCTCACTGTCGCGGCAACGTTGGGTTAGGCCACTTTTACCATGTTGTTCAATACACCAAGCGCTCATGGTGTCGAGTACTTGGTCTGGGGTTTTAATGGCAAATGTCGGCCCTTCAGCCAGCACGTTCAAATGACTATCAGTGACGATAGTGGCCATTTCTAAAATCACATCAACATCTGGTTCAAGCCCTGTCATTTCCAGATCGATCCACACCAGATTATTCTCATTTATTGCCATCTTTGGCCCCTTGTGCTTTGACACTTTGTAAGTTCATTGAATGCTAGTATCATACTACGCCTTACGCCAACAGGAAAACGCCCAACTGGGCCATCGAGTTAGAGTGACCAAAAAGAAACATCTTAGTCAGCGGCAAAATGATCGCATCGCCGGCAATCAGCAAAAGCGTTTGGATAGACTTGCGCAAAAAGCAGCAAAAGCCGAACAGCAGCTCGAGCATGCGCAATTTTCCGATGCCGAACCTGGTTTAGTCATCAGCCGATTTGGCCAACATGCCGACGTCGAAGCGACAGACGGCAGCATAGTCCGATGCAATCTGCGCCGCACAATAAGCTCGCTGGTTTGCGGCGATCGCGTGGTGTGGCGCCGGGCAATGCAAAGCCAAGGCACCATCGATGGCGTCATTGAGGCGGTGCATGAGCGCAGCTCGGTATTGAGCCGCCCAGATTTCTACGATGGCTTAAAACCAGTCGCAGCCAATATCGATTTATTGATTATCGTCTCAGCGGTACTGCCGAGCTTGTCATTAAATATTATTGATCGCTATTTAGTTGCTGCCGAAGCAATGCAAATTAAGCCTTTACTACTGCTAAATAAAATTGACTTACTGAGCGAAGAACAACGTCAGACTGTCGATGAGCAACTGCAAATTTATCGCAATATTGGCTACGATATCTTGCTACTCAGCGCTAAAACGGGAGAAGGCATGGTACAGCTTGATAGATACTTGCAATCAGGCACCAGCATTTTCGTTGGCCAATCAGGGGTTGGCAAATCCTCTCTCGTCAATAATTTGATGCCAGAAATTGCCGTAACCACGCAGGAAGTTTCCGATGTATCAGGACTTGGACAACACACCACCACAGTGGCGCGTTTATATCACTTACCGGATGGCGGCGAGTTAATAGATTCGCCAGGGATCCGTGAGTTTGCGTTATGGCACTTACAACCCGATGAAGTGATCTGGGGCTTTAAAGAGTTCCGTCAATGGTCCGGTCGCTGTAAATTTCGCGATTGTAAACATGCAACAGATCCAGGCTGTGCTTTACATCACGCGGTTGAAATTGGCGAAATTTCTGCTGAACGCTTAGACAATTATCATAAAATCCTGCTCAGTATGGCGCAGGACAAACCAAATTACATGTAAACAACGAGGGAATCCAATTCATGGATAAAGTTAAAATCACGCTGCAATATATTCTTCCTAAACATCTGATTTCTCGGTTAGTTGGGCTATTGGCAGCAGCAAAGTTAGGCTTCATTACCCACAGTTTGATTAAACTGTTTATTAAAAGCTATGGCATTAATATGGCTGAAGCCAAACAAGAAAATGCGAGTGATTATCGTAGTTTCAATGAGTTTTTCACCCGTCCGTTAAAAGATGGAGTGCGGCCGATTGTGCAAGATACCAACCTGCTTGCCCACCCAGTTGATGGTGCAGTGAGCCAACTAGGCGCGATTGAAGGTGACCAATTAATTCAAGCAAAAGGCCATTATTACTCATTACAAGCGCTGCTGGGGGGTGATGATCTGACGGCTGCACCGTATAAAAACGGTCAATTTGCTTGTATCTACTTAGCGCCTAAAGATTATCACCGCATTCATATGCCGATCGCGGGAACTTTACGTGAAATGATTTACGTACCTGGTGAGTTGTTCTCGGTAAATCCATTAACCGCAGAAAATGTTCCAGGTTTATTTGCGCGCAATGAACGTGTCGTCACAATTTTCGATACGGAAGTAGGCCCAATGGCATTAGTGTTAGTTGGGGCTACTATTGTGGCAAGCATTGAAACTGTGTGGACTGGTACTGTGACGCCACCTCGCGGTAAAGATGTGTTCCGTTGGCAGTATCCAGAATCTGGTCCAAATGCCGTACATTTAGCCAAAGGTGCGGAAATGGGTCGCTTTAAGTTAGGTTCAACGGTAGTGCTTACTTTTGCCGCCAATGCTGTGGAATTCTTACCAAACAACTACCCTGGCTCGGTAACTCGCATGGGTAGTGCTTTTGCTGAGAAAGTAACTCAATAAGTTTATTTGTCTATACTCTAAGCAGATTGGGGGTGTTTGCTTTCACTCCCGATTCGCCAGTGCGACCCAATGCCATAGTTTCCCAATTCCATAGTTTACTTTGCTGCTGGGGATGCGCTTAGCTGCCGCCGATAAGAATCGCCAATGATTTGGTGATATGCGTTATTGCTCGTTAAAGGAGATGACATGCTTATATTCGCCCACCGCGGGATCAGTGGCCATTTTCCAGAAAACACCTTAATGGCGTTTAGCGCTGCAGTTGAAGCCGGCTGTCAAGCGATTGAACTTGATGTATATGCCCTTGAAAACCAGCTAGTGGTCATTCACGACCGCCAGCTTGCTCGCACGACTAACGGCAAGGGTAATCTTGAAGATCATACGCTAGCCACTCTGGCGGCACTTGACGCAGGTCGAGGTGAGTGTGTGCCTACCCTTTGGCAAGTTTTGCAATTAGTGGCAAATAAAGTATTGCTAAATATTGAGCTTAAAGGCGCCGATACCGCTGAATTGTTGCTGGCATTACTCATCAGAGCACAGCTAGAATTACAACTCGATTTAACCACTATTGTGGTGTCATCGTTCAATCATCAACTGCTCCAACAACTCCGACAACGACACCCGACCTTAGCGCTCGGAGTTTTAATTGCCCACCGCCCTATAGATAATGCGGCGATTGCCACACTATTACAGGCCAACTGCTTAAATTGCGATCGTGGTTTTGTTGATGCGGAACTGGTTGCAGACGCGCACCAACGGGGAGTTAAAGTTTATGTGTACACAGTGAATACTGCGCGCGAAGCTCGGGAACTTGCAGGTATTGGCGTTGATGGCATCTTTTGCAATTATCCAGTGGAAGCTCGAACTTGGTTGAGCGACCTTTATCCCCTTATTCCTTGAAGATGCAGGGTTGTTACCTTCACTCGTTCGCCGCAGTCACATAGGGCTCCATGCTCTTGCGGTCTCACTCACTCGGCGCCTACCCGAATCCTCAATGATTTTGGGTATAGGACAAATTAAGCTATCGAAGCATGTTCATTTTGCAAGAAATTTACAAATAAGCGAAACTCAATGAAACTGCCGCAATGAAGTAAGTGTTTATTTAGTGATTTTCACATTGATGACACTGGTTACACAGGCGTAAATTCAGAATATGCGCTAACACCACAAAAGATGCACCGACCACCAACACCGCGTGCTCGTATTCATGCCCAAGCAAATCTTTTTGCCAATAAATAAATCCGCCGAGAAACAACGAATAAAATGGGTA
>Ga0187843_10001686_pt1 | contig 13758 bp, 16 predicted proteins | sample SpaLakP09_SKY_43_FD_134516 | JGI IMG/M metagenome (GOLD analysis project Ga0187843, IMG submission 134516) | Oligotrophic lake water microbial communities from Sparkling Lake, Wisconsin, USA - SP09_SKY_43 | ecosystem: Environmental > Aquatic > Freshwater > Lake | place: USA: Sparkling Lake... | reverse complement strand
GAAGACCAGCTGGTCTTCCTGCTCGGCGTCCGGTTCGGGGGCCTTGCGGATCGAGGCGATGGGGGCGCTCGCCTGCATCGTTATGACGTCGGCAAAGCGGTCGGCGGCGACCCGGCCCTGCAGCCGGCGGTCCGCGAGGCCGTCGCGCAGCAGGGTCAGACGGCGATCCGGCGCGCTCATGCGGCGAACCGGGTCTTGAGCATGGCAAACAGCGCCCGGATGGCCTGGACCTCGCCGCCGGCCGGATAGCCGGGCCGCGCCTTAGGGTTCCAGGCATAGAGGTCAAAATGCGCCCAGCTGCCCTGGCTCGGCGCGAACTTCTGCAGGAACAGGGCGGCCGTCGTCGCCCCGGCCTGGGCCCAGGCGGCGGAGTCGTTCTGCAGGTCGGCGATCTCGCTTTCGATCGATTCGCCATAGGCTTCGGTCAGCGGCATCCGCCAGAGCGGATCAAAGGTCGCCGCCGAGGCTGAGGCGATCTGCGCCGCCAGCGCCTCGTCGCCGGTCCAGAAGGGAATGACGAAGGGCCCCAGCGCCACGCGCGCCGCACCGGTCAGGGTGGCAAGATCCAGCGTCAGGACCGGATTGTGCTCTCCGGCCCGGGCCAGGGCATCGGACAGAATCAGCCGACCCTCGGCATCGGTATTGCCGACCTCGACGGTCAGGCCCGCGCGGGTCTGCAGCACGTCGCCCGGACGCATGGCATCGCCGCTGATGGCGTTCTCGACCACCGGGGTCAGGACCACCAGGCGCACGGGCAGGCCGGCGGCCATGACCATGCGGCCGAGCGCCAGCGCGTGGGCTGCACCGCCCATATCCTTCTTCATCAGGCGCATGCCGGTCGAAGGCTTGATGTCGAGCCCGCCTGAATCGAACACCGCCCCCTTGCCGACCAGGGCCAGGACGGGATGGGCCGGATCGCCCCAGGTCAGTTCCAGCAGGCGCGGCGCGCGATGCGGTACCGCCGCCCGGCCCACGGCATGCACGGCCGGATAGTTCTGCTCGAGCAGGTCATCGCCCCGGATCACCGTCAGCTCCGCGCCATGCTGCTCGGCGATCTCGCGGGCGATCGTCTCGATCTGCAGCGGCCCCATGTCGTTGGCCGGCGTATTGACCATGTCCTTGACGAGGGCGCAGGCGTGGCTGATCGCCAGCACGGCCGTGACATCCACACCCCTGGGGGCGACCAGCCGGGGCCCGGTCCCGTCCTGACCGGATGGGCGCTTGCGATAGCGGTCAAAGCGATAGAGGCCGAGCGCAAAGGCCACGGCCACTTCGGTGAGATCCAGGCCCCTCGGGATTCGGGCCAGGGCATAGTCGCCGGCCGGGAGTTTGGCGGCGAGGCCCCTGAAGAGCCCTGGGTCCACACGCGAGCGCGTTCCAAGCCCCAACAGGGCCCGCTCGATCGCTCCGCCGGGGCCCGGAACCAGCAGGACCTGCCCGGCCTTGCCCCGGAACTGGTTCTGGTCTGCGAGGGTCCGGACGGCCGGGCGACGCGCGGCGACAAAGGCCTCGACCTCGGCTTCGAACAGCGGATGGACCGGGATCGCACCCGCCGTGTCGGCGGCGAGAAAGGGGTGGATGTCCAACATGTCGCGGCCCTTGAAAATTATGCTTAACGATTCCTTGAGGCCCCGGAGCGAGGATGCGGGAACTCGTCGGAGAGACCTCTTCCATGTGTCGCAAGCGCGCGCGCCTCGCAACCCTGATCGCCCCGGTCCTGATCGCCCTGGCCCCGATGGCCCATGCCGGCGAAGCCCCGGCCCGTCCGGCCGCCGACACCGACGCCTCGGCTCCAATGGGGCCGCGAAGGGCTACCCAGGCCCAGCGGGCCGAAGCGCGGCGCGCCGATCCGCTGGCCCGCGCCGCCTTCTGGGGATCGGAGCTCGCTGCCGACGGTCGCGACGTAGAGGCCGGGGTCGCCCTGTCCCAGGCCCTGCGGGCCCTGGGCCGCTTTGACGAAGCCTCAGCCGCCGTGACCAAGGTCCTGATCGTCGCGCCGGAGGACGTCGAGGCCCTGCTCGAATCGGCCCGCGTGCACATCGCGCGGGGTCAGGGGTTCTATGCCATTGAGCCGGCCCGCAAGGCGGCCAGCCTGGCCCCGCGGGACTGGCGGCCGCAAAGCCTGCTCGGTGTGGCCTATGAGCAGGCCCAGCGCGACGACGAGGCCCTCGCCGCGCACAAGCAGGCCGTCGCCCTGGCCCCGAACGAAGCCACCCCCAATGCCAACTATGCCATGCATCTGGCCGCCCGTGGGGATCTGGCCGGGGCTGAGGCCCAGCTGAAACGGGCGGTCGCCCTGCCCTCCTCGACCATCCAGATCCGCCAGAACCTCGCCCTGGTCATCGGCCTGCAGGGCCGACTGGCCGAGGCCGAGAAACTGGCCCGCGAAGACCTGCCGCCCGAGTCCGTCGCCAACAACTTGGCCTGGCTGCGGGCCGCGACGGGCCAGGGGGCCGGCACGATCCAGCCCCGCTCCTGGGAAGCCCTGAAGGCCGGCAGCTAGCGCCCGAGGCGGGCCAGCAGGGCATCACGATAGGTCCGGCTGGCGACCAGCTCGGCCCCGCTCTCCAGCACGAGCCGCCACGAACCGTCGGACAGTGACTGCGTCTCGCGCACCCGGGCCAGGTTGACGACGGTCGAGCGGTGGCTCCGCGCGAACACCGCTGGGTCCAGACGGGCTTCAAGGTTCTGCAGCGTGTCGCGCACCAGGCCTTCGCGCTGGTCCCAGTGCACGACCACATAGTTGCCCGCCGCCGCGAACCACTCGACCTGGCTCAGCATTACCGGCACGCGTCGCGAACCGGCTGACACCATGAGCCGATCCGTCGACGGGGTTTCGTGCCGTGCACGGGCCGCCGTCAGGGCCGCCTCAAGCCTGTCCGAGCGCGCCCGCTCAAGCCCGATGCGACGGTGATGAGCCGCCGCGACGCCTACGGCCGCAATGGCGGTGTAGAGCAGGATTGAAACCGGCAAACGGCCCAGGGCCCGGCCTGAGGCCTCCGTCCAGCCCTCGCCCCCGACAAAGCTCAGGTCGATCCAGGCGGCGGCCAGTGACTCCATCGGCGCGACGATGATGGCTGCCAGGGCCAGGGCAGCCATCCCGCGTCCACCAGCATCAAAGCGGCGCAAGATCAGCCAGACGAGGGCCGCAACCGGCACCCATGCGGCATAGCTGGTCCCCTGCCAGGCCAGGGACGGCCCGACCTCCAGCGCTCCGCCCGACGCCCGGCGCGCATACCAGGCGGCACTGACCGTGGTGGCCAGATAGGCGTAGAGCCCGAAGCCCCAGGTCCAGACGGCCGTCGAGATGCGTCTCACCGGGCGACGGGCTCCGGCCGCCGGTTCGCAAGGACGCCGATCCAGATCAGCGCCATCGGCTGGAACAGCAGGGTCGGCCAGAGCTGGCTCCATGGCGTGGGCAGAACCGTCAGGAAGTTGCCGGAGAAGGCGCTCAACACCGCCCCGTAGGCGCTGAGCATCTTCACAAGATGCTCATAGGTCCAGAGCTGTGGCGAGAAGGGCCAGTCGGTCGGTCGCAGAAAGCGCCACAGACCCCAGCCGCCATAGGTCAGGGCACCGTAAACGAGGGCCATGGACACAGCGGTGTTGCTACCGGTTTGCCCTGTCAGGATCAGGACAAGGACCCAAAGGCCGATGGACAACACCGTCAGGGTGACCGCCCAGTCCAGAGGCCGGGCGCGCTGGGCGGCATCCAGGTCAGGCCGCTTGCGTCGCAGGACCCGCACACCGGAGAAGACGGTGATGGAGGCCGTGGCGCTCAGCGCAGCGAAATAGGCGTTGAAGCGAAGGGCCGTCATCACCCAGGCACAGGCCAGGCCCACGGCCATCACTGCGGCGAAGAGACGCCCCGACAAACGGTGCCAGCGCCCCCCCTTGCAGGTGAGGATGGGCAGGACGCCAATGACGACCGCGCAGAGGCCGGCGGCGATGTGAAGAGCGAGGGCGGGTGCGAAGATCCAGGTCATGCTCCCCGGATGCCTGACCGCCGCCGGGTATGGACAGCAGCCTGTGACGAGACGCGGCTGGCCGGGACGAAAGCCCTCAGTTCAGGGCCCGCTCAAGCGCCTTTGCGGCCATCACGAACTTCTGGATCAGGGGCCCGGCAATCAGGTCGCGCAGCACAAAGACCAGCCCGGTCGCCAGGGTCAGGACCAGTCCGGTCTCGACCAGGGAACCGGCTGACTCATCCTTCAGAAAGTCGCGAAGCAGCGTTCGTCTCAGTCTCGGGCGTTTCATGGCAGCGTCCCAGTTCGATACGTCTGGGACCAATGCACGCAAGGGATGAGCCGAAATCGACTTTCGGTAGATCCTTGTCTTCAGGGTATAGCGGTTCGCGCCAGGGGGCCGAGGTCTCCGCCCGCCCCATCGGTCGCCACGGGCTTCAGTGCTTGCCCATCACGTCCTGGATCTTGATGAACGCCGGGCCGAGGATCACGACGAACAGAACCGGCAGGAAGAACAGGATCATCGGAACGGTCAGCTGGGCCGGGAGGGCTGCGGCCTTCTTCTCTGCCGCCGACAGGCGCAGCTCGCGGTTTTCCTTGGCCATCACGCGCAGGGCCGCGCCGAGCGGCGTGCCATAACGTTCGGCCTGGATCATGGCTGTCGACACGGACTTGATGCCTGGATGGTTGGTCCGGCGGGCCAGGCCTTCATAGGCGAGGCGGCGGTCAGGCAGATAGCTGAGTTCAGCCGTGAGCAGCGACATCTCCTCGGCCAGCTCCATCGAGCTGGACCCGACTTCGGCCCCGACCTTCTGGATGGCCGCCTCGATCGACATGCCGCTTTCCACGCAGATCAGCAGCAGGTCGAGCGAGTCCGGAAAGGCCGCCACGATCGACTCGCGACGTTTCTGGGCGACGTTGCTGATGTAGACGTTCGGCGCGTAGTAGCCGATGGCCAGCGCCGCCATGCAGGCGCACATCTTCTGCATGCCGACGAGGCCGAAGTCATTGATCAGATAGATGTAGATCGCCGTGATGACCGCGAAGACGAACGGCATCACGAAGCGGAAGAAATAGAAGGTCGAGACCGGCTGCGGGCCGCGGAACCCGGCCTGGGCAAGCTTGTCGACGACCTTGGGATCCTCGAGCAGCTTAGACAGTTGCAGCCGGTCGACGATGTTCTTGTAGAGACCCTCGTCAGCATGCCGCAGGGTGCTGCCGACAGCGGCCCCCTTCTGGGCCAGCGCCTCGCGAGAGCGGCGGCGCAGCTCTTCGCGGCGGTTGGCCACCGACTTCAGGCGCCCCTCAAGACCCCGGTCCTTCATCATCGGCGCCGCGAGCGTGAGGATGGTGAGGAACACGACCAGGGCAATGAAGCCCGAGAGCAGGTTCGAGGGGTTGGTCAGGGTCGAGGCAATGTCCATCTGGCGTGCCCCTAGAACTTGAAGTTGATCATCTTGCGCATCACGAAGATGCCGATGCTCATCCAGATGCCGCCGGCCAGGAGCATCAGATGCCCCCGGGGGTCGGTGAACAGTGGCTGCATGTAGGCCGGCGAGGTCACCGTGATCAGGACCACAACGCCGGGCGGCAGGCAGCCGATGATGAAGGCCGAGGCGATGGCTTCGGCCGACAGGGCCTTGATCTTCTCGCCCATCAGCTTGCGGGCCCGCAGGACGGTTGACAGGTTGCCGAGCGCCTCAGCGAGGTTGCCGCCGGTCTTCTGCTGAATGGACAGCACGATGGCGAAAAAGCGCAGCTCATTGGTCGGCATGTGCTCGTACATGCGCTCGAGGGCGGCATCCATCGGCATGCCCATGCCGACATTCTCGGTCAGCATGCGGAACTCTCCGGCCAGGGGCTCGGGACATTCCTTGCCGATGATCTTCAGGCAGTCATGGACCGGCAGGCCCGAGCGAATGCCGCGAACGATGATGTCGATGGCGTCGGAGAAGGCCTCGGTGAACTTCTTGATGCGCGCAGTGGCCATGAAGCCGACCACCCAGCGCGGTAGACCAAAGCCGGCGGCAAACGCGGCCCCGAGGGCGATCAGCGGGTTCTGACCCAGGATGATGATCAGCAGACCCACCGTCACCCCGACGACGGCGCTGACGATCCAGAAGCCTTTGACCTTCTCCCCGAGCCCGGCCTGACGGAGACGCGCGGCGATCGTGACGGACGCCTTCTTCTGCTGACGGTCCTGCTCTTTCAGGGTCTTCAGGATCTGCTTGCGACGGGCGTCCGGTGTGTTGGCCACAGCCTTGGCCCGGGCACTGGCGTCGCGCGCGCCGCCGCCGGCAATGGCCTGGGCCCGCTTGACGGTCCGCGCGGAGCTCTGGTCACCGCCGGCGAATACGAAGCCGATGCCGGCGATCGTGATGAAGCCCAGGATGGCGGCGAGGACGACCAGCATGGCTATTCCGCCGCGTCGAGGGCTTCGGCCAGCTCGCGCTCGAGGCCGTAGTAACGGGCACGGTCCCAGAAGCGCGGGCGGGCGATACCGGTCGAGCGGTGCTTGCCCACGACCTTGCCCTCGGCGTCCTCACCGGTGATTTCGTAGACGAACAGGTCCTGGGACGATGACATCGCCTTCGAGCCCGACCACCTCGGTGATGTGGGTGATGCGGCGGCTGCCGTCCCGCAGGCGTGCGGCCTGGACGATGACGTCGACCGAACCGACGATCATTTCCTTGATGGTCTTCGAGGGCAGGCCATAGCCGCCCATGGTGATCATGCTCTCGATACGGCTGATGGCTTCACGCGGGGTATTGGCGTGCAGCGTGCCCATCGAACCGTCGTGGCCGGTGTTCATGGCCTGGGGAGGTCGAAGGCCTCGGGGCCACGGACTTCGCCGACGATGATCCGTTCAGGCCGCATCCGCAGACAGTTCTTGACGAGATCGCGCATGGTCACCGCGCCCTGGCCTTCCAGGTTGGGCGGTCGGGTTTCCAGACGCACCACGTGCGGCTGCTGCAGCTGCAGTTCGGCGGCGTCCTCACAGGTCACGACCCGCTCGGTCGGATCGATGAAGGCGGTCAGGCTGTTGAGCAGGGTAGTCTTGCCCGAGCCGGTACCGCCGGAAATGACGATGTTGCAGCGGCAGGCGCCGATGACGCCCAGAACCCGCGCCCCTTCCGGGCTGATGGACGCATAGTCCACCAGGTTCTTCATCGTCAGCTTGTCCTTCTTGAACTTCCGGATGGTCAGGGTCGGACCATCAAGAGCCAGGGGCGGCGCAATGACGTTGACGCGGCTGCCGTCGGGGAGACGGGCGTCGCAGATCGGGCTGCTTTCGTCGACGCGGCGGCCGACCTGGCTGACGATCCGCTGGCAGATGTTCATCAGCTGCATGTTGTCGCGGAAGCGCACATTGGTCAGCTGGACCTTGCCGCCGACTTCGATGAACACCCGGTGCGCGCCATTGACCATGATGTCGGCGATGTCGTCGCGGGCCAGCAGCGGCTCCAGCGGTCCGTAGCCGAGGACGTCATTGATGATGTCCTGGACCAGGTGTTCCTGCTCGGCCACCGACATCGAGACGTTCTTGATCGCGACCAGCTCGGCCACGATGTCGCGGATCTCCTCGGCGGCGGCCTTGATGTCCAGCTGGGCCAGCTGGGACAGGTCGATCGTATTGAGCAGGGCGTTGAAGATCGTCGTCTTGGTGGCGTGGTAGTAGTCGCTCTGCTCGCGCACCACCTGGGTGGTCGCCGGCGCGCCCTGGGCTGCCCGCAACTGCTCAAGGCCCGGTGCGGGCTTGGGCGAGGCAACCTTGGGCGTAGGCGCCCCCTTCTCCGGCAGGGGCTCGACGCGTTGCGGACGCGTGGCGATGGCCGCTCCGCCCGCAGGGGCCGGGGGCGGGGCCTGACGATCCGTCGCCTGGGTCAGATCGCGCTTGCCGAACATCCTGGGCTATTTCTTCCTGAACAGGCCGGAGAGCATCGAGGTCTTCTGGACCGCAGGAGCCTCGCGCCGGCTGATCAGCTGGGCGAGGTAGTCGATACCTTCGGCCGCCTTGGACTTCGGGGCCACCTCGGCGACCATCTGGCCGTTATTGGAGGCCTGACCGAAAAGCTTGGGATCGAACGGCAGCACCAGCGAGGGCGTGATGCCCAGCGCCTCACCGAAATCCTTGACCGGGATCTCCGGACGCCCGGGCACGCCGACCTGGTTGAGCACCAGGCGGGGCGGCGCGTCATTGGGACGGGCCTGCCGGACGAGATCGACAATATTTTTGGCGTTGCGCAACGATGCGAGATCCGGTGTGGCGACCACGACCAGGTCATCGGTGCCGATCAGGATCTTGCGCGTCCAGGCTCCCCAGCTGTGCGGAAGATCGAGGACCACGAACGGCGCAGCCCCCCGCACCTTCTGGGTGACTTCCTCGAATGCCTCGGCGGTGATTTCATAGTCCTGGTCCAGGGTGGCCGGCGCGGCCAGCAGCGACAGGCGATCACCGCAGCGCACCATCATCCGGTCCATCAGGACCGGATCCAGCCGGTCCGGCTGGGTCAGGGCATCGATCACGCCCTGCAGGGGATCCTGGGTGAAGTCCAGACCGGCGGTCCCGAACGGCAGATCCAGATCAACGATGACCGTAGCAGACTGCATCCGCTCCGACATCGACCAGGCGAAGTTGTGGGCCAGGGTCGAGGCCCCTACGCCGCCCTTGGCACCGACAAAGGTCACCTGACGCCCGACGAACGGAGCGGCCGGATCGGCATAGAGCGCCGAGACGGCGCGGATCACCTGCAGCGGCCCAAGCGGCTGGGTCAGATATTCGCTGACACCACGGCGGATGAGCTCGCGGTAGAGCGCGATGTCGTTGGTCTGGCCGACGACCACGACCTTGGTCCCGGGGTCGCAGACCTGGGCCAGGGCATCCAGCTGGTACAGCAGCCGCTGGGCGCTATCGAGGCTCTCGACCAGCACCAGCGAGGGCGTCGACTGGTTCTGGTAGAGGTCAACCGCAGCATCAAGGCCGCCGGTCCGGACCACGGTCGAGGCGCGGGCCATACGGCGGTCGGCCGCTGCCGCCTCGATCATCGCCGAGGTTTCAGGCCGGACGCAGAAGGCATGAATGGTGATGCGCGGGACGCTGGTCTCGCCCAGGGCCGCGTCGCCGCCGGCCAGGACGTCGGCATGGGATGCCGTCTCGGGCGCGACATAGGACGGCGGCGGAGACGCGGCCAGGCGATCCGGCGTCGGACGCGTAGGGGTTTGGGGCGCGGCGGGGGTCTGCATCATGGGAGCGGAGGTGGAAGCACTGCCCAGGACGGGCGCGTCGGCAAAGCCACTGTCAAAGGAAACGGCCTTCTGCTCGCGGGGGCGAGCCGGCGGGAAGGCCGCGAAAGGGTCTTCCAGTCCGTCCATGGCCGGGGCCAGGGCCGGAGCGGTCGAGCGCCAGGGGTCAGACCCTGCCGAGGTGAACTCATCGTCCGCATCGAAGCCCGTGTCGAAGGCTTCCGGATCATTGGGGAGACGCGCCATCAGTTAATCGCCTTGGAGATGGTGCCCTTGGCCTGATCGTCCTTGGCCGACGATGTGACCTCGCCCTTGCGATACTTGCCCAGCACCGTATCCCGCCGGCCGGCGTCGATCGGCGCGCTGTCGCGCGGACGCAGGAGGTCCTCGGGATTGGCGATCTGGGCCGCGAGATTGGCCGCCATGGCGCAACCGAAATTGCCATAGGCCTCGTTGTTGCGGGTCGCCGTGAGGTTTTCCCAGTTATCGCCGCAGCGCGGGCCTTCAGCGATATAGGTCTGGAAGCCGACCCGGATCAGGGCCTGATCGCTGCCGGCAGCATCATAGGCGACAATCCTGACCTGCGGGGCCGGGGCGCCGTACATCATCAACCGGTCACGCACCTGCGAGGCCATTCGGCCCGACGCCGTTGACCCCGGGCCACCGACCGGCGCGCTGACAACGATCTCGCGTGCCTCAGCCGAGAGCCAGCGCCCGACCAGCGCCCGCAGGGCCTGGTCCTGGGTGTCCGAGACGCCGGTATTGTGCGCCACCAACTGGATCTCGTCCGGCTGGGGGGTGACCTTGATCCGGTCACGCCACTTTTCGGCTTCCAGGCCGGCCAGGGGCGGCGCGGTCGTGGGCTCCGGGCCCTTGGTGGCACAGGCGGACAGACCGACAAGGGCCATGCCGATCAGGCCGGCCTTGAGGATGTGGGGCATGGAGCTGTTGTTCATGGCCGCGTCCTCACTCGATCACATAGCCGACAGGGCCCTGGTAGGCCCGCCCGATATTCGCCCCGGCCGGAGCCTTCACCACCTTGTTCAGACGGCCCAGCAGGGCCGTGCTCATGTCGCCGGCGATCTGCAGGCCGTCCGCCGGGGTCTGCAGCGACCTGGGATGGGCCGGATCAACGATGTAGGGCGTGATGATGATGACGAGCTCGGTCTCGCCGTTCAGGAAGTCGCGCGACCGGAACAGGGAGCCCAGGACCGGCATGCTGGTCATGCCCGGGATCGCATCGACGGTCTGCTTGGTGGTCTGTTGCAGCAAGCCCGCGATCATCAGCGAGCCGCCGGAAGGCAGTTCAACCGTCGTCTCCGCGCGCCGGACGGTCAGGCCCGGCACCGTCAGGGTGCTGGACCCCGAGCCGTTCGAGACCGTGTAGGCCCCCAGATTGGACAGCTCGGAGACTTCGGTCGACAGCTTCAGCGAAATGCGGCCGCCCGACATGACGACCGGGGTATAGCCAAGGCCCACGCCGTAGGGCTTGAACTCGATCGTGACCTTGCCGGTCGTGTCCTGGCCGGTTGGAACCGGGAACTCACCACCGGCGAGGAAGGTGCCCGACTCCCCCGACAGGACCGTCAGGTTGGGCTCGGCCAGGGTGCGGATCAGACCCACGCGTTCAAACGCCTGGATCATGCCCTTGGCGGAGTTGATCGCCTTGCTGCCCGCCGTGGTCTTGAGGGTGGCGGTATCGCCGTTGACCACCGTGATCGGATTGCCCGCCGAGTCGAATGACGAGAACACCTTGTCCTTGACCACCTGGTAGCAGGTGCCGGTCACGCCGCCGATACAGGGGACGACCATGGTCGGCTGCTGGGTGGTATCCAGCTTGAAGCCGCTGGTCACGCCGCCCAGCAGGACACCGTTGACGCCGTAGGTGGGCGAGATGCCGAAGGTAAACTGATCACCCCCGAGCTGGCCCAGCACGGCATTCAGGTCGACTCCGAGCTGTTTGACGATGTTGCGCTGGACCTCGACGATCCGGACTTCCAGCTGCACCTGGTCCTTGCCGGCGATGCTGAGCATGTTCAGCACCTTTTCCGGCGACGAGACGAACTGCGCGGCGATCCGCGAGGCCTTCTCGGAGTCGCCGGCGTTCATCACCAGACCGCTCAGGATCACGCTGTCCTTGAGTGGCACGACCTTGATCGTTCCGCCGCTGATCACGGTGTTCAGGGTCGAGGACAGCAGGCTCGTATCCTGTCCGACCCGGATGTTCAGCGTCAGAATCCGGCGGCCGGAAGCGTCAAAGAAGGCCGCGTCGGTCGCCCCGGCCGTCAGGCCAAGGACGTAGATGCGACGGGGGCTCCGCAGGACAGCGTCGGCCACCAGCGGATTGGTGACCAGCATGTCGCGCACGTCAGTCGGCAGCTCAATGATGGCCGACTTGCCCAGCGGCAGATCCAGAACACGGGCCCCGGCACCGGCGGTGAGGTCGATGCTCAGCGGACGGTCAGGCTCGGAGACCGGCATCTGCACCGGCGGGGCGGGACGGGTGACGCGGCTCGGCGGGCGATAGGTGTGCGATCCCGCCACCGGTCCGTCGGCCAGGGCCGGCGCGACGGTACCCAGCAGGAAAAGGCCGGCCAGCGGGGCGGTGAGAAAGCGACGGGTCATGGAGGATCCGCTCATTGGCGCACCGAAATGTTGCTGGTCTGACCACCGCGATTGATGCGGACGATCGGTTCATCCCCGGGCCGCTGGCCTGGCGCGACGCCCGTCGGCCCACCCAGGTCGGTATAGGCCCGCAGGGTGAGGGTGACCGGCCCGCTGGCCTTGGCCTTGACCAGGGCCTCTGCGTCGAGCGGCCCGACTTCCAGCGTGGCGGTGGCCGCCACGATCGACTTGGCGTCCTTTTCGGCCGCCGTGCTCTGGTCGAGCGCCAGGACGCGGACATTCTGCAGGATGGTTTCGGCGACGATGACCTTGCCGGCCGACGCGCCCTCCTCGCCGCCCGGCGTGACCCGGTCACGGGTCTGAAGCACATCGACGCGGTCGCCCGGCAGGATGAAGCCGCCGACGCCGGTTTCCGAGGTGATCGGGACTGACATGGCGCGCTTGCCCGGTGCCAGCACGACGGACAGGTAGCCGCCGTCGCCGCCGCGAACGATCTTGCGTGAGGTGATGGGCTCGCCGACCAGAATTGGGTCGCGGACGATCGCGCCCTCAATGGCCTTGGCCGGATCCGCACCACCGATCATGTCGGTGGCGACATCGGTGGCGATCGCCTTGGCCTTTTCGGCACCCTCGGGGGCGGGCTGGGCGGCACCATTGGTGATGAAGGCGGCATTGACGGCCTCGGTCGGCCAGGCCTGCCAGGTAACATCGTCAGCGGTCAGGCGAGCGCCGATGGCCAGATCGCGCTTGGCGACCAGCACCTGGGTCATCGGCTTGCTGGCGGCGGGCGCGGCTGCGGCGGCCGGCGCAGCGGCAGGTGTGCCGCCCATCATGCGCTGCATCACCACGGCCAGGCCGATGGCCGCAACAGCGGCGACCAGGACGATCAGGAGGCGAACAGGGTTCATGCGCAGTCACAGGCCTTCGCGACGAGAAGCGAGATTTCGGCGATGCGCACCCTTCCGGATCACGCAGACGATTCGTCAGACAGCCTTTCTGGCCACGGCCATGCTCGCCGGTGCATGGTTAACACCGGCTAAAGTTTCAGCTTGAAGAGTCGAAATGTCCGCGCGACAGCCTGACGCGGGGACGCGGCTTCAGCGCAGGATGGCCGAGGCCAGCGCGCCGTCCGGGAAGGTCGCCAGGGCACCGATCGCGATGGCCACGCCATAGGGAAGATCGCCCCCTTGCGTGCCGAGCCTGCGCAGCCAGGCCGGGCTGCCGGCCAGGACAGGCTCCAGCCAGCCCGAACGCAGGGCCAGGATCGCCATCGTCAGGGCACCTCCGGCCAGACCCGTGGCCAGCATGAACGGCACAGCTCCCGGCCAGCCGATCCACAGCGCGCTTGCCGCAAACAGCTTGGCGTCACCCCCACCGATCCAGCCGGCCGCAAACATGCCCATACCCAGGAGCAGGGCCCCGAAGCCGGTCGCCAGGCACAGGCCCAGGACAGCCAGCGGCGCTCCGCTGACAACCGCGGCCGGCACAAAGGCCGCCAGCAAGGCCAGCGAGATCCAGTTGGGAATGGTGTAGCTGGTCACATCCTTGAGCGCGGCCACAATGGCCAGAGCCGGAAAGACGGTCAGCAGCGCGATCTGGAATGCATGCATCTCAGCGAAGCCTCTTTGCCTGCCTCATTCTGGGACGATGGGATGAAGCAATGGTTTCCCGCCCAGCACACAAGGAAAGGAGCGCGGCCTTTGTGCAGATCGCGGCCGTCAGCTTGATCAGCTGGCGGCATTGGCCGTGGCGACCTTGGTGCCGACCTTCGTGAAGGTGGCCTTCAGGTTGGTGCCGAGCGTCGTGACGGCCGTCACGATCACGACGGCGATCAGGGCGACGATCAGGCCATATTCAATGGCCGTGGCGCCGGACTCGTCGTTCAGGAAGCGCTGAAAAAACGTCGTCATTCTCTTCTCCTGCT
>Ga0187843_10001685_pt1 | contig 13761 bp, 18 predicted proteins | sample SpaLakP09_SKY_43_FD_134516 | JGI IMG/M metagenome (GOLD analysis project Ga0187843, IMG submission 134516) | Oligotrophic lake water microbial communities from Sparkling Lake, Wisconsin, USA - SP09_SKY_43 | ecosystem: Environmental > Aquatic > Freshwater > Lake | place: USA: Sparkling Lake... | reverse complement strand
TGGTCTTTGTCTTCCGCTTTTCTAATGCCTCGCCCAATGCTTTGTATAACGCGGACAAAGCTCTTTCCGGGCTCCACAAGAACCAAATTAAAAATCCTAGGCAAATTAATACCCACAGCGGCCACACCATAAGTCGCCACAATAATCTTGCCAGTGCTGGTGGCAACTTCATCATATTCATCTTGTCTATCCTTTGCTTTGGTAGCACCCGAAACAAACACTGCCAGGTCGCCCAATAACTCTACCAGGGCATGACCCCCGGCTACTCGATCCACCAGCACCAGGGTATTGCCGGTGGCATTGACCTGTGCAATCAACTGGGCTATTGTTCGAAGTCGGTCTGGTTCCTCTAATAGAAACTTCAATTCACTTTGATAGTTGGTAAACTCTGCATGGTCAACTAACTGAACAATGTTCACATGACATTGTGCCAACACACCTTGGCTTTGTAGTTCACTGGCAGTGAGTCGACCAATCACCGGACCAAGACTACATTTAAGTGCTTGCGACTCAAATGGTTCCTTGGGTATAGTTCCTGTGAGTCCCCAACGAATAGGAATACGACTCATTACACCTGTTAACAAACTCTTTAGTGCGTCGGCTTTGGCCATATGAACTTCGTCAACCATAACACACACTACATCTTCCAAGAACTCTTGTATGGTTACATCACCTACACTGTTCTTTGTGTTCTTTAGCAGGACATTTAAACTTTGCCAAGTGCAGATAGTATGTTGCCGGCCCCACTCCTTACGATCTCCAAAATACACACCCACATCCTGTTGCATGTTGATGTAGTCTTTTTCTGTTTGTGTTACTAGACTCTTGTTAGGAACAATAACAACAGTACGACCATATGGTGCCACAGCATTGCTCAATGCAGCTGTAATAACAGTCTTACCTGCGCCGGTAGCAATTTCTTGTATGCACTGCGGATCAGCTAAAAAGTTATTGATAATCTCAACTTGATAGTCACGCAACACCATTGGTTGCCCTTCCAATGGATGACCTTTACCCCAAACAATGTGACTGAATGATTGCTCAGTTACACTTTCAAATTTGAATGTGGTAGAGTAGTCACGCTGGTCATCCAATTCAATATCATAGTTGAACTTTTCTAGGATAGGAATGATCTCCGGCAACAGATTCACATAAGTGCTGCCACCTAATTGGAAGTAACTGACCTTGCCATCCCATCGTCCTAATCTGACTGCTGGCAAGTAACGAGCACCGGGCACATCATACTTGAATGCTGTAACCAGGGCACGACGAGCATCAAGTTCAAGTCCTTCAATCTTAATGTTTACTTCATCTCGAATTATAATTTTGGCTGTTCTCATTAGTATTATTATACAGTTTTTTATAAGAATTTACAACCTCGTTTTGAAATTTTTGATCATTGACAGATTGATGAACAATAATGTGCCACCGTTTTTGATTGCTATTATTAAACACAGCATGGTTGTTGGAAATGTCTAACCAAAAAGCCAATCCAGGTTGAAAAGGCACAGTTCCTTTTTGTTCCATTACAAAATTGCATCCAATGGGTTGTGTTATAGCAATATTAATTGTTGTTAGTCCAGGAGTGTCGTTGTCTCGATGAATGGTTATATATCCACCAGGTTCCAACTGCATAATTCTAATTCGTCGATATTGACTGCCTGGCCATTGTGTTTTAAAGTAATTGACTGTCGTGGGCATTAAAGTTTCTGCTTCTGGAGTCCATATATATGGTCGATCATCATTATAATAACTATCTTCTTTGGTAGCATTGTAAGACTTACCGTGAATACAAAAACTTTTCCATCCTTGATGATCATTATAGTCTTCTCTGTGAAGCGACATTAACGATTCTATATTTTTGATTTCTGCTAAAATATCACAGTAAGGAACTGCTAACGTTAACAGTAACCAAGGTAGACCTGACTGTTTTTGTATCCAATCAAAATCCGCTGTAGGATTATATTCAGGAAGTTGATATTGATAATCAATATATTTTTTGACCATCAATTGACTTATTTTTTGTTTCACTTTATTTTTTCTTGAAATTTTCTATATTGTTCTACTGTGGTATGCAATAATGTCCATTTATAGTCTAAAATATTTGAGCACCATATGTGATCATACATGTTGACATCATTGTTTATTACCCAGTCAATTAAATTGTCATTACAAAATTTAACTGTTTTTGTTTGTTTTGCTAGCTGCCACTGATATTTAAACTCATTGTTTACTGCGTTATTAAATGTTGTGTCAACATACTCAATAAATTTTGTTCTGCCTTTTAATTTTAATTTTTCCAATGGCGTTAACTTTGGGTTATCCAATTCATAATGTCTGAGTGAGTTTACATCAATGAAATTCCAAACAAATTCACCGTAATTATCACCATTCCAGGTTGTCCATAACTCCTTAGCAAATTTAATTTGTATACGACTTATATCAATTAATTGTATTTGTTCTGTGCTAGTATCTACTATATTTAACATCCATGAAAGACCCGATGCCGGCGACACCAGACTGGTCTTTTTAACCACAGTGATCGGTTCGTTATTAAACACCCATAATTGATTTTCAGCAATATCTTTGTAGTCATGAAACCGAGTTAAATCCAATGTATTGTGATACAAAAAGAATTTTAAATCTCTTGCGGCGTTGTTCCAGTTAACAACGGAACAGTTGTTCAGTAACTGTCGAGCCACTAATCCTTGTCCAAAATTTGTAACGGGATACTCAATGGTTTGATCAGCTGATGGTTTAACCCATAATGGGGTATAATCATCGTGTAAATTTTTTTCACTTCTTAACGGTAATGGCTGACTAACATGGGTTGCCAAAAAATCGTTGGGTTCAAACGTCTGTATATTCATAAACCAACATTGGTCGTCGATACACAAGCGTTCATTTGGATGCCAGACCAAGTGTGCAATTAGTCCGCTATGAGGATAGTTGTCAACTAGAGTCTGAAATTTTTCCCAATCTGTTATTATAGTACCGCTGTTAATAAACAATGCCTGGGTGTATTGTTTTCTTTTGCCCAACGGAATCCATCAATCCAACTATTGCATACGTAGATTTCCTGTTGAGTGCCGTTACCAAATTTATCGAACTGTATTCCACTTAGTGTCTGGTTTAAATCAGGTCCGTGTTTAATAATTACTGGCCAGGTCATTGAATTATAATATTAGTTGGAACTATATTGTTTTTTACCTGCTCTAATAATAGATCAAGCTGAGTAGTTTTTCCAAAAACGTTGACTGAAAATATATCATGTATGGTCCAATCAGTCAAATTCCAATTTTGCAACCAAGGCTCTTTATATTGCTCCCACCACGTTTCGAACTCTGCAACCTTGACGTTTTCTAAACGGTCGATATCTTCAAGTGCAATTTTAATTTTTGGGATAAGTTTAAGCCAGGGCTTAATTAATTCACACATTCTTTTTGTCTCAGAAAGTTCATTATCGCGCCAATAAGTATAAGGAGTTTTTCCTAATTCAGACCAGGCCACATACACATCTCCGGCTTTGATGTTTGTTGTTGTGGTATCGATCCAGGACCAATCAAATGGCTTTTCTAACGGACCCATCTTTTCTCTGTAGTCTATTGTAAATACCCTAGGGGCATTGTTGAAATAATTTTCGCACATGTGAATATGTTCATGGAAATTCAACCAGTCCGATGAGCCATTGTATTGTTTTTCATAGATTTTATGAATGGTATTAAAATACAGTTGGTCTTGTGACAGGCATTTTGCTTTGTCAATAACTATTGACAAACGGCCAGCATACATTATTAATTGATCAACAAGCTCTGTATAGCCAAGTGTGTCTTTGTAATTAGAACCGTTATCCCATTTACTAAAAGGAATCGGAAGGCTGGATAAATGTTTATAAGTTTTTTGATATATCTTACCAATGGGACTGTTGTCAATTTCCAAATCCACTGTTACATTATTTGAGAACAATACCTTCATTGGGTATTTAACGTAGTTTTTGCACTTCGTAAAAAAACAGGTATCTTTTTACAGATACCTGTTATAAATGGACAGTTTGCACTGCCCAGGAGCTAACCGATTAACTATTCTTCATACAAGTGCTAGCAGCCAATGCCTTCCAATTTGTTTCAGACACTTTGGTCAAGTCTGCAATTTTTAATGCCATACGCAGGCTCATTTCACGCAATCGAGTTTGATTGGCCTCCATGAACTCAATGATTTCGTCACTTTGTTCTGTGCTAAAATCGTAGTCGGCAAACAGTTCACCTTTGAGGTAAATTTGTTTGATACGCAAGAAGCGATCACGCATGGTGTTAAGGGTCAAGTCCAAAAAGTGGCAACGACTCTGTAGTGCTTCCAAGTGGTCTTGCAATTTCTTGCTCTTGAGATTTTGGAACTGCAAGTTAGTGATAAAGATACAGGCACCTTTGAAATCAAACATGTCTGGCACACCTTCGCGACGCAACATGGCACTGTCACTGTTCCAGTAGATACGGCGTTTCTTGCCCGAGTCCAGTGCAGCCTTGAGAATGTTTAGGCTCAAGTCGTCTTGGAACACTGAGTCACAGTCATCAAACACCAACACGTTGTTTTTGTCTGAATGTTTATATAGTGTGCAATACAAACCAATTGGAGTCATTGCACCTTTGATCACTTCATACTTGATCTTGCGACCACTCAACTGATCAAACAGGCCGGAGTGCTCCAACTGTTTTTCCACACCATAACTCTTGCCACGCCAGGAGGGCCAACTACAATCATTGCACGGACGTCACCGGCAATTGTGGCCTTGGTCATTTGATCCAAGATATCAAATCGCTCGCCAATACGAGTCATAACTTCTTCGTCAGTTTCCACTGGCGCTTTGGCCGAAGCCGTTGCAACAGGTGCCTCAACAGAGCCGCCTGCGGTGAACTCTATATCTTCAATTGAATTGACACGGATACGAACTACATCTGGTGTGTCTTCACCAAAGTAGCCTTCGGCATTTACTGTCACATAACCTCCTTTGGCGCCAGTTTGGTAACCTTTGACTAAAGTGAAGGTTACATTGTTCACGGGTTGATTGCGATAGCTACCGCTTTTTACAAGAATTGTAGACATTTTTAGCTCCTTAACTATATTGTTAATATGTGTATATTATAAACAACTTGGATTTAATGGTCAACCTTAATTGGCCATCAATGTAATTTGCACTTCGTGCCCTTCGTGGACGATACCAACACCCACTGGACGACCTTCGCCTGTAAAACTACTGTGACGACGATCGTAAGCCAATTTTTGTATTGCAAGACGCAGAGCGGCACCATGCGATACTGTGGCTGTTTTTGTAAAGATATCGTTTACAGTTCCATACATGCCAAAACCGTTGACGATAAAACGAATTCGGGTGCTGTTACTAAATCCTGCTACGTGGCGCATTTTGGGCTCCTTTTTAGTTTCTATACAAGTATTATAGCAAATGGACCATTTCTGGTCAACCAAAATCCGCACTCTTATTGTGTTTGGATTTGCGCTGATAGCGGGTTTTGAGCTCCACTCGTTTGGGCTTAAACGGGGTGTTGTGAAAAAACAACACCATGTGAGCACGAGTTTTGCGGAGTGTTTGCTTGACTTTCATAATATGTAATTGTAGCAAAATAGGCATTTATGGTCAACCATAAAAAAACCCTCCAGAATGAAGGGTTTTTATCGTATTATTGTTAACTAACTCAATCGTCGAACAACCCAGGAGCAGATATAGTAAGATCGTGTTCAAGTGTTGAACCTGGATTTACTGTATAATGCCATGTTCCTTTTCCTAGCAACCTGTTGGCTTCCTGTTTGACGCCATCAATGGTCACATTGGTCCGCGGGTCTCTGATACCGTACTCATTGTCGACTGCTGTATCTGCGTATTCATCGGGACCGGTGCTGTATGTAATTACTCCCATGTCCAACTCAGTATAATTTGCTACAATTTGACCAAATTCCACTGTGTTGCCTACTACCGAAATCATCATGTGTTTGGTCCCAAGAAAATCGATTGGAATTTCAAATGTAAATACACTCGGCGATGTTTGCTCGCCTTCGTTATCTTCAGTCTTTTCTTCTAAAGTGACCGGGCCAGAAAATACTGTCACTCCATCTAGGATTGCAGTTATTTCAGCTGTGCCTGATCCCCATCCTAACATGTTTATAGTTCTGTTTGACATAATGTCTTTCTCCTGATTAAGTATATTTATTAGTTGTTATCGACGTTCGATATCTTCTTCAACACAAGCATTACCGTATTGTATTTCTACAATTTTTAACGGTTGATCAGTTTCATTGCACAACTGATGCCATTCGTTACAATTGATATGTATATGTTTGTGTATTTCAAAGATACCCACTAGCTCTTGATCACTTTTTCTATTTATACTGTAAACGGTAGCAGTACCTTCGGACACATGCCAATGTTCAGCACGATTTTGATGGCGTTGCATACTGAGCCGTTTCCCGGGCATGACTGTAAGTTCTTTAACTTTGGTTCCGGTTGTGTCATGCAATATTCGATAGTATCCCCACGGACGTTCTGTTTTGGGTGCTTTCCATTCTTCTAAAATCCAGCTTGAGCTGTTGGCTTTGTTTTCACCACCAACACCAAACACAAACTCTACACCATCTACTGTCATTTCTGGAATATTTGTAGATGTTCGATCACCACCGTTGGCAAAGATAATGCTGGCATCTGGATAGTGTGCCCGGACTTGTTGCAGTAAGTGACAAGCTGTTCCATCATCATCGTCAAACGTATACACTTCGTCTACCGGGGACAAATTGTTTAAGACGCTCAGACGTTCAGTCCATGGCATAAAAGCGCGGCCTTTTTTGCGGGCAAGCCACTCGTCGCTGTTGATGCCTACAATAAGCATGTCACCTAGCAATCGAGCTTGTTTGATTAATTTAATATGCCCAGAATGTACGGGGTCAAATCCACCGCTTACTACTACAATAGTTGTCATGCAAATATTTATAGTTTGTTAAACAGCCATGCTCAATAAACTACCGTCAATCCAAGGAATAACCAAATCCTGTTGTCTTAGAGCATTGTGAGCGTATATGCTTTTTACAGCAGACTGGGGCAAAAGATTCTGTTCTACCAGTGTGTGCCACGTGATATTGCGTGGGTTTTGTGGAGATTGAGCACTTTTATAAACCACCGCATGTATCCACGGCTCAGTGAGTGTTTGTTTAAAAAAACCGGCGCCGCAGTCCCATCCGGCTGTGGCCAACATATACATGAGACTGACCATGGTATGATGATAGTAATATCCAGTGGGCAACGTATAGGAAAGTTGTCGACGATGTATTTGTTGAGTTACCGGCACTGTCAATGACAGCATGCCGCCCGGGCTAGCACTATGCCACCAATTGTTAAGAGTTTGTATTGGATTAACAGCATACTGAAACGCATCGTGACACCATAATATATCAAATCCACCATCTGGTGCAGTTAATGTATCTTCAAAATTACCCTGTTGATAGGTTATATTTTCATGTTGGTCAACTACCAGTGAGTTTCCACCTAGGTCAATACCATGGCATTTGATGTTCAATGGCTGGGGATTATCATCACGAGTTGTCCGGGTTGCCCACCAGACCAAATCATCTCCGACACCGCAGCCAAGATCAACCATGTTGCGTATACTCAACATGAAATCATCATACTCATACAATTGGTTTAGTGTAGCAAGACTGTGTTGATGGCTGTCGCCTGGATGTGTAAACATTATACCTGAACATCCTCCATGCCAGCAGCCCGTAATCTCACAATGTGTCCCAACATAAAGTTTTTACTTTCCATTCCTTTAAGAATGCCTAAAAATCGATTACGTAGCAGTGCAACCTCATTGATTAGGGTTTCAAACTCAATGACTTCGTCTTCACCATCAACATATTTTTCGGCATCACGACTAGTTAGCGCACGAGCATAGCCTTCAAGATATTTTTGAAAGTGTCGGCGGCGGATTTTGCGTAGCTGTATATTGAGGTAGTTTAATACTGCTTCGACTTCTTGCAACTGGTTAAACCTATGTTCTGTCAGGCCAGGCAAAGCTGTAATATTTTTTTCAACAAGTCCACCAACTCGACAGTCACGTTTGGCACCGTCAAGTTCTTGTTCGTAATAAGTGATAAAATCAGGAATATTACCGAGATCAGCTACAACTTTGCTATACCACATTAGTTTTCCCAGTTTTCGTCTTCGTCATAATCGTCGTCTTCGACTTCGGCTTCCTCTTCAATTTCATCATGATCTCTAAGATAACTGGTCAAGGCTTTCTTGATATCACTGTCGTTTTTAAAAACAGCCTTGATCTCGTCAGCACCAACATCGTTGTCAATTAACACTGATACCAGCGTTTCTGCCGCGTCATCGCGATCCACTGTGTTGACATATCTTTTAAGTTCTGACCAAATTTCGTTTGCTAATTCAACTGTCATGGTTATTCCTCCGTTGCTGTTTCTTCAGTGGTTACTGTTTCTTTTTGATTTTTAAAATCTGTCATTACTTTGTCTAAGCAACCATCTTCGTTTGATTCCCAGGCCTTGCGGAACTGTTTAATTATCTCACCTTCGCTGGTAACAAACATCAAACGGTTGCCATCTTTCTTAAGTATACCTTTTTTCTCTGCAAGATCAGTTAGGCCACTATAGGGATTCATGCCTGTTTCATACGGAATCTTGACCTGCATACCTTCAAACGGTTTTGCATAACGAGTTTTCATTACTTTACAACCAGCACGGATACCCATTACTTCACTAATCTTGTTGCCTTCTTCATCTTCTTTGAGTTTCATTTTCTTCATAGCAACCACAATACTGCTTGCGTAGATAAAGCCCTGACCTCCGGAGATCTTGTCGTCCGGATCAAACATGTCTTGGCTGGCGTAGGTATGATTCGTGCAAACCATTCCAACATTGTAACCGCCGAACATGTTGACTGAATTTAGAACAAGACTTGTTAGTGCCTTGGGTTTACGACCCATGTCACCTTTCATGTCACCTGCTTCAAATTGGTTCACATCAGTTGGAGTCAGCAACATACCCAAGCTGTCAATAACCCACAGCACTTTCATGCGTTCGCCGTCTGGCAGGGCTTTGTAATCAATCATGAATGTCGAAATAGCCTTGGCCACATCGTCAATCATTGACATGTTTAGTTTAAGTAACTTGTCTGCGCCAGTATCTACACCAAGTGCATGTAGCCATGTTTCGTCTAGTGCGTTTTCTGTATCAACCAAGATGACAAAGATACCTTGTTCTTGTGCGTTCTTAACAATGTGCCTGAACAAATGTAACTCTTACCTGCTCCAGATTCGCCAGCAAATACTGTAATCTTGCCCAGTGGAATTCCTCGATTGAAGTCCCCTGAAATAAGATAGTTCAATGCAAAGTTGCCTGTGCTGATCCAATCAGTCGGATCATTGAATCCAATGCTTAGACCTTCGATACTTTTGGTAATGTCCTTGCGGAACTTGCTGATGTCAAATGGTTTTGCCATGATTACTTTCCTTCTTTAAGTTTGTATAATTCTGTAAAAATTTCACTGCTGTCTACTCCACGCCGTTGATCCATTGTTGCTAATTGTTCAAACGAATTTGACAAATTCTTTTCAATTGGTTGTTCAATATAATGCAACATATTCCGATAACTATCTTCAAGTAGGTATCCTGGATTTTCGTTAATCTTTGATTGTAATTTTAACTTTAACGAGTTTAACACAATTTCCGGTAAATGTCTAATGTTTAGGTGATCCGGGCTTATCAGTGCTCCAATGATAAAGCTATTGTTGTGAAATCCTAAATCTTTAAGGTAATCCACATATCCAAAGACGCTATTGTAATTTAACAGAAACCATAACATATTAAAACTTATCTTGTGATCAAGTTTTCTAATTGTATTTAGGTTGTCTAAAAAATCCTGCCACTTTCCACCAAAACGTATATATTCAAATTCATCTTCTATGGTTTCTGCACTTACTGTCCAATGAACATTTTTAAAACCACACACAGCATCAAACACTCCGGTATCAACTTTGCTGAGATTGGTGTTTATCCTTAAATTAACATCAGGGTTTAATTGTCGAAGTAGTTCTAAATTTTCCTTCATCAACAAGGGTTCACCACCGGCTAGATAAACATGTTTTAGTTGACGGGCGTGTTTATAGATATATTCTTTAAAATCTTTTTGTTGTTGTTCAGTTGGTTGTTCTATTTTTTTGCCCAACTCATCTGCCCATCGACTACTGAATTCAGGTCCGCAATACGCACAGGAAAAATTGCATAAGTTGGTCCAGCGCACGTCGATAGTTTGTAGATCAAAGTTGTTTGGTCGATAAGTGTCTAGTGGTGTCTTTTTAAATTCTCTTATATAAAAAATTCTATCACTGATAATATCGAATCCTTCTTTACCATGTTCTAAATTGTAGCAAGTATGACAGCCGGCGGCTGGTTTGTTGTCGGTTATATTTGTTTGTTTGGTTACGTTTGTAGCACCTAGTAATATTTCTTCGATGGTGTTGTCTTTGATATTACCCAGTGCGCCGGTTGCGGCATCACTACGAATGCAATTTTTTACTTTACCATCAAAGTTATACATTAACCCGGTCCATGGCATTGGACAAAAATGTTTATTTGTTAGGACATCTTTTGGATTCATTGATTCAATGGTCCTAGTGATATTTCTGGAATTGTTAAATTATTATTCTTGGCTAAGTTGAATAAATTTAACAATGTTCTAGCCCAGTTGTCAACATCAGCGGCTGGTGGTACTGTTTTGTCCGGGCTGGTTGCAATGTTGCCAGGACGAACTATGGTAATCTTTATTTTGAGTCGACGATGGCGTATTTGACACACTGCTTCTTCAAGTGTAGATTTTTGCAAACGATAATGATCCATGCCCAATTCATTAAATGACGACACTGGCTCTTGAGTCATCATGGTCGAAATTACTATGATATGTTTTTTAGTTCCTTGCCAACGATTGGCCATTTCAAATAGTAGTTCTGTTTGTGCATACCCGGCTTGTGCGTTGTTTATAAACATATCACAAGATTCAATTTGATTACAAATTTTGGGCGTATTACGAATGTTGTTGCCTTCTCGCTGACTGAGTCCAACTATTTCATGGCCATTGAGTTGATATTCTTTAGCTAGTGCTTGACCTATACCTGCGGTGTGTCCAGTGATTGCTATTTTCATGCTATGCCTCGTAGTTGTTTTTGTTTTTCTATATATGCATCTCTGGCACGAGCGTCTGTATTATCAACACTCAACTCGAAGGGTGTTTTTAAGTAAGCATAACTGTGATCGATACTGTGCTCTAGGGCAAATTTTTGAATATTGGGCAGGTCATCAGCATTTAATACACTGACCGTTGTCCACAAATTCAATGCCACCGGCATTGTTTTATATGTCATTAAATTGTTGTAGAAATCTAACCAAGGTATAGGCCAGCGCACAAAGTCGTGAACTGCACCAATACCATCACAACTTACTGTCACAGTGACTTCAATACCACGACGTGCAATTTCAATTAACTCAGTTAACACTGTGCTACAATTTGTATTTAATCTGAGAGTTTTTAAATTAGGCGGTAAGTTAGATAAGATTTTCTTATAGTTCTTACTGTAACTGGGTTCGCCGCCATTGATATCTAAATGCACAATTCGTTCTTGTGGCAACATCCAGAATTGATTGATGTTGTTGATGATAGGAAATCCTGAGCCTGTTAAACTGCCTATTCTGGTGCTTAAATTTTGATTGCAAGTTTGACAAGCGGCATTACATAGATTATCCAACACACCGCCAACCTGTAGATAATCTTTTTGTGTCGTTTCGCTGTCTAATGTTGTTGCATATACCCGTATGCTGTCGGGTTCAGTTTCTTCACAACGAACACATTCATCGGGCCATTGGCCACTATTCATTAAACGTTTAGTATTGACCAACCACTCGCTGGATTCCATTGCCTCAAGTGTGACAAATTCTGGTGCATTGACCATGTGGCCACAACGACTAACTGTACCATTTGGATTAAAGCGAACAAAATGATCTAGTCTAGGACAATACATAGGTTGGATTTAAAATTTGTTGTGCATGTCCAACAACATATTCATACGCAACAACATCTGATGTTTTTATATGTTGTAATAACTGTTGCCAAGTCAACGACTGTCCGATGCAATCAAATATCATAACATCTATGCGCTGATACATTTCATTATTTTTTATCAATGAGATTCGTTCTGTTAATGCTGTATTGGCCGGAAGCACACCTTCGGGCTTTGAGTCTCTTCCTGTAAGTTCGCTGATGGCAGTCATTGGTAAAAAGTTTAATGTTGCATCAGAGTTTAGATATCTTGCTAAATTTAATAACCAAACAAACTGTGAGGCATAATGTCGATTTAACGATATGTGATTTAACGCAAACCATTCTACTGTAGCAGGATCAAGCCCAGGATTATCTCTTAGTGTGTGTTGTATAAATGTATTGATCCCAGAAATCAATCGATCTTGAGGGTTTCTTATGATCACATCAATTGTGTTGATTTGTTGAATCTGTTGATTAATACGTATTGGCCATTTGTTCTTTTTTTGTGGTGTAAAGAAACTAGTATGTCCATTTTTAAAAATAACGTAGACATACCGCTGTGAGGGTACAATTTCAATTACCTCACAGCGGTCTGGAAACAACGTGCGATCTAAATGCGATAACATTTATTACGCTTTTTGACGGGCCCTAATCATTGCCAAGATGTCTTGAGCTTTGTCTGAAGATGGTTTGGCCATCACTGGAGCACTGGCCACCACTGGCTCATCATCAAAATCACTTGATGCTGCCGTTATGGGTGCTGGCTTTGCCGCCACTTCATGAACATCACCGTGTCCATCAACAACTACTGTAGCTGGTGTAGCAGTGCCTGCTGGAGCATTAACACCTGCTGGGCGGAAATACTGACCCCAACGTGCAGTGTCGTAACTCTGTCCATCAACTGATGCTTCAAACATTTCTTTGATAACCTTGAGTTCAACTTCGCCTGGTTTCTTGGGCATAAATGTGCTCAAGTCAAACAGACCATGTTTCTCAATAGCCTCTTGTTCAGCTTCAGTAAGTGCTGTCTCTTTGCGAGCCCACTTTGAACCATTGTAGTCAGCAAAGCCACCTTTACTACCTTTACTAACACGGAAGTCCAGGCCACGCAAGTAGTCTGTTGGCAATTCTTCCAACTCAGGATCCATCAAGGCGCCTTTGATAGTTGTAAAGATTTGTGGACCAATGATGAATCTACGGATTGGATTCTCTGGAGTCTTGTCATCGCCTAGTGGATTCTCACGCACAAAGCCTTGAAAAATGTAACTGCGTTTCTTCCAATACTTACGACCCATTTCTTCAAGACTCTTGTCTTTGAACCAAGTGCGAACTTCGGTCAGCACTGGACAAGTTTCTTGCCACATTTCTACGCAAGGAACTTGGACGTATACTTGTTTGGATTCCATTTCACCTTTGATACCATTGAATGGTAAACGAATCATTGCTCGTTCTTGCCAAAAGAATGTATTTTTGGTGTTGCCGTCTGGGAGGAATCGAAGTGTTGCGCTTGCGCCTTCTTCCATATTCCAGTGTGGATAAATTGCATTATCGCCACCGGTGGAGTTGCCGCCTTGTTTGTTACCTTCTGATTGTGCGAGTCTCGCACGGATGTCTGCTAAAGATGCCATAGTTAGTTGCCTTTCAAAG
>Ga0187843_10001683_pt1 | contig 13770 bp, 15 predicted proteins | sample SpaLakP09_SKY_43_FD_134516 | JGI IMG/M metagenome (GOLD analysis project Ga0187843, IMG submission 134516) | Oligotrophic lake water microbial communities from Sparkling Lake, Wisconsin, USA - SP09_SKY_43 | ecosystem: Environmental > Aquatic > Freshwater > Lake | place: USA: Sparkling Lake... | reverse complement strand
TAGTTCGCGGCTACAATGCCGCCTCTGCTGGCGCTGCGGTGAACCGCATCACACAAAAGCAGCGCGCGACAAAGTTACAGGAAGCTTGGCCGAGCGGTTTAAGGCACCGGTCTTGAAAACCGGCGAGGGTTTATCCCCTCCGTGAGTTCGAATCTCACAGCTTCCGCCATATCATTGTTCTAAGCTGTTGAAAAGACTGACCGTTTTTCAGCTTGACATGAACAAACTAGCAAGTCAACTAGCGTCGAAAGCCGGCCATGCAGATGCGTAGCCGGCTTTTTTTTTGGCGACGCGGCGTGATGGGCTCGGGTCGCAAGCAGCAACTCCTTGTAGGCAGAACTGGCAAAGTTTTTTTGATGCCGCGCCGGCCATGGCCTTTGCTAAGCTGAAAAAGCGCGGCACCACTTTCGCTGCGTTACCTGCGCACACGGCCCAGCGTCAACCTGTTTCCGGCAGCCTCCGGGTCCCACCTCCCCCATGCAGCAAGTCCTGAGCTTCGGCCGGGCTGGCGCAGCCGTGCGCTCTTTGCCCACCAATCCTAGAGGAACACAGATATGGCAACCGCAAAGCCCAACGACGGCCAACTGCCCACAGGCTTCATCTCCCCATTTAGCCGCGTAGAGATGAAAGGGACTCACGACGACCTGCTCGCTTGCGCGGCAACCCTCTGCGGCAAGTCCATTGACGACGCCAAGAAGGTGGCGGTCGCGTTGGGCATGCCGACCAACGGCCCCTTTTACGTAGACGACGAACTGTTCAGAAAAGTCGTTTTCAATCTCGGCCAGCTCATCGTGGGCGATTACCAGGATCTCACCGCTGTCGCCGCCCTCCCGGATGTTGCAGTGCTGTGCCTGGTGCACGACAAGTACGGCGAGACGTACAGGCATCTCGTGTTCCATCACGTTCGCGCGACAGACACCATCCCTTCGTTCAGCTATGTGATTGACCCGGCAAACTGGCTGGAGCCCAAGACTCATGTCACAACCCGCCTGGACCACCTGGACCTGAAGCCGGCCTGGTACATGGAGATCAAGCAGCGTTCGGGCGGCACGACAGCACGCAGCAAGTAAGAAAGGCCGGACGCCATCATGCAATCCAGAATGCAAGCGATCCGGCCGATGCGCAGCCTGCTGAATCAGTTGCCTTGCCTCCCAACTACGAACGAGTGCGTAGTGGACTACTCTGCCGCGGACCCACATCTGCTTGTTGCCATCCGTGACGACGCCGAAATGGCTATGCGCGTGATCCATTTGGGCCTTACCGCCATAGGCAACCTTATGGCGCATTCTGCTGTTGCAATTGAAGATGGCTCCATAGCTGCCGACTGCCTCGAAAACTTAGGCTACTTAATGGCCGAACTTGGGGACATGGCCTCGGGCTTCATGGTGATGGCTGCACACTGCAGGCGAGAGACGGAAGACTTCAACCATCGGGTGGCTTGATTGCCTGCCACCGGCACCGACACCAGCTCGCTAGACCAGGGATGGCCTTGCGGTTAACCTTTTTCAATACATCAAACGCAAGGGGGAACCATGCTTCAGAACTGGAATCGGCGAAGTGTGCTGCTCGGCGCCGGGGCGGGCCTTCTCGGCGCGGCATCCGCCGCACTGCGGGCGCAACCTACGACGCTTGTACCTATTTCGGACATGCACACGCACTTGGGCCGTAGAACCAGGGCCAATTCACAGTTGGACCTGGCCGAGCAAATGAAGGCCAACAACGTGCTGCTGGCAGCCTGGGCCTATGCCACCGACCGCGCTTATATCAAGAGCACGGCCGACGGCATCCATCAGGTCGCCGAGCCGAATCCAAGCAAGATCGCACTGGCGATGCGCGACGAGTTGCGTATGAGTCACCAATACGCCCAAGCCTCAGGGCTGGGCATGGTGCTTACGGCGCAAGACGTGGATCGCGCGATGGCCGGTCTGCCAAGCGTCGTACTAGCGGCAGAGGGCACGGACTTCATGCAAGGCCGAATGAGTTTGCTGGACGAGGCCTACGAGGGGGGGCTGCGGCATGTCCAATTGGTGCACTACACCCGCAACGCAGTAGGTGACATCCAGACGGCTGCGCCTCAGCATGGGGGCTTGAGCGACTTTGGCAGGGGCGTGATCCGCAAAGCTCAGGCCCAGGGCATGCTTGTCGATCTTGCGCACAGCACCGAAAGTTCGGTAAGCCAGGCACTTGAGATCTCGACCAAGCCCATGATTTGGTCGCACGGCTGGGTGGACAAGGTGCCAGGCTCTTACGACGACAAGCTCGGCTACCTGCGCCGTCGCTTGTCACTGGGCAAGGCGCGTGACATTGCACGCGCAGGCGGTGTCGTCGGCATCTGGGGCCTGGGAATGAATCGCCCATCGCGGGAATGGCCGGTCGGCCGCGACGATCCCAAGGGCTACGCGAAGATGGTCCTTGCTCTGATCGACAAGTTGGGGCCGGATCACGTGGCGCTGGGAACCGACCTGGCCGGTGTTGGAGACGGGGCCTCGGTCAACAGCTACGGCGACGTGCGCCGTGTGATCCAAGCATTGCAGGACGCCAAGCTCGACGACGCAACCGTGGCCAAGGTCAGTTACCTCAACTACGCCCGTGTACTGAAGGAGAGCTTGCCGCGCGCCTGAGGCGGGCCAAAGTTGGCAAGCACTGGTGGAAGCGCTTGGCGATTCTCCGTATCGAGCGGGCGGCGCTCAATTCGTCAAGAAAAGTTGGTGTGAAAGATGGGGTGTCCGCTGAGTGTGTGGACGACTAGGTCGCCACTCAAGCAACGTCACGCATCTGCTGCAATTACTGGCTAACAGGACGATCAGATGCCGAAAAGCTTCGGTGAGGAGGCCATGCGTACACCAGTTTCCCGATGTACGAGGAGGGACGCCACCACCCTTCACAATCGAAGCTTAGCATCAATACGCCTGTTTCAGCTCCTTCTTCTCAAGCGAGTTTAAAAGATCTACGTCCGCCCAATCTATTTGCCAATGCGTGGTATTTGCCGCAGTCAGGAATGTCGTAAGTTCCGCGGTGGTCGGCGCTGTCTTCTTCAGTACCGAAAACAACGATTTTACCCAATGCCTCTTCGTCAGTTCCGGAATAAATGGACAGCTCAGCATGTCCAGGAATAAATAGGCCTTCTCACTATTCATCAGAATATCAGTAAGATTTCTAAGTTTTGCTGACACCGCCTTTAATACTTTTGTCCGTACTTCCTCGTATTGCGGCTCTGCGCGGATATAAAAGAGGCATGAAACGATGGTGAAGTATGTGAGGGCCTTGTCCCGAACAAATAAATCCGAGAGGATTTGCTGAGGCAGGAGGTAGTCCCCTCCCAATTCTCGAATGGCCAAGACGATGTTGAGGCACTCAAGGTGAATGAATCCATCCACGCCTTCACCGTGACGTCGCCCGCATTGATCTAAAAGGAGGGTGGAAGCTAAATCATAGATCCGTTGTGAAATGGTCGAGACATGCTCGGGCATGTGCTGTTTGGAAAATCTGAACGAAAGAATTATTGAAGTGCTTAGTTTGTAAGATGCACCAACCGACGGAGCGACGCTGTATAAAAAGAATAGGACATCCAACAATACTTCAAAGGCTCGCAAATATCTATCTGCCAGCTCGGGTGGTTGGTCGTTTAGGTTGTTGTTTACTAGCTTTTTGATGCGTTCTGTGATGACGGAAATCAGAAAAGAGGCGATTTCGTCGTAATTGGCCTCGTTGTATGAGCACAGCGCCTTTATCGAGTCAATATAGCTCTTCGTTAGCTTCCATTGAGAGAATACGGGCTTTGGTGCCAAAGCGCCTTGACCAGCATCTACCAAGAACTTGTCGAAGAACTCGTTTGCATGTCTTCCTGCCTCGTATATAAGACGGGACTTTGTAGTTAAAAATGGGCGATGGAACGAAAGTGACTTTGTCGCGTTGGCATGAAGATTAAAAGATACCAATATGTCTGAATAGACACCGTAGATCAACTGAGCGACATCCTCGCTCTCTGCAAAGATGAAAAGGTCATCCACATACCGACGGAATGCATAGTCAATTCCAAACCGTAACTTTGGCAGGCGATCAATGGCGCGCCTATCAATCTCCTGAAACAATACCTCTGCAAATATTCGACTGACCTCGGGGCCAATAGGAATTCCATTGGTTTCGTTGTGATTCCCATGGCGGATGACTTGGTCAAACTCTTGCGCGAATGTAGAAGAGACGGCGACATTTTCCTTTGTGAATTCCTTGTCTTTCACAGCCCAGGACAGTCCGTGTGTATAAATGCTGTCGAAGCATTTCGAGACATCCAGCGTCCTCAGTACAGAAAAGCGCTTTTCTAGTGAGAAATAATCTCTTGAGTTGAAAAACTTGTACAACCGATCATGCCCTCGATATGAAAAGAAGGATGGGGCATGCTTAACATATCTATCGAGTCCGGATAGTGAAACGGTGCCGCTCTTGTATTGGTTTAAGTTTTCCCAGGAACTCTTGCTGTAGAAGCTGCCTGCGACATTTTGTGGCGCGCGAATTGAAGCTGGGCTCTCGGAGCAATAGTGAAGTATTAGCTTTTCATATTTTTGATAGAAGCACTTCACTTTCCATTGCGATAAGGGATGCAACAGGGCAAGTCTCCGAAACTCAAGAGAATTCTTTTTAATCTTATACAGATATGGGCTTGTCGAATTTACGCCTTTGTGAAGCCCCTCGCCCAGAACTAGCGCCTTTGTGATCGTCTTCTGAATATCGTCGGCTGTTTCGACCGCGTTGACTCGATCATAGAGTCCGTCATTCGAGAAGATGATTGGCGTTTCGTACGGCAGAGTTTCAGTGATGAGGATGCGGTTGTAGTCGCCTTGCTTGATTCGGTTTTTCTTTTTCACATTCGCCCCTCAGTACAGCCAGCATTTTTGGATTTCAGAGATCCGCACGGCAGAAAAGTGAACGAAGGTCTTTTCCCGGTGCCCCCGCTCGAAGCTTTGAGAAAGAAGACTGCGCCTTTGCTGGGCTGTCAAAATAAGGGCTGATTTTTCAAATAGTCGGCCGGTCTTCGATAGCACCGCGTTCCGCAGAAACAGATCCAGATCCTTGAAGCCTTTGGCATCATCAGAAATCTGAGGGTAGCTATGAAAAACGCCAGCAAGCTTCTTTCCGCCAGCTTTTACGTTGTACACGCTAAAGTTCTGAGTCAGGAATTTCATTCGATCCAGCAGCAATTGCCAGTCGTGATTCTTTAGATAATCAGCGAATGAACGCACTATTCTGGTTTTAAATTTCTTGACCTTGCCGGCTGCAATGTCTACGACGACCTTGCGGGAATGCGCCCCTGGCTGCTTTATCTTTGGGTCAAAATCTGGCTCGTGCGTCGAAAAAGCATAGCCGAGGTAGTCAAAGCGAAATAGCTGGGTGGGGGCAGCGGCCGTCTTCAAAGGAGTAACTCGTTGCGGCGCCTCGGAGATATCTCTTTTTTCGGGGTTTAGTTTTAAGCCGACTGGTAATTTCTTTGCCACCCACCGCGTGAACGACTTCTTGTTTTCGCGCCCAGACGTAACAATGATGATGTCATCAACATACCTTGAGTAGTAATAGACGTCGCCTGCGCGCAATATATCGGCATCAAATTCCCGCATCATCAAATCTGCCAAGACAGCGCTTAGAGAGAGTCCGCGAGGAACACCATGGCCACCGATGCCTGCATGATTTTTAAGAATTGACGCGAGCAACGATTTGCTGTGTGGGCTTAGTCGCGGGAGATTATTGACCGTCAAGAGTATGCTTGTATGGTCGAATGACTCATAGAAGCTCTTCACGTCCAGTCTATAAACCCGATAGGGGACGCCTTCCTCCAGCAGCAAGTGTAGGCCGGCTACTATTTGGGTTCGCCCCTTACTGGTTGTTTTAACTGCACGCCTAAGATTCTCCGAGAGCTTTCGGGCGACCAATTCGTCCGCTAGTTTCGATATCCCATAGACAGTCTTGCCCTTCAATTGAAAGGATTTGAGGGGGTTTGATGGGGCGCCGAACTCCGTGGCTACGGAGTTAGCGGCCTTTGCAATTTGGTCTTCGCGGAAAGCTTTTTGATCTGTCGCAGCAATCCCGCGGAAATCGTGCTTCTGGAGCACGCTTTCAAGCGTCTTCTTACAGAACGACTGGTCGTACATTTTTCCCCCCTGTGCCAGTTCAAGTCTTTTGTGTTAACTAATATAACGGAACCATATGCGCAGGGTGTGTGGGGCTGACTGAAATGGCAGTACGTCTGGCGCGATTGCGGCTAACTGATTTCACTGTCAACAAGTGACCGCTTTTTCACACCCATGCCCAGGCTGTGGGGAACATAGGCCTCGGCTGTTTTTAACATGCTTCACCATGCCAACACCTCTTTCCGACATTGCTGTCGCCAGCATGCAGCGCGTTTTCGCGTACGCCCGCGTTTCAACAGTCGAGCAACTCACAGAGAACCAGCGCGGGCAGATCGCACTCGCCGGTTACGACATTGCCCCGAAGCGGTTCATCGAAGAACAGGTCTCCGGCTCCGTGCCGGCGGCGCAGCGCCCAGGGTTTCAACGATTGCTGGATCGCATGGACGAAGGCGACACGCTGGTTGTAACTAAGCTCGACCGCATCGGCCGGGACTCCATCGATGTGCAGCAGACCGTGGAGCGATTCAAGCGTGAGGGCATCCGGCTGGTGGTCCTGCAACTGGGCAATCTCGATCTGACTTCTTCAGCGGGTGGATTGATGGTCAAGATGCTGGCGGCGGTGGCCGACTTCGAGCGTGACCTCATCATTGAACGCACTCAGGCGGGTCAGGCCCGAGCCCGGGCGGCGGGAACGCACATGGGGAGACCTTGCAAGACGACGCTCGATCAAAGAAGGGCGATTCGCCAAGCTTTATCTGCGGGCGCAACAGTCAGCAGCATGGCCGCGAGCTACGAGGTGAGCCGGGCGACTATCATCGCGATACGCCGTAGCGTTTGCTGAGATCTGACGGCCTGCCACCGACCTGTACGGAAAATTTCAACCCGAGCGTGGTCGTGCTCTTGATTTCGTTGGCTACGCCACAATTTCTGCTTGCCGACCAAAAGACAGAAGGAGTCCTCCATGGGCAACGCAAACTTAGGTACCGCAAACATCCTGCATCAGTATTCCTGTCACCAGGATTTGAAGCAGGAGTACTCGCCAGAGACGGCCCACGAGTTGGCTGCAAAGAGCCTCAACCGTCATGGCATCCCAGCGACCCCCAATGATGTTGCGTCGTGGGACAAGATCAATAGTGCAGCGGTGCAGGGCAAGATGGACATTCCCGCTGAACGCCAAGTCGCGGAAAGCATGGCAAAAGGTGTGGCGCAAGCCATCATCGCTTCGGCTCATCAGACTTCGGACGAGCACGATGCAGATGAGGAAGACCTTGAGAGCGGCGATGCTGCGGACGTAGCAGAGGATGAACTGACTACCATTGATGAGTTGTACGGTTTCGACAACCCCGAGGACAACGATGAGGCTGCTTTGGACGACGTTCTGAAAGCACAGGAACAAGCGTAATGATCGCTGCGGCAATCTGAGGGATTGCTCTATAGGCAGCCCATCGAGGCGCCGATCAGCGCAACGCGCAAGACTAGATGCAAGGCGTCGCGTAGGTGCTCCGTCATGGTGCTGCCATCAAACCAGCGCTTGGAATGGTGGGCTGAGCGTCGCATCACCACTTTGCCTCCGCTGGCTCCCGCTTCCGATCAACGCCAGCGGTATCTTCAGCGGTGTCTACCGGCGGCGTACCTTGCGGCTTGATGCGTATCTCGCCGCACGGGAGCATGAACAGATCGACCAGGTCTCCCGCCCGGATACCGGCAGTCCGCGTGAAGTACGCGCCGAGCCTGACGGACAGGCTGTTTCCATGTTTGATGACTCGGACCAACATCGCTAACTCCTCTTGGTGTTGAAACAATGTTGGTTAAATTGCCGCGCCGACCGTCCGCGAGCATTGCCAAACGGTACCGGCGCGGCTAAGCCAGTTCATGCGGCCGACTGGCGCGCAACCTCCTCACCCTAGCGAGCACGAATCCGCGCTAGGTGCGTAGGCCAGCTTTCCTCGCAGAAGCTTTGTGCCGCCGTCTTGGCATCCGGGTGGTAGTCGCCGGGGTAGCGCAAAAGTCGTTCCACATCAGCGTGGCGCAGGGCCTGATGTTCGACCCACGGAATCGTGATGTCGATGCGCAGTTTTTTTCGGATGGCCTTTCTCCATTTGCTCTTGATCTTGCTGCGGACGTCCGCCGTCGTGCCTTCTTTGATGGAGGGCAACCCGTCGGCTGGTGTCCCCATCAAATAGGCTCGCACGATGGTTCGTTCCGTGGCTGTCAACTTCTCCATGGCTTCTGCGCGCGGGGCCTTGTGGCGCAATACCACGTCAAGCTTGAACAGGCTGCGCACCAGCGCCGCGAAGATGGCCTCGTAGCGATTCTCGGCGTAGGCATTGCGCCAGCTTTCCAACTCTTCCCAGCCGCGATCACGCAAGAACTGGCCCTGCATACGGACTTCGATGCGGACAATGCGGCGTGCTCGATCCTTAAGTACTTCTGCCAATTCATCGTTGGGGAAGGCGCAGTAGCTGAAATCGCTCTTGTGGTAAACGGTTAGAACGTATCCATTGCGATACACATAGAAGCTTTCGTTGGTCGAGTCGTTCCCCACGGGCGACAGACCGAGGATGCGAGCAGCTTCCTTCAACTGCAATACGATGGCGCGGGCTTGCGCCTCGGACGCAGTTGGCAACAGGTACGTGATGGTGGCCCCGTGCAGGCTGACATGCTCGGTGGTGAGCAAGCCCAGCGCATCGTTAGGGACCCCATCGCTGGCCATCCATAGCTTGAGCAGTTCCAAACCGGCGACGCCGGCCGCAAACACGCTGGTGCCGTGCTCGCAGTTGTGGCCCGTGATCGCGTTCGGGATGTTCAGTGCAGCAACAATCTGAGACTGCAAAAAGCGCGGTCCACCATCGTCCCAGTAGGTCTTCAGTTCCATACCGGTGCCGGTGAGCGGGCTGGTCGTGTGGATCGCCTTGGTGTAGCGATCCCCGACGTTGCGGCGGCGCTTGTCCTGTGTCTGCGCGTGGTGCATTTCCACCTCACGACGTGCTTCCTCAGGCATTGGGCGCAAGTTCAAGCACGGCTTGATCGAGTCAGTCATGGCAGCACCTCCGAGCAGGTGCAACGGCATGCGCCGATGCGATCCGCATGACCATGGCCGACAGCGAAACTGTTTTCATTACATAGCGGGCAAATTCGCCGACGACGACTAGGCGTGATGTCATGGCCCGCAGCCTCAACGGTGCCCGCCGCACCGTCCGCAAGGCCCGCCGTGCAATCTTTGCCGTGCGGATCGGCATAGCTTTGCACGCCACTGATAAGGTAAAGGCCGACAGCGCGGCATGCCTGCGATAGCAGGACCAAGGGCCCGATTGCAAGGTTGCGCGAGCCAGTGTTTGCAAGCGTGCAACCAATCATGCTTGGCCTCCGGCTGCTTTCTTGGCTGCGGAGCGCACTGCCTGCGCAGCGTCAATTTCTGCGCGGACATCATCGGCCTGGGATGTCTTGATGCGGCTGACGACGGTGGTTGAAACGCTCAGGCTTTCTGCAACTTCCTTGCCAGTCATACCCTCTTTGAGCAACGCAACAATCTTTGCGTCGGACTCGCTGACAGTCTCGTTCTCGACGTCCTCGTAGGTGTGATGCATTACGTTCTCGACCAGGTCGGTCGTGAACGTGTAGCGGCAAAGTTTGGGAAGGTCGGGATGAAAGCCGCGCAATTTCGTGTGCTCCAGCATGAAACTGGTGCCTTTCTTCGGCCTGCCCGACTTGTCTTCGCGAAGCAGGATCGAATAGTCCAGCATGTCTTCGTGAATGCTGGTGCCTCGCTGATTGTTGCCGTTCTTGCCGGTGTGGTGAACCAGCAGTACAGCGATCCCCTTCGTGCGCAAGTGGATCAGCCAGCGTTTGATGGGCGCAAATGCGTTGCCATCCTCGCCGCCGGAACTCTTCCAGGCTGAGAGGTTGTCGATGATGAGCATGGCGCAGGAGTCCGGAAACAATGCCTCGATGGCCGCCTGCCCCTCCTCTGTGTCGATGTAGCCGATGTCGTGCTCAAAAGCGCCGCGGCTGATGAGGTGGAAGTTTTGGAGGTAACGCTGTTGAGACGTTGGAAAGGGGTCGCTACTTTGGATTTGCAACATGCGCTTATGAAATTCCGGTGCCTTCATTTCGCCATCCAGATAGACGACGACGGCACCGCTACCGCGACCCCACGGGGCTAGCAGCTTGCCGCCGGCAACGGCATACCCGATGTGCATGCTTAGCAGCGATTTGCCAAGTCCCCGCGGCGCACTTAGCATTCCCGTAGACCCGGCGGTCAATACCGACCCGAGTAAATGTTCCTCATCAGGGAACTCCCAGGTCATGAACTCGGCCATCGGAATGGCTTTGCGGCGGTGGGGCTTCAACTCGCTGGCAATATCCATTGCCTGGGCAAACTTCGTTGGCTTCTGCGGAGGGTTAAGCATGTTCAGCCTCGCCATCCGAGCTAGTCGATTTAGGCTGATTGCGGCTCGCAATAAGGGACGCCACCCACGCGTCCACTTCTGACTCGACATACCGAACCGCACCGCGGCGCCCAGGGCTGAGTTTGACCGGCTGCGGTGCTTTGCCAGCCTTGCGCAGAGCGTAAAAGTGTGCCCTGCTGATACCCGCCCTTTCCAAAGGCACCTCGGTCGGCACGAGGTTGTCCTTGCACCCGATTGCCGTATCGCGCGACACACCGTTTTCCAGGGCTTCTCCCCCGCTCCGCTGGCACTCCCCCTGTGCAGCCGGGATCACACCCTTCGCCCCTTTGCCGCCAATCGTCGCATTATTGGCACGTGGCCTTTGGTCGGACGAGTGCAACCGTTCCTTGTCAAAATCCATGAGGTTCTCCTGATTTACCTGCATCCATTTCGATGCACGCATGGATTCTGGAAAACCTCACCGGCGGCGAGAACCTCCAAAAATTCAGGCAGAGAATTGGAGGTCATACACTGCCACGGGATACCCGTATTCGCTTGGCCTAGCCTTTTGCCAAGAGCGCCATGTAGCCCTCACGATAGCTCAGGCCCACGGCCTTCCTGATCTGCTTCACCATCTCCTTGGCCGGCTCCAAGCTTTCGCGGAAGACCTCTGCACCAATTGCTTCGCGGGACATCATCGGTTCGTCGAACATAGCATCCGCGATCCTAAGCAACGGGACAACATTCCCCAGTTGCGGCGTCTGCACAGAATCGCGCGGATTGATCGTCAATTCGAGATCGTCCAGCATTCGCGTGAGTTCAACCTGCGCCTGCTTCAACTGCCGTTTCAGCATAGGTTTAAAGTTTTTGATCTTTTCCAGATCAAACACAACGGCAACCTGCCCTCCCCGTATGAAGATCATATGCTTTGAGGTTTGACCTGGCCTTTCCATCCTCTTCTTAGAGCCGGGCTTTCCCACCTCAACCTCATCAACTAGCCCGACGATCTGCGCCGGTTCAAGCGCTATCCATTTAGGCCAAGTGCTCGGATCGTGAAGTTCAATAGCCGCATCGAAACACTTGTAGGCTGCCAGCCCCCAGTCACGGGATGAAGGGCCACTCGACCAGCCGTCGTACTCATCATTTGAGTCGCCAACAGTCCTGCAAAACTTCTGGAAGCCCACATTGCGACGGAGGGCCTCCCAGGCCAGCCACGACACATGCTGTTCGGTAGATAGCCCCTCGGGAGGGGCGTAGCCTGCGCCAGTCCTCCAGTCAGAACCCGCGCGCCAACTAGGCACGTTGAACTTGCCCACCTCCGCGTCCAATGCCCGCGCGACATACGGCTCTTGGCTACGAGGATGAATTCGCTGATGGTCGCCGGGCCGTCCAGGAATAAACTTATATCGGTCGCTGGTGGCTCCTGGCATCGAATTCCTTCCCTGTGGGTGTTCTATTCATTGGCAAGGCAGTAGGCCTCCCATTCGGTCATCAATGCTAAACGCTTGTCGAAAAGATCACCGCGCATGTAGGCAGCGACGACCCTGCCGGGCGGTTGGTGAGCAAGCGCCGCCTCGACGACGTAAAAGTCATGTGACGTCGTTTCAGATGCCCAGTCCTTCAGTGTCGAACGAAACCCATGCACGGTAATGTCGGCAAGAGCCATCCGCCGAAGGAGCATTGCCATCGCCATGTTTGAGAGCGGTTTATCCTTCTTCCCTCCTGGAAACACGAAGTCGCCGTTGCGGAAGGCGGCCACATGACCAAGTATGTCGCACGCCCGCGCGCACAGAGGAACGCGATGCTCTCGGTGTGCCTTCATCCGTTCGCGCGGAACGGTCCACGCTCGGTTTGCCAAGTCCAGTTCACTCCACTTCGCGCCAGTGACTTCGGATGTCCGGGCTCCAGTGAGGATCAGGAACTCCAATGCCCACCGGGCCATACCGTCGTAGTCCCGGAGCAACTTGATGAAACTGGCGACCTGCAAATACGGCAGCGCTGCGAAATGCTTCCGCTGGCGCATCACCGGCGTCACTTTGGGAAGCAGGTGCTCCAAATGGCCAGAATAACGAGCAGGATTCTCGCCCGTGCGGAATTTATGGGCGGTAGCCCAGGAAAAAATGGATTCAATCCGTCCGCGTAGTCTGGTCGCCGTTTCCATCTTTTTAGTCCAGATGGGCCGGAGGATTCGGCAAACCTCTTCTGTCTTAATATCTCCAATTGGGCGATTTCCAATAATGGGAGAAGCATAGGTCGCGATGGTATTTTCCCACTGCTGAATATGTTTGCTATTCCGCCACTCGCTACGATGATCTTCGATATACCTTTTCGCACAATAGTCGAAGGTCTTAGCATTGCCAAGGTCGAGTTTTTGGCTAAGCTGAATGCGCCTTTTTTCCTCTAGTGGATCGCGACCATACTCAAGGTGTGCCCTCATCTCGGAGGCACGGATTCTTGCCGCCTTGAGGCTTACCAAGGGATAGCCGCCCAAACCAAGGCCCACTGCCCGGCCATGTCGCGTATAGCGGAACAACCACGAGGTGTTGGCCGATTTTGTGATCTGGAGGTACAGCCCCCCGCCGTCAGCCACGACCCTGGGCTTGATCCCAGGCTCTTCACCTATCGCTACTTTTGCTTGTAACTCCTGCCGCGCCGCTCGCGCTACCGATTCAGCTCTCGCATCGGAGAGTCGATAAAGTCCTCGTTGCATCTCAGCCCCATTGATTAATAATTCGGGGCCACCTATATCCTCTAGAGGCTGCCCCTACTTAGTCGGAGCCAGTCTCGCACTAGCAAAAAAACTATCAACCGTGGCGGTGATACCCAAAGAAACGGCTGGACAACCAAAGACATTACCCAGTTGAAAATATTTTCCAAACGTTGCACAAGCGCGTCATATTGGATTCCACTGGACTATGCTTTGAACGTCACAGCTTCCGCCAATTGCCTTGATCCCAGCTGCCGAGCTTTTTCAGCTCAAGAGCAAGCAAGTACGATCAAGGCAAACACCGTTTTATCAAACGCCGTAGCGTCATGCTGCGGCGTTTTTTTTCGTCCACGGCTGGGTATTCAGCTCGCTCAGCAACGCCGGCACATCAACCATGCTGCGCCATGCCCTGCCTCGCCTCGCCTCGCCTTCGCAGGCTAAGCGCCTACTTCTTGAGCGTCAGTTCATCGTGGATGCTGTGGGCGCCATCAGACGCGCGCGCAATTCCGATCGCCTCGTCAATCTGAGCCTGGCTGTCCACCACGCCAATCAAGCG
>Ga0187843_10001681_pt1 | contig 13778 bp, 12 predicted proteins | sample SpaLakP09_SKY_43_FD_134516 | JGI IMG/M metagenome (GOLD analysis project Ga0187843, IMG submission 134516) | Oligotrophic lake water microbial communities from Sparkling Lake, Wisconsin, USA - SP09_SKY_43 | ecosystem: Environmental > Aquatic > Freshwater > Lake | place: USA: Sparkling Lake... | reverse complement strand
CCTTGCCCGTGTGCCACGGGGTCGGGTCCTAGGACCCACGGTTGCGGTTTTAACTTCAGCTGACAGGATGCTTTCCGATGTCTCCTTGGATTGGGGTCATCCAGGTTTGGATCATTTTGCTTACCGGCGCTTTACACTTCCGCGTTGCAGAGATTTCGATGGTTCTGCTCTTGTTCTTGCTTGCACGGGGGCGGATACATACTTTCACTGGTTCACAGACGCACTTCCCCGCTTGGAGATTGCCTCCCGGGCAATGGGGACAAATTGGAAGCCAGACTGGTGGGTGGTCAACACCTTAAACAGGCCATTTATACGCGAGTCTCTTACACACTTGGGGATACCCTTGAATCGCGTAATTTCATTGAAAATCCAACCCCATATCAGATTTTCAAATCTATGGATCCCCTCGCTGCCTTGTGAATCATCTAGTGGCGACACTCCGAATTGGGTGGTCGAATATCTAAAATCTAGTTTTAAGGTTTGCATTGATAGCGGAAGCGATACTGCATTGCCTAAGAGAATATGGATCGATCGTTCTTCAATGAACTCACGCCGTTTAGAGCTTTCAAAAAGAGACGAAACAATTTTGCGAGGATACGGGATCTCAATCGTATGCCTGGAAGACCTCCCTCTACTGAAACAAATAAACATTTTTCATGGGGCCGAGTTGGTTATAGGACCACACGGCGCCGGATTTAGTAATATTGTCTTTTCAAGTAAGCCTAAGATTTTGGAGTTTTTTTTTCCACAGCACGTCAACCCCTGCTACTATTCGCTCAGCCAACATGTCGGAGCTGATTATTCTTACCATGTTCCAACATCAAGCCACCAAGGAACTTATCAATCGATAAGAGATCCCCTCCGCATTTATTTGGATTCGGTCAATTGCTGAATTAGATAGAAATTAAAATCTGATCTCCGAATTCTCATGATAAGTTATTTTTTAATACACAGGCAGCTTTGGAAATTTACTGCCACTCGATGAAATGTACTCTTTATTCTCTGACCTGTCGCAAGAGTTGTGCCAACCGTTGGTTTGAGTGAAAAGGCCTACCATGGATTGGTAGGCTCGTTCGGTAGTCTTGCCATCGCGACAAAACCGGCGATAGCCCCTCCAAACTTGACCTGCGTTTTTAATAATTCTGATCACATTCGCTCCTCCTTAATTTGACATTGTAGCCTTCTGAGTAAAGTCGATTCAACGCTTTTGCTCTCTTTAGATTGTGAACTAAAAAATTCTACCAGATGCCCAGCGAGGCGCTGCGAAATTTCCCGTGCTGATTCTTCTGCATTCTCGCAACCCCCAGCGGAGGGGCGGTGGGTTCTAATCTGTAAAAGTTCTGATATTTTTAGTTTCTCATCCGGGCCCAAGGTAAAGCTGGACCCGGCCGTGATCAGATAATGCCAACGAAATACATCGGTCCACGCCACTGGATCAAGGAACAGAGGTCCCTCCATCCATGTATCCAGCACTTTTCGATATTCCTTTCGGCCTTTCACCCTACGCATCATAGCCAAGGATGGATGTTCATAAACAGGAGGCCCGAAGGGGGTGACCACCGGAATTCCGCTGCGGGCAGCCTCCAGCCCAATAGAGCTATAACTGACCGAAACAGCATGTGCTATGCGAAACAGGTCGTAGCTGGAAATAGGGCTGTCCGGCCAAATCACGGAAAAGTTAGCTGAGCCTTGCCCCAGTTTCTTTTTCAGGCGGGCAAGATTCTCGGAAGATCTCGGATTTCGGCTGGTACCACCTTCCCGCGGGTGGATACGAATGGCAACATGATGGCGAGAACTTGAGGCATAAGTTTGCAACCAGCCAAGCCACTCTGCTTGATCGGCGAATGCTGAGGATCCCTTCTGCTCCCGGATACCGAGGGCTCGGGAAATGGCTAGTTCAGCCCCAACCTCATCCTCGCTGCTAGTGAAGGCGACCAGGATATTTTTCCCTTGAGCCAAAAGAGCGCGATAGAAATGCAGGTTTTCACCACAACCTAGGGGACTGGAATAAACATGGGTATGCCCACCCTGCATTCTGGAAATCAAATCCTCCACCGACACTTTAACCTGACTCCAAAACATCTGCTGCCGACGGTATCGCGGCCAGACTTTCGCCAATCGACGGATCATCTTGTTATAGGTGCTTTCGAAGATCTGCACCTTTCCTCGATCAATCCCGTTGAGAAGCGTATGTCCGACGGTGCGGACTGAAATCCCTATTTTTTCCGCTGCGATTCGGGCGGAGATCAACACGGGATATTGGTCGTAATGAAGGAGAAGATCTGGTTTCCATTCCGCAGCCAGCCTTGCCATGCCCTCAAAGGACTGAATCGAGGCGCGGCAGGTCATGGACCAGTACTGCCTATAATCGGAGGTTGTTTTTTGACCAGGCTCCTCTTTGAGCAGCATCCGAGTGGCCGCCGTTACCAATTCCCCAAAACGAATACCTTTCCAAGCAAACTCCTTCCACATCTTGCCTTGGAGGGCTGGTATATCCCCAGCAGCGCGTGCAATGGGGATATAGCGGTCCCAGGAAATAGCCCGACCGGCTCCTAAGCCATTCAAGCGGGCGGCGCTCCATCGGCAATGCGTGCAGGAGGCTTTTTTTTCAGAAGATTGGTCCTCTCTCCAGGTTACCTGATTCATGTCGTGCACTGGACACCGCAACATGCCTCCTTCGCATCGAACCCATCGAACCTCCGCGCCACCATTTTCGATCATTTTCCCCAAAACTTGTAAGGCATCGAAGTGAGGGGCGATACCAGCTTCAGGGCAAAAAATCAGCACCTTATTGCATTGATCATTCTGCCAGCGTTTAGGTTTTGTGGCTGGCCTTAATTGTAGTAAAAGATTTCGCGCAGAGACTTTTAGTTTTTTTCTTTGCTCGTAATAATTTTTTTTAAAGTTTGAGAAAAGCATTTCGTTATTCTTAGTTTAAACGTTTAAATTCTTGTGAAATTAAAGGACCTCTATAAATAGGACTCTTCCCCCTAAGTTTAATTTTTTTAGCAATTACAGCAAAAGACTCATCGGTCGCTTTCAGAAACAGTTTTAAGGTTATTTGGTTGTATGCCAGACACGAATATACTGCTTTGCCAACGAGAAATCCTTTTTGCAACATTATTTTCGCATAGAGTGTTTGAACCACATTGGGCTCTTGATCTAAAAAAGTAATCGTGGCGAGTGCAGGAATTCCGCTTATTTTTATCTTTAATCCATGTTTCGTTGCCAGTTTTTGCCACCCATCCATTAATAGACTCCCCATTTTCGTAATTTGTATATGGACTTTTTTCTTTTGAAATTTTTTCACGCAAGCGAGCGCTGCGGAAAATCCAATTCTTTCACCCCAGAATGTTGAGCTTATGAAACTATCTTGCGCGCTTTTCATTATTTTTCTTGTTCCAATGATCGCAGATATGGGGAATCCGTTTCCCAAAGCCTTACCCAAAATACATATGTCAGGACAAACTTTGTATTTAAGATGTATTCCCCCAGCGCTTTCTCGAAAGCCAGAAGTTATTTCATCGAAAATAAGAATGCTTCCATATTTCTTGCAAAGCTTTTTGACGCTTAGTAAGTAGGTTTTTGAGGGTATTTCATTTCTTACGGGTTCCATTATTACTGCGGCAATTTTCTTGCCACTTCTTCTAAATATTTTCTTTAGGCTTTCTATGGAATTGTATTTAAATGGGATCGTGCTGGATTTTAATGCTCTCGGCACACCCTTTGGCTCAAGGCCCGGCAAAAGTTGACCATCAAGATTTTTTTTGTTTGCAATATTGGATGACAAGTACCAGTCGTGCCATCCATGGTACCCGCAAAAGGCTATTTTATCCCTTCCAGTTGCCGATCGAGCGATCCTTATCGCAATAGCACAAGCTTCACCACCGCTCCTCGAGTACCTAGCCATTTCCGCCCATGGATGAAGCTTCAAAAGTTCTTTAGTTAAAAGAATCTCCTCATAACAATTTAACGTACACATTGAACCCTTCTGAATAGAGGTCTGCACAGCTTTATTGACAGTGCTGTCGCTGTAACCCAAGACGCACGAACCTACGCCCATCTGCGCAAAGTCGAAATATTTTCTCCCTTGCATGTCCCAAACAACGCAACCTTTAGCACGACGATAGTATGCCGGCCAAAATCTAGGCAGGAATCTTTCCGACCTTTTGGATAGAATTTGATTTCCCCCAGGGATGATAGTCTTCGCGTATTTCCATAGCAACGCCCCGTTGGTTAATTTCATTTTAATTTGTTTCGGTTATTCTTTTTCATTAATCCAAAAAGGATATGGTCTACATAGGATTTATTAAATTGGATCTGTTTGTTTAACCTACCCTCAATCTTAAATCCAACTTTCTGAAAAGCCTTAACCATTCCGATGTTTGGCGCCATAACACCACCAGTAAGTTTTCGTGCGTTCAGGCTTTTAAAGGCGAATTGAGATAATGTTTGCAAGGTATCTTCTCCAAAACCTTTTCCCCAGTACATCTTTTCTCCAATCATTAATCCTACGTCTGCAACTTTGTCGTTCCGCTCGGCGATCCTTAGAAATTTTATTTTGGCAGTTCCAATAAAAATCTTGGTCTTTTTTTCGTGAATTGCATAAAATTTGCAATTCTTGGATTTTGAAATTTCTGAAAAGTATCTTCTAAGCGTCTTGGTCGTTAGATTTTTATTTAATTCCGGACGACCAATATACTTTGTAACCGTGTCGTCCTTAAGCCAATGAAAATAGCTTGGGTTGTCTAAATGTTTTTTTGTAAAACGGACTAATAATACTTTTTTCCCGGTAATCATATTTTAAAAAATTTTAAGTCTTTAAAATCCCATCGCGGTAAAATTATGGTTTTTTTAACGATTTCATTTCGTGCGTCCTTAAGGCCGTTACCCATAAAGTTAAACAAGTGAGCAGTTGACACTCCTGAAGCATAGCCGGAAAGAATCCCTTCCGCGAGCTGATCTGGCGTATCAGCTCCCCCTGACGCAATGATAGGCAAGGCACATGACTTGAATGCTCTTTCGAGCGCCGCAAGGTCGTAACCCATGCCAGTCCCATCACGATCAATAGACGTGAGATAGATCTCTCCCGCCCCCGCGCAGGCGACCGCTGACACGGCCTCTGCCAACTGGACCTTCGTGCATTCACGACCCCCATCGATAAAAATCTCCGCGTCGCCGGCACCATTCCGCCGAAAATCAAGCGAGGCGACGATAGATTGAGTCCCGTACAGACCAACCAGGCATTTTACAAGTTGTGGGTCTTTAAAAAAAGCGGAGTTCAACACCAGCTTGTCCGCACCACTTTCAAATAATAAGCGCGCCTGGTCTCTTTTGCGTATACCGCCACCGACAGCAACTGGCATAAAGCAATGTTTTACCACCTTCTTAACATTCTTGAGAAATTCGCACCAATCCAGCTCGCCTCTACCGACATTCAAGATTAGCAATTCGTCGATTGATCTAGCTATCGACTCAAACTCGTAGTTCTCCATTAACCAATCGAAGTTTCCAACTTCCTGCAGTTTGAAGTTTCGGCTTAGATGAAAATTCCCATCCGCATACAAAAGAGAAAAACACATGCGTGCTTTAATCATGGCTGCCTCCTCTACTGAAATTCAAAAAGTTGGCAATTAATTGCAACCCGCTACTTTGGCTTTTTTCCGGATGGAACTGAACACCTATGATTTTGTTCTTGGCTATCGCCGAAACGAACTCGGAACCATAAGTCGTCACAGCCAGCACATCTCGCTCATCGTTCGGATGGAAGCAGTAGGAGTGAACGAAGTAGAAATCAGGCGTTTTGCCGTCAACCTTAGGAAAGAGGTCTTTCCTATCCCCCCGAGGGGCAACCGCGTTGAAGCCCATGTGTGGCAAGCGAGGAGTCTGGTCACTAAATCTCTTCACTTTGCCGGGAATCCAGCCCAGACCTCTGACGCCAGGCGCCTCTTCGCTCTCATCTGCGAGCAGCTGCATTCCAAGACAAATTCCAAGCAAGGGCGCTCCCTTTTTGAGCACAGCCTCGTTCAAGGCCTCGACGAGTCCTCGCGTGCGCAAATTTTCCATGCCACTGCTAAAATTCCCTACGCCGGGCAGGATCACACATGAACACTCAGATACAACAACAGGATCCGAACTTACCGTTGCCTCGACCCCCATATATTCGAACGCATTTCGGACGGACCACAAATTTCCAAGACCGTAATCTACGATAACGACGTTCATGGCGTGCTGATGTATTTTTTGCGCAAAGTCATTACAATTTCAGTGCCCATTCCGGAGGCGGTTAGCCGGTTTCGTATTTGCTTGTCGGTATCCATTTCAAAGACTGCGCGCAGCAGCTCCGCAGTACCGCGCATGGCCATGGTGGGACAGGTCTTGCTGCCGTAGCCATACCAGTTGAGCGCATCGTCCAGGAAGTCCGAACAGTGCTTCACGTCGAAGATCTCGAACTGCTTCGAGCCCACAAAATAATTCAGCAACCAACGCTCGCCGAAGACTGTGTAGTGGAAAGGCGGGCACAAGGCATAGAAGTCGAAGCTCTTGCACACCGGCGAATCGAAATCCGGAGTGCTGAACACGAAGTAGCCGCCGGGCGCCAGTGCTTCCCAGATGTTTTCCAGGACGAACTTCAGCTTGTGATAGGGCACGTGCTCGATCACCTCCCAGGCCGTGATCAGGTCGTACTGCTGCTTGCCGATCGGGTTGCGCGTGAAGTCGAGCGTACGTGCGTTCACGCCTTCGGAAGCGGTTGCCTTGATCTCGAAATCCGAATGCGTCACATCCCATGTGGGATAGGTGGCGTGCAGGAACTTACTGAAGTTTCCGACACCGCCGCCCAGATCCAGTGTGCGCGCCTTTGCCGGCAGGCTGGGCAGTATCTTCGAGAAATTGCAGCGGATCGAATCCGAGGTGTAGGGGTTGTTGGTCGAGGCAACGAAATCCTGCTTGTCCCACATGTCGTAGATGGTGTGGACATCATCCTCGTGCACCGAAGGCGATTGCACTACCAGGCCGCAGGATTCGCACTCGTGGTAGAGCGGACGGCTGGCCGGCAGATAGCCACAGAAGGGCTGCGACATGGTGCTGGTCAGCGGCGCGAGGTGGCCGTCGCAATGCGGGCAGCTGCTGTAGCTGAATTGGCGCAGATCGTCGCCAAAGGCAGCCAGCAACGCAAAGGCGTCATCCTCGGCCAAGCGTTCCAGCAGCGCCGGCACGGACAGGCGCGTCAGATCATCGAAACGCCCTGCCAACGCCATGAACATCTTTAGGCGCTTGTACTTGTACAGGTTCAGCTGGTTGTTGTATACGCTTTGGGTTTCCCAGCGCACCATGGCGCCCGCCCCACCCTCAAGCAGGGCCAGTGTGAAGGGCTGCAGTAAAGCCAGTCTGGCGACCGGCAGCACGGCCCGCACTTCCGTGCCGGGCACAGCACCGTCGCAACGCACAAACGGCAGTTGCGTACGACTCACGACTTCGGTCATGCGCGTCACGAGATCGAGATCCGTGAACGGATTCATGACGTCCACGATCACGATGTGTTCGATACCGGCCAGTGGCACACTGGCCAGTGTGCGGACACGCGCTTCCAGTGCAGTCCAGTCGGCGCAGAACTCATGCGAAATCGAATGGTGGCTCAGGCGCGCGGCCACGAAGTCCTCGACCCTGGCAGCGGCGCCTTCGAAGGCAAGGCGGCCGTTACCGGCGATGCAGAAGTGGTGCTTGGGCAGGCTCATATCAACTGATCGTGAACTTGGGTTTCCAGCGGCCGTCCTGCTTTTCGAACAGCTCCTTGTTGGCCCACTTGTCGAGAACGGCATAGAACTCATCGCGGGTCATGCCGTAGTATTCGAGATAGGATCCCACATGCTTTTCGGGGAATTCGCCGTCGAACTTCTTGGTAATGTTGACAGCCTGGGCGCGCGTCATGGCACCGCGGCGAATCTCGTTGCCGATTTCGCTGGTGGTGCGACCGAAACCGAACTTCAGGTACATCAGATAAAAGTACAGATGAATCAGGTTGGTATCGGTGGCCGAGAAATTCTCGATGGCGCCGATATTGCGCTCGGCGCGTTCGACCAGACCGAGCTTTTCCTTAGCGACGATGTAGTGCTTGTAGTTCACGAAGTCTTCGAAATACGACCAGTGGCAGATCTCTGGTTGCAGCTTGACGATCTCTTCCTGTGGCGGATACAGGAACCAGTACAGGCTGCCTTCATCGAACTGATCCTTGTACTTGGTCGGATTCACGCCGCTCAGGTAGAGCTTGATGCCGTCTTCCACCGAATAGGTCGGGGAGTTCTTCAGCTTTGAGGAGCCGCCGTATTCGGTTTCACCTTCTTCCGCGTACATGACGAAGGGGATGTCGAAGTTAACCGCGGTGCGCATGATGGCGGTCTGCACGGCAATCATGAAGGCATGCATGGGAATGCCCTTGTTGATGAAGTTTTCCTTGTCGACCTCGCGCTCGACCAAGCGGTTCGGCGTGATGAACAGGTGATCATAGCCGCGGTCTTGGAAGTTCTTGATGTTCTGCAGGCCGATCGGGTCTTCCATCGGCGGGCGGATCGTCACGCTGAGGGGGTTCATGCCCAGCTTGTGCTTCAGGGTATAGGCAATGTAGGCACCGTTCTTGCCGCCGCTGTAGGGCACGATGACGTCGAAGCGGCCCTTGTTGCGCGCGCGGTACTTGTCGCAAAGCGCCTCGAGTTGTGTCCAGCGTGGCCCCCAGTCAATGCTCTTCTTTTCCTCTGCCCACTGGCAAGCGTTGCAGACACCGGCCTCGTTGTATTGGATGCGGGGGCGGGTCGAGGGCATCAGGCATTTGGTGCAGTATTTCATGTAATCTTTCCGTCTTGCGCAGTAGTTGAATGTTCGGGATTACCAAGCTTCGAGACCACCATCCACAGCGATGGTCTGGCCAGTCACATAACTCGACGCGTCGGAAGAGAGATAGAGAAGGGCACCGACGATTTCATTCGCTTGAGCCATTCTGCCCATCGGAATTCGGGATGAGTAGCGATGCTTGAACTCCTCATTCTGTCCGCTCTCTGTCCCGCCGGGGGCGATGGTGTTTACGCGTATGCGCTTGTCGGCCCAATAAGTGGCCAGGTACTTAGTCAGACCTACGATGCCAGCCTTAGAAGCGGAATATACTGCTGGAGTATTTATCTGCCGCCCCAGGTAGAAGGAGCCTTCGTAGATACGATGGTCAGGGCTCATCAAACCATAGATCGAAGAGGTCTGGATAATGCTGCCGCCACGGCCTTGGGCGACCATCTGCTTCCCCACGGCCTGAGCCATGAGAAACATCCCGTCGAGATTCACGGCCATAACCTGGCGCCACTGCTCGAGCGAGTAATCCTCGAAGGGAGCGAAAAATTCATCGAGGTTGTTGGACTTGCCCGCAGCATTGTTGTGCAGAATGTCAACGCCACCGAAGGTCTCCACAGCCGTGGCGACCGCCTGCTTCACCGAGACCGGATCTGACACATCGCATTGGAAAGCCTGACACTTTACTCCATAACCAGTCCGCAGTTCACACGCAAGTTCTTCGATGCCCTCGCTACGGATGTCTAGCAGTGCCAAATCCGCGCCAGCTTCTGCAAGCCCTGCGCTGAAATGGCGGCCGAGAATTCCGCACGCGCCGGTAATAACCGCAGTTTTGCCCCTGAGGTTGAAGAGGTTCTTATAGGAAAAACTGTCGCTCATGAGTGTCAGGCTGAGTTGTATGCACAGAATATTATATTAAAATAAAAATGGAATTGAGCGTCGCCAGGGTTAGCTTTCGCCAGCCTATTTTTGTAGTTCATTTGGCGGCGCTCAGCTTTTCAAGATTATTCAGCAGGCCAAGGATCCGAGCATCACTTTCTAAAGTATTAGGAAAGACTTTGGGGTCTGCGACTTCGATTGCCTTTAAGAAGTCAGCCATTTCTGAAATATACGGCTCCTCGGGATTGATGTAACCTTTTTCAATGGTTCCAGCCTTCAGATCAATCCGGGTCCAATCCGGATCACCCACCGAAATATAACGGACACAGTTTTCGTCCCCGCTGAAAACGAGGCGGCCTTCGCTGCCGATAATGTGAAGTTCACGGGTCGCCCTAGGTCGAGAAAGGACCTCGATGGTTATGTTGGCCAGCGGCCCATTCGGGTAGCGCAGTAGGCAATGGTATATGTCGTCGATGTCGGCATCCATGTCCGTGATCTTGGTCTTCACGCATGCCAACGGCTCGGGGTCGCCGAATATTTCATTAAGCCATGTTAGTTCAAAAGGAACGATTTCTCGGGCGCCACCCGTTTCGCGCTTCGACACATAAAAGTCTTGGATACTTTCCCAAGGATGCCAGTCGGGCAAAAACTGACCCGTTAGATAGTTGATATTTAGGGGCTTGCCGATCTTGCCAGCACGAACAATTTTACGTATCGCTGCCGGGCCAGGAAAGTAGTGCATGGTGCACGACGGCACCATTACAAGCTTGCTGCCTTTGATTAATTCGGCCAGCTGGGCAACGCGCGCTTCTTCGACGACCGAAGCTTCAATGAAACAGTGCAAACCCAGCTTTAGTGCCTGGTGGGCATATTCCATATGCAGGCTGGGGCCGGTCGAGATCACCAGCACATTCGGTTTAAATGTGGCCAGCGCCACATCAAAGGAATCAAACGTCTCGATCCCGTATCGCGATGATGCTTCTTTACGACGGTCGGCCCGCGGATCAAATCCAGCCAACGCACTGTGCTTCAGCGCCTGCAGGTTGCGGGCGCGGCGTTTGCCCATCGACCCTAAGCCAATAACTAGCAATTTCATTTCATCTTCCATTCGTGTTTCATGATGTTTTCAACGCAAATAAATCCGTAAATGTCATCAACCTCGTAGTTCTGGTAACGTTTAATTTTGAAATATGTGCAACGCTTCGTGTAAAACGTTTTTTCTTGCAGCAGCACATCCGTCTTTACCATATAAGCCACGCCATACGGAAAGAAGGCTGGCTCATTGTCCTGACGGCGCGTGGTCTGCTGCAGTTCCGAACAGAAAGGCTCGAGGTTTAAACCGTTCAGCCGGCGAACAATTGAGGGGTGCTCGTCAACTTCACCGACACTGATGATAGAATCGAATTCGGCGGAATTTGCGACCAACTGCTTCAGCATGCTGTCTATGTCGTTGTCCTCACGGAGAGGAGAAGTGGGCTCGAGCAGCACTACATATTCAAAAGTCTTACCCTCTTTTTCCTTGAGGAAGGTGAGTGCATGGCAAATCGCATCATAAGTCGAGGAGCGGTCGGTCGCCAGCTCAGCCGGGCGGAGATAAGGCACGTATGCTCCTGCCGCCTTGGCGATATCAGCGATTTCCTGGATGTCGGTAGTTACCATCAAGGTATCTATGTGCTTCGACTTGAGGCCTTTTTCGACGCTCCAAGCAATAAGCGGCTTGCCGCACATCGGAAGAATGTTTTTGTCACGCAGGCCCTTACTTCCCCCCCGAGCTGGAATCAGGGCCAGAATCTTCTTGCCGTGTATCACCGGCCACCCTCCTGTTTATTATTCGGAGGGGCAAAGGCATGATGCGCCTTTTCTAGATCATCTGGACACCCGACATCGAGCCATGACTCGTGCATGGGATAGGCAACGGTTCGTAGTGAACGGCTTTGCAGTTTCTCGAACAGCGTCGGCATGTCGCAGGGCATGTTTGGCTCCAGCTCCTCGAGCACTGGTGATGAGAGAACATACACACCTGCGTTGATATAGCTTCTCGCAATCGGCTTTTCTTCGAATCCGCTAATATCGATACCTCTGGTCTGCACCACGCCATAGGGATGCTGCCATTCGTGCGTTCGCACTGCCATGGTCGCGCTGGCATCGTGGCGAATGTGGAAATCTAGCAATTCCCCGTAACGAATGTCGGTCACGACATCACCATTTGTTACGACGAACGGTTCATTAGGACGCGGGTTGAGCAGGCTCAATGCCCCGGCTGTGCCGAGCGGGCTATTTTCTCTTAAATATTCAATGCGTACACCAAAACGTGATCCGTCGCCAAAATATTCATCGACTAGGTGTCCCAGATAATGGATGGCAAAAACGAAATCGGTGAAGCCTTCATGCTTCGCTCTTTCGATGATGTGTTCCAGCATGGGCTTACCCGCTACGGCGACAAGCGGCTTGGGGAAGTTCTCGGTGAGCGGCCGCAATCGCGTACCCTTGCCCCCAGCCATGATGACCATCCGGTTGGAGCGGGGCGGTAGCGCGGTGATTTCGTCCCAAACGTGGAGACCGATGACACGCTGTTTTTCGTCGACTACCGGAATTTGCAGGACATGGTTCTCAACCATCAGCTGCAGCACCACGTCGCGGGCCATGCTGGACGGTACGACCAGAGCGCCGCGATGGATCACTGTCTCTATAGGACTGTTCAAGGTCAAGCCCTTGAGCAGGCCGCGGCGAATATCGCCGTCGGAAACCGTACCCTCCAGCAGCCCCTGCTCGTTGGCCACCAGCACGATCCTCAGTGAGGACATGTTCATATTGCTGATGACATCCTGCAAGGTAGCCGTGGCGGGGAGAATGGCTTTGCGCCAAGTATTGTCGTTGGCTTTCATATTCTCAATGGGCCTTGCACGGTTGCAGGTCGTAAAAGGATTTCTTGGTGAGGCCGGAGAGGTCGTAATGCTTCAGGGTATCGACCACCTTCTCACTGGCGCCGCCTTCGCCGTAGGGATTACGCACGTCGGCCAGACCTGCCTGGAACTCGGGGGAATAGAGCTTCTTGAGCGCAGCCTGAATACTGGCGCAATCAGGCGCACAGTCGATGACGCTGGCGGCCTTTAGCCGGCCACGCTGGCGCTCGCCGATGTTGATCGTGCCCTTCCTGAAGCTCGGTGCCTCCGCCAACCCGCTCGACGAATTGCCAACAACGCCATCTACCTGTGCGAGACAGGACAGATAGCGCAGTTGGCCCAGTGAAGGGTAGGCCCGTACATGCGGACGGCTCGCCGCAAAGTCCTCGATCATGCGGATGAGCTCACGGCTACCTGTGTCGGCGTTCGGCAGAGTCAGGATCAGGTTTGTTTCGGTCAGGCCATCGAGCGCCTTGAGTAACTCGGCCATCTGCGTCGGCGCAGTGCCCTTCTCCAGTGTAACCGGGTGGAAGGTGACCAGCAGATTCTTCTTGCCGAGCTTGAAGTCGAGTGCGGCTTCGAGCGCGGCGCGGTCGAGCAGGCGAGTCTTGCGTATAGTGTCTACACCGAGGCCACCGGTCAGGAAAACGCGTTCAGGCGACTCGCCAAGTTGAATTACGCGATGACAATAGGGCTCCGCCGCCACGAAATGCAGGTGAGACATCTTGGTGACGGCATGGCGGATCGAGTCGTCGAAAGCGCCCTCGGTGATTTCACCGCCGTGCAGATGCGCGAGTGGGTGACCTGCGATCAATGCGGCAGTGGCGGCAGCGAGAATCTCGGAGCGGTCGCCAAGCAGCACAACGACATCCGGCTTGAGTTCCGCAAAGGCATCGGCAAAGGCAATCACGCCGCGGCCGATGGCCTTGGTCACGCCGACCGGAGTGTCGTCCGCCGTCAGGATGTCCAGCTTGCGGTCGATGGAAAAACCGTCCGCTTCTATCTCGCGATAGGTCATGCCGAACTCGGCCGACAGGTGCGTGCCGGTGGCGACGACTTGCAGCCGCAGCATCGGGTCGCGGCGTATGCCGTCCATGACCCACTGCAGCAGACCATAGTCGGCGCGCGTTCCGGTAACGACACAGATGGTTCTCATAGGCTGAT
>Ga0187843_10001680_pt1 | contig 13781 bp, 11 predicted proteins | sample SpaLakP09_SKY_43_FD_134516 | JGI IMG/M metagenome (GOLD analysis project Ga0187843, IMG submission 134516) | Oligotrophic lake water microbial communities from Sparkling Lake, Wisconsin, USA - SP09_SKY_43 | ecosystem: Environmental > Aquatic > Freshwater > Lake | place: USA: Sparkling Lake... | reverse complement strand
TTGTGCGAGACAACTTTTGCCACTTCCGCCTTTTTCACCACCCACTAACAAAATCATGCACATTCCCTCTTAGTAGCGACCAGAACAATTCAGCACTGCTGTTGCAGAACTGTAGGTTGAACATCGGCGGCAAAACGTCGATGTTTAAACAGTGTAGGTGACAACTTCAGAAACAGGCAAAGTTTGCGTGCATTTCGAAGCGCTTAAAGTTTAACCTGAATATGACTGGCTACTTGTAAGGCTTTCTGTACTGCCGTTTCGACGCTGCTCGCCAAGGCTAGAGCAACGCCTAATCGGCGTTCACCTTGCATTTCTGGTTTACCGAAAATACGGACTTCTGTATCAGGCTGCATCAACGCCGCGCTCAAACCACTATACTGCATTTGTTGCGAGTGTCCTGCGCCTAAAATGACAGCGGATGCTGCGGGTCCATATTGGCGGATCTCGGGGATAGGGAAACCTAAAATCGCCCGCGCGTGTAAGGCAAATTCAGAGAGATTCTGTGAAATCAGCGTCACCATGCCGGTATCGTGTGGGCGTGGCGATACTTCGCTAAACCACACTTGGTCACCTTTGACGAATAGCTCAACGCCAAACAGACCCTGTCCGCCTAATGCCTCAGTGATCTGCGCCGCATATTGTTGCGCTGACGTCAAAGCCTGTGCAGACATTGCTTGCGGTTGCCAGGATTCGCGATAATCGCCTTTTTCTTGACGATGGCCAATCGGCTCGCAGAATTGAGTACCGTGCACAGAACGCACCGTCAGGAGGGTGATTTCGTAGTCGAAATCGATAAAACCTTCAACAATGACACGGCCTTTGCCAGCGCGGCCGCCTTCTTGCGCATACAACCAAGCTGCTGCCAGATCATCTGGGCTTTGCAGCACGGATTGTCCTTTGCCTGACGACGACATGATTGGCTTCACCACGCAAGGGTAGCCAATAGCCGCAACTGCCGCCAAGTAGCTGTGGTGATCGTCAGCAAATTGGAAAGGAGAAGTGGCTAAGCCGAGCTCTTCCGCAGCGAGCCGGCGGATGCCTTCACGATTCATGGTTAAGTTTGCCGCTCTGGCACTTGGGATCACCCGAAAGCCATCTTGCTCAAGCTCTAATAAAGTTGCAGTCGCGATCGCTTCGAGCTCAGGTACTATAAATGCAGGTTTTTCTTTAATGACTAACTGACGCAAGGCGGCGCCATCCAGCATGGTAATGACGTAGTTGCGGTCAGCGACTTGCATTGCTGGCGCATTGGCATACCTATCTACCGCAATAACTTCACAGCCGTAGCGTTTTAGCTCAATACAAAGTTCTTTTCCAAGTTCGCCTGATCCCAACAACAATACTTTAGTGCTGGTTGGACTGGCTGGGGTGCCGATGCTGGTCATGCGGGTATTCCTGAAGCGCAAAGCGCTAAATCAAAGTGACGTTATTGGCTTAGATTATCAAGAAAACAGCAAGTTGGGGTGGGGATTTTGGCAAAAATGGATAAATGCAGTGATGACAGCGTTAAGATTGCGAGCCAAACATGGCCCGCAATCTCATGGCTACGGTTAACAGTAGGCGGGTGTTAACTGCTGATTTGGCTTATGACGACGCAATATAAACAGCAACGGCAGTAGCAATAAACTCCACGCTGGAGGTGCGCTGACCGCTGGTGGTGTGGTGGGTACATCAAGCGGTGACCAGTTGATTTGTTGGTTGCCGCTCCAAGAATTGGCCATGACTTGCCCCCACAAAACGCCGCCTTTTGCTGAAATAGCCGCTTTGGGCGCAAGTACAGAGCCGTAAATCGATGAATCAATGCGGAGGTCATTGACTCCGTTAAAGTTAAATAAAATGTTCTGATCAAGATACGTCCGGCCATTGCTAAGTTGCCGTGAGGTTTCGACGTTGCCGATTTCAACTCTTAATTCGCTTAAAGTGACGCAATCTCTAGCGCCCGAGGCGCAAGCGGCCTGGTTGTATGACTTCGTACTGGCTACACCGGTTGGATTGCTGATATTCAACACAATCAAGGCATCTTTACTGATGCTGCTGTTATCTATTTTTAAGGTGTGATTGTTGTTTAAATCAGCTTGGGTCAGGTTGAACACATAGACGTCATTTGCCGCTGTTGCTGCCGGTTTAAAGGTCAACGTGCCCCATTGTTCTGAGCGAGTGGTTGCTTGCGTTTGTGCAGCCAAACTTGCTGATAACGCTTCGAGTTGGGCAAACGCCGTGTTGAAATTTACGGAACTGCTGCTGTGCTGCAGGCGGTTGGCACCGATGCCGCCCTCAGTATTACTAAGTGCGCCCCCGTAAGTTAAATTCCCCAATGATGAGTTACCGTTGCCGTTATAAACGTTGAGATAACCGCTACCGCTTTTGTTGACGTTACCGGCAACAGTTACCGTCGCGCTCGTGCCTTTGTTAACATAGCCGAAGTCGTAACCGCCGTTAATCACCAAATTGCCACCAATTGCAGCAGATCCTTCAGTATCAGCGGTTTGTGCTGTGAAGTTTCCTTTCACAAAGACGTTGTAATTTGCGGCTTGCCCCAGATTAATAGTGCCAGCTTGAACCCAACCACTGCATAACGCGGCGAGCATTACCCCGAATTTTACTGCAAACTTCATAGGTGACCTTGTGTCTATCTGGCTAAATATTGCGCAATGATAACCGATTTAGTATTTATTTGACAACGTTGTCTTTTGGCTTTTGTGCTAGTTTTAGTAGTAAACGTGGTAATTTTAAATTTAAACATATAAATCAATAATTTGCGTTTTTGTTGAAATCACTAAAGGTGTGGTTTATTGCAAATTTAGTATCAGTTAATTGATGTTAACAAGTGTTTGATGCCAGGTTGGCTTCGGAGTGAGCATTTGTCGCAATGATCACTCCGGAGTATAACTCTAGCCGACTCATCGGATAAGTTGTTGTAATTTCTGAAGTTCTTTTTTCTCAGTAGGAGTAACTGGCATCGCAGTCGCATTCTGCAGCGCCATTTTCGCTTCTTCGGTACGCTTGAGTAACCACAAAGTTTCCGCCAGATGCATTTGCACTAATGCTGATTGCGGCAAGCGAATTTCGGCATCGCGGAGCGTAGCAAGCGCTTCGTTTAACTTACCGGCTTTTGCTAAGGCAATCCCATAGGTGTCTAAAATGTCGGGTTGTTCTGGCATCGCACGATGTGCTTGTTCCGCCCATTTCAGTGCTGCGGTTGCATCGACTGCTAACAATAGATTCGCCAGATTATTTTGCAAAACCGCTTGGCTGTTGAGTAATGGACTTTGTTGATATAACTCAATCGCATGTTGCGTTTGATCCGCATTGACCAGTTGCTCCGCCAATAACAAAGTGGCATTTAGGTCATTGGGGTGTTTGGCAAGCCAAGCTTGTAAAATACGGCTGACCTCGGCAGTATCGGTTTGCCGGCAATGTAATAACAACACCAGATGTGTCGGATTATTGGACTGCGCTAACAGTGGTTCTAACAACTGCGCTGCGCTGGTTAATTGACCTGCGCCGATGAATAAATGCGCTTCCAGTTCACGAGTTGAGTTGGTATTACCGGTTGATGCTGTTAGTTTTTTAAGTAATTTCAGACCATGAGCGTAATCACCAAGCATGAGTTGCTGACGCGCTGCGAGGAAGAGTTGTTGCTCGGCAGGTGCTTTGAGTTCAGCCAGCCGCTGCAATGTTGCACTCACTCCTAGTTTATCTTGGCCACGAAGTTGGACGTCAGCGAGATCGACCAGTCGCAATGGATTGTCGTACCAAAGGCCGTACAAAATGGTGGTGTTGTGTCGAACTTGTTCGAGGTCTTGTGAGGCGAGGGCTAACCGCGCTTTGGCAAAATACAGTGCCGGATCTATAGCCAATTGCTCGGTCAATTGCGCGCCTAAATCACTGGCTTTTTGCCTATCACCCGTTTGCAAATACAGCTCTAAGAGTGCCATGCGCGCAGGAGCTGCAGTTGTGTCATCCCCATTTAACTGCTCCAGGTAACTGATCGCCGCAGGCAGTTGTTGCAGCTTGATAGCCGCGTCAGCCAACAGTTGCAGTACCAGTTGATCATCCGGAGATTTACTGAGAATTTGTTGATAGAGCGTGCTTGCCCCCTGCCAGTCTTGCAGTTGCAAACGTAAACTGGCCAACGACAATAGCGCTGGTTTGTAGTGCTGATCGAGTACCAAGGCCTGTTGATAAAATTGAGCCGCCAATGTCGGTTCGCCAGTTTTGGCGGAAACATCCCCGGCAAATTGGAATACTTCGACTTTGGCGTTGCTTAAATTCAGCAGTGTCTGTGCCGTTGCTAACGCATCTTTCAGCAACCCGGTTTCCAGCTGCAAATAGCCAAGTAATAGATGATCGGCGAGCAAATCGGCTGGATTTTTCTCGTTCATCCCCAGAAAATCCCTGGCTTTAGCCTGTTGTTTATTGCGCAATAACGCCTGGATATAGCCGCGCCGGATCGCTTCATTTTGCGCAAATTGACCAATCGCAGTTTGCAACACCGCAAGTTCAGCTACAGGATCAGCATCCGCCCGCGCTATAGCGGCACTGATTAAATACAAATTAGCATCGCCTGGATTTTGTAACAGCGCCTCACGGATATGTTTGCTAGCAAGTTTAGAATCACGGTTTTGTAGATAACTTTGTGCGAGCAATTGACTGACTTGTGAGTTGCTCGGATATAACTGCTGGTAACGATTTAATTTCGCAATAACTTGTTCATATCTTTCGTCGCTGAAATCCAACATTGCGCTTAGCATCAGCACATCTTCCGCTTCACGGACCTCGGAGTCAAAGCTAGCCAGCTGCTGTTGAATTTGCTTTAACAGGCGAGTTTCGCCGGACTGATCGCCCTGTAAGCCCAAAATAGAGGCGTGCAGTAATTGCCCATAAGGGTTATTCGGTTGTAATTCGCGAAATTGGATCACTAAGGCGAGTGCTTCAGTTAACGCATTACGCGCAATCAGCAGTTGGGCTTTGCCAATAATGGCGGCAATCCGATGGATCTTGCTGTAACAAGGCTGTGTAAATCGCTTCTGCTTGCGGCAGTTGTTGTTGAGTTTGTCTTAATTTGGCATTGAGTAATGCAGATTTTCGTGCGAACTGACTATTGGGCGCGATCAGTGCAAGTTCGGCCTCAACTTGGCTATATTGTTGTTGTTTAAATAATAAATCTGCGTACTCATAGTGGGCTTCTGCGCTGAGTTCAGGCGTGAGTGCCAAAGCCGCGGTATTTGCTTTAGGATCTGGCTTTAACACTGTCACATACAAGGCTGCGGCTGCTGGGTATTGAAAGCGTAACTTGGCTAAATTCGCTTGCATCAATGTATAGCTTGGCAGCTGTTGCAATTCAGCAAAGCGGGTCAACATAAAACTTGCCTCATCGGCCTTTTGCTGCGCGATTAATGTACGCACGACATCGAAGACCAACGGGTTGGCAGCAGCGCCGCCTTCTAGCGCTAAGCGCAGTTCTTTTTCTGCACTAGGCCATTGTGCTGTTTGTAATAGCACTCGCCCAAGCAATAAACGTGCAGGCAGGTAGTTCGGGTTGATTTTTAAGCTATTACGCAGTTCGAGTTCGGCTTCTCGCCACTGCTGTTGTTGACTGTAAGTCAGAGCAGACTCGTAATAATCTACGGCAGTTTCAGCAGCAACCGCAGGCAAACTTAACAACAAAGCACAACAGACAGCACGCAGTCGGGTTTTCATGACAGATCCTTTCGCTCGCAATAGCTGCAACTTTAATTGATAACGCTGTTAGGCGCAAACCGCAGCCTTGGTGCATATACCCTTATTCCTTGAAGATGCGGTGTTGTTGCCTTCATTCGTTCGCCGCAGTCACATAGCGCACTATGCTCCTGCGGTCTCACTCACTCGGCGCCTACCCGAATCTTCAATGATTTTGGGGATATACCCAATCAACCTGAAGATACTCGTTTTGAGTTGCTGTGGAAAAGCCATTTCGGCTACCTGTAGCAACGGGGCAAAAAGCGCTTGATGCCGCGTTAACGCTTGTCGCTTTGGAACCACCAAAGCTTCCAATCGCTGCCTTGCCTCAAGCCCTTATATCTCCCGTTGAAAACGCATCTTCAAGTTGTTTGGGTATAGACCGAGCTATCTCGAGTATTTGTAATGCCCACAGCAAGTAAAATGTATACAAAATTATATTTGGTATATATTTCTATTCAGGGTAACCGTATTGGCCACATGAGCCTATGACCAATAAGTATGCATCAGTGAGGACGCTAATGAAGTTCAATGATTGGCAATTTGCGGCGGTTGCCGCAGGTTTTGTCGCGGTGTTGGTGGGATTCGCCAGCTCGGTTGCTATCGTGTTGCAGGCAGCTGCAGCGGCAGGTGCTAGCCAGGCGCAAGCCGCCTCCTGGATTAGTATTTTGGGTTTTGCTATGGGCATCACCTGCATTGGCTTTTCTTATGTTTGGAAAACGCCAATATTAACGGCATGGTCGACACCTGGCGCAGCATTGCTGGCAACCAGTCTTGCTGGTTACAGCTTGGCTGAGGCTATCGGCGTATTTATGTTCAGTGCTTTGCTCACAGTCGTGCTTGGACTTAGCGGTTGGTTTGACCGTTTGGCCAAACATTTACCGTTACCGCTGGCAAGTGCGATGCTTGCCGGCATTCTGCTGCAATTCGGTTTTGCGATTTTTAAAGAGTTGCCAAGCGAACCTTGGTTAATTGCCGTCATGTTGCTGGTGTTTGTGTTGGCTAAAATTCTGTTGCCACGCTACACAGTGCCGCTGGTATTGTTAGGGTCTATATTGTGGTGCTTTGGGGCAGGGCGATTAGATTTTCAGGCCGTTGAGTTTGCTGTGGTCGCGCCGCTTTGGACTACACCTGAATTTAACTGGCAGGCCATGCTTGGGGTAGGTTTACCGCTGTTTTTAGTGACCATGTCCTCGCAAAATATTCCGGGCCTTGCCGTGCTGCGTACCAGCGGTTATGCCGTGCCAGTTTCGCCACTGCTTAGTTGGACTGGGTTTATTACGCTAGTCACGGCACCTTTTGGTAATTTTTCTGTGAATCTTGCCGCGATCACTGCCGCTATTTGTGCCGGACCCGAAGCGCACCCAGATCCAAATCGTCGATATACCGCAGGTATTGCCGCGGGCGTGTTTTATTTAGCGACAGGGATCGCGGGTGCCACCGTGGTTGCGCTGTTTGCTGCATTTCCGAAAGTGTTAGTCGCGGTGTTGGCGGGGGTGGCGTTATTGAACACTATCGCCAGTAATTTACAACAAGCAACTCAGGACGGTCCGTATCGCGATGCCGCCATGCTGACATTGTTGATGACAGCATCAGGCGTCAGTTTTTTGGGTTTAGCTTCAGCATTTTGGGGGTTGTTGCTTGGCGTTTCAGTAATGGCCATTCAGGGGTGGTTACGTGGCAAAAACTGAGCTTTATCAATTGATTGTTGTCGACATTCGGCAAGGTTTTTGGCCGCCAGGCACAGTACTCACCCAGCAACGCTTAGCAGAGCATTATCAAACTAGCCGCATCCCGATCCGCGAGGTGTTGGTGCGGTTGCAGGCGGAAGGGTGGCTGGTCAACCAAGGGAAAGCGGGCGTGAAGGTGCCAACTTTATGTGCGGAGCAAGCCGATGAATTATGTCTGATCCGCTTACAGCTTGAGCCATTGCTGCTAGAACTGGCGGCGCCTGCACTCAACTTTCAAATTCTGGGGGCGGCGAGAGACTGTTTGTTGCAAGCGGAGCAGCCAAATTTGTCGGCGTTATCACGCGGCGATCTGAACTGGCAGTTTCATCAAATCTTGTATCAAGCGGCGGCTAAGCCTATGCTGCTGCAGATGTTAAATCAGTTACATCTGCGAGTGGCCATGTATTTAGGTTTTCAAGAATTGACGTTGAATTATCAACAACAAAGTAGCGATGAACATTGGCAGTTGTTGACACTGTTAGAGCGCGCTGATGTGCATGCTGCGGTTGCACTGTTACGTCAGCATATTGCAGCGGCCGGGGCGTTACTGACTCGGCATCTTGCCAAAGGAGGCTTATGAAAAACGAGATCTGTCCAGGTTGCGGTCAGGCTAATCGTTGTGGTGAAAGTGCAAACCCAGAGAGTGTTTGTTGGTGTATGCAGCAGCCATTTTTACCCCTCGCCGATGGGTTTAGTATGCAGGCATGCTGGTGTCAACAATGCCTGCAGAAGCAACTTATGCAGAAAAACGACGACGCCAAACCAGCAGACTAAGCAGTAAAGTCGCAAAACCCATACTGCCACCAGAACTTTCACTTGCTGGCGGTTGGTTGATTAACGTATTGGCTTTTGGGGTCAGCGTGGACGCGCTATTTACATCGTTATTAATCACAGAAATGTTTTCGATAAATACGATGTTACTGGCCGTGACCGCTTTATTTGCTTGGCTATCTGCCGCGGTGTAATTGCGCAGCGGCACCTCAGGAAATGCTGAGCTTAATGATTTTGTTGGCAATTTAACAATGTTGTCGATGATTTCCATGCCTTGCGCATTGATCTGTCCAAACACGGTAAAACCGCCATTTTGTAAATCTAGGTTTGAGCTGTTATCAGTCAGATTGATGAACCATTGGTTGGTCGCACTATTCACATTGCTAGAGATTTTTGCCATCGCGATGGTGCCACGCACATTCGACAATTTGGGTTCGTTATTGATGGCTGCTCTTTGAGCGATTGCAGTAAAAGGGTTGGCATTATTACCCGAGTAGCTATAGCCGCCGCCTTGCACCACAAAGTTCGTTAAACTGCGATGAAAGACTGTGTTGTTGTAACTGCCGTCATTGACGTAAGTCAAAAAGTTATTCACTGTGACTGGCGTGGTTTTATCAAATAAATTGACTTCGAAGTTGCCCAAGCTGGTTTTAACCAGTACCACTGTGGCTGAAGCTGAGCTGGCACACACTAGGCTAGTAGCGAGCAGGGCAGTAACTAAATGCTTTTGACTAAATTTCATCGAGATAAGCTCCAAAACAGAAGGAGTTGGAGCTTATCTCAAGTTGTCTACTTTCGAAAAGCGACATTACATTTAGTCACTAAATGTGCACAGTTTGCGGCACAATGTGTCGCTGATTGTTGCCATCGCAGTTGCAGTTAAGTTTAAGGATTTTTTTGGAATTTTTTCAGGTAAAAATCCCAATTCTTTAAGTACTCTGCCGCCTTGGGATGATCTTTCACTTTAGTGAAATGCGATTTCGCCAGTGCTAGATTTTGGCCAACGAATTCGCCTTCAAGGTATAAAACCCCTAAAAATAACCGCGAGTTTTCGCTGCCAAGATTGGCTGCGGACTCGAGCAATTTCAGACCTTTGTTGACGTCAGCTGTCGCTCCACGACCGTAAATATACATCAAGGCGAGGCGATTCATCGCCGCGGGATGTCCACGCTCAGCCGCAAAACTGAATAAGTTAAAGGCATCGACATAACTCGCAGGAATGCCATCACCATTATCAAACATGACTGCGGCGTTGAAGGCGCAAGACACACTGTTTAAACGCGCACACAACAAAAACCAATTGTTGGCTTTCTCAGCATCCCGTTTCACTAATTCGCCGTCTAAATAGAGTTCGCCTATCCGTTGCATCGCCCGCGGTAAAAACTTATTCGCCGCAGCCTGATAGAGCTGCACTATATAACGCTGATCAGTACCTGTAGGCATTGGAAATATTTTCGCTTCATAACCAACGGCAAGCAGATAATCTGCCTCTGGATGAAAAGCCTGTTTTGCTTGCAGCAATAATGTATGGGCGAGCTTAATGTCAGCCGCACTAGGATTGTCCTCTTGCATGATCAGTGACGCGCTGCGGTAGGCCGCTTCTGATGATCCCTTTGCCGCCAATTGCTTAAATTGTTGAGTTGCCTGGGCATCGCTGATAGTTTTTTGGTCGAGTTGCCACACTATTTGAAAAAATTCGGCTTGTGGCTGTCCAGCCTTGATCGCTTTAGCCAGCCATTCGCTGGCTTTTTTTACATCGCGCAGCCCAAAAGTCTGATTGAAATATTGCCGAGATAACGCCATTTCGGCTTGGCCATTCCCTGACATTTGATTAATGGTTTGCAGTAAATCAGTTTTAAGTTTGTCAGAAGATTTTGCAACGCGGCCTTGGTGGTGCAGGTATAACAGTAGTTCAAGAGCCGGCACATAATCGCGATCTGCGGCTTCAATTAACTCATGGTAACAATCTTGTTCTTTTAGCGAAGTTTTGGCGAGAAAGCACATTTCTGCCAACTCTACGCGTGCCTGCAGTGAGTCATCAGCAATAGCGTTTTGATAAATAAGGGTCGCGTCGGCATACCGTTTTTCTTGTACCGCTTGTTGCGCGAGTGGCAAACCTAGCACAGGATTACTTTTGGCGAATTCAGGCAGCAGAACTCGGTTCCAGCCATTGGATAATCCGATAAACGGATATGGGTATTGTTCTAGTGCGTACAAATAAGGTTGGTTCTGGAAATACACTGTTTTAAATTTATTGTCATTACTATCATAAACTTGCACTACATAGAGCAAAGAGTTGCCGTTGGCGCTGAGGTCAGAAAAATAGTCTTGAGTTTCCATGCCTAAATGTCGAAGCACTTCATGGGCATCGGCAAAACTATTGATGCGATAGGCGGAATAGCTGCTTTTGCCGTTGCCGGTACTCAAAATGCCTTGCACATGATAATTCTGGTAGGCACTAAATAATTTCAGTTGCGCTGTCTCGGCATGATGGTTAAAGCAATTGATCGCCAAGCGGTAAAAGCTCAAACTCCAAAAGTTTTGGCTCAATTGTTGTTGCCAAGGCAATTTCTGGCACTCGGCAACGTCCATCGTGGCCGCTTGTTGCTCAAAGAGCTGCCATTGTTGGGTCGATGTGGAGATTGCTGGGTGCTGCAAATAACTTTGATACAAAGCTTCATAAGGCGGTAGCGCAGCAGGTTTTGGCAAGGCACGGAGAGTTTCTGTATAAAGCTGAGCTTCGGCCGAGGTTTGTTGCGGATTGCTGACGGTTTGACAAGCACTGAGCAACCACACCAGTACCCCGAGTAACACGAGATTGTTCTTCAATTCAGCGATCCTGCAGTTGATTGATATAGCGACGGACTTACTCGCTAGCTATCCATGGAGTTTCTGGGAGACTATCGAGTTGGGCTTCGTAGCGGGCTAAATTAAATTCTTCGCGTAAATCAACAACCGCATACAATTCTGGGGCTAATGCACAAGCGATAAGCTCAAGCGCTTCATCACGGCTATGACCTGTCATGCAGAGGCGTAATAAGGTTTCTTTGACTTTTTTTGGGTGACCATCAGCCAGTTGGTTCTCAATAATCTCAAATAATAACAGGTGATCAAGCTGCTCTGTGCTGTCATCGCTCATTGGAATTCCTCAGTCTAAAAAAGCGTAGCATGCCAGAAATGTTGATATATGACCAGTAGCTGCAAGGTTTGCAGACGGTATTGTACGATTAACAAAAGCCCCAGCTGTTGGTGTGCCGGGGCTGTCATTTGGGCCTATACCCTGATTCCTTGAAGATGCGTGGTTGTTACCTTCACTCGTTCGCCGCAGTCACATAGGGCACTATGCTCCTACGGTCTCATTCATTCGGCGCCTACCCGAATCTTCAATGATTTTGGGCCTAAAGCGCGAGTGACTTTTCGCCTCGAGAGATCCCTGAAACACCGGTCCGTACCGTTTCTAAAATTTGCGTGCCGGTCAGTGCTTCAATAAAAGCTTCCAGTTTTTCCGAAGTGCCGACCACCTGAATGGTATAGGTGGTTGGCGAAACATCGATAATCTGGGCGCGGAAGATATCGGCAGTACGTTTGACTTCCTCACGTTGCTCACCGTTGGCTTTGACCTTCACCATCATCAATTCCCGCTCGATGTGGGCGCTTTCGCTTAAATCGACCAATTTCACCACTTCGATGAGTTTATGCAGTTGTTTGGTGATTTGTTCAATGACTTGATCATCACCCCGCGTGACTAAAGTAAGCCGCGACATGGTTGGATCTTCAGTCGCCGCAACTGTCAGCGAGTCAATGTTGTAACCGCGCTGGGCAAACAAACCCACCACCCGCGCTAAAGCGCCAGACTCGTTTTCCAGCAATAATGCAATAATATGCCGCATATTAAGTCCGCTCCGTTTTGCTTAAGAACATGTCATTCATGGCACCACCTGGGACCTGCATCGGATACACGTGTTCTTTGGGGTCTATATGAATATCTATGAATACCAACCGATCTTTCAGCGCAAAGGCCCGAGCTAATGCCGGTTCCAGTTCATCAGGGTGGGTGACGCGGATGCCAATGTGGCCATAAGCTTCAGCTAATTTGACGAAATCTGGCAAAGAATCCATGTACGAGCTGGAATACCGCGAGTCGTAGTTCATATCTTGCCATTGTTTCACCATGCCTAAATAACCGTTATTGAGGTTGATGATTTTGACGCCAAGGCCATATTGCTTGCAGGTTGACAGCTCTTGAATGTTCATTTGAATTGAACCTTCACCGGTCACACATACCACTTCTGCGTCTGGATAGTGCAACTTCACGCCCATTGCCGCAGGCAAGCCAAAGCCCATGGTGCCAAGACCACCGGAGTTAATCCAACGGTTTGGTTTATCAAATTTGTAATACTGCGCGGCAAACATTTGGTGCTGACCGACATCCGAAGTGACATAAGCATCGCCATTGGTTTGACGCCACACCGCTTCGATGACAGCCTGCGGTTTCAGCACATCGCTGCGTTGCTCATAACGACCACCATGCACTTGTCGCCAAGTGTTAATTTGCGCCCACCAACTAGCAAGCGCATCAGCATCAATGCTTGACTCAGCTTTGTCAGCGAGTTTATCCAGTTGGCTGAGCATTTCTTGCAACACGGGTTGGACTAAACCAACAATCGGAATATGCGCAGTCACTGTTTTGGAAATGCTGGCAGGATCGATATCAATGTGAATTATCGTGGCATTTGGGCAGAATTTTTTCGTAGCGTTAGTGACCCGATCATCAAAACGGGCGCCGACCGCAAAAATGACATCGGCGTTATGCATCACCTGATTGGCTTCAAAGCTGCCGTGCATGCCAAGCATGCCGATAAATTGTGGATCAGTGGCTGGATATGCGCCTAAGCCCATCAAGGTATTTGTGACTGGCAAGTTTAAACGTTTGGCAAGTTCGGTCAGTTCATCAGAGGCTTTACCTAAAATCACGCCGCCACCGGCATAAAGCACTGGCTTTTTCGCCGCTAGAATCGTGGCGAGTGCTTTTTTGATTTGTCCCGGATGCCCTTTGGCATTGGGGTTGTACGAACGCAGTTTGATATCTTTTGGATATTGATACGGAAATTTCTGGCTCGGTATGGTCATATCTTTCGGGATGTCTAAAACGACAGGGCCTGGTCGACCGCTTTGGGCGATATAAAAGGCTTTTTTCACCAGATATGGGATATCTTCTGGGCGCCGCACCGACATGTTATGTTTGACGATTGGGCGAGAAATACCAAGCATATCAGTTTCTTGGAAGGCATCATCGCCAATTAGGTGGCTCATGACTTGACCACAAATCACCACCATCGGAATTGAATCCATATAGGCAGTTGCGATGCCAGTAACGGCGTTGGTCGCGCCTGGGCCTGAGGTGACAAGCACGACGCCAGCTTTGCCGCTGGCTCGGGCGTAAGCGTCCGCCATATGGGTTGCAGCTTGCTCATGGCGGACCAGCACGTGTTTGACATTATTTTGCTGAAATAAGGCATCATAAATGTGTAACACGGCGCCGCCGGGGTAACCATAAAC
>Ga0187843_10001679_pt1 | contig 13782 bp, 12 predicted proteins | sample SpaLakP09_SKY_43_FD_134516 | JGI IMG/M metagenome (GOLD analysis project Ga0187843, IMG submission 134516) | Oligotrophic lake water microbial communities from Sparkling Lake, Wisconsin, USA - SP09_SKY_43 | ecosystem: Environmental > Aquatic > Freshwater > Lake | place: USA: Sparkling Lake... | reverse complement strand
TGGCAATAACGTACAAACGCATTTTCATCGCTGCTATCGACAGTGGCGGATAACTCTTGCAATTGCACATCTTGGCCTTGTTTCGAGCGCTCTTCACAGTATTGATAAACTTGTTTGCGAACTTCGTTCTTTTCCATTGGATCATAATCAGAAGCACTTAAATACTCCTCGACTGATGACAGTACAATTTTACTACTCACTTTGGCATCAACCCCTTCTTCCGCGCCTAAAAAGTCGAGGAAAAAGTCGGCAACTTTACGCCCTGCTCGACCGCGAATAAAAGAGATGTACTTACCTTGCTCAGGGTTCGACTGCAATTCAGAAATATCAATACGCGCAGCCAGTTGCATCCGCGCAATATCCAAATGCTTACTCGAAGCCAATTGCAAATCGGCAGATAAGCTGAAATGTTCTTTGCTACCGAGCATCGCTATCAACAGATATTCATTCGCCAAGTATCGGTAGTGACACAACATCACATAACCAGTTTCAGGGATTTGATGTTTGGTAAGCTCCACCACTAAAAGTGCCGTGGCAGTTTCGGCCAAACTAACAAATCCAGTGAGCTGACTTTGCCAAGATTGCAAAGCATCAGGGAATTGCGGCGTTTTTTGCTCACTAAAACCGGCATAACCTTTGGCTGGTTTACCATTATATGCCAAATGTAGTTGCTCAATCAGCAAGGCGACTTGCGCGGTAACTGGCAGTAAATCCTGGCGAAAATGCGCAGTAAGCTGCGCAGATTCAGAGGCTTCAATATAATTTATCGCCAGTGAATGGACATCGACAGACATAAGTTTTCCTGTTTAAATGGATTTCTGTTAATATTCTACCTGTTTCATTCAGCTAATTTCAGAGTTATTCATGCCAATTCAATCCAAGTATTCAAATGATAAAATCGAAACCGTCGTTAATCACCTGCTGGAAACTCTGCGTCAACAAGAAGCAAATACCGAATTGAGTTTGATGTGCCTTGGCAATACCATTAGCCACATTATTAAAACTCATGTTCCTGCAGCCCAACAAGAAGCAGTCGCAAAGCAATTTGGTCAAGCCCTCACGGATGCAGTGAGTAGCGGAAGATCTAACTAATCATGGTGATTGAACAGGATCTGTCACTCGTCAACAAAATCGACCGTCTGCTTCGATGGGGGCATTGGTATACGTTTTTTAACGTATTGTTGGCATTACTGATCACTGGTAGTTATTTTTTCGCCGATACTTGGCCAGCCACCACCACGGGTTGGATTTATTTATTGGCTAACTGGCTTGGCCACACTGCATTTTTATGTTTTTTATATTTTATCATCACTATTTTTCCTATTAGCCTGCTATTCCCATCGCAAAAACACGTCAGAGGGATTGGCGCGGTGCTCAGTTCGCTGGGGCTGGTTGCCTTAATTTTTGACGCTTATGTTTACCATAGCTTGGGTTACCATGCAGGCAGTGCTTCATACGAACAAACCATTGATTTACTTCGACAACAAGTCGTTACTAACTTACGTAATTTTATCCTGATCACCGCGACAGTTGGCGGTGTTTTGCTTGCCATCGAGTTAGTGATTAGCAATTTTTGCTGGAAAAAGGTTGAGCGTTTAAAACGCTCAGGGGTTGGCCGCCCAGCATTAAGCATCCTTTTGGGTTGTTTTGTCTTTAGCCATTTAATGCATGTTTGGGGCGATGCCGTGGGCCATCTGGACATTACTCGTCAAGATAACACGCTGCCATTGTCTTACCCTGCCACTGCTCGCACTGTGTTGGCGCGTTATCAATTATTGGAACCCTCACAATTACCGCGCAAAGGCGCAGAAGGTTGGCTTGCCCAGGCGGGCGTTGGCGAAAACCCTGTCATGCTGAGTTGTGCAACACCAGCCAATATCAAACCGCTACAAATTTGGGTGGTTCTTGGATTAACCGCAGAACAAAATCAGTTATTGCAGTTGCAAAGTTTCAAACTGTTACCGCAACATATGGTCCCTGTCGATAGCCAAATTGCGACGGTTAATCTGTTGTCGGCACAGTTAGCGAGTAAAGCCGCACTGACACAACCGACTTGGCTTGATCAACTCCCTGCCGGATTATGGAGCTACCAAAGCGCACAACTTGCCGAACAACGTTCACCATGGCTAGTCACTTTACCAAAACAACAAAGCAGCACTATCCAGTGGTTTTTGCCTGATGATAGTGCTGAACTTACCAATCGCTTAAAACAACGCGCAGCCGATGAACAAATGCTAGTCATTGAAATTAGCAGCCAAAATGAGCAATTTGCCATTGGTCAAAGCAAGGTTTGGTATTACTGGCCAGCATTACATGAGCAACGAATTTCACAAGTCAGCCAGCATTTAGACATTGTTCCAACGGTTTTAGCGTATGCCGGTTGTAGCAATAAGCATCCGTGGATTGGCGATAATTTGCTAGCGCCTGTGCAACAAGCGAAATTAAATATTGTTGGCCATCAATTATTTACCTTCCGTAAAGATAAAATGCTGGTGGTAAACGAAGACGGTCAATTTAGTGTTTGGTCGGCAGGAACTTTAGTGCCACTTGAACAAAAACCGGATTTACCGATGTTAACTGATGCATTGAACCGCTTGCCAAAGCCAAACTCTGTGTCGAATTAACACAGCAGCAGTGCCAGCACTAAACGCCAAGTCTATTCATCGGTATGGTCTTTATCATTTTTTCCGATAGCATTCGGGGCTTTTTTTCATTTTAAGTGATGATCAAACCAATTTAAAGTAAACCCAATGTGTTCATTGGAGTTTATTTCATGCTTAAAACCATCTCATTTGCCACCATGCATTTCTGCATTGCTTTTACCATCGCCTATTTGTTGACAGGCGATCTGTGGGTTGGTGGTTTATTGGCTGTTATCGAACCTGCAGTGAATACCGTTGGCTATTTCTTCCACGAAAAATTCTGGCAACGTCGGCAAGCGGCCACATCAGCAAAGATGTTGTTAAACGCCTGAGCCCGTGCAAGTTGAGAGAAAAGTCGCTAAACTAGCGCCCTTTGTATAAACCGGCCCTACTGGCAGGTGAAGGACGAGCGACTATGGCATTAAAAGCCACCATTTATAAAGTTGAATTGGCAATTGCCGATATGACCCGCCATTATTACCAAACTCATAATTTGACCTTGGCACAGCATCCATCAGAAACGGTTGAGCGGATGATGTTGAGGTTAGTGGCTTTTGCACTTTGCGCCCATGAGCGATTACTTTTCGGCAAAGGGATCTCTGAGGATTCAGAGCCAGATCTATGGCAGCATGCATACAGTGGTGACATTGACTTATGGATCGAACTGGGATTGCCAGAAGATAAATTATTACGTCGCGCAAGCCATCGAGCCCAACAAGGGATGGTGTTGGCGTATGGCGGTACCGTGGTTGATAAATGGTGGAAAGATTGCAGTAAAGTCGCCAACGAATTGCCAAATTTAACGGTCGTTGCCATTAGCGCCGATGAATCACAAACTTTGGCGGCGTTGTGCCAACGCACCATGCAGCTGCAATGCACAATTCAAGAAGGTCAGTTATGGTTTGCTGATTCTACGCACTCCGTGGTGCTTAATCCGCGGATTTTAAAAATGTCGCAACCTGCGTTATTTACCCTGGAGTGATTATGTATTTAGGTCAATTAAATCGATTGGTCGTCAAGAAGCAAGTTGAATTTGGTGTCTATCTTGATGGCAACAGTTGGGGCGACATTCTACTGCCACGGCGTTATGTGCCAAAAACAGCCGATATTGGCAGTAGCATCGAAGTATTTTTGTATCTAGATTCCGAAGATCAGCTCATTGCGACCACAGAAAAACCACTGGTCATGGTGGGGCAAGTCGCGCAGTTAAAAGTCGTTGCGACTACTAAAGTCGGCGCTTTTTTAAACTGGGGTTTAAAGAAAGATCTACTGGTCCCGTTTGCTGAACAAAATATTCCCATGCAACAGGATTACAGCTATGTAGTGTATTGCTTCGTTGATAAAAGTAACCGTATCGTTGCCTCGAGTAAGCTCGATAAATATATTGGTAAAACCACGCCAGATTATCAAGCGGGTCAAGAAGTCGATATTATCGTCGCAGAGCCAACTGATTTAGGCTACAAGGTGGTGGTTGACCATCAGCACTGGGGACTATTGTATAAAGATCAGATCTTTAAACCTTTAAGACGCGGTTATAGCTGCAAAGCTTATGTCCAAAAGCTGCGTCCCGACGGTAAATTGGATTTAATCCTTGATAAACCTGGCTATGCCAAAACCTTAGATTTAACCGGGCAGATTTTGCAAAAACTGCAGCAACAAGGCGGCGAATTGGCTTTGTCCGATAAGAGCTCACCTGAAGATATCTACGCTGCATTTGGTGTTAGCAAAAAAGTATTTAAGCAAGCTATTGGCGCGTTATTTAAAGAACAAAAAATCGAAATATCGCCAGAGGCCATCAAGTTAAAAGCTTAACCACTGCGGGTTGATGGCTCAGAATTAAATAGCCAGGTGTCGTAGACCACATGATCTCCCCGAATCATTGATGACTCGGGTAGGCGGCAAGTGAGCTAGACCGCGGGAGCATAGTTCGAAATAGTTCGCTATGTGACTGCGGTGCGACTAAAGCGAAAGAACGAAAGCAGCAACCCCGAACCTTCAAGGAACAAGGGAATTTTTGTATTGTCGGGGCGTGAAGGAAATGCATCTCAGCGCATTTCCTTCAGTAACCAGCTTGCGGGAAAGCCCACACTCAAACACTAAAGTAACCACTCTATCGCATCCTTAGCGCTCAATGGCCGCGCTAACCAAAAGCCTTGCCCCGCTTCACAACCCAGCTCTGCCAATAATCGGCGCTGTAAACTGGTTTCGATGCCTTCGGCAATCACAGTAAGCTGCAAAGTCTTGGCAAGCGCAATAATGGTGTTCACGACAGGATTCTCTTGTAACCGCGGACGAATCCCCGCAATAAAACTGCGGTCAATTTTCAGCACATCTAACTTAAACTCATGTAAGTAACTAAGACTCGAATATCCTGTACCAAAATCGTCCAAGAACATCGCAATACCGGCTTTGCGCAAACAGTTTATATTTGTTTTTGCTTGTTCAATATTATCTATCAGCGCTCGCTCGGTAATTTCGATGGCCAAATAACTGGCTGGTAAACGTTCCAGTTCAAGAATTGCCAATACAGAGGGGACAAAGTCAGGATCACAGAAGCTACGACCAGAAATATTGACACTAATGTAAAATGGTCGCGCCCGTTCTGCCCGCCAAGCTTTTGCTTGGTTCACTGCCGCACTCACTACATACAAATCGATTTGTTGTAACAGATTAAGCTCTTCGGCCAAAGGAATGAACTCAGAAGGCGCAATCAAACCGCGTTCAGGATGCTGCCAACGGATGAGTGCTTCAAAACCTAAGGTTTCATCTGTCTTTAAGTCAACAACAGGCTGATATTGCAGGATAAATTGTTCATTGGTTAATGCCTGCTCAATTTCCATTTCCAGTTGATAATGCTGCGTGGTGGCTTGGTCCATCGATTTAGAAAACTGTCGCCAAATACCGCGCCCATCTTGTTTCGCCTGATACATCGCGATATCCGCGCGTCGAATCAGCTCGGCCTGATCAAGCTCTGGTTCTTCAAAAGTAGCCAGCGAAATACCAATACTGGTTGAAGTTTGCAACCGATGATGAGCCAGTTGTACTGGTCGCTGCAGGGTTTCACCGATCCGTTCAGCGACTTCAATCGCGTCCGCTAAATCACTGACGTCCTCCAACAAAATAGCGAATTCATCACCACCCAACCGAGCCAGCGTATCGTTTTGGCGGACACAGGTCTTTAATAATCTGGCCACTTCAATCAAAAATTCGTCACCAACGGTATGCCCTAAGGTGTCATTCACGATTTTGAAACGGTCCAAGTCTAAATACATAATGGCGACTATACGATCTGGGATCCGTCGACGCCGCTTGAAGGCGTGACTAAGTCTGTCCATAAACAAAATACGGTTTGGCAAATTAGTTAACGCATCGTGCAATGCTTGGTGAACAAGTCGTTGTTGCACAAACACTCGCTCCAAAGCGGAGGAAATATGCTGCGAAACGAAAACCAACAACTCTAAGTCACGTTGGCAGTAGGTAAATTCCGGATCGTAACTTTGTACCACCACCACACCACTGACTACATCTCCCGACTTAAATGGCACGCCAAGCCAGCTCTCTGGCGGCGTGCCGTAGATTGTCACGCTGTGCTGGCGGTCAAAGCCAGCCATGTCGGCGCCATGGATCAGCAAAGGAGCATCGGTGCGAAACACATAACCAGTTAAGCTATTCTCTAAAATTTCCTTCGGATAAACTTCACTCGGACTGATATGTTCAGTGCTATCGACAAAATAAGGAAAACGCAGCATTTCTTCTTGATCGTCATATAACGCAATATAAAAATTTTGCGCATAAATGAGCGAACTGACAATCTGGTGGATCCGTTGATAAAAGGTGCTAAATTGTTGCGCGTCATAACTTAACGACGCGATATTAAACAAGGCTTTTTGCACTAACTCAGCGTATTCCAACTTGGCTATGGTTTGCTCTAACTGTTGCAAATCTTCTAGTTTACGCATTCGAATGGCTAAAATTGCGGCGACATGCTCCAAAATATCTTGGTGTTCAGCGCTAAAAAAATCGCGGTTAGTTTCCTCGCAATCAATGACTGCCAACACTCGGTTGCCATCAAGCACTGGGACTGCAAGTTCAGATAATGCAATTTTTTGGTCGGATAAATAAAGATTATTGAGTCGCGTGTCATTTACCCGTTGTGTCACTGCCGTTTGCGCGCAGGCCCCGATAATACCTTGACCAAAAGCTAACGATACTAATGAAGAATCACCAGCCAAATGTCTTGTACCTGCGGCTGAAACGCGTGTTAAACATTGCGCGACTTCATCGACGATGAAAATCATACAATCTTCAAAACCAAGACCTTCAGTGACTTTAAAAGTGACAAAATCAAAAACTTGTTGAGGTTCAGATAACACACTGAGTTGCAGGGAAAGGCTGTTGGTGAGTTCTAGCAGCGCTTGTTGGTGGCGCAAAGAAGCATTATGGAGCAACAGCGCATCTCGCTGCTGTTGCACCAGTTTTAATTCATCTAGCAATAGTTGCTGCGTTGCATTTAAGCTGTTCGCAGCATCAAGTGAAGAGGCGGACATTCGGTGAGTTTTTCTCTTAACTTTTTGAAAGTTATAACACACCCCACCAAGAATGGAAGTTTTACTACCTATACTTTTTGTTTAAAGCCTGGTTTTGCCAGCACCAAGTGAACAGCACTGGTCGTGCGCTCCAAAAAGCCGCCTTCGCAGTAACACAGGTAAAAGTGCCACAACCTGACAAAACGATCGTCATAACCAAGTTGGTGCACTGCGTCACGCGCTGCCATGAAATTACTGCACCAGTCAGCCAAGGTCCGTGCGTAATCCAACCCGATATCTTGAATGTGCCGAACTACCAAATCGGTGTGACTAGTCAAGGCTTGAGACATGCGTGTAATGGACGGTAAACAACCTCCTGGAAATATAAATTTCTTAATAAAATCAACTTCCTTACGGTACATATCATAACGCTGATCGGCGATAGTGATAGCTTGAAGTACCATGACTCCGTCGGCTTTGAGCAATTCACTACATTTGGCAAAGTACGTCGATAAGTACTCATGACCAACCGCTTCAATCATTTCTACCGAGACTAACTTGTCATACTGGCCGGTAAGTAAACGATAGTCTTCAAACAACAATGTGATGCGGTCTGCTAAACCAGCCGCGGCAATTTGCTCTTTTGCGTAGTCATGCTGCTCACGAGAAATAGTGGTAGTGGTGACTTTGCAGCCATAATTTTTTGCAGCGAAAATCGCCAAACTGCCCCAGCCAGTACCAATTTCTAGTAAATGGTCGTTCGGCGTTAACTGCAATTTATCGCATAACAACCGTAATTTATATTGCTGCGCCTCAGCTAAATCAGCAGTTGGCGTTGGATAGACAGCACTTGAATACATCATGCTTTGATCTAAAAACAGCTGATACATCGAGTTACCCAAGTCATAATGGGCTGAGATATTCTTTTTTGACTGACCAATAGTGTTGCGATTGCGCCAATCTAATAATTTAAGCGCAGGTCGGCTTAAACGCGCCCACCCCGATTCCAACTCATCGAGCAAGAACAAATTACGGGCAAAAATTTGGATCAACATCGTTAAGTTATCGCAGCGCCACATGCCATCAATAAACGCTTCGCCGGCACCGACCGAGCCGCCAAACACCATTTTCTGATAAAACTGGGCATCGACAACCGTTAAACTTACCCGAAGATCGGCATGTGAATCGCCAAATAATTGTTTTTCACCATCTTCAACTAATTCGATAACACCATGCTGTAACTTGCCAAAAAAGTTGAGCACAAACTTACGGCAAATTTTGTCGACAACACTCATATTTGATAAAACTGAACTCTGCAATAGTGAATAGGTCATTGCGAAGGATCCTTTGGATTCTGGTGACGATAAACTGGCATCGCCTTGAACAATAGACGTAAAGCTTGCCAATAAATCCGAATGACAATCTTTACGTTTTGCCAAGGGAAGCGGATCAAGTGTTTTTTTACGCTTTCCTCGGTTATCGGTTGCGCCTGCAAGTCAAACCAAGCGCTAAAAACTGGCTTATCTTGACGAAAATTAGTAATCGAAAGCCGTAATTTGCCAGCAAAAAACTGCACTTTCCAGCGATATATCATATCAATAGGATTAAATGGTGATACATGAAAGTTTTTAGCATGGCTAAAATCAGTAATTCCTGACGCATCAAGGGGTACCAAGTAGTAGTGCCGCTGATTCCAAGGTGTATTACTAACCTCTGCCAGCATCCAATGCCACTGACCTTGCTCGCCAATAAAATACAAAGTGAGTGGGCTGAAAAATACGCCATAGTTAGCCAATGGCGTTAACAGCTGCACTTCAACTGTCGCGGGAGGATTATTTAACCATTCCCGTTGCATCTCAGTGGCTGTCGTGACAGTGGGCAATAACATACGGGCGTGAGCTATCACTGCATCTTGCAAATTCGCAGGAGCATCCATATTATCGCGAAAATAGTCTTTGCGACGAAAACTTAGCGGCGCGAACTGGTCGATGCGCAATTTTGTCGTCATCGATGGCAAAGAGTCAAGTTCGCGTAGATCCAGCCAGAAATAACCAACATCATAAGCAAAACCATGCGGTTTAGGCTGAAGACGCCGATGCCCGACGGCTCCGCTTAACAGCTGATGGCCAGATTTCATTAAAACTTAACTCCAAGCATCTCGGCGACATCAACAGCACTGCGCACACCATCTTCGTGAAAACCGTTATACCAGTATGCGCCACAAAAGTAAGTCCGGTTTACCCCATTAATTAGCGAACGTTGTTGCTGCGACGCTAAGGTGGCATGGTTATAAACTGGATGAGCGTAACTAAATTTGCGTAAGATTTTTTCGGGTTGAATTTGCTCAGTGGCATTAAGCGTCACAACAAAGGTAGGCCCCTCGGCAATGCCCTGTAAAATGTTCATGTTGTAGCTCAATGTCGCGTTCTGTTGGGATGTCTGACCAAGCAAATAATTCCATGCAGCCCAGGCAGATTTTCGCACAGGTAACAAACGCTCGTCAGTATGCAGCACGACTTCATTGGGCTGATAGGCAATCCCCCCTAACACTTGGCGCTCATCCGCTGAAGCGTCAGCCAGCATCATAAGCGCTTGGTCGCTATGACAAGCAAACACCACTTGATCAAAATATGACACGGAGCCATCTGCCGCAGTAATTGTCACGCCTTCCGCAGTGCGAGTCACTTTTTGCACCGGACGCTCCAATAAAATCCCGGCTTGGCCACATTTTTTTAGTAGGGCTTTCACATACTCACGCGAGCCCCCTTTTACCACGGACCACTGCGGCCGATCGGTGATATTCAATAGCCCATGGTTTTTGCAAAATTGCAGAAAAAACCGCAGCGGAAACTCAGGCATCGCGGTTAAACCAGCCGACCAAATCGCCGCGCCCATTGGTAATAAATAATGATCGCGTATTTGTTTACCAAAGCGATGCTTCGTTAGAAACTCGTCGATCGGCAGATCTAAATCTTGGTCATTTGCTGCCAACATCGCCTTCGCGGTTTTGTTAAACCGCACGATGTCTCGGAGCATTCGCCAAAATGAAGGCCGCAGTAGATTGCGCTTTTGGGCAAATAAAGTACGCAAGTTGTTGCCGTTATATTCAAGGTTGGCTTTTGGCGCGGACACCGCAAAACTCATGGTTGTGTGTTGGTAATCAACACCCAGCTCTAACAAAAACCGATTAAACAAGGGGTATGTCCAATCGTTAAACACAATAAAACCTGTGTCGATGGCATAATTTTTACCGGCGACAGTCACGTCTACTGTTGCGGTATGACCGCCTAAATATGCGTTGGCTTCAAATAACGTGACATCATGCTGACGTCTTAATAAATACCAACTCATCATTCCGGCGATACCACCGCCGATCACTGCAATACGCATGGAACTTCCTTTATTGATCTGCCATTTTTCGTTTAACTGTTGCGGTTAGCCAATTGAGCACTGGCACATGCTGATACACCATATCGGTAAGATCGTAATAATCACGATGATGAACAATCAAGCCATCCGCATCAAATTGCAGTGCGCTACAGCCCTCAAAACTAATTAATTTGCCATTCCCAATCGCCTGATGGCTAAATTTCATCGTCCAATTAACAAAACCAGATTGTTGCTGGCCGGCGGCACTTATCACTTCGAAGTGGCAACTTTGTAATCGTTGGTATGCATGGGCGAAATACTGGTGTAATGCCGGTAAACCCACAATTTTATGCACCGGATCGATAAACACCACATCTGGGTGGTACACCGTTGCAAGTGAGTCTAAATTTTGTGCCGACAGTTGATTATAAAAATCAACAAAATGTTGGATTTTAACTTCAGCAATCATGAGTTTCAGCCTTAATAGCTTCTGGCTTGCCTTTCACCGCTTTAAACATGGCCAGCGTTAACTCGCGAGCCTTAGCATGATCAACAATTGGTTTTGCATAGTCCACAGACATTGGCAGCGGATGCGGCCAATGGATATGTTTGCGCGGAATATCGGTAAGCTCTGGCAGATATTGACGAATAAAGCGACCCTCACTATCAAAACGTTCGCTTTGGGTCACTGGGTTAAAAATTCGAAAGTAAGGTGCGGCGTCGGTACCTGTAGAAGCAGCCCATTGCCAGCCGCCGTTATTTGCCGCGAAATCGCCATCAATCAGTTTTGACATGAAATATTGCTCACCCCAGCGCCAATCAATTTGCAGATCTTTGACCAGAAAACTCGCCACGATCATTCGGAGTCGATTGTGCATCCAGCCGGTTTGATTGAGTTGTCGCATCGCGGCATCAACAATCGGATAACCCGTATTGCCCTGACACCAAGCGTCAAACCAACGCTGATTATTGCCCCAAACTAAATCAGCCGTATCACGTTGAAATGGCTGATGCTTAATTAAATTCGGGAACGCGACCAAAATGTGTTTATAAAACTCCCGCCAGATCAGTTCCGACAACCAGACTGCGGCGCCACTGCCTTCTTGCCAGAGTTGATTTTGCGCTTCTAATTGCAAGCGCGCTACCGCTTGTTTCGGCGAAATCACCCCAATTGCCAAATAAGCCGACAACGCCGAAGTTCCATCAATCGCCGGAAAATCACGTTGCTGTTGGTAAGCATGCACGCGCTCGCGGCAAAACTCACGTAACCGCTCCAATACATGCTGCTCCGCCACAGGAAAAGCTCTGGAGCTGCCATCAGGTTGTTGCATGGCCGGCGCTAGCGAAGTATCAATTACAGGCGGATGTTGCATGGATAATTTTCCAGTGCAGAGCACCCCAATGGCTTGCAGCTTCGCCAGCCAAGTTTTTTTAAATGGCGTGAATACTTTATAAGTTTCACCGGTTTTACTGAGCACTGAGCCTGGGGCCATCACACACTGCGTATCATGACAAACTACTGGCACACCAATCGCATTAAGAGCAGCACGAACGTCGGCATCGCGCTCTTGCTCACGCAGTTCATACTCGGTTTGCCAATAGACTTGCGCCGCACCTTGCAGGGCGAGTCCTTGGATAATGGCTGCGCAGTTTGCATAATTTCCCGCTTCAAGTGCGAGAAATGGCACACCAAAGGCCGCCAATTCTTCTTGCATTGCCACGACTCGCCGGCGCAATAGATCCTGTTTAATCGGCGCCATATGGTGAGTCGACCATGTGCTTGCAGTGGCTAAATACACAGCAACCACAGGTAAGCCAGTCTGCTGCGCTTCCGTCAATAACGAGTTATCAAGCTGTCTTAAATCATTTCGCAGCCAAACTAATTGAAACTGGGTCATGCGCGAAGTCCAAGCTCTAGCGGGAAAGGTTCTAGATAACGCTGAGCAGCGACGTAATCAGTTGGATGCAACCGCAAATGATGCTTTAACAAGGTCAATGGCGCGAGCAAAGGCGCATGTCCACGGCGGTATAAATGAATAAGTTCGAGTAATTCTTGCTTAGCATCGCTGGTCAGCACCTTCTTGAAGAAACCTTGCAGGTGCATCAGCACATTGGCATGCTGTTTTCTCGTAGACACTTGCGATAAGGCTCGCATGAAGTCGGTGAGGTAACGCAGTTGCAATTCGTCAGGGGCAAATAACTTGGCTGAAGCCACCAAGCGCCCTAACTCACGATATGCCACAGGATGATGGGCCATAATCAAAAATTTATACTGGCTATGGAAAGCGACCAACTTGCCTATATTAAAACCGGAGTCTTGCATGATTTGCCATTGCTTAAGCGCAAACACCCGCACCATGAAACTTTCACGAAGGCCTTCGTCAAATAACCGGCCATCTTCTTCGATAGGCAGCCAAGGATAAGCTTGCTGCAGTTGTTGAGTATATAAACCGGTGGCCACTTTTCCTAAAAAGCTACCTTTCTCATCGACCAGTCGGACTCGCTCCATGCCACAGCTTGGTGATTTGGCACACACAATATAACCACTAATATCAGTGAGTGATGCCACTGCCTTTTTAGAAAAAGCCAGCATCGCATCAGTATGATCAATCTGAGGATCTTTATTGTTAACTAAGCGAATATCACCGAGCTCGGTTTTCATTAACCGAATCGCAGGACGCGGCACCGGCATGCCAATTGCTTGCTCAGGGCAAATGGGCACGTATTGCACTAGTTTGCCTAAACGTTCAACGCAAAACTCTGATAATTTGTGGCCGCCGTCATAGCGAACTTTTTGGCCTAGCACACAGCTGCTGATGCCAATTTTGATGGTCATGACTTTTAATCTCCGGTCGTGGATACTTCAGTTTACAGTCGAAGCTTCAGTTCGGATCAGTATAGGTGCAAAAACTTGACTTCAATCAGCAATCTAATTTCAGATAATTTTTAGTAGTGAGTATGTTTAAAAATAAAAAAAGGAGGGCCCCGTAGAGGCTCTCCTTTTTATTGCTTTATCAGCGTTACCGCTGTTTAAAGCGTATTATTTCTTGGCGGTGCCAACTTCAACACGGCTTTTGAGCTTTTGACCCGGCCGGAAAGTTACCACGCAACGCGCAGAGATCGGAATATCTTCGCCGGTTTTTGGATTGCGACCAGGTCGCTGATTTTTCACCCGAAGGTCAAAATTACCAAAACCGGAAAGTTTTACCTGATCGCCTGCCTCCAGAGCAATCCGGACCTCTTCA
>Ga0187843_10001677_pt1 | contig 13790 bp, 15 predicted proteins | sample SpaLakP09_SKY_43_FD_134516 | JGI IMG/M metagenome (GOLD analysis project Ga0187843, IMG submission 134516) | Oligotrophic lake water microbial communities from Sparkling Lake, Wisconsin, USA - SP09_SKY_43 | ecosystem: Environmental > Aquatic > Freshwater > Lake | place: USA: Sparkling Lake... | reverse complement strand
AATATATAATTTACCACTTGGACGATCTAGTTCGTCTAGTTGTGCCTCGCCCACTCTACTTTCTTTTGGCACACAATTTGGCACAGTCTTGCTGCCTTTCTTTTTAGTGCCTACCATTTTGTAGTTTTTCCAGCAGGGATCTTTATCCTCTTTCATTTTAGGTTTGAATCCAGCTACTGGTTTACATTTGCATTTACCAGGTGGGCAAGTACATTTGCTGCTGCCGCATTGTGGACATACCTTACCTTCCGCTAAAGCTTTAGAAGGCATAGCAGCATCTAATTCTTGTTTGGCTCGACGTGTAGCAGGTTCATTTTTTTTACGTTCTTTGTCTACGGCAGCACTAAGTTTTTCTTGGGCAGTCTTTTTTGGTTTTTTTGATTCAAGCATACGAGCTGTAGCTCTCTTGCCTTTTCTTTCTAAGCTTCTAGCTACATTTTGTGCTTGCTTAAAAGTGTCAAAGGTTTTCCAATACTTGCCATCAATATATACTTCACCGCTTCTAGTCTCGTGACCTAACTCATGTTCTAGTTCACGGCGTTTAAATTCGCCTTTGCCATCATATTGTTCTTCCTCAATACTATCTCTATATTTTAATGCTTCTATACGACCATCTTTTTCTGCATCAATTAGCTTATGTATATCCGACTGACGCATCACACTGGCTAATGGTTTGCCGGATATTTTTGCCAATCTATATTTTTTCATCAACAATAATAATTCGCCGTCAGTGGGCTTTTCTCTTTCGAGATACTCGTCTAGTTGTTGACCTTTATGCTTTTGTACACCTTGTTTGGCGTCTTTTTTCTTATCTTTATGTTTACCAGCAGCACCACCACCTAAAGCAGCATTGGCGTTCTTAGCCACAGGATTGCGTTGTTTAGGTGGTTCTGGACTTTTCTTCTCCATCACATTACGAACAATTTTTCTAATAGCAGGAGTGGATTCATAACTTTCTGAAATATGTACTAGTGGTGCAGGTTCTGTTTTAGGTTGAACAGGGTTGACCTTAACCTCTTTAGGTTTGGAGTTATTCTCTAAGAGAGTAATATATTTCTTCATGTCCATTTAGTTCGTTCCCTTACCTTCTACACATTCTTTACAATGGCAATCTGGGCAATAATCACAATCATTACAACTATGTTCACAATGTCTAGGGCAATTACAGGTTTGGCACTTAGGTTGATTTAATTTCAGTGCCAAGTATGCATCATAGTCATCTACATAGTTGGGTAATGACATATTATTTGGCCTGGTTTTTCCACATGGCAGCGGCAGCAATTTTCTTACCTTTTTCGCCACCACCAGCAGACTTAGCTACTTTGTCAAAACTCTTGCCTGGTTTACCAATGTCACCACCTGCTTTAGCCTTCTTGACCACAGCAGATTTTTCACCTTTGCTCATACCAGCACTGGGTTTGCTTGTTTCTTTGACTGGCATAGTTTTACCACCAACCGTCACAGTTTTATCTCCGGAGGCTTTGGCATCTTGTACTGCTTTACCAAACGCATTGCCTTCTTTGCCCATCTTGGTACCTTTAGTTGGAAGATCTTTAGGTTCAGTTGCTTCGTCATATTTGTCGTATTTGTTACGCACCTTGTCTAAATCTTTACCATCTTTACCAGCTTGAGCAAGAGCTTTCATACCATCCTTGCCGTACTTCATTACACCTTTGGCCGCACGACTCATTGTTTTTTCTTGTGCTTCCCTCATGCCACTACATTCTTTCATACCGTGTACTGGGCAGCTTTTACCCTTGGCAGTATGATTACATTTTTTCTCAGCAGCTTCTTTAAATGGTAATCCAGCAGCCTTACGACGACTACCAATTACTTCGTCTTTACCACTTTCTACTTCGCCGTCGCCGTCATAATCTTTTTTGGCTTTTTTAGCTTTGGCTTCGTCTAGATCACTCATGCCTTTACGCTTGGTTAGTTGATCCATTGGACTAACTCTGCGGCCACGAACTTGTTTAGCAAGGAATTTAGCAGCACGTTCATCATGATCTGGATGCAAACTGGTTAATGGAACATCACCGTGTAGTTCGTGATCTTTTTCAGCTCTACTGGCTTTTCTACTATGTCTTGTATGACCACTGCTGGTTTTTATTTTGTTAAAGTCGCTTGGGGTATCGTCATCGCCACCACGATCATCTTCGCTCTCATCTACTTTTTTCTTTTCTTTAGCTTTGAGTTTTTCAGCCTGTGCTTTCTTTAGATCCTTAACTTTTTCCTTAGCTTCAAGTAATTTGTTCCTTAGAATTTTCTTTTCGCTTTCACTGTACATTTCACTGTCTTCAATGGAACGACCATATTCAGTAAACTTCATTTCGTATTCTAAATAGTGATATACACTGGCAAGATAGTCAGCAGCCTTAGTAATCTTGGCCTGTACCCAACCTTCTAGTTGAGCATCGTCTTGCATCATTTTAAATAATTTTAGGCTATACTTGGCTGTTTTGTATAGATCAGCTTTGGCCATTTTACCTTCATCATCGTGTTCAGGTTGTGGCATAGGTGATTGCATGTTGATATCCATTCTCTACTCCGTATTCAAGTTATTTATCGTTTTAAGCTGCCGCCAGTCAAAAGGTTTGCTCCTTTAACGTCCAGCGCATTTTTTACTGTGCCATCTTTGTTTTTATAAGTTTTGCCCTTTTTATTCTTATAAACTGGGCCTACTGCAACATTGCCTGCGCTAGTACCACCGGCTGTGGCTGTTTCAAGTAGTTCGCGTATTTTCATAATTACACACCGTATTTGTTCTTTTTATGTTTATGTACAGGACTGACGGTGTGGGTGGAAGGCAATTCCCTACTTTTCATATCACCTTTGTTAAGGTCAGTATATTTGGCACCTACCACTTTGGCAGCTTTTTTAAACATTTCATTTTCTACTTCAGTGTATGGGTGAATGGTTTTCTTTTTGCCAAACCAACTTTTGCCGTCAATATCTGGAGTTTTAGATCCATCAGTGCCTGCCATGGCCTGACCTAGTTTAAAGGCCACATAGTCGCTATTGGCCATTTCCACATCACTATAAGTGCTCAATCCTGTACTAGGTTCTTGTTGTCTTTTAGAGATTTTGCCTTGGCTAACTTCTAATAATTCTCTAAGCTTCATCTCATCCCCTTGCCAACGGGTGGTTCACCTGTAAGGAAAGGCATACTAAACCATAGTTGGAACCATTCCTTGCTACCTGGTATAATGTTATGTTTCTTCATTAGTTGGCCTTTTTCATCCCCAGTCAAGCTGATATTACTACCACCATAAGGGTCGTCTATATCGTATTTAACATATCCACGATATTCGTTAATGCCTGCTAATTTTTTTAATTCGTCTAAGTTCATTTGTCTTTTGCCACATCCGATTCTGGACCAATTCGTACCAACCATTCTAATTCATCGTCTATATCTTTAACATTAAAGAATTTTACATTAGGTATACGCTTCATAGCAAACCATTTGTTTGCTACTTTAACCATATCAGCACGGTCCTGTGGGTCACCGCTATTAGGCTCATATCTGCCGGTCATGTTGACCCATAATGCACTTGGGTTGCCGTTATCATCATAACCTAATAAATCTCGCCATTTTTGTTGTAGGTGGTCTGGAACATACTGATCCAACTCAGTATCACTCATCCATTCTTTACCTATATCAATGCCTTCCGCCACACCTTGCTTTTTCTTAGGTTTTTTTGCAGCAGCCATTTGAGTCATACGCTGTTGCGCCTTGTGCATTAGAGCCATAACTTCCTCATCGTCAATCTCTGGGCTCATAGCATCACGCCATACGGCAAATTGTTCATCATGACTCTTTGATGGATCCATCAACACAGCTCGCATAGGTGTGGCACGTGGGCCTTCTTCTTCACGACTTGGGTCACTGGTTTCTTGGCGACTGATTACCTGTAAGTTTTCAAAGTCAAAAGCAATATTGCCTTTCTTATCTGGTTTGCCATTATAATGGTTTAGGTATTGGAAAGCTGCTTTTTGGTCAGCACCCACAACAATTATGGCATTGGTATAACCTTGTTGATTTAAGTTAGCTAGAACTCTTGTTAGGTCTGGTAATTCGTCAGTGGCTGTTTGAAATATGTGACCTTGTTCAGGAAATACTTTACGATATATAGCCAATTTTTCTTCAGGTTCTAAGGGATCATCTGGACCATAGCTTCTACTGACCACAAAGTAAGGATCGCCTTCGTTGTCTTTGGCGTGAGTGATCACACTGCTGGCCAACATCATATGACCTTTGTGACCCATGCCTCTGCCCCAACCTACTACGGCTGTTTTACCTTCTCCGGTACGGTTGATATTTTCAAATAGTTGTCTTAGTCTCATCTTTCTTTGTCCGGGGACCAATTAGCTTGGTCGATAGCTTTGACAAATTGTCCAGGCACATCGTTTGTAAATTTTGAGCCTGGATGTGCCTGTACATACCCTTCTGGTTTAGTTTGCCTAATGCCACCGTGTGTACCTGCACTTAGAGAATTTATTAGTTCAAGTTTAGCATGGGTGATCATTTCCACAGCATCAAGTACAGCATTTAGGCCAGCATGATCTGCTAGAATTTTTTGACTTTGGCCAGCACTGACGTTTCTAGTGACCCAATCATGGAATTTTTGTTTAACGCCAGGTATGCGTAGGTTTTGATTATAGAATTTATAGAGTACATCACCAGGTTTACTTAGGCCAGGCTTGGGTGCTAGGAATCCATCAATCAAGTTTGCATTTTGACTGATATAATCTTGAACTCGCATCAAACCTGATAATTCAAGATCTTCGGGAGGTTCGGCATAAGTAGTACCTTGAACAATAACTTCAGGGGTGCTTAATGATTCTGCATCAGGTATTCTACTTTCTTCACTGCTGCCTAATTCTGGATAGTATCCAGTTACAGCCACCATGACTTTGGCCTTGGCAATGCGTTGTCCTAACTCAGTGCCCTGTCCAATATGGAATGTGGTAATATTTGGAGTGAATTCATATTCGCCTGTTTGCTTGTTTACGTTGGGTTTAGCACCGGGATGAAACAACAATCCACCTTCTACAAAGCCAACTTCTGGACTGGCCTTTTCAAGATAAGGCCATAAATTACTCATTTCACGAGCATATTGTTTGCGATTATTTTCTTTATCAGGGTCTACTCTACCTGTGCCTAATACAAATCGTTGTACTTCATCTGGCGTTTTTGGTGCTGTACTAACTCCAGTTTCTAATTTAGTTTTACCGCGTTTCAAGTATTCCCAAGCATTTTTAGGAATCATATAGAATGTGCCGCTTTCGTCCCTGCCCCAATATATTACAGGGCTACCATCCCATTTAAGTTCTATGTTGCCACCTTGACCTGCCATTGATTGCAGTCTTTCAATGGCATGCATGCCTCCGTTAGATCCGTTAGTAAAGACCAAGTCCTCAATATGTTGATATTTGCGACCTATTCCTGGTGCTGCTTCTAATAATGGTCGAGCTGGACCTCTTGTTGGAGCTTTCTGCCAACTTGGCCCACCTGATGCTGAATCCCATACTTGTTTCTTTAGTTCAGGATCTTTAATAGCAGCCATAATACTTTCTGCACTGCCAAGATCACGCCCGTTATGACCTGGACCTAACAGTATTTCAGCTACTTTGTCCCAATCATCTGTTACTAAATCTGCTTTCTTTCTATCAGCATCTCTGGCATATAGGCCTTCATCTGGCGACCATAGCATATTTTTAGCACTGGCCAATGCACTTAGTACTACTTGTTTGTGTACACCTTTATATGGACTGCCTCTAGGAATGATATGTCTATGGAATTTAGCTACCTTTTCAGCTTTGCGTATTACTTTAATATCGCATTGATAAGCCTTACCATCATAAGGGAATTTAATATGTACTGTTACACCAGCTTTGTAAGTTGCTGCAACTCCATTATCTAGTAAAAATTTCTCCAAAGCATTACGGGCTGCTTTGTCGTCGTCAGCTAGTTTTTTACTAGGAGGTATATTAAAAAATTGTTTAACTTGATCCAAGTCCACGCTGACATCTAAATCACCTGTGGGGTGTTCAGGATCGGGGTCTTGATTAGAGCCGCTGCCTTGTACATGAATAGGAAATCCAGAGTCACGTAGATAACCCTGAACTTCTTTGACCAAGGCCTGTACCATATCTGGAGTAGGATAAAACGGCGTTGTTTCAGGCCAAATATTGCCGCCCTCTAATAGAGGTCGTTGGGGTCTATGAAATAATTCTCTTAGAAACATATTAGTCGTATTTGCCGTCTTTCATATGACCCAATTCAGTTTCATATATTTCTTTGGCAGTTCGTTCAATGAACTTGGATTCCAGTTCATCTTCTAATTCTCTAATAGGGAATTCTTCTTTATACAACTCATATGCTTTGTTTATCAATGGTTTAAAGACTCTATGACTGAAATTTTTTCCATCGTCGAAACTGCCCTTACACATCTTTAGTACAGGGTAGAAGTTCTTACGATAAAAGTCATCATTGTGATGCATGAAATAAACAAGATCTTCGGCTAGATCAAAGTCTAGTTTTTTCTTGTCTTTGTCAATGACTTCCTCAGTATGGCCCTTCATGACTTTGTCAATGGGCTCTTTAGTATTGTTAAACAGTTCAAATATTTTCATATCATATAGCCAGAGTTACTATGTGATATTTATCAAACGAACAGCATTTAGTCTTCTAATTTTATCACACGTTCAATACGCTGTATATTAGATCCTAAGAACATTTTGACCATGATGAGGCTACGATCATCTTTGACATAAAAATATCGTTGTTTACAGCCCCAACCTAATTCCAATTGTTCTTTACAGGTTTTAGGCATGCGTATTTTACTATTATTATCACACCATTTTACTAGAGAGTCTTGTGGAGTTCGAATATGCCCCAATGTGACTTTATAGTCAAAATCTATTTTCTTAAGATATATAACGCCCTTCTCTAACTCTTTCTCTGAAAGACTAACATATTTGACAACATTAGTCACAATGTCAGTGATTTTTTTAACGTCCTCTAGGTTGTTAGTGTATATGCTTATAAGAGGTGATTCTACTCTAAGAACATAATCTGACATTGGCGTCAGTAGGTTTAGAATGTTTTCAGCCAAGGTAACATCATCAGTTGACATGTTCTTTGACCAAAACTGTAAACTCTTAGTGGCGCCATTAGCTTTATAATAAGCTAATTTTTTAGAAACACTGTCGAGGTCATTACCTCTGAATACGCTGGCGAATACAGAGATAATGACAACTTTATATCTATAAGTGTCTAAAAATAACTTTTTAGTTCTCTTGATAGGTATCTTGGGATTCAACTTCATTTTCAATTTCCACAGGCTTGACAGCTTTGATTCGTTTACCCAAGATCAATCCATCATTATTTGGCTTATTAGTAATCATTAAAGTACCGCCATCCTTAAGATCACCAAATAGCATCATCTTAGCCAATGGTCGTTTAATTTCCTTATCAATGACACGTTGCAATGGTCTTGCACCCATCTTAGGATCAAAACCCTTTTCAATCAGCCAGTTAATAGATGCTTCATTGATTCTGATCTTAATAGCTTTTTCAGCAACTTGGAATTTAAGTTCGTCAATGAATTTGACCACAACCTTACGCATAGTTTCTTTGCCCAATTTCTTAAAGGTAATAGTGGCATCAAGACGATTACGGAATTCTGGACTGAAGAATTTCTTAAGGTCTTTGTCGTCGTAGGGTTGTTCTTGGCTGCCAAATCCAATAAGATTCTTTTCAGCTGCCTGTGCGCCAGCATTGGTAGTAAGAATAAGCACAATATTACGACAATCTGCTTTTTTACCATTGCTGCCAGTGATAAAGCCATTGTCCATCATTTGTAGTAGAACAGTGGACACATCTGGATGACTCTTTTCAACTTCATCAAATAGTAATACGCTATAGGGATTTTCTTGGATCTGTGTGATTAGTAAGCCAGCATTTTCTTCAAAGCCCACATATCCAGGTGGACTACCAATTAGTTTGCTAATACTATGTTTTTCTTGATACTCGCTCATGTCAAAACGTAGTAGTTTAACACCCAAGTGTTTGGCCAATGCTTTGGCAGTTTCAGTTTTGCCACATCCAGTTGGGCCCATAAACACAAATGAGCCAATTGGTTTATTCTCTGATTTAAGACCAGCACGGGCAACAAGGATTTTATCTACCAGCTCAGTAATAGCAGCATCTTGACCATATACTTCGGCAGCAATTTGTGCATCCAGTTTGGCGAGGTTATTGCTTTCAGTTTCTGCAATTTGTTCCTCAGGCATTTGAATCATACGTGCTAGTTCAAATTGAATTTCTGCCTCGCCAATAGTTCTTTCTTCTACAAGTTTAATATTAAATCTTGAACAGGCGCAGTCAATAAGATCAATAGCCTTATCAGGAAGTTTTTTATCACTTTGATATTTCACGCTGAGTTTTACTGCGGCTTGGATTGCTTCCTCGGTAATTTTTACTTTGTGATGACTTTCGTAATATTTCTTAATGCCTTTAAGAATTTGCACAGTGGTATTATTATCAGGCTCATCCACAGTGATACGTTGGAAGCGACGCATTAGGGCACGATCTTTTTCAAAGTACTTACGATATTCCTCCCAAGTAGTTGATGCAACAACCTTAATATTGCCTTTGCTTAATGCAGGCTTCATCATGTTAGCAAGATCATTTGCACTATTGCCTGCTGAACCAGCCCCACTGATCATATGAGCTTCGTCAATGAATAGAATAGTTTTACCTTTGCTTTGCAAGCCTTTGAGTACTAGTTTAAACCTTTCTTCAAAGTCTCCACGATATTTACTACCAGCAAGCATACTGCTAATGTCTAAGTTATAAACAGTATAACCTTTTAAAAATTCTGGAACAGCACCTTTGACAATATTAAATGCCAAACCTTCTGCAATAGCAGTTTTGCCAACCCCTGGGTCGCCAACTAGTAGTACATTGCTTTTATTCCTACGACCCATGGCCAAGGCAATATTTTCCAGTTCGGTTGTACGTCCAATAACTGGATCAACTTTGTTTTTCTTAACTGCGTCGTTTAGGTTAGTAGTATAGTTTTTAATAGCACGATCTACTTGAATATCGTTGACAGTTTCTTCTTCTTCGCCTTGTAATTCGTTATTCAAGTAGTCAGCAAATTTGCCTTTGTCAATACCTGCCTGTTGAATGTAGTAGCTGGCATAGCTACGTTTTTCTCCCATGATACTAAGGAATACATCGCTTAGTTCCATAGTTTGGCGACCGTTGAACAGAGCCTGTGTGAATGCACGATTCAGTACACGTTCAACTGCCTGTGTCTTTTTAGGCTTGACAACATCCTCTTTGATAATATCAGTAAGTTTGTTCTTAAGATAGTGTTCTAGATTTTTCTTAATGTAGTCAACGTCACCACCAAAGCCTTGTACACATTTTACAAAGTCCTCTTCGCTGAGCATGGAAAACAGCAAGTGTTCAATGGTCAAGTACTCGTGTTTAAGAGTCTTGGCCAAGTCAATGCTGTGTTCAAAGACTGCCTTAAGATTGTCGCTGGGCTCTACCATATTTTTTCCTTAGTTTAGATAATTTTTTACGGGCCATTTCTATTTTCAGTTTGCTTACTTTATCAGTAAAGCATACACCATCTAGATGTTCTATTTCGTGTAAGACGCATCTAGCATCTGTGTCCTTAAGTTCTATTATATTATTATTTCCTTCGTTGTCAAGATATTGTATAACCACTATTCGTGGACGTTTAATTGGTACTATTAGTTCTGGAAAGCTCAAGCAGCCTTCAATACCCTCTCCTAGTTCCTCGCTCATCTCCATTATTTCGGGATTGAACATGGCAAAGGGTCCCATATTCAAATCAGTATCACGCGGGAACATGACTAATACTCTCGCTTCTAATCCTACTTGATTAGCTGCTAGTCCAATGCCTTTTTCTTGGACCATGAGTTCTATCATTTCTTTTTCTATTTGTTTAGGGTGCATGACGGGGTTATCAAAGTCAAACTCTGGCATGGTTTTTTTTAATATGTCATTTGGAAATTTTATCAATTTCATTTTTTATTTCCTCTAATTTTTTCTTTAGCTGTGGGTCTGTTATTTCAGGCACTGTGATATTTACTATGATTACAAAATGACCTCGATTATTTGTTTGTAGATTTTTAAATCCCATACCTTGGGCTGCATATTCACCGCCGTGAGTTATACCAGGTCTGATACGAATGTTCATAGTTTTGCCGTCGATACATTCCACTGGTTTAGTACACCCTATCATGGCTTCTATGGCTGTTATTTCTATAATGGTGGTTAGGTCATCGCCTCTGCGTTCAAAGTTAGGATCACTATCTACGGTCACAGTACAGTTTAAATTGCCTCGGGCCCAAGCTGGATTTCCGTCATCACCCATACCTCTAAATTGTATAGTGGTGCCATCAGTGATACCAGGTGGAACATTAATGACCACATTTTCTCTACGACCTGATGGTAGGGCAAAATTAGCTTCTAGCTCTTTACCTACATAGCTGTCTAATAAACTGATTCTACATCTAATATTTAGGTCTAGATTTCTACGCGGCTGTTGTCTAGTATTGAAATTAAATCTATTTCCGCCGAATCCGCCACCAAATGCTTGTGCAAATAGTTCACTAAATTCATCAAACTCGTTGGCTCTTTGATTGGAACTAGCCCTTGTTCCTCCCATGTCATATTGAGCTCGTTTATTGGGATCACTCAATACTTCGTATGCAGCTTGAATATTTTGAAAGGTGGCGGTATCTCCGCCTTTATCTGGATGATGTTGACTGGCTAGTCTTCTGTAAGCTTTTTTGATTTCTTCTGGGCTGCATCCTTGTTGGAGTCCCAATATTGAATAATAGTTCATCACTAGTAATTATACTATAGTATGTGGATAATGTCAAGGATATGATATTAATTTGCTAAATATTTTAGGATTAATAATTTAATATGAAAATTTACGAAATCATTTCTGAAAACAAATCAAGTTACCTATCAGAATCTGATTGGGCAGTTGGGGATGTTTTAGAGCTAGATGGTGCTGCTAATAAGTATACTATCAAAAAAGCTCCTAGATCAGGATATTGGTATTTTTTAGGACCCGACGGTAGAAAAGCCAGCGATGGAGTAACATCTAAACTTCTTAGTAGATATCCAGATGTGCAGGCTAAGGTGGACCCGGCAGTTTTAGCAAACCTTAAAAACCTGTATCCAGGTATGTTTAGATCTGCACCAGCTAGGGATCCTCTTGCATCAATGACTAGAGATTTGGGTGGTGGTAGAACTCCTGCCATGCCAGACACTATTCGCGTTGGTAGTCAAACTTGGGAACGAGCTTCTGACGGTAATTATCTTAATAGAGCAACTAGAGAAGTTCTTCCTCATAGTGAATTAGATGCTAGAATTAGAGGAGCACCTGCTTCAGCACCAGGAGCACCAGGAGCACCAGGAGCACCAGCACCAGGAGGATCTAGATTAGATAAAGCCGCATCTGTCGGCAGAAAAGCTTTAGGTCCATTGGCCAAAGCTTATCTAATATATGACGGCGTGAAGCAGATACGGGCGTTGCCAGCAGATCAGTTAACAAGAAGAGAAATGACTGCTGAAGTTACAAAAATTGTTGGTGGAATGGTTGCAGATGCAGGTGTTTGGTGGGTAGGTGCGGGTATTGGGGGAGTATTGGGCGGAACAGTTGGTGGTCCTGCAGGCTTAGTCACAGCAATTGCTGGGGGATTTCTCGCTGATGCAATCATTGGGGATGATGTTAAATCAATAGTTAATTGGACTGTAAATTTCTTAATGGGGACAAAAGATCGTCCTAAACCTGCTGATCAGTCAGGCCCAGCTGCACAGCAAACACAGCCTAATGCTACTCCAGCCCCATATATTCCTGGACCGACGCAACGAGCATCAGACCCATCGTTAGCACCTCAAGATACATCTTCTCAAACTAGACCTTCTCAAACTCCAGCGCCTAATAATGGTGGTGGAGGTGCAAACAACAGTTGGAGCACAATTTATAATTTGAATAAAGGTATTATCGGTGACAATCCTAATTTGATTAAACCTGGCCAAGTATTACAAATACCAGGCAAAGGGCCGTACACAGTTCAGCCTGGTGATACTCTAAGTAAGATTGCTGCTAAACCTTAATTATTTTTTAGTCGGAACAGTTGTGCCTTCTAGTTTTTTGTGAACCTTGATGGTCTTACATACTTTAACAGTTTTGCCATTCTTTTCTACATCACGGCAAACTCGTTTAATTTCTGCTTGGGCATATGCATTAGTACAGGCTAAACTTAATAGGGTAATGATTAGATATTTCATATTTAGATAATAGGATGTGATGGTTGATTTGGAGCTGGTTTGCCACCAAATCCAGTTAAAACATTGGGCGTATTACTGGGGGTATTTGCAGGAACTGCGAAGTTGTTACCAAATCCCGTAGAGGGAGCAGCGGCACCAACCCCGGTGTTGAAGCCTGTGTTTGATGTATTAAAGTTGTTGGTAGTGGATTGATTGTTTGGTTGAGGTGGTTGATATGTTGTTCCGACATTTGCTGGTAATTGGATTCCGCCATTATTTGCTCCATTTAATTTTTCCTGTGTGCGACCATAAGCAGCAATGCCTAATACAGCACCCATGGCAATATGAAATAGGCCTGCACCTTGTAGTGTAAGTGGCTGCCACTGGCTATTTATTTGTCCGTTATCTAAGCCTTGTAGTAAACTCCAAAGCACAGGGGCCAACATAAAATCAAATAAACAAATGGCCATGTACATCCATCCCATCATAGGGCGCCATTTGTTGTTCATCCAGTCTTCTTTTTTCTTATCGCTGTCGCTTAAATCGTCATATTCTTTAGCTGTGGCCATTTTATACTCCTAATACATGTAAGGCATGGGCGTAGTGTTTCATACGATCATCCAGCCCTAATGTTCCGCCGTTAATTTTTTTGGTTAATGTGGTAATATCCCCTGCATCGGCCCATTTATTTAGGTTATTTGTTTCCCAGAACCAGCAAGCACTTTGTACAGCACCTTCAAAAGTAGCTAGGTAATGTGGGATATCTTCTAGTTCGGTCTCTATACTATCGGCAAATGCTTGATAATTATCCTTGCCGGTAAGTTGAATTAGTCCACGGCCACAAAAACGCCATCCATCCCCACTGGCTTCGTTGCCATTGCCCATACGATTAGCATAGGCTCGGTTAGCAATGCGTTCTGGATTATGTGCATAGCGTTTTGCTGTAGCGAGATCTTTAAAGTATTTGGGCCATACACGCATTAAACTTTCAGCTCGATAGTTTAAATTCTCACTGAGAAATTTAAATCCACCACTTTCGTGGCTGCATTGAGCGATAAAAGCAGCAACACGACGTGGTGTGTTAATATCATAGTCTGGTAAGCATTGGCTTAATGCTGAGTACCAATATTCCACATAGGGATTTTTTGGAATTAAATCTTCTAGTTGTTCTTGGGTTAAAATGAAATCACTCATTTCGTAGCCTCCTCAAATATTTTTTTCTGTTCGAGGTACCATTTTTGCCATGCAATTATTTTTTCTCTGAGCTCGTTGTATCGTCCGTAGTTTTCGACAACGGTCTCGACGACTTCACTTGCTCTAACATTGGAGGCTGTTCCATCAGTGCTGCTGGCACCTCGGGCCACTTCATTTTGACTGGCACTGTTGATGAGCATGACTGTAGACTCAGGCACGACACAACGATCATCAAGCTGACGGGCAATAAGTTTTGCAGTTT
>Ga0187843_10001675_pt1 | contig 13795 bp, 9 predicted proteins | sample SpaLakP09_SKY_43_FD_134516 | JGI IMG/M metagenome (GOLD analysis project Ga0187843, IMG submission 134516) | Oligotrophic lake water microbial communities from Sparkling Lake, Wisconsin, USA - SP09_SKY_43 | ecosystem: Environmental > Aquatic > Freshwater > Lake | place: USA: Sparkling Lake... | reverse complement strand
GAATTAGATGTGTCGATTTCAACCGTTTCAAAATCACTAAGAGACAGCTCTGAAATTAGTGAAGATACCCGTCAAAAAGTTCAAGCTTTTGCCAAATTATACAATTACAAACCCAACAATATTGCGTTAAGTTTAAAAAACAGAAAATCAAAAACTATTTGCATTATTATTCCAGAAATTATTCATCATTTTTTTGCTACGGTTATCAGTGGTGTAGAACATGTTGCTAATGAAAAAGGATATAATGTAATTGTATGTTTGTCTGACGAATCCTTTGACAAAGAAGTACTTAACATGGAAATGTTAGCCAACGGAAGTATAGACGGATTCATCATGTCATTATCAAAAGAAACGCAACAAAAAAGAGATTTTCATCATATTACCGAGGTAATCAATCAAGGAATGCCTGTTGTAATGTTTGACAGAGTAACTAACGATATTTTGTGTGATAAAGTGATTATTGATGATAATTTAGCTGCCTTCAATGCCACCCAATTTCTAATCGACAAAGGATTCAAGAAAATAGCACTACTTACAACCGTAGACTATGTAAGTGTTGGAAAACTAAGAACTGAAGGTTATACCAGTGCTTTAAAAACTAACGATATTAAAATAGATGAAAATTTAATCGTTAAAATTGAAGACACGGACAACTTTGAATCTCAAATAGAACAATTAATTCAAAACCATGATTTGGATGCAATTTTCGCAGTAAACGAAATTTTCGCCGTAACCGCTATTAAAGTCGCAGCAAGATTAAACAAGGCTGTCCCTAAAGACATTTCAATAATTGGATTTACCGATGGTATTATTTCTAAGTATTCTTCACCATCTATTACAACCGTTAGTCAAAACGGCATAAAAATGGGCGAAAAAGCAGCAAAAATGTTAATAGAAAAACTTGAAATCGAAGAAGAAGATTACGAAGAACAATACAAAACAGAAGTGATTGAAACTGAATTAGTAGCACGAGAATCTACTATTTAATTCTCAACTAATCTAGTGAAAAGCGCATTTGTAAACAATTACAAATGCGCTTTTTTATTGCAGTAAAACCTACTCTTTTATCAACAAAAAAACGTTTTCGTAATCAATATCTTTCAAAAAATATTTATGTAAGTATTTCTATTGGAAAACTTTTTTATCTTTACAAAATCAAAGCTTATACTTTTACTTCGAAAACAAAAATAAGTTTTGATAAGCATCACGCTTATCGTATTTCTAATCAATAAATTACGATAATGGAAAAGCGTAAGTTAAGTTTCTGGCAAATTTGGAACATGAGTTTCGGGTTTCTAGGGATACAAATGGGTTTTGCCCTTCAGAATTCAAATGTAAGTAGAATATTTCAAACACTTGGTGCAGAAATAGATGACATACCAATTCTTTGGGTTGCCGCTCCAATGACTGGACTAATAATTCAGCCAATTATCGGATATTTTTCGGATAGAACATGGACTAAATTGGGCAGAAGAAAACCTTATTTTCTTGCTGGTGCAATTTTAGCTTCAGCCGCTTTGTTTATAATGCCAAATTCTCCTATGCTATGGTTTGCAGCAGGTATGTTATGGATAATGGATGCCTCAATAAATGTTTCTATGGAACCTTTTCGTGCATTTGTAGGCGACAATTTACCTGATTCACAAAGAACTTCCGGTTTTGCTATGCAAAGTTTCTTTATTGGAATTGGAGCTTACTTTGCTTCTAAACTCCCATTAATTTTTACTCATTTTGGAGTAAGCAATACGGCGCCATTAGGCATCATTCCAGACTCAGTTAAATACTCATTCTATTTTGGTGGAATTGCTTTTCTTGTAACAGTTTTATGGACAGTTTTAACTTCTAAAGAATATTCACCTGAAGAGTTAGAAGCTTTTGAAAACCATAACAAAGAAACTTACCAAAAAGAAACGCATTCAAAAGAATGGTTTATAGCTAATGGTAAATCGCATTTAAGTAAAGGATTATTATTTTTAGTTGTAAGCACATTATCCTCTTTTGCCATTTACAATTATGACTTGAAAAAAGATTTATACGTTCTTTCTATTGGACTAATTGGTCTTGGCGGAATAGCTATGTTAATTTCTGGCTTGATGCAAAAAGCTAGCAAAACAGAAAATGGTTTTGTGACTATTATGAATGATTTTCAGTTTATGCCTAAAATAATGAAACAATTGGCTTGGGTTCAATTCTTTTCATGGTTTGCACTTTTTTCAATGTGGATTTACACTACACTCGCAGTTACACAACACATTTACAAAACAACAGACACAACTTCTGAAGCATACAACATTGGCGCAAATCAAGTTGGTGAAATGTTTGCAAATTATAATTTAATTGCAGCAATAGCTGCTTTTCTTTTACCTTTATTAGCTAAATTTACAAGTAGAAAATTCACCCATTTCATTGCATTAGTTTGCGGAGGATTAGGCTTAATATCTGTTTATTTTATTTCTGAACCAACGGTTTTCACAATGGAATGGCTTCCAATGATTGGAGTTGGTATTGCTTGGGCAAGTATTCTATCTATTCCTTATGCAATGCTTTCAGGTTCATTACCTACAAGCAAGATGGGTTATTACATGGGAGTTTTTAACTTTTTTATTGTGATTCCTCAATTAGTTGCCGCATCAATTTTAGGATTTTTAGTTTCAAAATTTTTTAACAGCGAACCGATTTACGCTTTATTAATTGGCGGAGCGTCAATGATTCTTGCCGGAATAATTGCTTTGACAATTAATGACGAATCGAAAATTAATTTAAATGAATAACAAAAAAGCATTCATCTTCGACCTTGACGGAGTAATTGTTGATACAGCTAAATATCATTTTTTAGCGTGGCAAAAATTAGCTCAAGAGTTAGGTATCGAATTTACACCCGAACATAACGAACAATTAAAAGGAGTTAGCCGCGTTCGTTCTCTTGATATTATCTTGGAACTTGGAAACATTCAAGCTTCTCAAGAAGACAAAGACAAATGGCTAATTCAAAAAAACGAAGATTATTTATCTTATTTAGTAGATATTGACGAAAGTGAAATTTTACCAGGAGTTCTTCCTATTCTTCACTATTTGAAAGATAAAAATCAACTTATTGCTTTAGGTTCTGCAAGTAAAAACGCAAGACCAATTTTAGAGAAAACAGGCATCCTAAATTTATTCGATGCTATTGTTGACGGAAATGACGTTTCTAACGCAAAACCAGATCCAGAAGTTTTCTTACAAGCAGCTAAAAAATTAAATGCAACCAATGAAAATTCAATTGTTTTTGAGGATTCTGTTGCAGGAATTCAAGCCGCAAACATCGCCAACATGATTAGCATCGGAATTGGTGAAGCAACAACATTACACGAAGCAAAATACATATTTAAAGATTTCACATTTATTGATGTTTCCTTTATTGAATCATTAATAAATTAAAAATTCAGTTTTAAGTTTTTGAACCCCTTAAACTTTTAAACTTTTAAACTAAAAATAAAAATGAACCAAGATTATATTAAACCAGACAATTGGTCCATCATAGATGAAGGATTTGATGCAGAGAGAGTAAAATCGTCTGAAAGTTTGTTCAGTATCGGAAACGGTGCCATGGGACAACGCGCCAATTTTGAAGAACACTATTCCGGAGAAACGTTCCAAGGAAGTTATATTGCCGGAATCTATTACCCAGATAAAACCAAAGTGGGCTGGTGGAAAAATGGTTATCCAGAGTATTTCGCAAAAGTATTAAATGCTCCAAACTGGATTGGAATTGACATCGAAATCAATGGAGAAATTTTAGATTTGGCAAAATGCAAATCAATCTCAAATTACAAAAGAGAATTAAATATGAAAGAAGGTGTTTATTACCGTTCTTTCAACGCAGCATTACAAAACGGAATTGAAATTGCTGTAAAAGTCACTCGTTTTCTTTCATTAGATCTTGATGAATTAGGAGTTATCAATTACAACATCACTCCGTTAAATGGTGATGCTAAAATTGTTTACAAACCTTATCTTGATGCTGGAGTTCACAACGAAGACGCCAATTGGGAAGAAAAATTTTGGGAACCATTAAACGTTCAACATTCAGCAAACGAAGCTTTTGTTACAGCTAGAACATTCAAAACGCATTTTACTGCAACCACTTTCATGCAAAACACCATTTTGCTAGAAGGCAATAATTTGAATGTTTCTCCATCAAATGTTGAAAAATCATCAGAAAAAATACAGTTTACTTATGAAGTTACAGCTTCAAAAGGACAAACGTCAACCATACAAAAATTAGGCGGATACACGGTTTCGCTAAATCACGAAAACACACAAACCGCTGCTGAAAATGTAATCGCAAAAGGATTACAAATTGGATATACACAATTACTTGAAAATCAAATTCAAGCTTGGGCAAAAATCTGGGAAATGTCAGACATCACAATTGATGGTGACGTGAAAGCACAACAAGGTATTCGTTTCAATATTTTCCAATTAAATCAAACCTATTTAGGAAAAGATTCTCGTTTAAATATTGGTCCAAAAGGATTTACTGGAGAGAAATACGGTGGCTCAACTTATTGGGATACTGAAGCTTATTGCATACCTTTCTACATGGCAACCAAAGACCAACAAGTAGCAAGAAATCTATTGACTTACCGTTACAATCAATTGGACAAAGCCATTGAAAATGCTGGTAAATTAGGTTTCAAAAATGGAGCTGCTTTGTATCCAATGGTAACCATGAATGGTGAAGAATGTCATAACGAATGGGAAATTACGTTTGAAGAAATTCACAGAAATGGAGCCATCGCATTTGCTATTTACAACTATTTCAGATTCACAGGAGATTATTCTTATATTCCTGAAAAAGGATTGGAAGTGCTTATTGGTATTGCCCGTTTTTGGCACCAAAGAGCTACCTACTCTACTTACAGAAATCAATACGTAATTCTTGGAGTTACGGGTCCAAATGAATACGAAAATAACGTAAACAACAACTTCTATACTAATTATTTAGCAAAATGGTGTATCGATTATGCCGTTGAACAAATCAATAAAGTAGAAAAAGAATACGCTTCAGACTACGCTCGAATTATGAGCAAAGTAAATTTGGACAAAGCAGAAATCGCACATTGGAAAGCTGTTGCTGATAATATGTATTTCCCATATTCTGAAGAACACGGCGTTTATTTACAACAAGATGGCTTCTTGGACAAAGAATTAGTAAAAGTGCACGATTTAGACAGAAGTCAACGTCCAATCAACCAAAAATGGTCTTGGGATAGAATTTTGCGTTCACCATATATCAAACAAGCGGATACTTTACAAGGTTTCTATTTCTTTGAAGATCATTTTTCTAAAGAACAATTAGAAAAACATTTTGATTTTTACGAACCGTTTACAGTTCATGAAAGTTCTCTTTCACCATGTGTACACTCGATTCAAGCTGCTACTTTGGGCAGAATGGAACAAGCCTACACTTTCTACTTAAGAACGTCACGTTTAGATTTAGATGATTATAATAAAGAAGTAGAAGAAGGTTGTCATATTACCTCGATGGCCGGAACTTGGATGAGTATTGTAGAAGGTTTTGGTGGAATGCGTGTTAAAAACGACACGTTACATTTTGAGCCAAGAATTCCAAAAGAATGGGAAGGTTATTCCTTCAAAATCAACTTTAGAAATCAAATTTTGAAAATTTCTGTTCATCAAAATGATACCACATTCTCACTAGAAGGCAATAAAGAAATTTCGGTATTCGTTAACGGAAAAGAAGTTTTAGTTGAACCGAATAGTTTAGTGACGGTATAATTTCTCGCAAAGACACAAAGTCGCAAAGAATGAACTTTGCGGCTTTGTTTTTTTAAATAAAATAAACTTTATGATTGCGCTATTTTAATGGAAACAAAGATTATTACAGAAAACGAACTTTCAAAAATAATAGTTGATGTAAGTTATAAAATCCATACAAAACTTGGCCCTGGTTTATTGGAAAGTGTATATGAAGCAGTGTTGTATCATGAATTAACAATAAGAGGTTTAAAAGTTGAAAGACAAAAACCAATTCCTGTAATTTGGGATGATATACATCTTGATATTGGTTTTCGCTCTGATTTAATAGTTGAAAATAAAGTTATTATTGAAATAAAATCGGTTGAACAAATTTCAAATGTTCATCCAAAACAATTACTAACTTATTTGAAGATAACAGATATGAAGTTAGGTCTTTTAATAAACTTCAATGAATCACTTATCAAAAATGGCATAAAAAGAATTGTAAACAACCTATATTAAAATTTGCTTTGCGCCTTTGCGCCTTTGCGAGAAACAAAAAAACAAATGAAAAAAATCTTCTTCTTTCTACTAATAACATCGTTATCATTCGGACAAATTGACAAAATGGAACCGCCTTTTTGGTGGAGCGATATGAACCTTTCTGATCTTCAAATTATGTTCTATGGTAAAAACATTGCTGAAAACCAAATCAGTGTTTCCAATGGAATTGTAATTAAAGGCATTCAAAAAACCGAAAATCCAAACTATGTATTCGTAACCATCGATACAAAAAATATTGCGGCTCAAGATTTTGTTTTCACTTTTAAAAATAAAAACAAGTCGTTTACTCAAAATTATTCCTTGAAATCTAGAAAAGAAGCTTCAAAATACCGAAAAAGTTTCGACAGTTCTGACATGATTTATTTGCTAATGCCCGACCGATTTGCAAACGGAAACCCAAACAATGACAGCAATTCTTCAGTAATTGAAAAAGCTGATAGAACTAAGATTGATGGTCGTCATGGTGGTGACATCGAGGGTATCATTAAGAATTTAGATTATATAAAAGACTTAGGAGCAACAACTCTTTGGCCAACTCCTCTTTGTGAAGATAATGACGAAAGAGGTTCGTATCACACTTATGGTCAATCCGATGTGTATAAAATTGACTCAAGATTTGGTACAAATGATGATTATGTAAAATTAAGTACAGAACTACATAATCGTAATATGAAATTAGTCATGGATTATGTCACAAACCATTGGAGTTACAACCATTGGATGATGAAAGACATGCCTACATATGATTGGTTTCATCAATTTCCTGGATTCAAACAAACCAATTATAAAACCACGACGCATTCTGATACAAATGCATCACAAGTAGATAAAGACTTAGCAACAAGTGGTTGGTTTGTTAAATCAATGCCCGATTTGAATCAGAAAAACCCATTAGTCCTTAACTATTTAATCCAAAATGCAATTTGGTGGATAGAATATGCAAATCTTGATGGTTTTAGAGTAGACACTTATCCTTACACCGACAAAGAATCTATTGCTCTTTGGACAAAAGCTGTAACAGATGAATATCCAAATTTCAATATTGCAGCCGAAGCTTGGTTATATAATCATGCGCAAATTTCTTATTGGCAAAAAGATAGTAAAATTGCAGCAATTCAAAATTATAATTCCTATTGTCCGACTGTGATGGATTTTATGTTGCAAACCATTTTAGAAAAAGGTGTTTTGAAAGAAGAAAAGCAAAATTGGAATGAAGGTGTGACAAAATTTTATGATACATTTTCAAATGATTTCTTATATCCAAACATCAACAATATGTTTGTTTTTGCTGAAAATCACGATACGCAACGAATCAATTTTATCTATCCAAAATTTGAAGATTACAAAATCACAATGGCATTAATCGCCACTATTCGAGGCATTCCTCAATTGTACTATGGTTCAGAAATTGGAATGACCGGAAGTAAAAATGTAGGAGATGGAGATATTCGTCGCGAATTTCCTGGTGGATGGTCAGACCATAGTCAAAATGCCTTTACAAAGGAAGGAAGAACTGCTGAACAAGAAAAATATCATGATGTAACTAAAAAACTTTTCAATTGGAGAAAAAACAAAGAAGTAATTCACTCCGGAAAAACAACACACTACATTCCTGAAAATAATGTTTATGTTTATTTCAGATATAATGAAAAGGAAAGTGTTATGGTTGTAATCAACAATAATACAGATAAACAAACTTTCAAGTTAAATCGTTTCAAAGAAAGTATCAAAAACTATCAAACTGGAACAGATGTTTTTTCTGGAAAACAAATCAACTTAAAAGACGATTTAGAAATTGAAGGTAAATCAGTTTTTATATTAGAATTGAAATAAATAAGTCTCGCAAAGACGCAGAGACGCAAATGAATGAGATTATAAATAAAATATGCTTTGTGCCTTTGTGCCTTTGCGAGATCAATTAAAAAATGAGAAAACTATTACTTCTACTATTAATAACCACATTTTCATTTGCCCAAAATGCAAACCGAAAGTACCTTACACATTCCTGGAAAAAAAACACGTTAGAAATAAAAACTAGTGATGGTTCTTATCTTATTAAACCTTATTCTGACAAAATTGTAGAAACTTCATTCATTCCCAATGGTGAAAGTTTCAATGCCAATTCTGAAGCTGTTGTTAAAACTCCAGAAAAAATAAAAGCAAAGCTTACTGAAGGCAAAAATGCATTAATGCTTTATACAAAAGGAATAACTGTAATTATTAACAAACTAAAATTCGAAATTTCATATATAAAAAATGGAGAATTCTTCTTGTCTGAGAAAAATGGCTACATAAAAAAAGATTCAACAGAAATTATTGATTTTAAAATTGATTCAACAGAAGTACTTTATGGTGGTGGCGCAAGAGCTTTGGGAATGAACCGTCGTGGCAATCGTTTGCAATTGTACAATCGTGCTCATTATGGGTATGAAACTCATGCCGAATTGATGAACTTTTGTATTCCACTAGTTTTATCTTCTAAAATGTATGCTGTTCATTTCGATAATTCCGCTATAGGCTATTTGGATTTGGATAGTAAAAAGGACAATACATTGGCTTATGAAACCATTTCTGGGAGAAAAACCTACCAAGTAATCATTGGTGATTCGTGGACCGATTTAATTCAAAATTATACCAATCTTACAGGAAAACAACCTTTGCCTCCGCGTTGGGCATTAGGTAATTTCTCCTCTCGTTTTGGCTATCATTCACAAGAACAAGTAGAAAGAACCATTCAAAAATTTGAAGAAAATCAAATACCAGTTGATGCAATAATTCTTGATTTATATTGGTTTGGAAAAAGCGTCAAAGGCACGATGGGAAATTTAGATTGGGACAAAGATAACTTTCCAAATCCTGATAAAATGATTTCCGATTTGAATGCTAAAGGTGTGAAAACCATTCTAATTACAGAACCATTCATATTGACAACTTCCTCAAAATGGCAAGAAACAGTCGATAAAAATGTTTTAGCAACTACAAAAGAGGGCAAACCTGCAACTTGGGATTTCTATTTTGGTAACACCGGAATTGTAGATATTTTTAAACCCCAAGGAAAAGATTGGTTTTGGAATGTGTATAAACGATTAATCAATCAAGGAGTTGGCGGACTATGGGGCGATTTAGGTGAACCTGAAGTTTTCCCTTCAAAAGCTATAACGGCTGGCGGAAAAGCCGATGAAGTTCACAATATTTATGGACACAATTGGGCAAAATTAATTGCCGATGGTTATAAAAAAGATTTTGCTGCTACTCGCCCATTCATTTTGATGCGTTCGGGTTATTCCGGTTCGCAACGCTTTGGAATGATTCCTTGGAGCGGTGATGTTTCTAGAAGCTGGGGTGGATTGCAAAGTCAGATGGAAATTGCGCTTCAAATGGGAATACAAGGTTTGGGTTATATGCACTCCGATTTAGGTGGATTTGCAGGCGATTATTTCGATAATGAATTGTATTTAAGATGGTTACAATATGGTGTTTTCAACCCGATTTTCCGTCCGCATGCACAAGAAGATGTAGCTTCAGAAGTGGCTTATAAAGACATTGTTACTAGAGCAAAAGCAAAAAAATCAGTAGAATTGCGTTACCAATTGATGCCTTACAATTATACTTTATCCTTTGAAAACAATCAAAAAGGAACACCATTAATGCGTCCGTTATTTTTTGAAGAACCTAATAATTTAGAATTACAAAAAGTATGCGAAACTTATCTTTGGGGTAATGATTTCTTGGTAACTCCAATTACAAAATCGGCTGTAACTTCTACTTCGATTTACTTTCCAAAAAGCAACAATTGGTTTGATTTTTATACAGACAAAAAACACCAAGCTGGAACTATAGAAACTGTTGCAGTTATGGAAGATTATATTCCAGTTTTTGTTCGTGGTGGTGCTTTCATACCAATGATTAAAACTATTCAAAACACAACTAAATATTCATTAGATACTTTTGATTTGCATTTCTATTTTGATGATACGGTAGCCAAATCCTCTGGAAAGGTATACAATGACAACGGACTTACGACCAATGCATTTGAAAAAGGCGAATTCGAAATTTTAAATTTCAATAGTATTAATGCTAATAAAGTTCTTACCCTGAAATTAAGTGCCGAAATTGGGAAAAATTACACTTCAAACAAAAAAGAAGTTTCCGTAATTGTACACAATATTATTCCTAAAAGAATATTTGTAAATGGTCAAGAACAGATTTACAAAACTTTCCACAATCCAATGGAAATTCCAGTTACATGGGAAAAAGGAACCAATCCAGAAATAAAAATTGAATACTAAATTATGATTAAAAAAATAAGTTCACTCGTAATAATTGCGCTTCTAATTAGCGGAAATTCAGTTGCTCAGAAGAAAAAAATCGCAATGCCAAAAGCGCCTTTTGTTTGGGAAAATGCTAATGTATATTTTCTTTTAACCGACAGATTTAACAATGGTGATAAAACCAACGACCACAATTTCAACAGAAATAAAACTACTGGAAAATTAAGAGATTTTGAAGGTGGTGATATTCGTGGTATTATTCAAAAATTAGACGAAGGTTATTTTGACAAATTAGGAACAACCGTAATTTGGATGACTCCAATTGTAGAGCAAATTCACGATGGTGTTGACGAAGGAACTGGTTTAACTTACGGTTTTCATGGTTATTGGACAAGAGATTGGAGTTCGTTAGATCCAAGTTATGGAACTAAAAAAGATTTAGCAGAATTGATTTCAAAAGCTCATGCAAAAGGAATTCGTATTATGCTAGATGCCGTGATTAATCACACTGGTCCAGTTACTGCAGAAGATCCAGTTTATCCAAGTGATTGGGTTAGAACTTCTCCAAAATGTACTTATCAATCGTATGAAACTTATATCAACTGTACTTTGGTTGAAAATCTTCCCGATGTTAAAACAGAAAGTAATGAAGCGGTTTCACTTCCTCCTTTCTTAGTTGAAAAATGGAAAAAAGAAGGCCGTTATGAAAATGAAGTTGCCGAATTAGATGCGTTTTTCAAAAAAACAGGCTATCCTCGTGCGCCAAAATATTACATCATGAAATGGCTTTCCGATTACATTTCAGATTATGGTATTGATGGATATCGTGTTGATACAGCTAAACATACCACTGAAGATGTTTGGGCTGATTTCAAGAAAGTTTGTGATATGGCTTTCGCCGACTACAAAAAACGAAATCCTAAAAAAGTATTGGATAACAATGCGTTTTTTACAGTTGGAGAAGTTTATGGTTATAATATTGGATCCAAAAAAATCTATGATTTTGGTGACAAAAAAGTAAACTATTTTGAAAATGGTTTTACGGGTTTAATCAACTTCGATTTCAGAAATGAAGCTAAAATGAATTATGAAGCGTTGTTTTCTAAATATTCGACTATTCTTCAAAATGATTTAAAAGGAAACACCGTAATGAACTATGTTTCTTCACACGATGACGGTTGGCCTTTTGATAAAAAACGCGAAAAGCCTTTTGAAAGCGGCACAAAATTGCTTTTAGCTCCAGGGATTTCTCAAGTATATTATGGTGATGAAAGCGCTCGTAGTTTGGATATTGAAGGTACACAAGGTGATGCAACTCTTCGCTCTTTTATGAATTGGAATGCAGTTTCTAAAGACACATATACCCAAGCAGTTTTAGAACATTGGCAAAAACTAGGAACTTTTAGGAAAAATCATCCTGCCGTTGGAGCTGGAATTCATACTCAAATTTCTAGTGCTCCATATGTATTTAGCAGAACGTTTACCAAAGGAAACTATACTGACGGAATTGTAATTGGATTGGATTTACCAATCGGACAAAAAGAAATAGCCGTCGGAACGATTTTCAAAGAAGGCGCAAAAGTAAAAGATGCCTATTCTGGAAAATCGACAGTTGTTAAAAATGGTCGCATAAAATTGGATACCTCTTCTTCAGTTCTGTTGATTGAAAAATTGTAACTATGAAAAAAATAGTTTTATTAATTATTTGTGCTATATCTATTGCGTTAAATGCTCAAAAGAAAGCCACTTCATCTGAAAACCCATTACCTCCAGTATCAGACAATATGATGGAGAATGCCGTTATTTATGAAGTAAATGTTAGACAATATTCTCCCGAAGGAACGTTCAATGCTTTCGCAAAAGATATCCATCAATTGAAAAGATTGGGTGTGAAAATTCTTTGGATAATGCCAATTCATCCAATTGGAATTGAAAAAAGAAAAGAAGGATTGGGAAGCTATTATGCCGTAAAAGATTACCGTGGAATAAATCCTGAATTTGGAAATTTGAAAGATTTCAAAAACTTGGTAAATAAAGCACACGAAAACGGAATCTATGTAATTATTGATTGGGTTGCTAATCACACCGCTTGGGATCATGATTGGGTAAAACAGCATTCTGATTATTATGCAAAAGACAAAGATGGAAGCATTATTTCTCCTTTCGATTGGACGGATGTTGTAAAACTAAACTATGAAAATCCACAAATGAGAAGCGCAATGATTTCTGAAATGAAGTATTGGATAAAAACTGCCAATATTGATGGTTTTAGATGTGATGCCGCTAAAGAAGTACCTGTTGATTTTTGGAATGACGCTTTTGTACAACTTGAAAAAACAAAACCATTATTCAAACTAATGGAAGCTGACCAACCCGAGTTAATGGAAAAAGCATTCGATATGGGTTGGGGATGGGATTCTCATCGCACGATGAATGATATTGCTCAAGGCAAAAAAACCGTAAAAGACTGGGATAGCAACATCGAAAACATCAACCTAAAATATGCTGATGATGATATTATGATGAATTTCACTTCAAGTCATGATGAAAATTCTTGGAATGGAAGCGAATATGAAAGGTATGGAAATGCAGTAGAAACCTTTACTGCTTTATCCTATATGATTCCTGGAATGCCTCTGATTTATAATGGTCAAGAATATGATTTTAATAAACGATTAAAATTCTTCGAAAAAGATCAAATTACACATACCGAAGGAAAAATGTTTCCAGTTTTTGAAAAATTGGGCGCACTGAAAAATTCAAATATTGCTTTAAATGGTGGAAAAAACGCAGCATCTTATAAAAGAATCAAAACTTCCAACGATGATGCTATTTTAGCTTTTGAACGTGAAAAAGACGGAGAAAAAGTAGTCTTTATTGCAAACTTATCAAATAAAACTGTTCAAAGCACCGTAAACTTAAAAGGCGATTTTAAAGATTATATTTCAGGTTATAAAATACAATTTAGAACCGATGCTCCACTTGGACTTAAAGCTTGGCAATATTTAATTTTAGTAAAACAATAAGGCCCATTTTAATTATAATAACTTTACTCTTGTAATCGAAAAATAGATTTCGAAAAGAAATTACCAAAATAATAAATGCTTTTTAAAGAGACTTGCTAATTAGTATGTCTCTTTTTTATTAATCACACATTTCGAATTTAATAAAATGTTAAATTGTACTTTATCAATTATACATTAGTTATCTTTATG
>Ga0187843_10001674_pt1 | contig 13800 bp, 12 predicted proteins | sample SpaLakP09_SKY_43_FD_134516 | JGI IMG/M metagenome (GOLD analysis project Ga0187843, IMG submission 134516) | Oligotrophic lake water microbial communities from Sparkling Lake, Wisconsin, USA - SP09_SKY_43 | ecosystem: Environmental > Aquatic > Freshwater > Lake | place: USA: Sparkling Lake... | reverse complement strand
GAACTCGCCTCCGAGGTGTGCGGCTGGCTGGCCCAGCGTTGATGCCATGAAGCAGCCACCTCTGACCAAGCGCGAGATCGTCGGCTACGGCCTGGGCGACATGGGGTTCAACTTCTACTGGACCAACGTCTCGACCTTCCTGCTCATCTTCTACACCGACGTGTTCGGCATCACCGCCGGCGCAGCGGCGACGATGCTGTTCGTCGTCAAGATCTTCAATGCCTTCACCGACCCCATGATCGGCGCCTTCGCCGACCGCACCCAGACGCGCTGGGGCAAGTTCCGGCCCTATCTGCTGTTCATGCCCGTGCCGCTGGCGGTGATCGGCGTGCTGACGTACTCGACGCCCGACTTCGGCCCCACGGGCAAGCTGGTCTGGGCCTATGTCACCTACCTGCTCTTGATGACGATCTACACCAGCGTCAACCTGCCCTACAGCGCCTTGTCCGGCGTGATCTCGGGTGACGCGCGGGAACGCAATGCGATCAACGCATCACGCTTTGTCTGCGGCTTCGCGGGCGGCACCCTCGTCACGGCCGTGTCGCCCCGGCTCGTGAGCTGGTTCGGCGCCGGCGACGCCGCGCTGGGCTGGACGCTGACCATGGTGTTCTGGGGCATCGCCGCCGCGCTGATCTTCGCCTTCACCTTCAGCACGACCACCGAGCGCGTGCAGCCGGCGCAGGCCGAGCCCTCCACCGTGCGCCAGGACATGGCCGACCTGCGCAGCAACCTGCCGTGGATGCTTCTGTTCTTCCTCGCGCTCATCATCATGCTGAGCATCACGCTGCGCATGACCAGTGCGGCCTACTACTTCAAGTACGTGGTCAACCGGCCCGAGCTGCTGGCCACCTTCATGCCGGCCTACCTGCTGGCCGCAGCCGCGGGGACGGCGTTCACGCCGCTGCTCACGCGCTTCATCGACAAGCGCAAGCTGCTCATCGGGCTGATGCTCGCGTCCACCGCGCTGTCGACCGCCTTCCTGTTCGTGCCCAGCGACCAGATCCCGCTGATGTACGCGCTGCAGATTGCGCTGGGCTTCTGTCTGGGCCCGAAGTCGCCGCTGTCTTTCTCGATGCTGGCCGACACGGCCGATTACAACGAATGGCGCAACGGCCGCCGCGCCACGGGCATGACCTTCGCGGCCAGTTCCTTCGCACAGAAGCTCGGCACGGCAGTCGCGGTCGGCGTCATCGGCACGCTGTTCACGACGTTGGGCTATGTACCCAACGTGGCGCAGTCGGCCGACTCGCAGGCAGGCATCGTCTGGCTGATGTCCGTCATTCCGACGGGCTTCACGTTGCTGGCCGCAGTCATCATGATCTTTTACACGCTGGACAACCCGACCATGGCGCGCATCCAGGCCGATCTGGCCGCGCGCAAGTCCTCCACTTCTTCAGCCTGACCCACCATGCTGCGTCACATCAACGGCGGCGAGCGCTGCGAACTCACCAGCCCGACCGCGCTGCCCCAGGCCGGCGGCTTCCTGTGGAACCGCCGCATGATGATCCAGGTGACCTGCCGGGGCTATGCCACCGCGCAGTTCATGCAGCCCGAACCCGCCAAGTACGCGCATGCGCCCAACCTGGAGGCCAAGACCTTCATGCAGCCGGAGCAGGCCTACTACGCCCACCACCCTGGCCGCTTCATCTACGTGAAGGACGAGGAGACGGGCGAGCTGTTTTCGGCGCCCTACGAGCCGGTGCGCGCGCCGGTGGACAGCTTCAGCTTCGTCGTCGGCAAGCATGACCTGAGCTGGACGGTGGAGCATCTGGGACTGCGCGTGCAAATGACGCTAGGCCTGCCAACGGACGATGTGGTCGAACTGTGGGCGCTGCGCGTCACCAATCTGTCGGGCCGCCCGCGCCGCATCAGCGTCGTGCCGTATTTCCCCATCGGCTACATGTCGTGGATGAACCAATCGGCCGAGTGGCGTGCCGACCTGTGCGGCATCGTTGCCAGCAGCGTCACGCCCTATCAGAAGGTGGCGGACTACTTCAAGAACCTGCAGCTCAAGGACAAGACCTATTTCCTCTGCGAGCAGGCGCCGGATGCCTGGGAGGCTAGCCAGTCCGCGTTCGAAGGTGAAGGCGGCCTGCACCGGCCCAGTGCCCTGCAGGCCGAGCGGCTCGCGGGTGGCGACGCCCGCTACGAGACGCCCGCCGCCTGCGTGCAATATCAGCTGACGTTGCAGCCCGACGCGGCCGAGACCTGGCGCTTCCTCTTCGGCCCCGCACTCGACGACACCGAGATCGCGAGAGCCCGCGAGACCTACCTCAGCGAAGCCGGCTTTGCTCGCGCCCGCGTTGCCTACGCCGACTACATCGCCAGCGGCAGCGGCTGCCTGCGCATAGAAACGCCGGACCCCGACTTCGACCGCTTCGTGAACCACTGGCTGCCACGCCAAGTGTTCTATCACGGCGACGTCAACCGCCTCAGCACCGACCCGCAGACCCGCAACTATCTGCAGGACAACCTCGGCATGGCCTACATCGCGCCGGCCGTCACGCGCGGCGCGTTGCTGCACGCGCTGAGCCAGCAGGAAGAAAGCGGCGCCATGCCCGACGGCATCCTGCTCATCGAGGGCGCCGAGCTGAAGTACATCAACCAGGTGCCGCACACCGACCACTGCGTCTGGCTGCCGGTCTGTCTGCAGGCCTACCTGGACGAGACGGGCGACTTCGCGCTGCTGGATGTCTTGGCGAACGAATTGACGGTGGCTCAGCGGCTGGACGCCGCCATGGCGTGGCTGCACCAGGACCGCGACGCCCGGGGCCTGAGCTTCATCGCCCAGGGCGACTGGTGCGACCCGATGAACATGGTGGGCTACAAGGGCCGTGGCGTGTCCGGCTGGCTGACCGTGGCCGCCGCGTTTGCGATGAAGCTGTGGGCCAGCATCAGCGCCGACGCCGGGCGGCCTGAAGAAGCCGCGCGCTGGCAAGCCGCCGCGCAGGAGCTGAACGACGCCGCCAACCGCCACCTGTGGGACGGCGACTGGTTTGCTCGCGGCATCACGGACGACGACGTCGTCTTCGGCGTCAGCGCCGACACCGAGGGCCGCATCTACCTCAACCCGCAGTCCTGGGCCATGCTCAGCGGCGCTGCGAGCGAAGAACAGCGCGTCAGGATGCTCGCCGCCATCGACGCCCAGCTAGCCACGCCCCACGGCATGGCCATGTTCGCCCCGCCCTACTCGGCGATGCGCGACGACGTGGGCCGCGTGACGCAGAAGCACCCGGGCTCGGCCGAGAACGGCGCCGTCTACAACCACGCGGCCAGCTTCTACATCCATGCCCTCTACGACGCTGGCGAAGGCAACCGCGCCTGGCAGGCACTGCGCCGAATGATCCCGGGGCCCGACACGGCGGACCTGCTGCAACGCGGCCAGCTGCCGGTCTTCATCCCGAACTACTACCGTGGCGCCCACCAGCAGTACCCGCGCACGGCGGGCCGCTCCAGCCAGCTGTTCAACACCGGCACTGCGGCGTGGGCCTACCGCAGCGTCATCGAGGGGCTGTGCGGGCTGCGCGGGCATGCGCAAGGGCTGCTGGTGAAGCCCCAGTTGCCTGACGGCTGGGACCATCTCCGCGCAGAGCGCGAGTTCCGTGGCGCGCGCTTCCATCTGCAGGTGCGCCGCACGGGCAAGGCCCGCGTGCTGCTGGATGGTCAACCCTTGGCCGACGGCCTGGTACGCAACATCGAAGCCGGCCGCGAGTACCGGCTGGACGTCGAACTAAGCTGAAGCCCTTCGCACGACCTGAAAGCCCAGGTCCACGTTCGGCTGCTCCACCGGCTGGCCACGCATCAGCTTCATCAGCATCTGCGCCGCCTGCTCGCCAATCTCGCGGCGTGGCGTGGCCACGGTCGTCAGCGGCGGCACCATCTGGTCGCTGCCCGGCAGGTCGTTGAAGCCCGCCACCGCCACGCGGCCCGGCACGGCCACACCCAGGCGCAAGGCCGCCAGCAGCGCGCCCTGGGCCAGGTCGTCGTTGCAGAAGAAGATGGCGTCGGTCTCGGGCGCCTCGCGCAGCACGCGCTCCAGCATCTGGCCACCCAGCGCCATCGACGAGGGCTCGGCGCTGAGCACCTTGGTCACGCGGTCGCCCAAACCCGCCTGCGCCAGCGCGTCGGCATAGCCCTCGCCACGCTCCAGCGTGCGCGGGTCCAGCTGGGCGGCCACGTAGACGATATGGCGCCGGCCGCTGTCCAGCAGGTGCTGGGTGATCGCCCGCCCGGCATCGCGCTGCGAGAAACCCACGCTGTGGCCGCCCGGCTCCACCTCGACTTCCATGACGTGCACGCAGGGCACGCCGCTGCCCGCTATCAGCGCCGCCGCCGCCGCGCTGCGGTCGCGGCCGGTGACGATGAGGCCGGCCGGCCGATGCGCCAGGAAGCTGCGCAGCACGGCCTCTTCCTCGGTCGCGTCGTAGTGGGTCACGCCGATCAGCGTCTGGTAGCCGGCCGGCACCAGGCTGTTCTGCACCGCATCGAGCAGCTCGACGAACAGCGTGTTGCTCAGCTTGGGGATCAGCACCGCCACATGGGAGCTGCGACTGGAGGCCAGCGCGCGGGCGGCAGGGTCGGGCACATAGCCCAGCGCGGCCGCAGCCGCCTGCACCCGCTCCACCAGCTCCTGCGCCACGGCCCGCTCGCCACGCAGCGCACGCGACACCGTGATGGGGCTGACGCCCGCCGCCTGCGCCACGTCCGCCAGCGTCACCCGGCCGGTCGCCCGCGTTCGCCTCGCGGGAGCACTCATGCGCCGCTCCCGCCCACTCAGCCAGCCTTCATGCGGCCGACAACATCGCGCACATCGGCCAGCAAAGAGGGCACGTCGATGGTGGTCGGCTCACGCTCGCGCAAGACCTGGCGCCCACCGACCCATACGTTGCTGACTTGTTCGCGGCCGGCCACGTAGACGAGCTGGGCGGCGGCGTTGTAGACCGGCTGGCACTCGATGCTGTCCAGCGACACGGCCACCACGTCGGCCAGCTTGCCCACTTCCAACGAGCCGAGGTCGTGGGCGCGGCCCATGGCCTTGGCAGCGCGGATGGTGGCCATCTCAAGCGCGGTGCGCGCGGACGCCACCGTCGGGTCGCCGGTGATGCCCTTGGCCAGCAACGCCGCAGAGCGGATCTCGCCAAACATGTCCAGCCGGTTGTTGGACGCGGCGCCGTCGGTGCCGAGGATGGTGTTGACGCCGGCCGCTTCCAGGGCCTTCAGCGGCATGACACCCGACGCCAGCTTCAGGTTGGAGTTCGGGTTGTGCACCAGGTGCACGCCCTTCTTCGCCATCAGCTCGATCTCGGCCTCGTTGAGGTGGACCATGTGCACGGCGATCATGCGCTCGCTGAACAGGCCCAGCTTGTCCAGGCGCTCGATAGGCCGCACGCCGTGCGCCTTGATGCCGTCCTCGACTTCGCCCGCCGTCTCGTGGATGTGGCAGTGCATCTGGATGTCCAGCTTCTCGGCCAGGTCGCGCAGCTTGATGAAGGTCTCGTCCGACACGGTGTACGGCGCGTGCGGCGCGCTGGTCCAGTCCAGCAGCTTCTCGCCCTTGTACTGCTCGTACGCGGCGACACCCTTGGCGATGTAGTCGTCCGGGCCGGACGCATAGCCGGTGGGGAAGTCGATGACGTTCATCGACACGGCGGCGCGCACGCCCGAGTCCACGGCGGCGCGGGCCATCGCAGTCGGGAAGAAGTACATGTCATTGATGTAGGTCGTGCCGCTGCGCAGGCCTTCAGCGGCGGCGAGCCTGGAGCCGAGATAGGTCCACTCCTCGCTGACCCACTTCTTCTCAAGAGGCCAGATGTGGTTCTGCAGCCAGTCCATCAGCGGCACGTCGTCGGCGACGCCACGCAGCAGCGTCATGGCTGAATGCGCATGGCCGTTGATGAGGCCGGGGATGAGGATCTGCTCGGGCAGCTCGACCCGCTCGGCCTGCGGGTACTGGGCCAGCAGGTCGGCACGCGGGCCGATGGCGGCGATGCGCTCGCCGCCCATCAGCAGCGCGTGGTTGTCTAGCACGGGCTCGCCCGGCTTCATCGTCAGCAGCCAGCGGGGCAGCAGCAGGGTCTGGGACATCGTGTTCTCCTTGTGGGATTTCAGTTGTTCTGTGCGAGCAGTTGCTCGACTTCTTCGCGGCGCGGCATCGCATCCTGCACGCCTGGGCGAGACACCGCCAGAGCCGCAGCAGCCTGCGCAAAGGCAAGCGCCTTGTCGATGGGCTGGCCCTCGGCCAATGCGGTGACAAGGGCGCCGACAAGGGTATCGCCTGCGCCGACGGTGTCGACCGCCTTCACGCACCTGGCCGGCACGCGACGGGTGCCTTGGTCGTCGACCCAGCACAGGCCTTCAGCGCCCAGCGATACCAGCACCGCTGCCGGTCCGCGGGCGCGCAATGCCTCGGCCAGCACCTCGGGCTCAGCCGCAGTGCCGCCCAGCGTGGTGACCAGCGCCTGGGCTTCCAGGGCATTGACGACGAGCAGGTCGACAAGGGGCAGCAGCGACTCGCAACCGGACCGGTAGGGGGCTGCGTTCAGCAGTGTCTTGACGCCGGCCGCGCGGGCGCGCTCGAAGGCGCGCACGATGCTTGGCAGTGGCAGTTCCTGCTGCGCGATGAGCCAACGCAGGCCCGTCAGCTCAAGCGCCTCGACCTGCGCCAGCGGCAGCGTGCCGTTGGACCCAGCCACGGTGACGATCTGGTTCTCGGCATCCTCGGCGCCGACGACGATCAGGGCAACACCCGGCACCTCGTCGGCCGGCTGGGCAATGGCATGCGTGTCAACGCCCTCGCCTTTGAGCTGAGCCACCATGGCCGCGCCGTTCTCCAGCAGGCCCACTCGCGCCGCCAGCGCGACGTGCGCACCCAGACGCGACGCAGCCACCGCCTGGTTCGCGCCCTTGCCACCCAGGCAGGAGCCAAATCGCTGGCCGCGCAGCGTTTCGCCCGGCAGCGGCAGGCGTGGCGCATGCACGATGAGGTCGCGGTTGACGCTGCCGAGGACGAGGATCTCAGGTGCGGACATCGGGGTTCCAAACAAAAAACCCCTCGGGAAGACCGAGGGGTTCGCAGTGCGCGTGAGCCGATCAGCGCTGGGCGATGGGCTTGACGTCACGCGCCGCAGCGCCGACGAAGAGCTGACGCGGGCGGCCGATCTTGTACTCGGGGTCGCCGATCATCTCATTGAGCTGGGCGATCCAGCCGACCGTGCGGGCCAGCGCGAAGATGGCGGTGAACAGTGGCACCGGGATGCCGATGGCGCGCTGAACGATGCCCGAGTAGAAGTCGACGTTCGGGTAGAGCTTGCGGGCGACGAAGTACTCGTCTTCCAGTGCGATCTTCTCCAGCTTCATGGCCAGTTCGAACAGCGGGTCGTTCTCCAGGCCCAGCTCGCTCAGCACCTCGTGGCAGGTCTCGCGCATCAACTTGGCGCGCGGGTCGTAGTTCTTGTAGACCCGGTGACCGAAGCCCATCAGCTTGACGCCGGAGTTCTTGTCCTTGACCTTGTTCACGAACTCGCCGATGCGGGCCACGCCGCCCTGCTTCTGGATGTCGCCCAGCATGTTCAGGCAGGCCTCGTTGGCGCCACCGTGCGCGGGGCCCCACAGGCAGGCCACGCCGGCAGCGATGGCTGCGAACGGGTTGGTGCCCGAGGAGCCGCACAGGCGCACGGTCGACGTCGAGGCGTTCTGCTCGTGGTCGGCATGCAGCGTGAAGATGCGGTCCATCGCGCGCACCAGCACCGGGTTCGGGCTGTAGTCCTCGCACGGCGTGGCAAACATCATGCGCATGAAGTTGCCGGCGTAGCTGAGGTCGTTCTTCGGGTAGATGTACGGCTGGCCGACGGTGTACTTGTAGGCCATGGCCACAAGCGTGGGCATCTTGGCGATCAGACGGATCGCCGAGATCTCGCGGTGCTCGGGGTTATTGATGTCGGTGCTGTCGTGATAGAACGACGACATCGCACCCACCAGGCCGGTCATGACGGCCATCGGGTGGGCGTCACGGCGGAAGCCGCGCAGGAAGAACTGCATCTGCTCGTTGACCATGGTGTGGTGCATCACACGGTCTTCGAAGTTGGCCTTCTCGGTCGCGTTCGGCAGCTCTCCGTAGAGCAGCAGATAGCAGGTCTCGAGGTAGTCGCAGTTCACCGCAAGTTGCTCGATCGGGTAACCGCGGTACAGCAGTTCGCCCTTGTCACCGTCGATGTAGGTGATGGTGGAGTTGCAAGACGCCGTCGACAGGAAGCCCGGGTCGTAGGTGAACTTGCCGGTCTGGGCGTAGAGCTTGCGGATGTCGATGACATCCGGGCCGATGCTGCCCTTGTACAGGGGCAAGTCCATCGAGGGGCTGCCGTCGGAGAACGACAGGGTGGCTTTCACGTCGGACGGGGTCATGGTGCAGTCCTTTGAGTATTGAGAATCGGTTCAGGTGCGCAGTTCGGCGAGAACTTTGTGCACCGCAGCAGTGTCGATTTCACCACTGGGTTCCTTGCGGCGCAGCAGCAGGCCAAGAAGATCGTTGTCGGCCAAGTCCATCAGCGCAGTCAGGCCGTCGGCCAGGATCACGCTGATGCCGTTTGGATGACGGTTGAAGAAGCGCTCGATGAGGATGTCGTTCTCGAGCAGGCCGCGGCGGCAGCGCCAGCGCAGCTTGGACAGCGCGCGCTCGTCGATCAGGGCCTCTGCTGCTTCAACCATCGTCAGACCGCGCGGCGGACCATCAATTCCTTGATCTTGCCGATGGCCTTCGTGGGGTTCAGGCCCTTGGGGCAGACGTCCACGCAGTTCATGATGGTGTGGCAGCGGAACAGGCGGTACGGGTCTTCGAGGTTGTCCAGGCGTTCACTTGTGGCTTCGTCGCGGCTGTCGGCGATGAATCGGTAGGCCTGCAGCAGACCTGCCGGGCCGACGAACTTGTCGGGGTTCCACCAGAAGCTCGGGCAGCTCGTCGAGCAGCTCGCGCACAGGATGCACTCGTACAGGCCGTTGAGCTCGTCGCGCTCCTCGGGCGACTGCAACCGCTCGGTCTCGGGCGGGATGTTGTCGTTGACGAGGTAGGGCTTGATCGAGTTGTACTGCTTGAAGAACTGCGTCATGTCGACGATCAGGTCGCGCACGACGGGCAGGCCCGGCAGCGGCTTGAGCACCACGGTGCCCGGCAGCGTGCGCATGTTCGTCAAGCAGGCCAGGCCGTTCTTGCCGTTGATGTTCATCGCGTCCGAACCGCAGACGCCTTCGCGGCAGGAGCGGCGGAAGGACAGGCTGGGGTCAACGGCCTTGAGCTTGTTCAGGGCGTCCAGCAGCATGCGCTCGGAGCCGTCCAGCTCGACCTCGAGGGTCTGCATGTAGGGCTTGGCGTCCTTGTCCGGGTCGTAGCGGTAAATCTGGAAGGTGCGCTTCATGGTGTCTTGTGTCCTTGGTCGGCGAGCCGTCAGAAGGTCCGGACCTTCGGGGGAATCGAGTCAACGGTCAGCGGCTTGAGGTTGACCGGCTTGTAGTCCAGCCGGTTGCCCTCGGAGTACCACAGCGTGTGCTTCATCCACTGCTCGTCGTTGCGGCCATTGGGGTGGGCCGGCGTGTCGCCGTAGTCGTTCACCGTGTGGGCGCCACGGCTCTCGGTACGGGCCGCCGCCGAGACGATGGTGGCCTTCGCAGCCTCGATCAGGTTCTCCACTTCCAGCGCCTCGATGCGCGCCGTATTGAAGACCTTGGACTTGTCCTTGAGCGTGATGTTCTTGACCCGCTCGGCTATTGCCGCGATCTGGGTCACGCCTTCGTTGAGCATGGCCTGGGTGCGGAACACGCCGGCGTGCTGCTGCATGGCGGCGCGCAGGTCGTTGGCCACGTCCTGGGCATATTCGCCGCTGCTGCTGTTGTCCAGGCGCGCCAGGCGGGCCAGCGAACGGTCCGCCGCGTCGGCCGGCAGCGCCTTGTGCGACTGCTTGCCGAGGTTCGCTTCCACGAGATGGTTGCCGGCCGCGCGGCCGAACACCAGCAAGTCCAGCAGCGAGTTGGTGCCCAGGCGGTTGGCGCCATGCACGCTGACGCAGGCGCATTCGCCAACGGCGTACAGGCCCTTGACGATCTCGTTGGGCTTGCCGTCCTTGGGCACCACCACCTGGCCGTGGATGTTGGTGGGAATGCCACCCATCTGATAGTGGATGGTCGGCACCACGGGAATAGGCTCCTTGGTGATGTCGACGTTGGCGAAGTTGTGGCCGATCTCCAGCACCGAGGGCAGGCGCTTGGCGATGGTGTCGGCGCCAAGGTGGGTCATGTCGAGGTTGATGTAGTCCTTGTTGGGACCACAGCCGCGACCTTCCTTGATCTCCTGGTCCATGCAGCGGGACACGAAGTCGCGCGGCGCCAGGTCCTTCAGCGTGGGCGCGTAGCGCTCCATGAAGCGCTCGCCGTTGGCGTTGCGCAGGATGGCGCCTTCGCCGCGGCAGCCCTCGGTCAGCAGCACGCCGGCATTGTGCACGCCGGTCGGGTGGAACTGCCAGAACTCCATGTCTTCCAGTGGGATGCCGGCACGCGCCGCCATGCCCAGGCCGTCGCCGGTGTTGATGAAGGCATTGGTGCTGGCCGCAAAGATGCGCCCGGCGCCGCCGGTGGCCAGCAGCACGGTCTTGCCTTGCAGGATGTGGACCTCACCGGTCTCCATCTCCAGCGCAGTCACGCCAACCACGTCACCCTCGGCGTCGCGGATCAGGTCCAGCGCCATCCATTCGACGAAGAAGTTGGTGCGCGCCTTGACGTTCTGCTGGTACAGCGTGTGCAGCATCGCGTGGCCGGTGCGGTCGGCCGCAGCGCAGGCGCGCTGCACGGGCTTCTCGCCGTAGTTGGCGGTGTGGCCGCCGAACGGGCGCTGGTAGATGGTGCCGTCGGCGTTGCGGTCAAACGGCATGCCGAAGTGCTCAAGCTCGTAGACGACCTTGGGCGCCTCGCGGCACATGAACTCGATGGCGTCCTGGTCGCCCAGCCAGTCCGACCCCTTGACGGTGTCAAAGAAGTGGTAGTGCCAGTTGTCCTCGGACATGTTGCCGAGCGACGCACCGATGCCGCCTTGCGCGGCGACCGTGTGCGAGCGGGTCGGGAAGACCTTGGACAGCACGGCCACGTTCAGGCCGGCCAGCGCCAGCTGCAGCGAGGCGCGCATGCCGGAGCCACCGGCCCCGACGATGACCACGTCGAACTTGCGGGTCGAAATCTTTGCCGTCGTCATCACAGTCTCCACAACACCTGGATCGCCCAGCCGGCACAGCCGAGCAACCACACGATCGAAAACACTTGCAGGGCCAGTCGGACGCCGACCGACTTCACGTAGTCCATCCAGATATCCCGCACGCCGACCCAGGCGTGGTAGGCCAGCGCGAGGATGGCCACAAAGGTCAACACCTTCATCCACTGCGGCGCGAAGACGCCGGCCCAGTGGTCGTAGCCCAGTTCGCCGGGCATCAGGAAGCGGGTCAGCACCGCGACGGTGAAGAGGGCCATCAGAACGGCAGTGACGCGCTGGGCCAGCCAGTCGCGCAGGCCGTAGTGCGCGCCGACGACGATGCGCTTGGAGCCGAAAGTACTCATGTTGTTGTCCTTTTCAGTACAGGCCGAACAGCTTGGCACCCAGCAGCAGCGTCAGCAGCGTGCTCAGAACCAGCGTGACGAGAGCGGAGCTGTGTCCCTGTGCCTTGCTGACGCTGTGCGTCACGTCCATCCAGACGTGGCGAACGCCAGCGATGAAGTGCAGAAGATAGGCCCACAGCAGCCCGAGCGTGACCAGCTTGACGAACCAAGCCGGCAAGCCAGCAACACCGGCCGCGAAGACATTCGTGAAGCCGTCGTAAGAGATCTCTGAGGTCAGGCTCGCATCCAGCATCCACACCACAAACGGCAGCAGAACGAACATCAGCAGGCCGCTGATGCGATGCAAGATCGAGACGATGCCAGCTGGAGGCAGGCGGTAGGACAGGATCTGGGTGACGTGAATGTTTCTGTATACGGGTCTTGTCTTTGCACTGTCCGTCATGGTCGATGCCTGCGTAATCGGGGTGAAACCAAACGATTCTAGGGCCATGCGTTAACCCGACGAGCGCACTTGCTACACTGCGTCATCGTCAGTTTCAGTTCAACTCATTGAGGTAGTAATCCGCGCTGGTGTGGTACAGCCCGCGCCTCAACTCGACCGGTCTATCCCCGTAGGTGTAGGCCAAGCGCTCGACGCTGAGCAGCGGTTCCCCCTGCGCAACTCGCAGCAACGCCGCCGCTTCCGACGTCGCGGCGACGGCGCGCAGCTTCTCCTCGGCCCTCACCATGTGCACACCGAAACGCGACTCGAACAGCGCATACAGCGCGCCGGGATGCGTCGCTATCACTTCTGCGCTCAGGCCTTCGAAATGCCGCTCGGGAAGCCAGAGTTCATCAAGCACGACGGGTCGGTCACGCCGATGCAACAGCCGGCGGACTTCGATGACTGGCTCCGACGTGCGCAGGCCCAGCGCCCGGGCGATGTCGGCCGCAGCGCGAATGCGCCGGCAGCCGAGCAGCTCGCGGGTGAAACCTTCCGCCTCGTCGTCCGCCACCAGGCGCAGGAAGCGGAACTGCTGGCGCGGCGCAGCATGTGTCGCGACGAAGGTGCCGCTGCCCTGGCGGCGCTCGACGATATTTGCCGCCGTCAACTCGTCCAGCGCCCGTCGCACCGTACCGGCACTGGCGCCGAAGCGTTCGGCCAGCGCCGGCTCACTCGGCAGCGCATCGCCCGGCCGCCACTCGCCGGCCGCGAGGGCGGCAACGATCAGCTGGCGAATCTGTTCATAGAGCGGCGCGGGCGGTCTGGACTTGGCTGGTGGCATCGTCTGCATTGCAGCACAGGGTCTGCCCCTACACTTGCCAGGTTAAGGGCGCCAACGCCCTAGCCCAGCTTTTTCAACTGCCCCTTCGGAGACTTTCATGAGCAAGAAACCCGTTCGCGTCGCCGTCACCGGCGCTGCCGGCCAGATCGGCTATGCCCTGCTGTTCCGCATCGCCTCCGGCGAAATGCTGGGCAAGGACCAGCCCGTCATCCTGCAGTTGCTGGAGATCCCCGACGAGAAGGCTCAGAACGCCCTCAAGGGCGTCATCATGGAACTCGAAGACTGCGCCTTCCCGCTGCTGGCCGGCATCGAAGCGCACAGCGACCCGATGACCGCCTTCAAGGACACCGACTACGCACTGCTGGTGGGTTCGCGCCCGCGCGGCCCCGGCATGGAACGCGCCGAGCTGCTGTCCATCAACGGCGCCATCTTCACGACGCAAGGCAAGGCCCTCAATGCCGTGGCTTCGCGCAACGTCAAGGTGCTGGTGGTGGGCAACCCGGCCAACACCAACGCCTACATCGCGATGAAGTCGGCCCCCGACCTGCCGGCCAAGAACTTCACTGCCATGCTGCGCCTGGACCACAACCGCGCCGCAAGCCAACTGGCTGCCAAGACCGGCAAGGCCGTCGCTGCCATCGAGAAGCTGGCCGTCTGGGGCAACCACTCGCCGACGATGTACGCCGACTACCGCAACGCCACCATCGACGGCCAGTCTGTGAAGGAAATGATCAACGACGAGCAGTGGAACCGTGAGGTCTTCCTGCCCACCGTCGGCAAGCGCGGCGCGGCCATCATTGCCGCTCGCGGCCTGTCGTCCGCTGCCTCGGCCGCCAACGCCGCCATCGACCACAGGCGCGACTGGGCCTTGGGCACCAACGGCAAGTGGGTCACGATGGGCATCCCGTCGGGCGGCGAATACGGCATCCCCAAGGAAGTCATGTTC
>Ga0187843_10001673_pt1 | contig 13809 bp, 10 predicted proteins | sample SpaLakP09_SKY_43_FD_134516 | JGI IMG/M metagenome (GOLD analysis project Ga0187843, IMG submission 134516) | Oligotrophic lake water microbial communities from Sparkling Lake, Wisconsin, USA - SP09_SKY_43 | ecosystem: Environmental > Aquatic > Freshwater > Lake | place: USA: Sparkling Lake... | reverse complement strand
GTCCAAGGGTGTTATTTTATTATTAACAGAGAACTGCCCCCCAGACTATTTAGTCGAGGTCGAGTGGTACAGGGAACGGAGTGGCTGGCCTTACGAAGGGCAAAACACGTCATAGCAAAAAGTTCGTATGTAAAGAATGAGCTAAAGAAGGAGTTTCCGCATCTCTGTTTACATGAAATCCCTAACACGTTTGATCCGAGATTGCTGGGAATTCCAATTCACCAGCCACGTAGAATGGGGCACCTGGCCTTTGTTGGAACTATGGTAGAACGCAAGGGGGTGCATATCCTTCGCCAAGCACTTGAAATTATCCGAAGCGAATACCCTGACTCATTTTTCAAAATCCATCTGCATATATTTGGCGACCGTCCCGATGCGCTCGCGGATTCCTACGAGAGCCGAGAAAAGCAGGCTTTAGGCGATTTATTAGGGAAACGGCTTATCCTGCATCAAACCATCCAAGGGACACAATTGGCACAAGAGCTTTCCACTATTCCTGTCCTAGTTGCCCCATCCCTAGAGGAGATGTTTGGAAACCAGGTCATTGAGGCAATCATGGTTGGAACCTGGCCGATCGTCACCGAACAAACCGCAATGGCCGAGAATGTGAAAGACGCGAGTTTTGGTTGTTGTGTAGCACAACAAGATCCGAAACAGCTAGCGCGTACCGTTTTAGGCAAAGTATTTGAACCTTTGGTTCCTTCGGAAGCTACGAAAGCCCGCACCACTATTTTAGCTCGCATGGGGCCAGAGGTAGTAGCCCAAGGACATTTCAAGGTGTATCAAGAGATCGAAGGCAATCGGAAAGTGGCTTTCTTGAGGTAGCAATAGGATCAACGAGTCCAGAGATCCCGAGATGGAAAACTTCTCGCCAAAGTTAGCCTAATTCCAAAGACACTTAGAAGGGCAAGCAATGAAAGCCCGACTGCCACAACGGGAAATAATAAAAGAATTATTGTTACTCGTTGAAGAAAAAGGGTCTGCGAGGCAAAATTCCTATTCATCATTTTGCTCTGATTGAGCAGAGCTAATAAAAGGAGATCGTGCTGCTCCTTCCATTCATCAAAAGAAGGCCTTACTTTATTGGCTCGAAACTCCAATGACTCTTTGTGTTTTCCATCCTTAGCCATAAGGAGTAATTCACTTGAGGTCAGTTTATAATTATCAAAAGATTGACTAAATTTGGCGGAGGGGAATTGATGCTGAGCGGATGACTGAAACAAGGCATTTAAAGAGTTATATGCAATCCAATATCGGTCTAAGAATGTTGATCGGTTCTCGGCTTCGTGATTAAAATCGGCATTGTTTGTCGATAAAAGTGCCGCCAGCGTGGCGCGATGGGCTTTGTAAAGATTGGTTTCCATTTCTAGGGTTAAATCAGAGTAATTTAAAAGAAACGTTTCACGGGAAAGAGCAATCTTCCCTAGATTTAGTACAGAATTATACTGAACAACGGATAAAAAAGTTATCGTCAAAAACAAGAAAATCGAAAGGCTCGCAAGGCCCCTTAAGGCGGCTTGATTGATTGGCTGTGAGGAGGGGCGGCTAAGGAGCCAGACCGAGATGTAAGCTCCTAGAGATTTGATCATGTCCGACAATTCTTATTCAGATAGTGGCCTATTACGACCAAGGCCCAGAGTTTAGGCCAAGCAAATCTTTTCTTTTCCCACCTCTGCCATATCATTTGTGTCTGTCGAAGATTGAGAGCAAGATGTACTTGAGCAAGTTCTAGCCCTTGTCGGCAATAATCTCGAAGGGGCCGACGCATCCAAGATTCCATGGGAAAGGAAAAGCCCATCTTGGGCCGGTTCCATGACTTTTCTGGTAAAATGTCTTTGGTAGCCTCCAGCAGAAGGCTTTTTGGGAAGCGCGGATCATATTTGACCTCAGCAGGAAGTCTCAAAACTTCATCGACGAGTGGAGTATCTAAAAATGGAACCCGTAGCTCAAGTGAGTGAGCCATACTCATACAGTCTGAGTCCCTGAGGAGCATATCTCGCAGATAACAAGAAATTTCACCCCAACTGATTTCGGCCATTGCGTCAATCAGGGGAGGATGAAAATCGGATTCAAACGATGGGGGATCAAAACCTAGGAATTGCAGGTCGTGCCCATTCCAAATACGGCGCCACCACCAGGCGAGGGATTCTCCGGTTTTGTTCGCGGGAATGTCGCTTAAGAGATGCAATCCATGATGAAGCATATGGGTTACCGACCGTGCCCACTTTGGAGTGGCAGCGAGAAGACGAATAAAACTAAAATCTCGGAAAATAGGGTAACCGCCGAAAACTTCGTCTGCGCCTAGGCCTGATAGCACCACTTTAAACCCGGCCCGGGAAGCTTCCTGGCTGACCATATAGGTGTTGATTCCATCAATCGAGGGCAGATCCATAGCTTCCACTGCACTATTCACCATCTGTAGCTTTTCTCCTTCAAATAGTTCGATGTGGTAGTGGGTCGTACCGACAGATTTGGCAACCTCTTCTGCGTAGGAACTTTCATCGAAGGACGCCTCGGAAAAGCCAACGGAGAAAGTAGTCAACTTCTTTCCGGTTGTTTCCCGTGCGGCGAGGGTAGTAAGAATGGACGAGTCCATCCCGCCACTAAGAAAACAGCCCACGGGCACGTCGGAAATAAGATGGGATCGCACCGCGTCCTCCAGCAAGCTCCGGATTCTTTTATCAGGTCTTTGATTTGTGTCGGACGTGACTTTGGTGCTAGGTAGGATAGATTCAGCGCTTGAAGGCCAAAAGCGGACGGGGCAAAAGCCAGTATGATCCAAGTGAAGACGAGCCCAGCAACCAGCAGGAAACTCACTAATATTTTTGTAGAGAAGCTCTCTGTGGGGGCAGCACCCCCTTTGCAGATATGCCGCAACCCCTTTGCGAGAAACTTCCGATCCTGTCCACGGGAGGAGGGCGCGCACCTCCGAAGCGAAAAACAAGTTCTCTTTACGGTCGCGCCCATAGTATAGGGGCTTAATTCCCATCGGATCGCGTGCGACAATTACGCTATCTGAATCTTTGTCATAAATTGCTAAGGCGAACATTCCGCGAAGCCTAGAAAAGACCTCTACCCCCCAGATCCCAAAAGCTAGCAGCAATGTTTCAGTGTCACTGTGTCCGCGAAATCCAATTCCTAGCGATTCAAGTTCACGCCGAATTTCAAGGTAGTTATATATTTCACCGTTAAAAATAATGACATTGCCGTTAGAGGGATCTTTCATTGGTTGCTGCCCAGCTTCCGAGAGGTCGATAATAGCAAGGCGTGCATGACCAAATGATATTTTGTTATTTCGACTACTCCAAATGGATTGGTAGTCAGGACCCCGGTGATGCATGATTTTTAGCGACTGACTGATGTCCAAAGCGTTGGAATTACGAAAAAGAGCACCAAAGAATCCGCACATAAGTCCGTTACCCCTTTGGCAAAGTGATTAAGCCGTGCTCTCTGAGGATGTTTGCCCAACTTGCACCGACTGAATCATAGCTAAAACGGGTTCGCGCATATAATTCTGCCTTCTTTCCCATTTCTATCGCTCTGGGAGCATTATTAATCAATGAAAGTATAGCTTCGGACCATTCGCGGGTAGAGTTAGGCAGTAGCCCCACGCCCTTTCCTTGATCAATCAGATCCTTCTGAAATCCAACTGGAGACGCCACCACAGGCAAGCCTGCGGCAAGGTAGGTTTTCACTTTATAGGCTCCCTTACACCGGTTATGGCGGGAATCGGGCATTGGCGCTATGCCAAGCCAAGACCCCTCAATTAAAGAGCCCTCTGTTTCATGGCAGAAGGGAATCCATTCTGTGTCTAGGCCAGTATAAAAATGTGACGACGGTTTATGGGCGCAGATCATACGAAAAACAAAGGGGATGGAGCGCCGAACCTGACGCAGGACTCCTAAAACCATCTCAGCGTGTTCCAGATTAAATGGATTTCCACACCAGAGAATTACAGGTTTTTCTGCAATGCCACAGCCTGATGAGCGCTTTAACCTTTCAAGATCAATCGGCTCCTCGAACACGCCTACTTTTGCGTGAGGTGCAAATTCAAGCACCCGGTCGCGAAGGTTTTGCGTCGGAACCCCGATAAAATCTGCCAATAGGCAACGCCGAATAGTTCCCTCACGAAGATTATCAAAGTCAAACCAGTCATCCATAATATGAAAAAGATAACGCAAGCCTCGTGATTTGATGTGAACTTCCGCAGAAGAGGATAAAGATTGAGGCGAACAAAAAGAGAGAATCCATGCGAGATCACCTGCTTTAGCTTTTCGAAGGGAAGCAACAGCTAACGGACCAGCAAAAAAATTGCGAAAGATGGTTCTTCCGTAGGGAAGGCGCCCTGAATTGAAGGTCCAATAAACACTGGCGGGCCAAAGGTTGCTAAAAGAGGAGGCAATCCCCTGCTTCACAAGTGCTTGTGCTGTCTTTGGGCCAAAAGAATCTAGGCCAGAGCGATCCACAGGCGCCCGCAAAAAAATCATTTATTCAATCTGAGGCAATGCTTTGGATTAGGCTACTAAGAAATTTTTCTGTTCCAGCAGTCGGCATCTGACCCTGTGTCGCTGCTACCTTGAAGAGCGTTGCTCCAGAGTCCTAACCATCGACCGAGGGTTTGTCTTCCGGGAAGATAGGCTAATAAAGAGGACAGGCGATACCAGAAAGAGGTAGACCTTTTGTAAAATCGCAACCAAGCGTTGAAATGATTCGCCTCTTCAAGGGTAATAAGTTGGTTGCGCTTGGCTTGTAACACGACTTCATATGCCAATTCATCAAGCCCTGCAGCGATACAAATAATTGTGCTTTTAATAGCTACTAGTCGATTCTGGGGATGGGTGATCTCTTTCTTCAGATATACGGCATTGCCGTAGGCTAGCGTGCCACGTCGCTGAATTTCGACAGGTGCGGCGGCACGGCGCCACCAGAATCTTTCTAAGTCTGCCAAAAAAAAACCTTTAGAGCGCATCCACTGGTCAACTTCTGCAAAAAGTGGTTGGTTTTTATAGATCTCTATAAAGCTGACTTCTAGCTCACAGCCGATCGATTGGGATAGGGCTTCGACCCCTCCACGAAGGACTTCCAGTTCGTAGCCCTGAACATCCGCTTTGATAAAATCACCGACAGAACCGAGCCTTTTTAATTCAGAATCTAAAGTAACGATTGGAATTGAAAGCTCCTTTTCCACTTCAAAGAGGTCTCGATGGGCAAACATATCGAGCAGGGCAGCGTTAGGCTTAAGAAGGGAACTGCAAGGGCGTGAATGGGTTAGGTAAAGTGTGGCAGAACCGCTCGTGGCGCCCAGGGCACACTCGGAAACAAGTGCATGGATTTGAGGATTTTGGGCAAAATTGAGCCGAAGGGCTTCGGCTTCGGATGTATCTGGCTCAAAGCAGAGGTAGTTCATTTGCCGAGAAAGTTTTAACCAGTGGCTGGGTAGGCCGCCCCGCGCCCCAACATCAATATAAGAAAGAGCCGTTTCTGCAAAAGGAGAGGGAAGCTCTGGTATCCTGGAGACGTTGCCGATCAAGCGCATTATGAGATTTCTCACAGAAAACAGCATTTTTGCTTATTTGGATTCCAACACCCAAATCGCGTTACTTTGAAAATGACAATGCAGCCTATAGCCACGCGACTGAAGTAGCGCGTGCTTTTCTGCCTGCTTTGTAAAAGGGGGTTTTTCATCTTCAGTAATGATAATCTTTGGCGTAAAAAAGTTAAAGTCTAGGCCCTGCAAAACAAAGAAGTCATACCCTTCTGTGTCGATAGAGAGGATATCGAATTGAGCAGGACACCCAGCTATCTGCAAAATAGATGTTAATGGCTCTACAGAAACAAAAATATGATTCGAACTCCGCGTAGCTGAATACCAATCTGAGCTCTCAGTCGAAAGTGTGCTATAGCCGGATTGCTCTGCCTTACCTAAGAAAAGCGGCAACTTTGCTTGATGACTTCCGCAGGCCAGATTAAAACACTGCACCTTGGCACTGTCCATGTAGCGAGATTGTAAAGAAGCGAAAACGTCCGGGTTGGGCTCGATGAGAATTGCGCTCCACCCACGAGAAATAAAAGGGTAAGAGTTTGAGCAAAACAAACCATCATTAGCGCCCACTTCAACCACCAGACCGTTCTTTTTGTTCTCACAAAGCGCAAACAGCTTTCGGAATTCGCCATACTGAGTTGTATCTTTCAGTAAAAGGAAGCGAAGCGCAGGGAAACGCCGTATATAAAAATAATCAAACCATCTCAAAAGCCTTGTTTTAATACCAAATCCCATAATCAATAATAATGAAGCAGGGGGAGACTACGCAACACAATAGCAAAGGTGAGCTATTTTGAAAAAAATCAAAAAAAGAGCTTGCGAATTTATACCTAATTTCTTAAGCGCTAAAATATATGGTGAGCCCCTTACGGAACATACTGTAATAATGAAAAGGGGAAGTTCCCTGATAAGATCCAGGGAACAAATTCCGTGGCGGAACCTAAAAGATCTAGTGATGATCTTTTGTGGATGCAGACGTCACACAAAAAGAAATTTCAAGCAACGTACTTAAAGGGCGAAGGAAAGTTAAAAAATTAAAAAGAATCTTTGCAAGGGTTTGGGCAAGTAGTGAAACCTGCTTCTGAGAAGTGGGTGCAGGATGCCCCAGTGCAAGGGGGTTAACAAAAAGATAAAAACGCATATCAAAGAAACGAAAGCAATCGAAAGGTGTAGGAAATTCAGCTTTTGGGTAAAAGTGTAAGAAAGCAAACAGGCAAGAGATAGCGTGAATACCCAGCGGAGTACGGCACTAGGAGCGATATGAATATACACATGATGCATTCTATTAAACTCCCTCACGGAAGAGACAAAAAAAGGCATGGAAATTGTGCAGATTGCAAAAACATGAGCCAGGATCATGCCCATGATCCCAAAAAAGTGAGCCATAAAAAAGGCAACGCCCAAGAAAAGAAGGCTCTCTTGGAGCCCGACCCAACGAAGCTTTGAAAGATCTTTCGTCATTCCATTGAGGTGAATCAAGCTCGTAAAAAGACACGTAAGAATAAGGATAAGTGCGAAAGCAATGTCGAATCGTGTTTCCCATTCAATCACGCCTTTTGTCCAACAAGAAACAAAAGCCTTGTTGCCGAGAATTAATAACGAACCCAGGAACGTCGCAAAAGAGCCTGCGAGAAGAGTCAAATCTCGGGCTCTAGTGGATGCCAGTCGAACATCTCCTTTAGTGTAAACTTCGATTAATAAGGGGCCTGCAGACTGGGAGATCTGGCAGGCAAAATCTTTGCAAAAGAAAAACATTTTTGAACCAATCGCCCACATGGCGACAGACTCTAAACCGGCAAAGCGAGAAAGTATAATAGCTTGGCTGGCAAATAATATCCGCCCTCCAAAAAGAATAAGAAATAGATCCTTTCCGTATCTAAAAATCTTTAATAGGCAATCGAATCGTGGCCAGATGCGTTCATTGATTTTCGGAAAGAGATGGAGCCTTTGGTTCGCAATTAAAATTAAAGACATCGAAGATAAAGCTTCCATCAAGGAGCCTAAGAGGTAGCTGGGAAGTCCCCAGCCACGATGTAAACCCCAAGCGAACCCAGCGAGGCAAGTAATTTGACCTAGCGCGGCGCTGGTATTGATCCAGTCGAATCGGCCGTAGGCAACGAGCGCGAAAGAAAATACCCGAAACGGGAAAAAGAGCGCAGAGATAATGGCCTGGCCGAAAACCAGGAAACGAAAGGAAGAAATAAGTTCCTGGGGAATCTTCAGAAGCGCAGGCGCCCAAAAGACAACGGCCAGTGATAATAAAAAAAGCACGACAGCTTGAATAAAAAGAATCAGCAAACCCGCCACAAATGTTTCCCCATACTGTTTTGAGGGTCTTTGGTCTTTCCAGTCCATCAAAAACCGACCAACGGCATTCGACACGCCAAAATCTGTAAGAAGCAAATAACCATTAATCTGGAAAACTAGGGCCCATAAACCGAATTGGGGAACAGTAAGATAGCGCAAGGAGAGATAAATGCTCGCGAAAGAGCAAGCTGCGACGATTAAAGTGCAGGCATATCCTGACAAGACCGAACGGGAAAACCGCTGAGTTCGATTCATCCTTAAAAAAAGAGTTGGAAAAAATGCAAAGCGATCATTAGTTAAAAGCCAAATGAAATTTAGCAGTTACTCGAAAGGGGCTGGGAGGTGGGGCTATGGGCAAATCTTTGCGGGGGGGCTGCCTCAGAACGGGGAGTCGCGGGCTTCAATGGGGAATTGGGCAATGAATGCAGAATTGCAAGTCCGATGCCATAAATCCACCACTCTTCCAAAGGACTTAGTGCAGTATGACCACCAGTAGTGGACAGTAGGATATATCTTATAACCATACAAAGCTGGAAGAGAGAAAAGGCGTAGTACCATCCCTGATTGCGGGATCGGACCACTAAAAGTATATAAAGGATCAGGAGAAGGAGATTGAAAAACCCGTAGAAGATAGCTGCAGGAATGCCGATATCGGCAGAGATCCCCAACCATTTATGATGCCAGGCGCTGCCTGCAGCCAAGGCGTCCATTTCTTTTTTATCTACGCCTTGGTTGGTCTGGATTAAGGCCACCATATCTTTGAGGTCGATCGAGAGGCCTCTACCTGTCAGAGGGTTTTCTTTAATAATTTCCCAAGCCTTTTTCTTCATCATAGAGCGAAAAACGTCCTGCTCCTCTTTGTCCAGCCCAGTGGTGCTGGCTAATACACGGGCATCCCATTGGCCAGGGAGGTTGACAAGCGTCCTTTGGGCGGCGAGCGGTAGCACGAAAAGGCGGCCTTGTCCCAGCACGGCTACAGATACAAGCACAGTGGCCACAAACCCTCCCAATAGTAGAAATAAATACTCCTTACGGGCTAGCGCGATGATTAAGGGGAAGAGAAACATCATGGCCATGGCGGCACGTTTGCCACTGAGTGCGGTGATAACGAAGCAGGCGATCAAGCAGGGGACCGACCAGAAAAGGTTTTTTACAGAAAAGAGGCGCTGGAAGGGCATGCTGACTAAAATGAAGGTGTAGACAGGGATGGAGACTTGAGAAAAGGCTTGGTGCCAAGTATAGAAACTTTCTTCCTCAACAAAGGCGGTTGGAGCAGTGATAAGCCACGTAAAGGCTGGGAACAGGAAGTAGCACAGGACTTGCCAGCCTGCAGTGATAAGATTGCCGATAAGGCAGGCAATAAGGATGAACTTAAGATGGCGCTCCTTGGGGACAACGCTGCTAAGAATCAGAAAAGCAGAAAAAGCCAGCGCGATCTGGACGTAGAAGCGGGCTCCGCCACTATTCGAACCAAAGGCCCAAAGGCCGACGGGATGGAGTGTGTAGCTGAAAGCCACACAGGCTAGGTAGAAAAAGATAGGCCAAGACCAGATGGGGCGGAGCTTGATGGGCTGGTTATGCATGGCAATACGGAGAATAAAAAGAAGTGTAGCCAGCGCGATAGCCAACTCTTGAGAGCTGATTTGGCGAAAGCCGAGGGGAATGGTGGGAAGGTTGAGGGATAGGCCGACAGGCAGGATAAGCCAGAAGTTTTCCCTTAAGTTTATAAGAAAAATACCACCACAAATGGCAGCAAATATAAAAATGAGGGTGCGAGTATTTCCCGCGGCTGTTTCTGTGGCAGCGTAAACAGCTAGGGCACAGCCGCTCAGGAAAACTCCGAAAGCGGTTATTTTCTGCAGGGTAAGATTCTGTAACATCGATCTATTCTATAACATAGTTATAAAAGGAGTGCGAGGAGCGCCTTGGTCGAGACCACCAGTTAACAGCATGAAGTTTGATATGCAGTAAGGGCTTTGCGCAAAGCGCGAAAGAATAAAAATGGGCTAGAGATGGAAAAAAATTATAAATATCGGGGAAAATATCCCCCTAAACTGGTTTTAAAGATTGAACTACTCCGAAAAATCGAGCTGGAAATCATTCAACTTAAGGCTGGAAGCTTGGCCTCGAAATAATGCCGCTCTAGGCACACTTCCAATTTTCGAGGCCCAAAGAGAAAAAGAACTTTGACCGGCGCCCAAAAGATAATCGCATTCCGCCAGTGAATACAAATCGTCTAGAAAATCGCCCAAACCAATCTTATAATTATAAGTCGAAAAAAGGTCTTTCCTGATTGGCGCATTAGAACAAATCAAGAAAGAAACGTTCTTTCCGGGGAAAAGAAACAAGAACTCTTTAAGCTTTTGCGCGTAATAAGGCTGATCTAACGCGTCCCGTCGAACTGGGTCACTAAAGACGTCGCCTTGGCGCAAATGCACGCCGACCAAAATATCCGATGAGTCGCGAAGGGCCTTAAGGTGGGATTTTATTTTTGATCTTCTTTCTTCCGAAATGCGAAAGAAGGATCGTGCAAAAGGCCAAGACTCGGCAAAGCCTTCGCGATGCTTATGATTGAATGAACCGACCAAAAAAACAAAACTAAATTGATTGACCATCTCTGTGAAAGCCTCGGAGTCAATGGCAGTTGGACCTTCGCGCCAGTCTTTTTTGAAAACAAATGAATTAGGGACCCAATTAAGAATCCCCAAGCTAAAAGAGAGGCGGAGAAAATAATAGATCAAAGCCTGCATCCAGTTCTGAACCCAGTTTGATTGCTGTTCTGGGAATGAACAAAAAAGGTTTTGCCTGGTGGCAGGAAATAAAGGGGCATATTTCCAGAAGGAAGGGTTCAAAATTCTGCAGCCCTTTGCTTTAGCCAAGGCTATTAAATGGGAGTATTGGAATAAGCGATTCCCAAGCTGGCCAATGCTTTGCACCACAACGACTGTAGCTGGCATAAAGTTAAAGTGGTCGCATTAATATCTCAACTCAAGCTTAGAATTATTGAATCTGCAAATCCGACAAAGACCGCTGTCGCCTGACTAATTAAAAGGCCAACCGCTCTCACAATCTGGTCAGAAGAAATTTGGCGATCAAAACTCGTTGGCGGGACGTATTGCCATCCAATTAGACCACTTCAATAGCCTCTGAGTGACAGACCGCTGAACTGAGTTAACGGAAGTTGAGGACTTTGTGCAACAATCAAACCATCGAACGAGTATGTTTCGAGAAGGTCGATATCGGCTAGGATCCGGTAGCGATTGCTACGCAATCTTTCAAGACACAGACGGTGTAGTTCGTTGGTGTGGGTAGATAGAAATAGGTAGTCGATGGATGCAGAGGAGAGAGAGCTAGTCGCCCCCAGAAGCACGTCGAGCTCGTGCCCCTGAGTGTCCGCATGGAGCAGAGCAAGCTGCGAGATGCCGTACTTTGAGAGGAAGCCGTCCAGGCTTACTGTAGGAATCGCGTTGTTGGCACTTCCGACCACATCATTTCGTCCGGCATAGGCCTGCTCAAACAAAACGCGCGGCGGTGAGGAGCCGAAATTCAATGCAAAATTGTCCTTGCCCATTTGGATGTTACGGCTTGCAGGCTCAACGCAGAAACAGCGCGCGTCTTGGACTTCGCGATAAAACCACATGGAATAGAAGGCCCAGTAGGATCCGAACTCAAGCATGGTTGACCCAGACGGCAGTCGTCTGAGGACTTCCATGAACAAACGCTCTTCCTGAGGCTCGTGGACACCTCCGTTTTGTTTCATTAAATCGCGTGGCCCTTCGCCATCGTAGCTCAATTCATGAACGCGCAGTCCGTTGTGCATGATAAGATGACCACCGTCGATTTTGCCGGCGTCAGCGACACGTGGAATGAAGACATTGTCGGGGCATGCCAAGGCATTTCGGACCCTGTTGTTCCAGTCGAGGGTCTTCCCCCAACGCCGGTCTTCCTTGCGAAAAGTAAGATATAATAGAAGCCTTTTACGAATCCCCGGACGCTTGGTCAGCAGCCATACAGCTGTTCTAATTCTTTCAAAGTTAATCATGTAAAATTTCCCTAGGCTCTTACTGAATGTTGGACGGTAGCTCTTTGATAATGAGATCTTCCGAGCGATAAATATCACGCCAGTCACCAAATTCGGGAGTTGCAAACGATTCCCACAAAACTCTTTCCCTGTCCGCAGATCCTGGATTTGAGACCTGCACTGCATGGAGAAGTGGCGATTCGCTCGCGATGACTACTTTGCTGTAACCCATCGAGCGAAGATCATGATCCTGATGCCGCACTTTGACAATCTCTGGGGTATCGGCAGAGAGGCCGCGACGCCCTGACAGGATCAGTAAATCGCCGCCCCAGCCGCCGTTGATCACTACGAGTTTGTCGCTGGGGGCAGTGTGCGCCGCCACTTTTTTAGCAAGCACCCGCATGTAAGGATCACCCGTCAGATTGAGCGCCTCGATTTGCATAAGCCCTTGCAAGAGAGATAGCGTCAGCACTGCCAAAACACCCGCCGAGGCCAGCACCGATTGGGTTGCCGAGAATTTTCGAAACCTATGCCACAAGTCGAGCATTGCGTAGGCGTTCAGCAAGGAGATCGCGGGAGAAAACATCAAGTAGTAGTGCCGGTGGATCAATACTAATTTGGTGAAGATAAAAGTCGTTACTATCGCGCCTCCTAGCAATGCGGAACCCAATGACTTGGGTCGCAGACAGAGACCGTAAAGGGTGAGACCAACTAAGACAAAGCTGCCCCATAAACAGCTCAGCGCACGCCAGGCAGCCTTTACATAGTTGGCTGGGTCTAATCTGTATGCCAAGCTTCCGAAAAACCATTCAGGGTTTTCCGAAATGGTCGACGGGCGGTATTTGAACAGCGCGCGACCGATTTCCGCATTGCACCAAGAGTTCCACGGAAGGAATGCTGCTGCCGCTATGACCGCCGCCCCTGCAAGAAGCAACCATGATTTGAGCGGAGCGCGCTGCCAGAAAAGCATCAGCGTTGCGGCAAAACCGCCGGTCATCAAATAAGGTAACTTCGTGACCGCCAAGAGACTGGCCAGCAATGCGCAGACCAGATATGAACCCGCACCGGGCTCACGGCGCAGCCATCCGGCCGACCATACAAAGCCCAACATGAGAGCAAGCGAGAAACCATCAGTTTGGGCGCCCCCCGCCAAGTGAAAAACAATGGGCTGGGCGAGAATCAAAGCTACAGCCATCCACGCAAAGGAAGCACACATCTCCCATTTGGCTGTTTGGTAGAAGCAGGGCAAAAAAATAGTAAAGAGAAACAAAGACACAATCGTGGCTCCGCCCCACCATCCTCCGAACAGGTTGATCCCTACCGAGGCGGCAGCCTGCCAAAGTGGCAGCTCCTGTGGAGTGCCGGTGCCCGTTGCATTAAAGCCGACAATGATTGGGCGAAGGAGATCGATGCCTTTGCTTGCATACTCAATGGCGGCTCCCATATGTTGGTCACGGTAGATCGGGTGGCCGATTAAAGCCCAACCGATAGCGTAAAGCCAGAGAACGGCCAGCATGACCAAAGCTGCTGCCGCGAAGGTGAAGCGAACACTGTCAAAAGGCGCGTGCGAATTCGATGTCATGCCTTTTTATAATCCCCCCGGCTGAAAAATTTCTCCAGCCAGAGGTAGAGAACAATAAAGAGGTAGCGGCTGCCCATTTCTCTAATCTTAAGTTTCGCAATTCCGTGGCGGCGATTACGCCAGGTGATGGGAAGAACAGCAAATGAGTAGCCTCGAATGATAGCTTTCAGCGGCAGTTCCACCGTGAGGTTGAAGTGGGGCGAGAGAAAAGGGCGGAGGCCATCCAGGCAGGTCTTGCGGTAAGCCTTAAAGGCGTTAGTTGTGTCGTTTAGGCCGTGGCGAAAGAGCATGCGGATGTAAAAGTTAGCTACTCGATTCACCACCCACTTAATGGGCGGGTAGTCGATCGTTCCGCCG
>Ga0187843_10001671_pt1 | contig 13816 bp, 21 predicted proteins | sample SpaLakP09_SKY_43_FD_134516 | JGI IMG/M metagenome (GOLD analysis project Ga0187843, IMG submission 134516) | Oligotrophic lake water microbial communities from Sparkling Lake, Wisconsin, USA - SP09_SKY_43 | ecosystem: Environmental > Aquatic > Freshwater > Lake | place: USA: Sparkling Lake... | reverse complement strand
ATAGTAGCACGACAAGTTTTATTGGAAGGTTTTAGACTGCCCAGTTTGAACAATGCTCTATACTTTCATGCCAAAAATCTCAAGCCAGGGTGGGATCATAAAAAGGTTGCTGTAATCGGCGGCCATGTTTTTTATCAATAAGGTGATATCATGAATTTTGGAACTCTACGTGAATTGGTAAATTTACAACGAATGCGTGATAGTGTGGTCAATGGAATTGGTCATGCCAGCGCAGAAACTTTGGGATGGGTTGGTGTTATCCTTATCCATATGGCCACCATTCCCACATTATTAGCAGTATTGACTGGTCTAACCGAAAAGATGCCACCTGTGGATATGGTTGGATTACTTTGGTTGGGCTTGTTCATGTTCTTTGTGCGTAGTGTCATTGCCAAAGACCTGCTCAATATCATCACAATTGGTTTTGGATTCTTTGTTCAAGCTGGCTTAATGGCCTTGATCATATTTAAGTAACCAAAATAGGTTGACAAAGTCGCTTGGTGATACTATAATAACACTATAGCGACTTTGCTATGACACATACACAGAGGACTAAATGAAATATGTTGCTTGCGTTATTTTTGGAATGGTGTTGGCCACTGTTGGATTCAGTGGGATTGCCCGAATTTTTGACCGAGGTGTAGACACTATTAAGTCTACTTCACAGGAGATGTCCAAATGAAACGAGCTTTACTTATTCCTATTATTGCAAGTCTTGCAGCCTGTTCCAGTATGAAGCAGGTAGACGAGCGTAAGACTTATGCTCAGCCAGATTGGTATGTGAGCTGTGCTCAAAGTGGTACAGAAGGCTACTTCTGGTGGACCAAAGAGTATGCTTATGCTTGTGGTGCTGGCGAAAGTGCATATCAACAAGCTGCTGAAGAGCAGATGTACGCTATTGCAATGAATAACTTTGCCAAGCGTATTAACAGCGAAGTCAACAGTGAGACTGAAATTAACTTTGTCAATGACAAAAAGTCCACTAAGACTCGTATCTCTTACACAGTTCGTAATACCACTATTCGTGAGCATTTACAACGAGAAATGGGCCAGTTTACCATGGCAGGACGTCATTATACATTTGTGCGTCTCAAAATGCCTAAGGCTGTTTTTGATCAACTTATTCAAGAAGCTAAATCTGGTAAACAATAATGCGCTCTAAACTAATTCCTTTGGCGTTAGTTGGTTCATTTGTGGTTGCGGGGTGTGCCAGTACACCCCCTCCTAAGACTGCTAGGCCATATTGTTATACCAGTCAAGAGATTAAAACCCGTAACGGCGAAAAGGTAGATAGTCAAACAACGGTCAGTTGTAATGATGATCCCATTGAACGACTGCCTACTAAGCGTATGGGAATTAGTCCAAGATGTTTTGAAAACCCTTATTCATATGAACTGCCTAATGGGCGTGTTATTAGAGGAATGAATTATGCGTGTCAAAAAAGCGATGGCAGTTGGGATATTATCGACGGCCGCTCTATTAACTAATCTAGCACAAGCTCAAACTAGAGCATATAATAATGCTAGTGAATCGTTCTTTAATCTGTCAAAAATCTTTAACAAGATTTTTGATAGGATGAGTGATGAGGACACACAAAAGTATCACGGAGCTCTTTTTACTGCGCTAAATAATTTAGACAACGGTGAGATAGCTAGATGGTATAGTGACACTACTGGCAATCATGGCACTGTGGAGATTATGGTAACAATGCCTAATGGTGGGCAATTATGCAGAAGGGTATACGTGAATATTTTCACTGAAAAGGGTAAAAAAAGTTCTGAAAGCTGGGCCTGTCAAGAAGCGAATGGATCATGGAATTTTTCATATAAATAACTCTATATGATTCTAGCCCTATTAACTTTTTTTACAGGTATAGCAATATCCAGCATAGCCATATACTATTCAGTATTGGGCCTGACCAGTATCTTTGCTTCGGCATTCATACCCATTGTGGTCATGGGTACTGTATTAGAGGTCAGTAAACTAGTCACAGCTTGGTGGCTCAAAGCTAATTGGCAAAAAGCCCCATTTAGTTTAAAAAGTTATCTTGCATTAGCAGTGGTAGTACTCATGCTAATCACCAGCATGGGTATTTTTGGATTCCTAAGTAAAGCACATAGTGATCAAGGCCTAGTATCAGGTGATGTGGCTGCTAAGATAGCAGTATATGATGAAAAAATTAAAACAGCCAAAGAAAATATTGAAGCCAACCGTAGGCAACTTAAACAGATGGACGAAGCTGTTGACCAAATCATGGGTCGCTCAACGTCTGAACAAGGTGCTGATAAATCCAATGCTGTTCGTCGAAGTCAGCAAAAGGATCGAGCTGCGTTGGCCAAGGACATTGAAGCCAACCAGAAACTTATTGCTAGTCTTAATGAAGAGCGGGCACCCATTGCGGCAGAAGTTCGAAAGGTCGAGGCAGAAGTCGGTCCAATCAAATATATAGCTGCCTTAATTTACGGTGACAATCCTGATGCCAACTTACTAGAAAAATCTGTAGTTTGGGTAATTCTAACCATTGTGTTTGTATTTGATCCTTTGGCAGTATTGTTGTTATTGGCTAGTCAAATGAGTTTTCAATGGCTCAAAGAAGATCCTAAGGTCACTCCTCCAGAAGAACCAGTTAGTACAGAACCTAAGCCAGAGCCACCATCAAAGCCTGAGCCATACAGACCTAATTTTAGAAAAACTAAATTTGAATACAAAGGAACTTGGCCCAATAAGAAGCCTAAAATGGAAGAGCCCATGGCTGCTATTATACCAGATCCAGTCGTTGAACCTAAAGTGGAACCAGCAGAATTATTGGCATCATCAGAGGTGCCATTGAATGAGGTTGATGTTAAGTTTTGGAATATGGTCGAGGAAAATGTTAAAAACGCTAAAGAGCAATGGATAGCTGATCTTCCAGAGGACAAAGATAAAAAAGAAGAGATTCTAAAAGAGGTTGGACTATTACCGACAGTAGTAATCGATGAGCCAATTAAAGATAAAACTCAAACTCCTGAAGAGGATGACTTAGAATCTGAAAAAAAAAAGTAGCAACTGATGACGAAGATCGTGTTATACTAGTTGAAGATGCTGTTACTGTATACATTAATACATTAAAAAATAGAGAGAAAGAATTACTTAAATTATGGAAAGATGCCAATCCTGAAGATACTATTAAACGTCAACTAAAATTACGTAAAATGGGTTTGATTGATCGTTTACCATGGCAAATTGATGAACTAGAAAACTATAGAGAAAAACAGAGAAATGAATTTAGGAAAAATTAATGTTATAACACCGCCAGACAAGCTATTCAATAAGGTACCCAGTATATTATTAGTCAAGCCTAGTATGGAACTTAAGGAACATTTCCAAAAACAAATTAGTAAAGTAGTATTTGAGATAAATGTTTATGTATTTGATGATATAGAATCTGATATAGATTGGTTACTAAGTGTTCATATGTTGGCCGACATCACTGTGATAGACGTTGATAATTGTGACACCATCACAAAAAGCTTTGTTACGTTGATACTCAGTAATCCAGATTCGTATTACACCACTCGAGATGAAGTTACTCCATATGGATTGATTTCAAAAAATAGAATTTATAATCTAGAGAATATTCCATTTTTTATGGAAATAGAAGAAATAGATGAAGATGAAGATGAGGAAGAAGAGGAAGAAGAATGAACATGTTTCTTGGAAATAAAGTTATCCTAAAAGAATACGAAGATGTTAATCGTGCTCTTAGAAGATTCAAAAACAAAGTTGAAGAAAGCGGTCTGCTAGATGAACTTCGTAAGAGAGAATTTTATGAAAAGCCCACCACTGAACGTAAGCGTAAGCGTGGTGCTGCTATCAACAGATTTAAGAAGAAATTAGAAAAAGAACAATTACCACCCAAGCTTTACTAAACATAAAAACTCTGTTATAATACAGTTTTTACAGTAGGCAATCATGGCAAAACATCTTATGGTGGACTTGGAAACATTGGCCACCACTACTAATGCTGCTATCCTAACTATAGGCGCAGTGACTTTTGACCCCAACAGCAATCGAATCTATGATGAATTTTATCGTAGAATAGAGCTAGAAAGTCTTGATGCATTAGATACTTATATTGACGATGCCACTTTGGAATGGTGGAGTAAACAAGACGAAGCTGCTCAAGACGAAGCCTTTGATCCAGAAGGACGTGAACCAATTCAAAATGTATTAGGTGACTTTTATAAGTTTTGCATGGGGTCAACGAGATTTTGGAGTCATGGTGCTGCATTTGACATTGTGATTCTTGAATATTATTTTAGGAAGATCAACAAACCATTCCCGTGGAATTTTTGGGATGTAAGGGATACGCGGACTATTTTTGACTTAGGTATGGATCCTGAAATGCCTCAGGCCAACAAGCATAATGCTTTGGAAGATGCGCGTCGTCAGGCCATAGGAGTTCAAAATATGTTCAAAAAGCTGGGGAGAAAATTTGCCTAGCATAAATAGTTTTGTGCATCGCCCGAGTGGGGTTGCACTAAATGGGCGTGTTGCCCAAACCGTTCTTGCTTAAAAAGGAGAAAAAACATGAACGCAATGACTCGTTTTGACACTCAGGCTCTAAACAGAGCACTTGTTGGATTTGATCGTATGTTTGACACATTCGAGACTAGATTCGGCAACCAACTTAGCACAAACTATCCCCCATATAATGTAGTCAAAAAAGACGACGATCACTATGCTATTGAAGTAGCAGTGGCCGGCTTTAAAAAGAACGAAATTACTGTGGAAGTAGATGGTGATCAACTCACGATCAAAGGTCAACGTAACAAAGATGAAACTGATGAGGTGCAGTATATGCATCGTGGACTCAGTGCTCGTGATTTTGTTCGCCAGTTTACTTTGGCCGAATATATGTTGGTTCAGGGTGCTTCAATTCAAGATGGTGTGATTCGTGTTGATCTAGAACGAGTAGTCCCAGATCACATGAAACCACGCTTGATTGACATTGTAGAAATTAAGTAATATAATAAGGGGAGGCTTTCTCCACTATAGAGAGCCTCCCCACTTTTTTGGAGATTATAATGAGCGTGTCCGATGATGTTAGTCTAGAAGATCGAGTTAAACTAGATGAAAAATTTAAGCAACAGGCCAATGAGCCTAAAAAATGGAAAGTGATTTTTTTAAACGACAACCATACACCTATGGAATTTGTCGTCACCGTGTTAGTTGAGATATATAAACATACTGTAGAAACTGCACAGGACATTACACTTCAAATTCATGATAGTGGAAGTGGAGTTGCAGGTACATATACGTTTGAAATAGCGGAAATCAAAGCAGTGGAAACTACCAACTTGGCAAGGGCACAAGGATTCCCGCTACAGATTAAACTTGAAGAGGAATAAATGAGTTTACGAGAGATTACTAAGGATCTGCATCACGAAGCAGAAACTACAAAATTTGCCAAACTACTACTAAGTGGCAAAATTTCAAAAGAAGATTACGCAAATTATCTATATCAGATGTTACTGGTCTATGGCCCAATTGAGTTTGGCAATAGAATGGTTGGTAACATGGATAATTTAAAAGGCATTGAAAGATTACCTGCTATCTATAGAGATTTTATGGAATTGGCAGGTCCTGATCACAAATATGTTTGGCTACCAGAAAGTATTGCCTACCATAACTATCTAGTGGACTTGATCAATGATGTTGATCGTAGACATTTGATTAAAGCACACTTATACTGCCGTCATATGGGCGACCTAAATGGTGGCTTGATCATTAAGAAACAAGTTGCTGCTATTAGCAGTGGGCACTTTTATGAGTTTGATAATCCAGCTGAACTTAAAGTGGCCATTCGTGCAGAACTAACAGACGACTTGGGCGACGAAGCTCGAGTGGCCTTTGAATGGGCCATTAAAATGATGAGGGACTTGTATAATGGCGAGTAAACTTTGGAATAGCATTGATGGAAGTACATTAAAAAGTTTACCTAATGCTGCCAAAGGATACGAACAACGAATCAGCATTCCTGAATTTACATTTTTGGGAGTACACGATCAACCAGACTTTGGCAATATAACTATTTGGTATTATGGCAATACCAAAACTATAGAACTAAAAAGTCTAAAAGAATATCTTTTTCAATATAGGGATACTGTTATCAGTTACGAGCGTTGTTTGGATGTATTATACAAGCATCTAAAAGAAGCATACGAACCAGATCGTATTCGTATTGAAATTGAATTCAGACCAAGAGGTGGTATTTCCAGTAAAATGACCGTGGACAGCGACTGGGGTCATTTGGGTGGAACTGATCAATATTGGCAATATCACAAAAACTAGGAATTTAAATGAACGCATTATGGAACACATTATCTGGCCTTTTCAAGCCAACAGTTATCAACGAACAAACAAAAACAGATTATAAAGTAGCAGACATGTCATTGGCCGAGTGGGGTCATAAAGAAATTGCCATTGCCGAACACGAAATGCCAGGCATTGTGGCTGTGTTGAAAGAATATGAGGGACAATGGCCATTGAAAGGTGCTCGTATTGTAGGTAGTCTGCATATGACTATTCAAACAGCAGTACTTATCAAAGCATTAGTGACCTTAGGCGCTACTGTGCGTTGGAGTAGCTGTAATATTTTTAGCACACAAGATCATGCTGCTGCTGCCATTGCTGAATTGGGTATTCCAGTGTTTGCTTGGAAAGGTGAGACTGAAGAAGAATACTGGTGGTGTATTGAACAAACAGTACGTGGTCCAGATGGCTGGACACCAAACATGATTTTAGATGACGGACATGACCTAACTGGCTATATCCATGACAAGCATCCTGAACTATTGGAAGGCATTATTGGTGTAACAGAAGAAACTACTACTGGCATTCACAAACTATTAGAGCGTATTGCTAATGGCACACTAAAGATCCCAGCTATCAATGTAAATGACAGCGTGACCAAGAGCAAGTTTGATAATTTGTACGGATGCCGTGAAAGTTTGGTTGATGGTATTAAACGTGCTACTGATGTAATGATTGCAGGTAAAGTTGCAGTAGTTGCCGGATATGGAGATGTGGGTAAGGGTTCCGCACAAGCTCTTAGAGCACTATCCGCCCAAGTATGGGTTACTGAAATTGATCCTATCAATGCATTACAAGCAGCTATGGAAGGCTATCGTATAGTCACTATGGACTATGCTGCTGACAAGGCTGACATCTTTGTTACTGCCACAGGCAACATTGATGTGATCACATACGATCATATGGCTAAGATGAAGAATAACAGCATTGTCTGTAACATTGGCCACTTTGACAGTGAGATTGACATTGCCAGTTTGAAAGATTGTCATTGGGACGAGATTAAGCCACAGGTAGATCATGTCACATTCCCAGACGGTAAAAAGATCATTATTCTAGCCAAAGGCCGTTTGGTTAACTTAGGCTGTGCAACAGGACATCCTAGCTATGTAATGAGTAATAGCTTTACCAATCAAATGTTGGCACAGATTGAGTTGTTTACTAATCCAGGTGATTATTCAGCGGGCGAGTTGTATTTGTTGCCCAAGCATTTAGATGAAAAAGTTGCTCGCTTACACCTTGGTCAAATTGGTGCAGAATTGACCACATTAACAGAACCCCAAGCTAAGTATATTAACGTGGCTGTGGAAGGTCCATATAAGTTAGAAACATACAGGTATTAATATGAGTAAAGTTTGGGATTCACTTATTTCCGTACAGAATCTTCTTGAGGAAAGTTTTGCTAGAACTGGTGTGGAACAGTTTGAAAAAGGCATGGAACGATTCAATCAACCAGGTTGGGTCAATCGTGTATGGAGTAGTGAGTCCTATCGTCGTGCTCACGTTGATGTGGTTGATGCTAGAGAGAAAAAGGGCTTATGGATGATGCATTGTTGTGTCTTCCCACATACACATAATCCAGCCCCAATCTTTGGTTTTGATGTCATTGCAGGAAAGAACAAGATCACTGGCTGTTTCTATGATTACAGCCCAACTAGTGATGTTGTTCATCCTATGACAGAATGGTTTCAGCATGAAGTAAGTAAGATGGCATGGCACAAGCCCAGAGCATTGCCAGAGTGGGCACAACGTATTTTTAGTCCCAGTATGGTAGCAGCAGGTAATGTGCAGGATGAAGAAGAGTTGGATCAAATAGTAGCTATGGCTCGTACGGGTGTTGACCATTACCTTGCTACAATAGGTGAAACCAACCATACTGCCACCGATACCAGTGATAGACAGAATTATTATGCACAGAATCAAAAGCAAAATCCACATACTCCCAAAGTTATGGTTAGTCTAGGATTGAGTGAAGAGGATGTGCGAGTGTTTATTCAGGAGTGCCTGTTCCCAGAAATTGCATAAATAGTACTATGAGATTTCGCGAATTTAAACCCATCCTATTAGAGTTTAAGATGCCAACGGAATTAAATGCTGGCAATCTTTCAATACTTCCGCTAATTTTAAGAAATAGCGAACCAGATAGTAAAGAATATCAACAAGCTAAAAGCTTGATGACAGCTTTAATTCAAAAGGCAGATCAACTTAAAGCGGAGGAAGATCAGGAATCAGAGCCTGCGCCACAACAGCCAGAACCACAACCGCCACAACCGCCACAACTACAACAGCCAGTAGAACAGCCATCACTGACATCAACTGAAAATCCAGAAGAACAACCAATAACTGAAGCTTTTAAGACTGATGATGAATTAATTGCAGATTTTGAAAGGAGAATACAAGATCCATATGATTCAAATTACTTAGATGAAGCAATGAAATTGAATCCAGGGTATGAACGAATGCTTGCTGTGATGAAAAACAATTATCTACAAGCTTATAGAAGTGGGCAACAAGCTGGCCAAGAAGAAGAATTTAAAATAAACAAGGAAGCGTTTGAAAGTATTGCTAAACTAGCATTGGAACTAACAAGAAAAGTTAGTGGTTCGTTGAAATCAATAAAAAAAGCATATGATCAGCAAATTGCTAGAGGAGATTATACAATACCTAAAGAAAATGATATTAGTATAGACGACCCCCCAATAAGAATAAATCCAAAATCAATTAATTCTGAAGTAAAAAAAGAGTTACTGGATGTAATTACTGATATGTTTAGTCGTCCATTGACATCTGCAGAAACTATCACAGATCGTGATCATAGAAAAACAATATTAGTTGATTTTATGCAAAGTTGTATTGAAGGTATTATTGATTTTGAGGAATTATTAAAAGCACGCCGTGGTAATGTGTTAATTGAATTAAGTGCAGAAAAACAAGAAGTTGTTGATATGCTAGGTAATTTATTACTAATTAAACCAAGTGCTACAGCAGGTAATTGGGGTCCGGGTGAATTAGGATTAGCAATATTAGGTACACCAGTACATAAAGGTAAAACAGGTGATCTAAATGTTAATGGAAAAGACATTGAGCTTAAAGCAAGTCAAAATCCAGAAAAAGGTGGTAGACTTGGCACTATTGCTTTAAACAAAGGCGATGCAGGATATTCTACATATGAGCAAGCACTTAAATCATTATTTTCTAATGCTGGGTATAGTCCAGAAGATTTAGATTTTTCTTTAAAGAGTAAAGAGGAAGTTTCAGAACAAAGAGTTAAAAAAGTTAAAGAGCTTAAAAAATCAATATTGCCAAATAATAATGTAGGCGTCTATGTTGATGAAAAAGGTAATGAAAAAGATATCAAATGGACTTCATTTGGTAGAACTTTTATTGAAAAAGCACTCAACCCAAAAATTAAAGATAGGGTTGGGGTTGAAATGACAAAAAAATTTTTAGCAACCGTTGCCACAAGTTGTTTAATTGAAAGATATAAAAAGAAGTTTGGGGGCGATTGGGATACTTCATTTGTTGATGGATGCGTTGAATCAGACGGCACAATTAATTATGATGCATTTGCTACAGGTTATGCAAAAATGTTATACGATATCTATCAAATAGTCGATGGTAAGGGCGAGATTATGGTATTAAATCCTAATAGTGGATCCTACTATGTGATGTTAAGTTCAGATGATTTTGATGAAGCAATTACTCCAGGCCAAGGATATCAACCTATTAGAGTTGGTTCAGTTGCAATTGATTTTACAGATAGTCAAGGCAAAGCAAGTCCGCAAATAGGTATTGCTTAATTGTTTCTTATTTTAAAGAACGCAGGCATAAGATAGTTAAATAGTACTACTTAATGAGTACACTCATGATTAATTTGAACTATCAAGAATTATTTTTAGACATATACAAAACCAACTTTTGGAAAGACGGCGAATCTAGAAGTGGCAAAGGGTCCAATCTAACTAGCACAAAAAAACTAGTGGAACAACTTCCCGCCTTATTTAGAACACTGGAGGTTACTAGTATTTTAGATATACCTTGTGGTGATTACTATTGGATGCAGACCGTTCCTATGCAAGGTATACGGTATACTGGCGCTGATCTAGTTCCAGAAATCATAGCTGACAATAAAGAAAAACATCCTAATGTGGATTTTATAGAACTAGACTTGCTCAGTGATAAACTACCTTATGCAGACTTAATCATAGTGAGAGATTGTCTAGTTCATTTTCCAGATGAGGCTGTTTCTCGAGCGTTGAATAACATATACGAAAGTGCCAGTAAATATTTGTTAACTACTACATTTCCAAATCATTTCAACAAGAACAAAACAATTAACATGGGTGCATGGCGTCCACTTAATTTACAAGATGCACCTTTCAACTTGCCTGAACCTTTGATCATTATAAACGAAGGACTACGAGGTGACTGTGATGATAAAAGTATGGCAGTTTGGAGTATTGATCAATTAAAATAGTCCCTATTTACAATAACTGGGTAGCGAATCCGTTATTGAGGCTTAGGGATCAAGCCACATAACCCAAACGGTCCTAGGGTATGTTAAAAATATTTACCAAAATAGTTGTATTTTATCAAAAATAGATATATAATAAACGTATTCTTTATTAAGGAGGAATCATATGAAGAAAATCGTTACTATCGCAGCTCTAATGGCAGCTACTACTTTTGCTAGCGCCGCTAGTGTAACCATCGAAGGCCAAGTTCAAACAGGCGAACGTGGTGCTCGTGACAGCACAAACTATGCACTCAGCGTAAAAGAGTCAATCAACAAGACTTTTGCTGCTGATCTTGGTTTTACTGCTTATCAACAAGATGGAACTAAAGCATTGAGCGACAGGCTCGAAGCTGGTGTTACTGGCACTATGCCAGTTGGTCCAGTAAGTGCATACACCCGTGTGGCACTTGGTGAGAAGTTTAGCAATGGTGCTAACTTTGGCTACTACAGTGTTGAGCCAGGCGTTGTATACAATTTTACCGACAAATTAAGTGGTAAAGTAGGCTATCGTTTCCGTAATGGATTTGGCAACAACGGCAATCTTGATACAACTCATACTGCTCGTGTTGGCGTCAGCTATGCTGTTACCAAGAATGACAGTGTTGGTGTTCGTTATGACCAAGTTCGTGGTGATAGCTTCAACCATAGCGTTAACTTTGCATATACTCGTTCATTCTGATCAGAGGCAAGTTAAAATAAAAAGGGCCTCAGGGCCCTTTTTTATTAAATAAAATTATGAACCCACTTGACTTTAAAACACAACAAATAACCAATGCCATCGTTGACGTGATAGAACTGGCCTATAGTCAGGGGAGAACTATAACTTGGAGAACTATTTTTGAGTTTCTTCAATTACCAGACATAGCTTGGAAAGAACAAAACGATCTCGATGAAAAAATTATTATCGAAAGTGAGAGTGATCTGGTTATTTTAAAGGCCATGATAAGCAGTAATTTTGCCACGAAACATTAAAATGACTCCTACAATAGCATTATTCATTGCTGATCCTAAATGTTCAGTACAAAGTGGCAATGGTATAATGCAAGCATTGGGCAATGATTATAAATTCAAAATCTTCAGTAAAAACTCATTAGAAGATGATTTCTTTGATAATGTAGACATGGTGGCAGTGCCTGGTGGATTTGGCGATGCAGATTCATTTGATAATTTGTTCAAACATAATGCACCAAGAGTAAAACAATTTGTCAAACAAGGCGGCAAGTATCTTGGCATATGCATGGGTGCTTACTGGGCAGGTAGTCATTATTTGAACATGCTAAACGGCGTAGATGCTGTACAATATATTCGTAGACCTAATACTGACACTCGTAGACCACATGCCAAAGCACAATCAGTCTTGTGGAACGATCGAGAAGAACAAATGTTTTTCTATGATGGGTGTGCTCTAGTAGGATCAAAAATTAACGCCTGTGAAATTTGGAGCACATATCCCAATGGGGATCCCATGGCCATTATACAAAATAAAATTGGCCTAATTGGCTGCCATCCAGAGAGTGAACATTTTTGGTATGACAGTTATAGTTGGATGCGTAAACACTGGCATCAAGGACGTCATCATGCACTATTACTTGATTTTGCTAACAGACTAATGGAAATAGATTAATTCCTTTCACCGACCACCATAAACGAATCATTTAAATCTCTTTCAGAATTAAAAATATTTGTATAATTGCGATCTTGCATGTAATCCACAATAATTTCTGGTGTAAAAATATGTAGGTGTTTTGAATTATTCCAAGGCCGCCAGTATTCTTGTTTATAGTGAGGTAGATATAAAAATAATACTCCACCTATTTTTATTTTACTGGTCCAATAGTCTAATGCAGTAACCCAGTTAGACAAATGTTCTAAACAATGACTAGAATATACGTAATCTAAATTTTCATATTTGAAATCATAGGCTGTATTGCCATCATTGAAATTTAAATCAATACCCGTAGCCCCGGGAAAACACCATTCTTTACGATTGCAGCCTATATCAACTCCATGGCCTTGACAAAAATGTCGAGCAAAGGGTATGGCGAATTGACTGGCATTGCCCTGTGCTTGAAATGCAGGGTAATTTTTATTTTTATAGTTTAATACTTCCATATTATATTTACAAAAATAGCCTAAATAAATACATAGTCTAGGAGCAATTATGAAACAAAACAAGTTAATTCGTAAAGTATACAAGGCCTGTATTGAAAACAATCTTGAACGATTACAGGAACTCAAACAAAAAGAATTTGCAAAAATCTTCAAACATAGAGAAGAAGGCAAAAAAACATTTGGATCTAAGTGGACTGTAATTAAATTATAATACTAACGTATTAGGCTAAGGTAAATATTGCTATGCAAAAAAAATACCGTAGCATTTTTATCAGTGATGTACATTTAGGCACTAGAGATTGCAAAGCAGAGTATTTAAATAATTTTTTAAAAAATAACACCTGTGAACTATTATATCTAGTTGGTGACATAATAGATGGTTGGAAGATACAACAAAATAAATTAAAATGGTATCAAAGCCACACTGATGTAATACGTCGTATTCTGAAACAATGTAAACAAAAAACTCGTGTTATCTATGTAGCAGGTAATCATGATGAATTCTTACGCATTATGATACCTTATGGTGTTAGTTTTGGACGCATAGAAATTTGTAATCAAGCCGATCACATTGGCATAGATGGTAAGAAATATCTTGTAGTACACGGTGATTTATTTGACAGCGTAGCTAGGCTAACACCATGGCTCAGCTTATTAGGTGATAGAGCCTATGACTTTGTTCTAAGAGTCAATAGTAGATATAATTGGTGTAGACATAGATTAGGTTTTGGTTATTGGAGTCTAAGCCAATGGCTCAAACGTAAAGTAAAAAAGGCTGTGGACTTTATGTTCAAGTTTGAAAAAACTCTAGCAGCATATTGTAAAAAGCGTGGCTAT
>Ga0187843_10001670_pt1 | contig 13816 bp, 9 predicted proteins | sample SpaLakP09_SKY_43_FD_134516 | JGI IMG/M metagenome (GOLD analysis project Ga0187843, IMG submission 134516) | Oligotrophic lake water microbial communities from Sparkling Lake, Wisconsin, USA - SP09_SKY_43 | ecosystem: Environmental > Aquatic > Freshwater > Lake | place: USA: Sparkling Lake... | reverse complement strand
TCATGGCAGCACTACCAGCAGGCGGTAGCGCTGGCCGAGGTGCAAGAGATCCGCAGCAAGCTGTATACCGCGTCCGATCTGCTGCGGCGCGAGGCCATCCTCAGTCGCAGCCTGCTGTATCGCAGCTATCCGCCTTTTCCACAGGAGCGCAGCCAGCTGCTGCTACTGCGCACGCAGGCCGATCACTGGATGGAACTGGCTCTGGCCGCCGGCCAGCGCGACGTGGTGAGCGAGCAGCGCGCCAAGCTGGCCATGATTCAGCTGCAACTGGACAGTTTCCGCAGCTTGCGGTCCGAGGTGGACATGCGCCTTGGCCCGGCCTGGGGTCAGGACGAAACCCTGGGCTATGCCGAGGAACTGTCGTCCCGCCACCTGCAGGATGCCATCGATAATGTGCTGATCGGCATGAACGGCCAGATGAAATGGACCGCACCGGCCGGGCTCTACATCAATATGGACATTGCCCAGAGCAGCTGGAGCATAGGCCATACCCTGCGCACCACGGCCACTGCCTTGCTGCTGCGCAGTGAGCTGGACTCACCGCTGAGCGAGACCGAAGAAGGTGACCTGCAGTCGCGGCTGGACCTGAGCAACCTGATGTTGCAACAGCTGCGGGTGGACGCCGGCCATATCGACGACCCGGCGCTGGCAGACAGCCTGCGCCACATTTCCGATTCGGCCCTGGCCCTGCACATGCTCAACAAGCAGCAATTGCAGCAGCAACAGCAGCACCAGAGCATGCGTGCCATGCAAAGCGCCATGCAGCCGCTGCTGGACAAGGTGCAGCAGGAAAGCTGGGCGCTGTTCCAGAATGCCAACCGCCTGTGTGCCGAGCAGATCCAGCAGGCGCTGGCTGATTACCGCCGTCAGCTGATCCATGACAGCCTGCTGGGGCTGGCGATACTTGGGCTGGCGCTGATCCTGCTATACAGCATGACCAAGCGGGTGCTCAAGCCGCTCAATCACCTGCAAAGCATGCTGGATGCGGCTGGTGACGCCATCATGACCATCAGCCAGCAAGGCCGGGTGCTATCGGCCAATGCCGGGGCGCAGCGACTGTTCGGCACGGGCAGGCAGGAACTGGAAGGCCTGCACATCAGCCAGTTGCTGCGGCTGCAGCAGTCGCTGGCGGACACCCTGCTGGCTGCCAGCGAGCTGGGCAGCCAGGTGCTGCAAGGCGAAGGGATCAAGCTCAACGGTGAATTGTTTTTCGCCGGCATCACCCTCAGCACCTTCCGGACTTCGGCGGCGGAGAAAGTCTTCATGCTCATCGTGCGCGACGAGCATCAGCGCCGCATTGCGGAAAATTCGCTGGAGCACAATCTGAGCATGCTGTCGGCGATTTCCCATGTGGAAAATCTCATGCTCAGCCGCTGGCCGCGCAATGAGGTGCTGGACCGGCTGCTGCAGGAATTCATCCGCTTCAGCCATGCCGAACAAGGCTTCATGCTGGTGCTGGCCGAGTTTCCGGACGACCGTTTCGAAATCCGCCTGCAGGCCGGCCAGTGGCCGGATAGCTTGCCCCCGCTGGAAAAGCTGTCGCACGAAGCCGAGCCGCTTACCTGGCTGCTGCAAAGGCTGGCAGAAATGCCCTTGTGGATTACCCTGCCGGTATCGATGGATGACGACGTATCGGCGTTGATCTGCCTGCTACGGCCGGATCTGGCCATGCTGGGCAAGGGCATCCAGCCGCTGGTCGGAGCCTATGCCAATATTCTCGGCTTTTTCGATGAAGAAGACCGGCGCATGTTGTCCGAATCGCAGTTGCGCTCGGTATTGCAGGAAGAAGAAGCCATTTATTCGGCCTCGCCAGTCGGCTTGCTGCGGCTCAACGAGCAGATGCAGATCGTCCGCGCCAACCGCATGGCAGAAGACATCTTCGGCCAGGGCGGCAGCATGTTGCCCGGCATGCATCTGATGGAGCTGCTGGCATCCGATCAAAGCTGGTTCGACCTGACCAGCCAGCTCAACAGCATGGCGCAATACCAGAGCAAGCTGCGTTGCGAACTGGAATGCCTGGGGGCCGATGGCCGGCCGATCTGGGTGCTGTTCGAGGGCATGTTGCTCTTCCCCGACCGGCCGCGCGAGGGCACCATTCTCGCCTGCCTGGACATTACCGAGCGCAAGCTGGCCGAATTCGAACTGCGCATGGCACGAGACCAGGCCAATGCCGCCAACCGGGCCAAGAGCTCCTTCCTGGCCACCATGAGTCATGAAATCCGCACGCCGATGAACGGCGTTCTGGGCATGCTGGAGTTGCTGACCATGACGCCGCTCAACCCCGAGCAGAAAGACAGCGTCAACACCATTCAGGAGTCGGCGCGCACCCTGTTGCGGCTGATCGACGACATCCTGGACTTCTCCAAGATCGAAGCCGACAAGCTGGAAGTGGTGCAAACCCCGACTGCAGTCAAGCCGCTGCTGGAGCAGGTACGCACCCTGTATGCGGAAACCGCCGCCGCCAAGGGTTTGCAACTGCAACTGGACGTGGACGACAAGCTGGCACCGGCCCTGCTGCTGGATCCCTTGCGGCTGCGGCAGATCCTGCAAAACTTTGTCAGCAATGCCGTCAAGTTCACCGCCAACGGCGGCATCACCCTGCGGGTGGAAGTGCTGGAACAGGAGTTTGCCGCGCAGACCCTGCGCTTTGACATCATGGATACCGGCATTGGTATTTCCCAGGAGAACCTGGCCCGGCTGTTCGAGCCGTTTACCCAGGCCGAATCCGATACCAGCCGGCGTTTTGGTGGCACCGGGCTGGGGCTGGCCATCTGCCGCCGGCTGGCTGGCCTGATGGGTGGCCATGTCGAGCTGGAAAGCCAGCCAGGCGAAGGGACCCGCGCCTCGCTGCTGCTGGTGGCCAATATCGTGGATGCTGCCGAGCTGCCGGCCACCGAGGTTGACGACGGCCAGCCGTCGGCCGCTGCGCCGGATACGCCGCATGGCGCGGTTTTGCCCATCCTGTTTGCTGAAGACAACCCCACCAATCGCAAGCTCACGCTGCGTCAGCTGGAAAAGCTGGGCTACAAGGCCGACTGTGCCGAAGATGGCGCGCAAGCCTACGCCATGTGGCAGGCCGGCCAGTACAGCCTGTTGCTGACCGACTGCCACATGCCGGTGACCGACGGCTACGAACTGGCGCGGCTGATTCGTGCCTATGAGGCCGAGCATGCCGAGCGCGGCCGCCTGCCCATCATTGCCTGCACCGCCAACGCCGGGCAGGAAGAGCTGCACAAGACCAGTGCCGCCGGCATGGATGATTTTCTGACCAAGCCGCTGGCCATCAATGTCCTATCGGCCATGCTGGATAAATGGCTGCACCAACCGCAGGAGAATGTGATGTCCGATACCCCTGAGCAGGCAGCCGATAGCGCCGCCCTCTGTCCGGTCGACCGTTCCGTACTGGAGGTCTACAGCGATGGTGAACTGTCGGTCGAGCTGGAAATCCTGCACGACTTCGAAGTAGCCAATCGCGATGACATGGCTGCACTGCGCAAGGCAGCGGCCGAGCTCAATGCCGAGCAGCTGGCCTGGGCAGCACACCGCATCAAGGGTGCCAGTCGCATGGTGGGGGCCAATGCCATGGGCGATGCCGCCGAACGGGTGGAGAAGACGGCCAAGGCTGGCCAGGGTGAGCAGGCAGCGGCGCTGCTGGCCGGGCTGGAAGCTGCGCTGGGCGAGTTTGAACACTGGCTGCAACAGCAGGACACCGCCAGCGTATAAGCCGGCCGGCTACATGCTGCGGCTGATGGCCTCGCTGCGCTCCAGCGTGGCGATCAGCCAGTCGCGGAAGGCGCGGATCTTCGGCTGCTGTGCCATTTCGTGCGAGTACATCAGGTAGTAGGCCCACTCGGTTTCCAGCACGGTATCAAAGGGAATCACCAGTTTGCCGCGCTGGATGTCGTCGTTGACCATCGATACCTGCGCCAGCGTCACCCCCATGCCGGCAGCTGCCGCATGCAGGGCGTATTCCAGCGCGTCGAAGGTCACGCCGCTTTCGGAATTCAGCGAGTTCACCCCCGCCAGCTTCAGCCAGCGGTCCCATACATCCTGATCGCGCCAGGGATGCAGCAGGGTGTGGTATTGCAGATCTTCCGGCGTACGCAGCGGATGCGGGCCTTGCAGCAGGGCTGGCGAACAAACCGGCACTAGCTTTTCGCGACAGATGCATTCGATGCGCATGTCGGTGGACACTTCCGGCCGCGCCATGCCGATGATGGCCAGATCATACTCGGCCCGGTTGAAGGGCTTGTCGTGAATCAGCTGGGTAATCAGGTGCAGGGTGTATTCCGGATAGCGGGTCTGGAAGTCCGGCAGGTTGGGCAGCACCCAGCGCATGGCCGGGGTGGGGGGAATGCGCACACGCAGGCCGCTCTGGCGCAGCCGCAGCATTTCACTGGCTTCATGCAAGAGCTGGAAGGCATCGCGCGCCGGTTTCACCAGCGCCTCGCCTTCGGCGGTCAGCGCCAGCCCACGCGCCTGACGAATGAACAAGCTGGTGCCGTAGAACTCTTCCAGCGTCTGCACATGGCGGCTGACTGCGCCCTGGGTCAGGTGCAAGGAGGTGGCAGCTCGGGTGAACGACAGGTGTTCCGCCGCAGCGACAAAAACACGCAGCGCGTTAAGAGGAGGCAGTTTCATCGAATTCATGTGGTTTAGTCATGGCTGGCATGATTATAACTGCTTTGCCAGTTTTGCAGTGGCTGCTTATCCTTGCGGCTAGCTCATTGATAATCAATGCAAAGAGTTGACTCGCTTCAGTTGAAGCATTTTATTGTGCAAAGCTGGCACTTGCTGGAGTTTTGTACGAGCGATGTCCTCAATGCATGGATAATCTGCTGGCCGGCAGGCTGCCGCCAGCACGCCCCCATCACCAGGCAGCTGCCCTTGCGGCAGCGCCAGCAGTTTTCCACCCATCTCCACGTTGGGAACGGCCGGGTCTTACCTCTGGGACCTGGCCGATTTTTTTATCCGTTTGCGGTGGTCTGTCTGGCAAACAGGCAAGAAAAAAGGCCACTTGCGTGGCCTGAAGATTCGGAGAAAAAGCCGCAGGACCGGATGAACCGGCCCCCTTGCGGACAAGGGCTGCTTTTTCGGGGTCAGAGTGTACAACGATGTCCGCTGCGGGGCAAACCGCGCAGTGTCGATCAGTCGCCCAGTGCGGCCAGCAGTTCGGCTTGCTGCTCGGTGATCAGCGCGTCGGTCAGCTCGACCAGATCGCCATCCATCACGTAATCCAGCTTGTACAGCGTCAGATTGATGCGATGGTCGGTAATGCGGCCTTGCGGATAGTTATAGGTGCGGATGCGCTCGGAGCGGTCGCCGGAGCCGATCAGGCTCTTGCGCTCGGCCGCTTCCTTCTGTTGCTGTTCGCGGCGCTGGATGTCGTTGATGCGTGCCGCCAGCACCTGCATGGCGCTGGCCTTGTTGGCGTGCTGGGAACGGCCATCCTGACATTCCGCCACGATGCCGGTGGGCAGGTGGGTAATGCGCACGGCGGAGTCGGTCTTGTTGATGTGCTGGCCGCCCGCGCCACTGGCACGATAGGTATCGATGCGCAGATCGGCCGGGTTCAGCACCACATCCACCAGTTCGTCGGCTTCGGCCATCACGGCCACGGTGCAGGCCGAGGTGTGGATGCGGCCCTGGGTTTCGGTAGCCGGCACGCGCTGGACGCGGTGGCCGCCGGATTCGAACTTGAGCTTGGAGTAGGCACCGAAACCGATGATGCGGACGATGGCTTCCTTGTAGCCGCCCAGGTCGGACTCACTGGCGGAGACGATTTCCACCTGCCAGCGGTTGCGTTCGGCAAAGCGGGTGTACATGCGCAGCAGGTCGGCCGCGAACAGTGCTGCCTCGTCGCCGCCGGTGCCGGCGCGGATTTCCAGAAAGATGTTCTTTTCGTCGTTGGGGTCCTTGGGCAGCAGCAGCTTTTGCAGCTCCAGCTCCAGCGCGGCCATTTTTTCCCGGCCTTCATCGATTTCCAGCTGGGCGAATTCCTTCATGTCCGGGTCGGACAGCATCTCGCCAGCGGTGGCGATATCGGTTTCGCACTGCTGGTATTGCTGGAAGGTTTCCACTACCGGGGTGAGTTCGGCGTGTTCACGGGTCAGCTTGCGGAACTGATCCATATCGGCAGTCGCCGATTCGCTGGCCAGGAGGTGGGTGACCTCTTCCAGGCGATCGGCCAACTGCGACAGTTTTGTCGCAATCGACGGTTTCATTACGACTCCGGGTGTAAGTGGTACAGGCGGGCGATGGTTTCCACCACGGCCGCATGCTCCGCGCCGCTACCGGAGGACAGCGCCTGGGTAGGGGGGTGCATCAGTTTGTTGGTGAGTTGCTGCGACAGGCTTTCCAGCACCTTTTCCGGCGGCGTGCCCTTGGCCAGTTGCTTGAGCGCGGCTTCCAGCGCATGGCGGCGGGTACGGTCGGCTTCGTCGCGCAGGGCGCGGATCAGCGGTACGGTTTCGCGCTTTTTCAGCCAGTCGTTGAATTCGGCCACACGGGCCTGAATGATGGACTCGGCCTCTTCCGCCGCGCTCTGGCGGGCTTCCTTGCCCACTTCCACGATGCTGGCAATATCGTCCACCGTGTACAGGTAGACGTCGTTGAGCTTGCCGACTTCGATTTCGATATCGCGCGGCACGGCCAGATCCAGCATGAAGATGGGGCGATGGCGGCGGGCCTTGATGGCGCGCTCCACCAGGCCCTTGCCGACGATGGGCAGCTGGCTGGCAGTGGACGTCACCACCACATCGTAGCGGTGCAGCACATCGGGCAGCTCGGACAGGGTGATGGCATTACCGCCAAACTGCTCGGCCAGCTTCTGGCCACGCTCCAGCGTACGGTTGGCAATGGTGATACAGGAAGGCTCGCGTGCGGCAAAGTGGGTGGCCACCAGTTCGATCATCTCGCCCGCGCCGATGAACAGGATGTTCAGTTCACCGATGGTGGGGAAAATCTGTTCGGCCAGCTTTACCGCCGCGGCGGACATGGATACCGAGCTGGAACCCACCGCCGTGCTGCTGCGCACTTCCTTGGCCACGGCAAAGGTGCGCTGGAACAGGCCGTTGAGCAAGGAGCCCAGCGTGCCGACATTTTCGGCGGCGCGTACGGCGTCCTTCAGCTGACCGAGGATCTGGGTTTCCCCCAGCACCATGGAATCCAGGCCCGAGGCCACGCGGAAGGCATGGCGGGCGGCGCTGCTGGCATCCAGCTGGTACAGATAGGGGCGTAGCTCTTCCACCGGCAGGCCGTGGTATTGCGACAGCCACTGCAGGGCCTGCTCGGGATTGTTGCTGTTGCAGTAGATTTCCGTGCGGTTGCAGGTGGAAACGATGGCCGCCTCGCGCGCCGCGTGCGAACCCACCAGGCTTTCCAGCGCGTTGGGCAATACCTCGGCCGGGAAGGCTAGCTTCTCGCGTACCGACAGCGGGGCGGTGTGGTGATTCAGGCCAAAGGCAACCAGATGCATGAGCGGAAAAGGCCGCAGAGGAAATGCAGTATTCTAGCCTAAGTTACAGCTAACGTCCCTAACTACGGGGTTTTTCGCCAGCAGATTGATTCATCGGCACTTTTTCCGATGAGTGCTGTTGCCGCCGTGCTTGATCTACCCCGGCTGCCGGCTTCTGACTTACCATGGCGTCTGACCGAATCAGGAGAACCGCATGTCGCTGAATCTTGCCGATATCCGCCAGGATTATTCGAAAAAGGAATTGTCACCGGAAGATTGCCTGCCGGATGCCGTGGCGCAGTTCGAACTATGGCTGAACGAGGCGATGACCGCCCAGGTACACGAGCCGACGGCGATGAATGTGGCCACGGTGGGCGAAGATGGCCGCCCCACGGCACGCATCGTGCTGCTCAAGGGCGTGGAAAACGGCCAGCTGGTGTTCTACAGCAATTATCTCAGCCGCAAGGGCCGGCAGCTGGCGGCCAATCCCTATGTTTCCATCACCTTTTTCTGGCCGGAGCTGGAACGCCAGGTACGCATCGAGGGCCGGGTGGAGCAGGTGGCGCCAGAGGTATCCGATGCCTACTTCGCCAGCCGCCCCTATACCAGCCGGCTGGGCGCCTGGGCCAGCGAGCAGAGCACCGAGATCAGCTCCAAGAATGTGCTGATCAGCCGCGCCGCCATGTTTGGCGTCAAGCATCCGCTCAGTGTGCCGCGTCCGCCGCACTGGGGGGGCTATGCGGTGATCCCCGACCGCATCGAGTTCTGGCAGGGCCGCCCCAGCCGCCTGCACGACCGGGTGGTCTATCTATTGCAGGCGGATGCCAGCTGGCAACGGGTGCGACTGGCGCCGTAACTGGATTGGGCGGCTACTGACCGCCCAATTTTTTGACGAAAGTAGGGCAATTACTTTTAATGTTGTTCTGGATTTTCCTGAAACTGCTGCGCGTTGTCACAGATTTCATACCATGAGGGCTTGGAGCCGACAAAAACATGGAATTGAATTGCTAAGCCAGGTTCATCATCCAGGCAATTTGCTGGAATCGGAAAAGAGTCATTTTCTGAAGCAATCTCGCCTAAGGCTGTTCCACAAATCTTACAAAATGTTCTTATGTATTTATATGGGGCACTAGGCACGTAACGTGCAATAAACTCCTGTCCTTCCAGTAGATGAAAAGATTTCTTGTCTGTGAATACTAGTGCACTTGCACTTAGCTTTCGACAACGAGAGCAGTGACACATACCCATCATGCTCGGTGGCGATGTTAATTCAAATTTTATCGAACCACAGCAGCAGCTTCCTTTAATCATGATTTTCTCCGGATAATTAAACGTGTAATTTCTGCAGTCGTTATTAATATCCCACATCCTGCTTGATGTATTCTCCAAAATATTCTATTACTTTTTGCTTATTGTACTTATCTTGACCCCGCCAGAAAGTTACAAATTTCCAATCGTGTCTATGTGGTTCTTTTCGGTCATAGTCTAATGTTTCCAAAATGCCGCAGCAGCCTAAAATTTCTAATAAAACTCCTCTTTCGTCTTTCGAGACATTCCAGGTATTTTTCAAATTATCCCTTAGCATACTTGCAGTATCGGTTGGTTTGGAGTTTTCTATTGCAAGTAAAATGCTGTTGAATATATTAATATCATCGATTGTAGGTTCAGAAATGATTTCAGTTTGCAAAATCTTCAAATCAATGTAATTGTATAATACTCTGCTGTGTCTGACTCCTCCCCATTTTATTCTTTCAAAATTCAAAATATTGATATCATCTTCCTCATCTATATCGTAAAAATACTCATCGCCATGCTCAAGAAGTTTAGTAAGATTTATGTGGCTCGCTATTCCAGATCGCCAGTCAATTCTCTTGTTTGTCAGGCTGCTTAAAAAGGCAGATGTTGCTTTTTTTAGTGGGAGTGTAGATATGATTTTTTCGCATTCCAGCATGAATTCTTGATAATTCAGTATGATTGGATCAAACATCAAGCCTTTTGATTTTGCATATTCAAAATCGCCAGGGTCTGTGTGGAATTAACTCCTAGGTTTCCAGCCGGAAGATGTCCAATATTTTTTGAATAATATTCTCTTTGCTTTTTTATCCATTTGGTTTGTTCTCGTGCCAAGCTGCGATGTTGGATTTGGATGAATTTATGTTGCTATTTTCTTTGAGATGATTGTATTTTTTGCTGATTTTCGTTTATTTTGTGCGGCATTGTTAAAATAATTTGATACGGTTAGCTTGTTTTGGAGATAAGTTCTTTATCGATGAAATTATTCTCAAGGTGTTGGTCTAAACCTTCGTCGTCGATGTCCCAGTATCCTTCCTCTTTGTGGCGAGTGATATATTTTTCTACTATGTGGAAATAATATTTATCTGCTAATTGTGCGGCCTCTTTCAAAGGTATGTTCCAGTGGTTATTCCATTTCTCCAATGACAGCTCATTGATGTGCTGTTCTTGTACTGACCACACTTTATAAAATTGGCTGTGTAATAAATCGGTGGCACAGTTAGAGAAGAAGATAAAATCTTCCGAGCTGAAATCTTTGTACTTGGCGATGTTTTTTATGAAGGTTTGGAGGGAGAGGGAGGTTTCCAAATTCCGGGTGGCATTGTATCTGAACATGTGGAAGTAGAATAATGATGCGCTGTCTTCGTCGTAGCGGATAAAAATCATGTCTTCTGCGGCAGATGGATTTTCGTGAGCAAGATATTTTTGATCCAAAATATTCATGGCTTGCATATATTCATTTATCGATAATGGATTGTTGCTGCTTTGTTGTTCTGCCAGCTTATCCATCTCGCTTTCGTAAGCGCGCTGCCTTTTAAATGAGTTTTGAATGAGGTAGTAGTCGGTAAGCAATAAATTGCCAATTTCTTGATACATTTTTGACTTGGCATGCGCTGTCATTTTTATTTTAGCGATAACGCCGGTAATATCTGCCATATTATTTCCCCATTCATCTTCAAGGAGCGCGGTGGCTCATTCGTGGTGGGGAAAATGTTAAGAGTATTCCACCTGTATTTGAAACTGTGCTTATAGGCATGTTGTCGCCTGCTATTTTTAGCGCGGCTGACAAAGCCTCGCAGCGCACCTGGGCCAAGGCGCGCTGCCGCCGACAGGGCAAGTGGGTATGGCAAGGAGGTGTAATGCTGTGGGGCGTGTTAGCGGGTCTTATTGCCCATGTGCCGCCAGCAAATCCTGCATGAAAGCGCTCACTACCTCGCTCTGGCGTGAGTTTTGTCGCGTCACCATGTGAAAGGTGGGGTGATAGCACAGCTGTGCCGGGTTGAGCGCCCGCAGCAGGCCCTGCTCCACCATGGGGCGGGCGAAGTGCTCGGGCAGAAAGCCCAGATGATGGCCGGACAGGATCAGCACGGCGATCGCTTCCATATTGTCGGCCCGCGCGGTGATGCGCCAGTTTTCCACTGGCAAGGGGATGTCTGGCAGCGGATAGCTGCGCCAGGCCCAGTCGTGGCGCGCGACTTCCTCCACCATAATATTGCCCGCCTGCCGGAATAGCGGGTGTTCCTGGCTGCAATAGGCGACCTGGTGTTCGGTGAACAGCGGCAAATATTGCAGGCTGGGAGAGCGGTGCCAGAAATAGCCGATGCCCAGATGGATTTCCCCATTGATCAGCGCTTCTTCCAGCGTGCCGGGCGCTAGCATGGACAGCACCAGTTCCACCGCCTCTTCGCGTTGGCGAAAGCGCCGTATGGTTTCCGACAGCCGCGCATGCGCCCGCATGGTGGTATGCCCGACCACGCCAATCCTTAATTGTCCCACCAGCTTGCGTTCCAGCTGCCGCGCCTCCACGCAGAAAGCCTCGGCGGCATCCAGTAACTGGCGGCTGGCGTGGAGCAGCTGGCTGCCTTTGGCGGTAAGGGCAAAGCCGGCGCGGCCACGTTCGCACAGGCGGTAGCCCAGCCGGGTTTCCAGTGCGGCCAGCTGGTTGCTGATGGTGGACTGGCTGACATTCAGGGTGGATTGCGCCGCTGAAATGCCGCCGGCATCGACGACGGCGCGAAAAACCCTGATAAGGCGTAAATCAAGGCTGGACAGGGTATTGAGCATGGTTTGTTCCCGGTGATGGCGGTGGGTCAGGCCGGTCATTACACACATTCAGATTTATCAATGTAAACAGTGGAATACGGTGATTTTTCCCAAGTTGCCGCCTGAATAGACTGAGCCCTCGTTCAACCTCAGTTTCAGGAGTCTGCATGTCTATCGCTGAACGCAATCAGCCGCTGGGCGGCAATGCCATGCCGCGCTTTGGCGGCATCGCCACCATGATGCGCCTGCCCAAGGTGGAAACCGCCGCCGGCCTGGATGCCGTGTTTGTCGGCCTGCCGCTGGATATCGGGACCTCCAACCGCAGCGGTACCCGTTTTGGCCCGCGCGAAATCCGCAATGAATCGGTCCTGCTGCGCCCTTACAACATGGGCACCGGTGCCGCCCCCTTCGACACCCTGCAAGTGGCCGACATTGGCGATATCGCCACCAATCCCTACAACCTGCTGGACAGCGTGGCGCGCATCGAGGCGGGCTACCGCGAGCTGCTGCAGTACGACGTGATCCCGCTGGGGCTGGGCGGCGACCACACCGTCACCCTGCCCATCCTGCGCGCCATCGCCGCCAAGCACGGCCCGGTGGGGCTGATCCATGTCGATGCCCATGCCGACATCAACGATGAAATGTTTGGCGAAAAGATCGCCCACGGCACCACTTTCCGCCGGGCGCAGGAAGAAGGCTTGCTGGCACAGGGCCGCGTGGTGCAGATCGGCCTGCGTGGCAGCGGCTATGCCGCCGAGGATTTCGACTGGGCACGCCGTCAGGGCTTTCGCGTGGTGCCGGCCGAAGAGTGCTGGAACCGTTCGCTGCAGGGGCTGATGCAGGAAGTACGCCAGCAGCTGGGCGCAGGCCCGGTCTACCTGAGCTTTGATATCGATGGCATCGACCCGGCGTTCGCGCCCGGTACCGGTACGCCGGAAGTGGCCGGCCTGACCTCGGTGCAGGCGCTGGAAATCGTGCGCGGCTGTCAGGGGCTGGACCTGGTGGGTGGTGATCTGGTGGAGGTGTCGCCACCCTATGACACCACCGGCAATACCGCGCTGCTGGGGGCCAATCTCTTGTTCGAAATGCTGTGTGTGCTACCGGGTGTGACCATCCGCCGCTGAGCACGCCATCCAGGCCGCCACAGAGCGGCCCATGACAATCCGTTCATAGCCAATTGCCAACAAAGGCACACTTAGGAGAAAACCATGGGACTCGATATTTTCGTCGTGTTCATTTATATCGCCGGCATGCTGGCACTGGGCTGGCTGGGCATGCGCCGCGCCACCAGCCGCGAGGAGTTTCTGGTCGCAGGCCGTAACCTGGGCCCCGGCTTTTACATGGGCACCATGGCCGCCACCGTGCTGGGCGGGGCCTCGACGGTGGGGACGGTAAAGCTGGGCTATGTGTACGGCATTTCCGGCTTCTGGCTCTGTGCCGCACTGGGCTGCGGCATTCTGGTACTTAACCTGTTCATGGCCAAGCCGCTGCTCAAGCTGAAGGTGTTTACCGTCACCCAGGTGCTGGAGCGCCGCTACAACACCGTGGCCCGTCGCACCAGTGCGCTGGTGATGCTGATGTATGCGGTGATGATCAGCGTGACCTCGGTGCTGGCCATTGCCACGGTGATGCAGGTCTTGTTCGAGCTGCCGTTCTGGATGGCGGTGGTGATTGGCGGTGGCGTGGTGGTGCTGTATTCCGCCGTGGGCGGCATGTGGTCGCTGACGCTGACCGACATCGTGCAGTTCCTGATCAAGACCATCGGCCTGATGTTCATCCTGCTGCCCATCTGCCTGTACCGTGTGGGCGGCTGGGAGCAGCTGGCGGCCAAGCTGCCGGCGTCCTACTTCAGCTTCACTAGTATTGGTGGCGATACCATCCTGACCTACTTTGTCATCTACTTCTTCGGCATCCTGATTGGCCAGGATATCTGGCAGCGGGTGTTCACCGCACGCAGCGAGGGCGTGGCGCGCTACGCTGGCAGCATCGCCGGGGTGTATTGCATTGTGTATGGCCTGGTCTGTGCCGCCATCGGCATGGCCACCAAGGTCTTGCTGCCTGATCTGGCGGTGCCGGCCAATGCCTTTGCAGCCATGGTGAAGGAAGGCTTGCCGGACGGGGTGCGCGGGCTGGTGATTGCCGCTGCCCTGGCAGCGATGATGTCTACCGCCAGTGCTGCCTTGCTGGCCGCGTCCACCACGCTGACCGAAGACCTCAGCGGCCGCGATGGCTGCAGCCTGTGGACCAACCGCATCGTTACCCTGCTGGTCGGCCTGCTGGTGCTGGTACTGGCCATGCTGGTGA
>Ga0187843_10001668_pt1 | contig 13825 bp, 11 predicted proteins | sample SpaLakP09_SKY_43_FD_134516 | JGI IMG/M metagenome (GOLD analysis project Ga0187843, IMG submission 134516) | Oligotrophic lake water microbial communities from Sparkling Lake, Wisconsin, USA - SP09_SKY_43 | ecosystem: Environmental > Aquatic > Freshwater > Lake | place: USA: Sparkling Lake... | reverse complement strand
TATATTTTGTATATTTTGTATATTTTGTATATTTTGTATATTTTGTTATATTTGTTCTTCTGTATTTTGTAAATTTATATCAATAGCATATAATTATTTAAAATGTAATTCAAATAATTATATATGGGGAATTCTCAATCATTACAAAAAATAAATTACGAAGATGTTCAATATGTCATTAAACATTCCGAGAACCACATTCTAATAAATACCTTGAATGATGGGGAGCAAGAATGTCTAATACATAATACAGTGAATATACATAAAGAAGTAGAATTGATTAACAAATTAATAAGACACGGTAATAAAGAAATAAAAATATTAATTTATGGACGAAACTGCAACGATGAAAAAGTATACATAAAATATAATCAATTGTGTTCTCTCGGTTTCTATAATGTATATATTTATATGGGTGGGTTATTTGAATGGCTTATGTTACAAGATATATATGGGACCAATGAATTTCCAACTACGAAAAAAGAACTAGATATTTTGAAGTACAAACCTAACAAGGTTCTCAATGTACAATTATTGGAATATTAGTAGAAGTATTGGTAACAAGTATTGGCAGCTGTTCTCGTGAAAATAAAATATCTAGTAATTATATTATGGAAAAAAAATCGCTCTTACAAAATATTTTTTTACTTTGTTTATTTACAGCGTTATTATTAAGTTTTTATTTTTTTATCGACACACTCGTATTTAAAAACAAAGAACATTCGACCGTTTTTAGTAACTGGCAGTTTCCTATGTTATTGGCATTATTTGTAGATACTATTTATGGGTTGTAATCCATAATCGCAATATTTGATAAATGGTCAGCGCGTTTATTTAGGTGTCGCAAAATATGTTCGTAATGCACTTTTTCAAACTTACCTTCTAACTCCTTTGCCCTTTCATATAGTTCTATCAAGTTTGGCGAATTACATTGATATATTCCTTTCATATGATTTATGACTAATTGGCTATCTCCTTGAACATGTAGGCATTTTATCTTTAATTCGGCGGCCTGTTGCAATCCCAATATAAGACCAGAATATTCGGCACGATTGTTGGTAGCATTCATTCCTACAAAGAAACTTTGTGACCAAATTTCGGTGTCATTGTGATATATAACCGCTCCAGCGCCGCATAGTCCAGGGTTTCCTTTACTACATCCATCGAAATTCATTCTGTATGAAAATGAAGCAGCTATATCAGTCTCTAAATTTAATGGTGGAAAAGGAATGAAACGGTTTGTTTTGATTTTTGGCAACATGTTCGGTTTAGGTTTCTTTATTTGGTAGATAATATTTTTATTTCAATTTTAAAATATTATCGTAATTATCTTCTCTTCTATATTATAATATATGGAGTTTGTTTACGTATTGATGAATCGGTGTGATTGAGAAGATATAATAATATTTTTATCTAAGGAAGATGCTATAAAAGAATCAATTCATCGACCCAAAAACAGAATTGAAATTTTTAGTAAAACTAGTACAGCTGGTTATATTCCTACTTATAATTATTACCAAAATGGAGAATATATTCAAAAATCTTAGTTTCTAAAGCAAAAAACGTTCGGCCCTTCTTAAGATTTTGTTTTTATAGGATATTCGCCTACTTGAATCACTTCTTGATATAACAATTCATATTCATTACTTTTTTTATCCATAGTATTTAATTGTTCCATTTTTTCTAATATTGTTCCTTTGTAGTAAATATCTTTTTTGATTATTTCATGAAGTTCTTTGTTTTTTAATGCAAATTCATACAATTTATTTTTATTTTCTAAAACAGGAAAGGTCTGTTTATTTTTTAAAGGATATAGAATTGGATAAAACAATTGGATTGGATAATTTTCTATAACTAAATTCATTTTATATTCTAATTCGTTCATTAGATAATCTATACATTCGTTTTTTAATAAATCGTTTGAATTATCCTTAAAATGATGATGATACCATATTAAACTATATCCCAAATATAAATTTGATAAAATATCAGCCATGTTTCCAGAAATCATTTGTTTTGATTTTATTTTTCCACCTAACAAAGCAATAAAATTCGTTAAGAGACTAAATTTTAAGGTAGCTATTTCTAATCTTTTTTGTGGATTCTTATTTATAAACATAAAAGGATTTGTTAGGCATATGTAATTTTTTACAATATCTAAAAATAACTTATTGAAATTTTTTGTAAAATCGTTTATATTATTATCTTGTATATTTTGATAAATTGGAAAAATATAAGGATGACTTTTATTTAAACCTTGGCCGAAAATAATTAAACTTCGTGTAAGTGTATTAGAACCTTCCACAGTAATACCAACTGGTGAAGAATTATAAAAATTTGTAAAAAAATTGTTTTCGCCTATACAAATTCCACTACCAGCATAAATATCCATACCATGATTTAATATATTTCTAGCTCTTTCTGTTGTTTGTTGTTTCATTATAGCTGTTATAACGGAAGGTGTTGAGCCTGAATCTAAAATATGATTTGTGAATTTTACAGAACTATGAATAATCCACGTATTTAATAACATATCTACAAATTTTTCTCTTACTGCTTCCATATTTCCTATAGTCATATTAAATTGATTCCGAATGTTTATATAATTTAGTATAGATTGTGTAATAAATTTAGAAGATCCGTTTGCAGTAGCAGGTAAACTTACCCCTCGTCCAACTGCCAAACATTCCATTAACATTTTCCATCCTTCTCCAATTTTATCTGGACCTCCTATCACTTCTTTCAAATCAATATAAATAGTTCCTTTTATAGTTCCATTTGGAAAACCAGCATTATTTGGGTTATGATATGTATTTTGTAAAAGTCCAAGTTCAGATGGTTCTAATAATGCCAATGTAATTCCGTCCTTTTTATTTTCTAATATTCCATTTGGATCTTTCAATCTAAAGGCAACTCCAATTAAATTTGATATAGGAGCTAACGTAATATATCGTTTATTCAAAGTAACTTTTATTTTTGGCTTACCATCAACTATTTCAACTATTCCTTCATCTATACGTCCAACTGCGTCACTTCCGTTATTTGGTCCAGTTAATCCAAAGCATGGAACGAGGTTACCATTTGCGAGTCTAGGCAAAAAATAATTTTTTTGTTCTTCTGTTCCATAATGTTGTAGTAATTCTGCTGGTCCCAATGAATTTGGAACCATTGTTACAACTCCTAAAGATGGATTATAAGATGAGATTTTTGATAAAATATACGATTGAGTTTCTATTGGTAGACGATTTCCCCCATAACTTTTATCTATTATCATACTTAAAAAACCGTTTTTCCCTAGATCATTCATAGTTTCTTTTATTTTTTCATTTGGATAAATATTGTTTCTTCCTGTTTTTTCTAATATTTCTTCTATTTTTTGTTCAATCTCTATTGGAGTATTAAAATGTTTAATTGGCTCAAATAATTTATTATAATTTATTTTACCCTTAAACAATTCCCTATCTATGTGAGTTCCTCCTGATTTTAAAGCAATAATTTCTGTTTCGGAAATTTTTGGTATTATTTTTTTTATTTTATTAAAAATTATACGATACATGATGATTATAGATTTATTAGTTTTTTTCGTTTAAATGATTTTTAGTATTATTGTATTATATTGTATTATATTGTATTATCGTTATTATTAAAATATAATTTATAATTTATATCTTCAAAGATGTAATAAAAACAAACAATAAAAAAATTTCATCACTACTTTTCTATACCAATAACTCTTGTAAATTTTCTGCATTTTTTTTGGCTTTTTTGTGTAATTGTAGCGATTCTCTTTTCGCATAAGATGTGGTAAATAGACGATGCCTTCTCATTCGAAAGACACGTTTTTCAAATAATTCAAAAGCTTCTTGTAACGCATCAAAGTAATCTGAATTATTGCGATACATATCATACATTATACACCGGTCAATATCGTAGGCAGCTAATAGATCCGCTTCACGCACAATATGATACGCCAATTGATATTCACCCATTTCAGGGTATCCGTTGGCTTTTACTTTTGAATAGGACATTGTTCCTATAATATTTCCCACTATTTCCAATTCGTTTGGCTGCATATATTCGGACAAATGTACTTGTAATCGCGCAATTCCTTCTTTTTCATTCATATATTTTTTGTCACACATATCGTGTCCGATTGCTGCCATATAAATAATTTCTCTATGTTTTTCTAGATACGGATGTTTAATGACTTCTTCGTCGTATATTTTTTTCGCATATCCAAATACTTCCATACTGTGTTTTAGTGCATGTGATTCGTCGATGTTATAAATAGCGCTAGTATCTATAACAAAGTCGAAACAATGGTTTATTAAATTTATAAGAGATATGGATGTCGTCATTATTTTCATATTATAAAATATCTGGGATATTATAGTGTACTACAATAAAAATAATTTATTTTATTGTATTCAATTTTATTTTTTTACACTGCTGCATAGGTTTATTTAGTTATGAAATCATTTATTTCTCGAATCCATTTGTCGAGTTGTGTTTCATTTTCATAAATATCAATATTTCCATCCAAAATTAATTGTTCATTACAAACGCATTCATTCGAAGATTTGTCTAGCATATTATTATGGTAACTATTACAACTATTTAAATAATCCAATGGTATATTCGATTCGCCGTCTCTAGCTCGTTTCATTATTCGCAAATGACATTTTTCAGGACATGTTTTTACGTATACCACTTTGTGGACCGGGAATTCTTCGGAAAACGTATCAAACCAATTTAAATAAATTTGATAAGTAACATGCTCAATTTTTCCACTATCATAAAGCATCTTGGCAAACACCATTTTATCTGTATACAAACTGCGCTCTGTTATAATGATGGTTTTTTTGTTCGAAGACTCCTTTTCTCGAATATTTTTTAAGGCATCTCGTAACACCTTTAGTCTGGAGACATATGCCATCATTTGAAACGGAAAGGAATATTTTTCTTGGTCTGAATAAAATTTCTCAAGAATAGTGGTACCATTTTCATCTTTTATTTTTTCCCACTCATCCACAGGTTCCTTTAAAAACACAATATTCGCTTCATTTTTATAATAGTTACGTAGGTTCGCCAAGAGGGTAGATTTTCCAGAACCGATATTTCCTTCAATCGAAACAATAATGGGTGACATTTTTATATTATAATATATAACGGCGGTTTATTTATGTATTTTATTAACATTAATAATACATTTCAATTTTAAAAAAAAATGATTTATAAACTAACTTAAAAGAATAACTACATAATAAGATACATACTTTATCGCGAATAAATGGACTTGAAACAACAAAAATTAAATAGGTCAGAATGGAATTCTATCGAAGTATCAGTTTCAAAAGATGAAATTGATATTTTAAATATGATAATTAAAGGGTATCATGATGTAAACGTAAAAATTAATAATAATAATTCCATATTTACATTTTTAAAAGTAGAATATTCGGAGAAAATGGAAGACTTTATATATAATAAATATTTACGTGAACGTAGTGATAAAATTGAAGCCGAATTAAAAAATATAAATTTAGAATATAAAAAAATGAAAATAGATAACGAGATAAAATTAAACTCTGCGGACAAGGTGCGCTTAGAACGTTTTGACGAAAATTCATTAAAAAGAAATGACATTTACGAGTATACATTATTAACGCATATGGAACAAATTATTTACAACAAAAAATGCGTTAATAACAATAACAATAACAATAACAATAACAATAAATTATTTCACTTTCATTACTTCACTCTATATAAATTAATTAGAAATAACATTGTAAAATTGAATCGTCATATAAAAGAACTGGTAAAACGAATATTGTTTGCATTTGAAAATGATATGAATAAGGCAACTATTATAGAAAACGGCGTTGAAATTATCGAAAAAAACGAGAATTTATTGAGATATAATGATTTGACTTTATACGAACATCAAAAGGATATATTCACGGCGTGTAAAAAACCAAACCCTAAATTGGTACTCTATATGGCTCCTACTGGCACTGGAAAAACCCTCACTCCCATTGCATTATCAGAACAAAATAAAATAATATTTGTTTGCGCGGCAAGACACGTCGGCTTAGCATTGGCAAGAGCCGCAATTTCGGTTCATAAAAAAATCGCATTCGCGTTTGGGTGCGCTAGTGCCGACGATATTCGGCTGCATTATTTCGCCGCCAAAGAATTTACCAGAAATAAAAGGACTGGTGGCATAGGCAAAGTGGATAACACTGTTGGAGATAATGTCGAAATAATTATTTGTGATATTAAATCATATTTACCAGCAATGTATTATATGCTGGCCTTCTTCAAAGCAAAAGATATTATTACGTATTGGGATGAGCCTACGATTACATTAGATTATGATGAACATGAATTCCACTCCACTATCCGAAAAATTTGGAAAAAAAATTGTATTCCAAATGTGGTATTATCTTCGGCTACATTACCTAAACAACATGAACTTACGGAAACCATACCCGATTTCTTAAATAAATTTCCAGGTGCTCAAATATGCAATATTGTAAGCCATGATTGTAAAAAATCCATTCCCATCGTTAATAAGGATGGCTTTGTAGTATTGCCTCATTACTTGGATAGAGATTATAAAGGCATACTACATATTTCCAAACATTGTAACGATTATTTAACATTGTTACGTTATTTTGATTTGAAAGAAGTCGTTCAATTCATTACCTATGTCATATCAAACAATTACGGAACATCTAAAACTCATTTGGATAGACATTTTGAATCATTGGACGATATTAATATGAAAACGATTAAAATGTATTATGTTTATTTGTTACAAAACATCGTATCCGACAAATGGGAAAACATATATAATCATTTCAAAGAAAGTAGATGTCCGCGAATATTAGAAAATAACAGCATTGACCCCAAAGGGAATAAACTAATAAAGTCTAGTAGAAGTGTCGGTCCAGGGGCGACCATCCAAAATGACGCGAATCAAAAAAATAGTTTGGCTGGAGCCCCCCTTGCGCGATTAGCAAGCGAACAAACACAATCATACTCAAAAACAGAACAAATCCCAAGTACACCACAACCAAACGGTACCTCTGGAGTATATGTGACTACCAAAGATGCCTACACATTAACCGACGGACCTACCATATTTATTTCCAATGATATTGAGAAAATCGCGAAATTTTGTATTCAACAAGCAAACATTCCGTCAACGGTGATGGAAGATATTATGAAGAAAATAGAATTTAATAATATTATTAATGAAAAATTGCATTTGTTGGAATCGGAAGTAGATATTATTAAAGATGCCGCAGATAAAAAGGTTAAAAATGAGGTATCGGAATTTCACGGAGGACAAAAAGTAACTGGTAGAAATAAATCCAATAAAGACCCCAAAAAATTAAGTAAAGATATTCCAGAAGAATTTGAAAACAAGGGCGCCCTTTCAAAATTATTACAAGAAATCACATCATTAAGAATGATGATAAAATCCGCCGCACTCAATGACACATTTATTCCTAATAGAAAGATGCACTTGGATAAATGGGCGGAAGGTATTGATAGCAAATCCTCCTTTACGAGCAATATAGACGAACAAGTTGTATCAGACATTATGGCGTTAAAAGGTGTCGAAAATTCTTGGAAAGTATTACTGATGATGGGTATCGGCGTATTTATAAATCATGAAAATATAACTTATACCGAAATTATGAAGAAGATGGCAGACGAACAAAAGTTATTTATGATTATTGCCTCGAGTGATTATATTTATGGCACGAATTATCAATTCTGTCATGGTTTTCTCAGTAAAGATTTAAATTTAACACAAGAAAAAATCATCCAAGCTATGGGGCGAATTGGTAGAAACAACGTGCAACAAACGTACACCATCCGATTTAGAGATGATGAACAGATTTTAAAATTATTTACGTCTGAAACGGATAAGCCAGAGATTATTAATATGAATCGCTTATTTAATACACGCAAGGTCGTTTGGGAAAATAATCAATATACCGAGGTAGAAGATGATATCGACGATGATGCTGGAACAGGACAACATAATATATTATGTAAACATAACAATAAAACAGATATCGGTGGCGATGATGATGAATATGACCCATATGATGAAGAAGACAATATTATAAATAAAGATACCAATAAAAATAAGCAATTAGATATACTTGAATATGAATGAATACAATTGGCAAATATATAAAATAAAATTGATTTTCATACCTTTTCTATTTCAATTATAGAAATAATAGATGAGTAAAATGAATACAACCAATTTAAGAAAAGGACAACGTTACTTATTTTATGAAAAAAAGCCATACGAAGAAAACGAAACAATTTTTAGAGCGAATTTTGTCAATCTATACGAAACATCAAAAACATTAATTATAAACAATTCTGAAACAGAAACATGTGCAAAAACCCAAATATCTATACCATTAGAATGGATACAAAAAATAGACACTTTAGAAGATATTACATGCGGAAAAAGTATTTTGCCAGAAGAAATTTTACTCATGATTGATGAATATGTATAAGTTTTACACACCAACAATAAATATATAACAAAAACATAAAGATATGTTCAATATTTTATATAATATATATAACAATGTATCAATCAATAAATAATGAAATAGATTATCAAAGCAACAATCTCTACAAAAAAAGCAATTTTGAAAAAATGTGGGCTTTACCTTTGAAATTAGGTGCCGCTTTTTTTGTGTTGGTTTCATTTATTACCATTTGCAATCGTTCGTATAAAACAACGTTGAATTCATTGACAACCACAGAATTTACCTCAACATCTAGCTCAAATTCTAACCTTAATAATGATTTTTCCATTGAAATATCTGTAAAAGACCCCACGTATGGCATCATTCAAACATTAGATGATTTACCATGGGATGCGCTCGCGGAACCATATAAAAAACAATTGTTTTCTATTAAAACCTTTACTGTTTCCGATAAGATAGTCGATGTATCTGATTATATCGTGTGTTGGAGTATTGACAATAATATATTTCACGGCGACGATACATTAATAATGTTAAACAATACTGGAATATATGATGCGACTGTTTCGATTACTACTAAATTATCAAATACGATGACATCGAATACTGTATATACCTATGATTTTACATTAGATGTAAAATATGTTCGACGCGAGATACGCAGTCTTACAGATGAAGACCGCGAAACCTTTTTCACTGCATTAGAGCTTTTATATTCCCTTAGTGAAACAGAAGGACAACGCTTGTATGGGTCAAAATTTCATAATGCCGAATATTTTTCCTACAAACATTTAAGAGGGGCTGGAACTACGGATTGTGACCACTGGCACGATGGAGCTGGAATCATTACTCATCACATGGCGTTTACATTGGAATTTGAACAAAGTCTACAGTCCATTAACCCGTCTATTGCAAACCCTTATTGGGAATATGGTATGGACACGTATTTATATGACCATTGGTCGGAATCGCCCATTTTTGACGCGGATTGGTTTGGTATGTCCAGCCCTACAAATCCTGAACATAAAATAGATGATGGCGGACGATGGGCCGAACTATTGGTTCCAGACGGCGACACATATTCGGAATGGAGTATTGTCGACACAGGTTCCTTAAACCCTTATGTCAATGGATTTGGTCATATGCGTAGCCCATGGAATAATAACCCATTTCAGCAGTTGGGGCGTCATAACAAAACATATTCCATGACTCAATATGAAACCATGCCTGACTGTTCCGTTTTGCAATCTTGTTTTAAAAGCACCTCGCTTGCGGATTTAAATGATTGTTCAAATGGTCAGACTCACGGACCAGTGCACATTTTAATTGGTGGAGCGTGGGGCGATGGCACCCTATTTGATGACGAAGATATATCTATGGTGCAGAAACCAGATAAGTTATTGTTTTTTAAAGTGTTATGGCGTATGGGATATACACGATGTCCGGATACATGTACCTATGGAAAACCCTGTAAATGTTCTGTTCCTCAAAAATATATTGACGAATATGGCGCCGAAGCTATTTTAAAAGCTACCAATGTATATTATGCATTGGAGTCCGAGTTAAAAAATGCGGATGATGCACTCTTTTTAAAAGTATTGCGTGCGGTAGAAGACCCTGGTATTGCAGGGGAAATGTTTTCTTCGGCGGCAGCATTTGACCCTACCTTTTGGCCTCTTCACGGACAATTGGAGCGATTATTGGGTGCAAAACGTATTATGATTTCACAAGGCACCATTACAGATTTTGATGAAACATGGGCATTTACCGAATATAATAAAGCGTCTGGTGCGGCTTATTTGAATGGTGTTTGTGATTGGTCAAATGTGGCCGGTTCTGGTGATTTGACTATGCCAACCTGCACGATGAATGTCATTTGTGATGGACATAATGAAGATGACGTATTAGAATTCACGAATTTTTTGAATGAATACGAAGAATACACTAATAAAGACTTTTATAATTTTATACATCCCTGGTCAGACGATTTGCCATATACGTATGATACTTGGGATTTTGATTATTGTGCGGACCAAGGGTTTTCATTTACGGCGACGAGTAGCACCAATATTCCTGGCAATACAAATAATATTCCTGGAAAAATAGATAACAAATAGATAACAAAAAAATTTTATAATTCAATAATTATAAAATTTTAAACATTTTCATAACCGACACATTGGTTTCTTATTCTGGGCACATATGTACCCATACTATTTTCGTTATAATTAGTAGGCACGTCAATTGTTAAATAATTAGGAATTTTTCTAATATAAAAGGCAATATTTTTATTAGTATTTTCATACATTTCACTCAATAATACATTAGATGGTTGTAGTGCTGGTGCTAATTCTGGGTCTCTGCCATTTATATTATGATATTGTCCAGCTTCCACTATTTCTACATCTTCATCATCGCTTAAATGAAAGTCACTTCTGGCACGCATTTTAATATCATCGATAAATTGGCTAATCGTTACATTGGATCGTACAAAATATTTTTTTGTTTGGCAACTATAAGCCAATTTGAAATATAATTCGTAATATGAATTGGTTCGATTCATTTTTATATATTGGGTGCATTTTATATTCGTTATATTTTGAATATCAATTTTTTTGTTATATCATAATAGGTTTTTTGGGATTATATGTGGTGTAATTTAGTTCCAAGTGTTTTGAAATATGTATTGTTATAAGCGATATTTTTATTTCACCAAAATGCACGGTTTTAAATGTTCAAGGGTGTAAACTAATTTCGGTAATTATTTCACAAACCCAGTTTTGAAACTTTTATGCTATTGGTTTTCTTGATTTGAATAATACTTTATATACCTTTTTCAGTAAGAAATGTTACAATATTGTTTTCCACCTAGGGTGTGCATACTATGCACTACCTTTTATGTTTCATTAAATTCTCGAATAACAGAACGAATTGTTGATATTTATAATTATTATGTCCTCCTCTTTTTCATTTTATTTTATTCACTATTCTGTGAAGAAAACAACCCAATAAAATCAAAGAAATCAAACAAGGGAGTAAAATACGCATTCCTCTAAAATATTAATTCGTCGTTATATTTTTCTTTAATTTTTTCTTTTAAAATATTTAACTCTTCGTGTAAATCATAATTATCTTTTAATACCATTTTAAGGTTCATTCTTTTATCTTCTATTCTTTTTTCAAATACCAAATGTTGTTTACCTCTCGTAGTAATTAAAGAAATATATTTTGGTAGTTGTAATCCTTCTTTTACTGGATAAATATTATTATCTAAATCTTCGACTACTTTATTCGCTTGATTTAATTTTTCTTGTATAGATACTTTTTCTGATTTTGTTCCAATCCATATTTTATCTAATTTTGGATGTTTTTCAACTTTAAAGAATTCTCTTTTTTTTGTATGTTCTTTATCTAACCATTCGTGATAGTAAACCACATATTTTTTCATCATTTCTTGTGTAATTTCTTCAGGCAAATCTTTCGCACTATGTTTTCTTTCTCTCTTAGTTCCTTCTTTTATTCCTTTTGAATTTAGTTCTTGTTCCTTTCTTGTAGCAATTCTTAAATTATCCCAAGAATTATTTAATGGGTCTTGGTCTATATGGTCTACGCTTGTATTTTTAGTACCTTTTCCATTTCCATAACATCCTGTAATTATTTGGTGAATGTATAAATTCAGTGAGCATAATATGTATCCGTTTTGGTGTTTATACCAAGTTATTTTTTTATTAATGTTTTTTTCGTATTCTAATATTTTTTCATAGCTTTTTAAACATAATTTACATATTGTATCTTTTTCACAATACATTAATATATATTCTTTTTCATTTTCAATTATTCTCCATAAAGGATTTTTCATAATATTTGCATCTTGTCCACTAGTTATATAATGTCCTACAATGTATTCAACTACATTATAATTTTCTATGATATTTTTATGGTAAAAGTGATAAATTTCAACATTACACTTTCTTAAATCATATTTATTTAAATTTTTAAAATTATAAATAATGCTTTCACTATTATAATTAAATATAAAATCTAAATATGTAAAACGTTTGTAATTACTTGTGTATGATGGATAATCTTCTATATTGTATTCATTAAATACAAAATTTTTATTAAAATTTATTATTTTATCTTTGTCTTTGTAATCAAGAAAGTATATTTTATCTCCATAAGTAATAGTTCCACAATTTAGTTTTTCATCTGTTCCGTAAAGAGGTTTCATTTTTGATAATATAGTAATATTATCTATCTCAAAATATGAATCAATTTTATCAATATTCATATTATGATATTATTTGTACTATAGTCTTTAAGTAGTTTTGGGTAATAAATAATAAAATATTATTATATATATTTGAGAAAACCGCCCAAACCGCTCAATTGGAATATGCTAATCCACCCATTCCACTCATAATACGTAAGACGTTGTAGTTGGTGGCATAGACACGGACCTTTGCAGTCTTGGTACCTTCAACAGTTGCGTTGGATAAGACCAATTGAAGTGTGGCGTTATCAATTCTGGAGAAGTTGCACGTGCCGCTTGGTTGATGTTCTTCAGGTCTCAATGCAAATGAGTAAACATTGATACCTTCATCAGGGGAACGTGTGTGTGCCTGGTATGGTTGGACCCATGAGAAGTATGAACCTTCACGTTCAGAGAAACGATCTTGTCCGTTAAGTTGTAATTTGGCAGTTACAACTGGGTTTTGGCCCCAACAATGCATATCTAAGGAGGTTTCGGTTAAAACGAATGTGCCTGCATCAGATACACCTGAGTTATCAAGGTGTGAGCCGCCGTTTTGTAAAAGAGCAGCAATGGATGCATCAGTTCCTGTTGGAATAGGGACAGCAACACCACCAATGTTAACTTCGTTGTAAGGGTTTTCTGGACCGTGCCAGTAGCCAGTGAAGCCTGCTGGGATGTATTCATCCATAGCACCTGCGTCTTGGAATAAACCACGTGCATCAATGAATGCGCGAGAATCAGCTGCAACTGCTGCTGGGCCACCGAAAGCATGGATAGCGTTTGGTAAAGCATCAATAGCATCAGTGTAGTTGAATGGTTGGGCACCTAATACCTTGAATAAAAGAGCATCACATGTTAAGGATGAGCAGTAATCTACGTTTTGATCAGGTTGAACAACCCAGATTAATTCCTTAACAGGGTGGTTGAAATTTAACTTAATCTTGTTACTGGATGAACCAACTGATTCATCACCTGTGAATTGAAGCTGGGTGATTAAGTATTCGTGTGGGTTCTGTGCCATTCGGCGACGTTCATC
>Ga0187843_10001667_pt1 | contig 13825 bp, 14 predicted proteins | sample SpaLakP09_SKY_43_FD_134516 | JGI IMG/M metagenome (GOLD analysis project Ga0187843, IMG submission 134516) | Oligotrophic lake water microbial communities from Sparkling Lake, Wisconsin, USA - SP09_SKY_43 | ecosystem: Environmental > Aquatic > Freshwater > Lake | place: USA: Sparkling Lake... | reverse complement strand
GCTGCTGGTGCTGCTGCGCACCGACCTCATCGACAGCTGGCGCCGCGCCACACCGGCCGCCGCACCCGACCGCTTTGTCATCAACATCCAGCCCGACCAGGGCGAGGCCTTCCGCAAGATGCTGATCGATGCCGGCATCGCAAAGTTCGACTGGTATCCCATGATCCGCGGGCGGTTGACGACGATCAACAGCGAGGCCGTGCAGGGCAAGCACTTCACCGAAGACCGCGCCCAGCGCCTGGCGGAGCGGGAGTTCAACCTCAGCCACACGGCCGAGCTGCCTGAGCACAACCTGATCGTGGCCGGCCGCTGGGGCGCTGCCGCCCCCGGCGAGATGGGTCTGAGCGTGGAGGAAAGCCTGGCCAAGACACTGAACCTGAAGCTGGGCGACACGCTGGCCTTCGATATCGCCGGACAGCCGGCGCAGGGCCGCGTCACCAGCCTGCGAAAGGTGGATTGGTCGTCGATGCGGGTGAACTTCTTCGTGCTGTTCGAGAAGGCCGAGCTGCCCGAGCTGCCGGCCACGCAAATCGCCGCCTACCGCATGCCGCCCGTCAGCAAGCTGGACCGCGAGCTGGCGCGGCAGTTCCCCAACCTGACGGTCATCGACGTGTCGGCCCAGCTCAACCAGGTGCAGGGCGTGCTGGATCAGGTCATCCAGGCAGTTCAATTCCTGTTCGGCTTCACGCTGGCGACCGGCCTGGTGGTGCTGCTGGCGGCCGTGGGCAGCACGCGCGAGGCACGCACGCGCGAGTTCGGGCTGATGCGCGCCCTGGGCGCGCCGTCCTCGCTGCTGGCTCAGGTGCAGCGCGCCGAGCTGCTGGGCGTGGGCGCCCTGGCGGGCTTCCTGGCCGGCAGTGTGGCCCTGGTGCTGGCGGCCTTGCTGGCTCGCTTCGTGTTCGAGTTCGACTGGCAGACCAAGCCCTGGGTGCCCTTCGTGAGCGCGGCCTGCGGCGCGTTGCTGGCCTGGAGTGCCGGCTGGTGGAGCCTGCGCGGCGTGCTGCAGCGGCCGGTGATGCAGACCTTGCGGGAGGCGCAAGCCGAATGAAGATGGCCAGCGCCCGCGACATCGGCCGCTATCTGGCGCTGTCGGCAGGCATCACGGGCGTCTATTACCTGCTGGGCCGCCTGGGCCTGCTGATGGTGTTGCCGCCCTACCATCTCGCGCCCATCTACCCGGCGGCCGGCTGGGGTCTGGCGGTGCTGCTGGTGCTGGGGCTGCGCTACCTGCCAGCCGTGGCGCTGGGCTCCTTCATCGTGCAGCTGACGATGATGGGTGGCGAGGCCACGCCGCTGGCCCTGTCACTGGGCATTGGCTGCGGCGCGGCGGCGCAGGCGGCCGCCGGCACGCTGTTGATGCGGCGCTGGTGCGGCCGGCCGCTGCTGCTGGCCTCGCCGCGCGAAGTGGCCGCCTATCTGGCGGCGGCCACGCTGGCCGGCTGTGTCAGCCCGAGCTGCGCCACGCTGCTCCTGAAGGCCGCAGGCATCATCACCGCCCCGCTGATGGGCCAGGTCTGGACGGTCTGGTGGACCGGCGACCTGATGGGCGTGCTCATCGCCACGCCCATCACGCTGGCCCTCATCGGCCACCCGCGCTCGGCCTGGGCCACGCGGCGCTTCAGCGTCGGCCTGCCCATGCTGTTGACGACGTTGCTCGTCGGTCTGGGCGTGGCGGCAACCATGGAATGGGACCGCCAGCGCAACCGCGCTGACTTCACGCGCGACGCCAGCAATGCGGCACAGGCGCTGGCAAGCCGGCTGCGCGAACCGCTGCTGACGCTGGAAGGCGTGCACGGCCTCATCAAGGTGAAGCCGCGGCCCACGCGCGAGGAATTCGAGCGGGCGACCAGCGGCTTGCTGACCGAGGACAGCCCGCTGCTGGCGCTGGGCCTGACGCTGCGGGTGCCACGCGCCGACGTCGATCGTTTCAACGCGGACGCCGCCGCCGACAACTTCCCGACACGCTACCAGGCCCGCGACCGCAAGCGCGCCGGCGACGTGACCCCGCCACCCGATGAAGACATGATGGCCATCCGTCTCATCGAGCCGCTTTCGCGCAATGTCGCCGCGCTGGGCATCAATGTGCGCACCATCCCCAGTGCCCGCGCAGCCCTTGAGCGGGCCGCGAGCCGGGGCCGCGCGGTCGCGTCGGCTGGCTTCCAGCTGTCGCAAGATGGGGAGGGCGCGGTGGGCGTCGTCGTCTACCAGCCGCTGTACCGGGGCCAGGCCGCAGGGGGCGAGCAATCGCTGGACGGCGTCGTTTTCGCCACGCTGCGGCCCGACCTGCTGCTGTCGCGCCTGTCTGCGGGCTGGTCAGAGCATCTCGGCGCCTGCCTCGTCGATCTGGAGCCGGGCGCCGCCTTCCCGCGACTGGGCGGCCGGCCCGGTTGCGAGGCCGTGCAACGCGGTGACGACGCCGCTTTGCCCCTGGTCACCTTGCCGCTGGACTTCGGCGGCCGGCACTGGGAGGTGCGGATCTACGACCTGCCCGGCATGGCCCAGGCACCCGGCCGCAGCTGGGCCTTCGCGCTGGTGGGCCTGTTGGCGACGGCCATGGTGGGCGCACTGCTGTTGCTGATGTCGGGCCGCACCCAGCATGTGGAAGCGCTGGTCAGGGAGCGCACGGCCGAGCTGGCGCGCGAGATTGCCAGCCGCGCCGAGGGCGAGCATGCGCTGAACCAGAGCGACCAGCGTTTTCGCAGCATCTTCGAGACGGCGCCCATCGGCATCGCCTTCACCGACCTGAACGGCGGATTCCAGGAAGTCAACGCGCATTTCTGCAACCTGCTCGGCTACAGCGCCGAAGGGCTGCTCGGCAGGCGCTCCATCGACGTGACCCACGCTGACGACCGCCGCGAGGACATTCGCCTGGCGCGCCGGCTGATGCGCGGCGAGCTGCCTTTCTACCGGCGCCTGAAGCGCTACCTGCGGCCGGACGGTAGCGTGGTGCATGCCCGCGTGCTCGTCAGCCTGCTGCGCGGCGCCGATGGCCGGCCGCATCGGCTGGTGGGCATCATCGAGGACATCACCGACCAGCTCCGCATCGAGGAGCTGGACCGCGCCCGCGAGGCCGCCGAGGCCGCCAACCAGGCCAAGACCGAGTTCCTGTCGCGCATGAGCCATGAGCTGCGCACCCCGATGAATGCCATCCTGGGCTTCACGCAGCTCATGCAGATGGACGCTGCCGAGCCGCTGTCGCCGGCCCAGCGCGGGCGCGCCCAGCAAATCGCGCAGGCGGGCTGGCATCTGCTGGCGATGATCAACGACACGTTGGACTTGTCGCGCATCGAGGCCGGCTCGCTGAAGCTGGAGCCCGTCGTGCTGGAGCTGGCGCCACTGCTGGCCCGGGCACTGGCCCTGGTCCAGCAGAACGCTGCCGAGCGCGGTCTGGCCATCAACCAGCGGCTGGACCCGGCCGCGCTGCGCCTGATGGGCGACCCGACCCGCGTGACCCAGGTGCTGACCAACTTGCTCAGCAATGCCGTCAAGTACAACCGCCCGGGCGGCAGCGTCAGCATCGAAACCGCTGCGGCCGAGCCCGGCTGGGTGGAAGTGGCCGTGCAGGACACCGGCCTGGGCCTGACCGACGAACAACTCGCCGGCCTCTTCCAGCCGTTCAACCGCCTGGGTCGCGAGCGCAGCGGTCTGCCCGGAACCGGCATTGGCCTGGTCATCAGCCGGCGCCTGGCCGAGATGATGGGTGGCAGCCTGCGGGCCGAAGCCATCGCAGGGCCCGGCGCCCGCTTCGTGCTGAGGCTGCCCGCCGCGACGGCGCCGACTGTCACCGTCATGGCCCCACTACCGACCGAGCCCGCCGAACCGCAGGCCGGCCCGCATCGGCGTGTGCTCTACGTCGAGGACAACTCGCTGAACGCCGACGTCATGCGCGGCATCCTGGAGCAGCGCCCGGGGCTGGAGCTGGAAGTGGCGACGACGGTGGAAGCCGGCCTGCGCGCCCTGCGCCAGCGCCCGCCGGCCCTGCTGCTGCTGGACTGGGAACTGCCCGACGGCGACGGCCTGGCCCTGCTGCAGCGGCTGCGCGAGCCCGGCGGCGCGCCACCACCCCCAGTCATCGTCGTGTCGGCCAACGCCCAGCCCGAGCAGATCGCGCTGGCGCGGACGGCAGGCGCAGGGCACTACCTGACCAAACCGCTGGACGTGCGCGAACTGCTGGCCCTGGTTGACGAATTGTTGGCACCGGCACCCACGCCGGAGCGGGCAGAATAAAGTGCTGGAAACACCTCCCGCGCAGTCACCGATGAGCTCCACCGACCTCGTTCCCAGCACCGGCGCCCCGGCCGGGCAGGCCACGGCCCACACCGATGGCCGCCAGTTCCTGACTTTTCGCATCAGCGAAGAGGAATACGGCCTGGACATCCTGCGCGTGCAGGAAATCCGCTCCTACGAAGCCCCCACCCGCGTGGCCAACGCGCCAGGTTTCATCAAGGGCGTCGTCAACCTGCGCGGCGTCATCGTGCCCATCCTGGACCTGCGCATCCGTCTCGGCCAGCCCAGCGAATACAACGCCTTCACCGTCGTCATCGTGCTGAACGTGGGCGGTCGCGTTGTCGGCATCGTCGTCGACTCGGTCTCCGACGTGCTCGCCCTGAGCGCTGACGAGATCAAGCCCCGCCCCGAAGTGCCGGCCGCGCTGGACGCCCGTTTCATCACCGGGCTGGGCAAGCTCGGCGAGCGCATGCTCATCCTGCTGGACATCGAGGCCATGATCAAAAGCCCGGATTTCGGCCTGGTGGACTGAGCAGGGACCACTGCAAGTTAGCGTTCGCCAACTGTTGCAACCCCAGGAATACTGCGTTTCTGAATCAGCCGTCTCGGCCTTAGCACTCAACAGGTTGGAGTGCTAATATCCACTTCATCGCCGCATCCCGCGCGGCGGTTTAGCCAGGAATCAAGACGATGTCTGCTTCTTCCGCCATTGCCGTTCGCAGCCCCTGGGCCATGGTGCCTTCGCTGGGCAATCTGGACGCGTACATCTCCGCCGTCAACCGCCTGCCGTTGCTGACGGCCGAGGAAGAAAGCTCTGCCGCGCGCAGCCTGCGCGACAAGGGTGACGTGGAGGCCGCTGGCCGCTTGGTGCTGTCGCATCTGCGCTTGGTCGTGTCCATCTCGCGCCAGTACGTCGGCTACGGCCTGCCCCAGGGCGACCTGATCCAGGAAGGCAATGTCGGGCTGATGAAGGCCGTCAAGCGCTTCGATCCCGACCAGGGCGTACGCCTGGTGAGCTACGCCATGCACTGGATCAAGGCCGAGATGCATGAGTACATCCTGAAGAACTGGCGCATGGTCAAGGTCGCCACGACCAAGGCCCAGCGCAAGCTGTTCTTCAATCTGCGCTCGATGAAGCACACGATGAAGGCGGACCAGGCCGACGGGCAGACTCACCGCAACACGCTGAGCGAAGCCGAGATTGCACACGTCGCGAGCACGCTGAACGTCAAGCGCGAGGAAGTGCTGGAGATGCAGACGCGCATGTCCGGTGGCGACGTGGCGCTGGAGCCGCTGACCGACGACGAAGGCGAAAGCTTCGCCCCCATCGCCTACCTGGCCGACGACAGCAGCGAGCCCACGCGCGTCATCGAGGCTCGTTCGCGCGACGAACTGGCCGGCAATGGCCTGCATCGCGCGCTGGACGTGCTGGACCCGCGCAGCCGTCGCATCGTCGAGGAACGCTGGCTGAAGGTGAACGACGATTCATCAGGCGGCATGACGCTGCACGAACTGGCGGCCGAGTACGGCGTGTCGGCCGAGCGCATCCGCCAGATCGAAGTCGCGGCGATGAAGAAGATGAAGAAGGCGCTGACCGAAGCCGCTTGAGCGTCTTCTCCGCTCCACAAGCAAAGGCCCCTCTCGGGGCTTTTGTCATTTCTGGGCCTCGGCCAGCAGCAGCTTGATGTCGTCCGCCAGCGGTTGGGCGCCGGCGCCGTAGCGCACGTAGACGCGCACGCGGCCCTCGGTGTCGAAGATGAAGCTCGCAGCCGTGTGGTCCATGGTGTAGGTCTCGGGCGTCTTGCCGGGCACCTTGGCGTAGAAGACCTTGAAGTCCTTGGCCGCAGCCTTCGTCTGCTCGTCGCTGCCGCGCAGGCCGATGAAGCTGGGGTCAAAGCTGCCGAGGTAGGCCTTCAGCAGCGCAGCCGTGTCGCGCTCCGGGTCGACGGTGACGAAGATGCCCTGCACCTTGTCGCCGTCGGCGCCGAGGGCCTTCTTGACCTCGGCGACTTCCATCATCGTCGTCGGGCAGACGTCCGGGCATTGCGTGTAGCCGAAGAAGACCACCAACACCTTGCCCTTGAAGTCGGCGAGCGAGCGGGCGCGGCCGTCCTGGTCGGTCAGGTTGAGTTGCTTGGCGTACTCGGCCCCGGTCAGGTCGATGCCCTTGAAGGCAGGTTTGTCGGAGGCGGCCTGCTGGCAGCCGGCCAGAGCGAGGGTGGCCAGCGCGGCAAGGGCAAATCGGCGTGTGCTCATGCGATGTAGTGGTCGATCAACAGGGCCGCGAACAGCAGCGACAGGTGCCAGATGGAGAACCAGAAGGTCCGCCGCGCAAGCTTCTCCGAGTACGAGCGCCAGAGCCGGAAGGCATAGCCGCAAAAGCCCAGGCCCAGCACCACGGCGCTGACGAGGTAGAACCAGCCGCTCATGCCGGTCAGGAAGGGCAGCAACGTGGCGGCGAACAACACCCACGTGTAGAGCAGGATCTGCAGCCGCGTGTAGTCGTTGCCATGCGTGACGGGCAGCATGGGCAGCCCGGCGCGGGCGTAATCCTCAGCGCGGTACAGCGCCAGCGCCCAGAAGTGCGGCGGCGTCCACAGGAAGATGATGAGGCACAGCAGCCAGGGCTCGGGGCCGAGGTCGCCGCGCAGCGCGGCCCAGCCCAGCACGGGTGGCATGGCGCCCGAGGCGCCGCCGATGACGATGTTCTGCGGCGTCATCGGCTTCAGGATGACGGTGTAGATGACGGCGTAGCCGATGAAGGTGGCGAAGGTGAGCCACATCGTCAGCACATTGACATACACACCCAGCAGCGCCATGCCGGCAGCGCACAGCAGGCCCGAGAACGCCAGCGTCTGAGTGCGGCTCAGCTCGCCCTTGGCAGTGGCGCGCCAGGCGGTGCGCTTCATGCGCGCATCGATGCCGTCCTCGATCAGGCAGTTGAAGGCGGCGGCCGCGCCGGCCACCAGCCAGATGCCGGCAACGGCGGCGAGCATGGTCAGCGCCTGTTGCAGGTCGGGCAGGCCCGGCACGGCCAGGGCCATGCCGATGGCCGCGCAGAAGACGATGAGCTGGACGACGCGCGGCTTGGTCAGCTGGTAGAACTGCTGCCAGCGTGGGCTGTGCATGACGGCACTGGCGGTGGAGGTCGACATGATCAGGGCTGCGCCTTCTTGAGACGAGCGAGCAAGGTGGTGAGCAGAGCCAGCAACACGGCGGCGCCTGCGGTGTGGCCCAGCGCCGCAGCGATGGGCCAGTCGAGCACGACATTGGACAGGCCGGTAGCGAGCTGCCAGCCTGCAGCGGCGAGCAGCCAGCGCGACCAATTGGACGCCGGGCGGCGCAGCAGCCAGGCCAGGCCCAGGATGGCTGCGAAGACGACGGCCGCGCCGATGCGGTGGGCCATGTGGATGGCGGCAAGCGCCTCGAAGCTGAGAAAGCCGCCACCGGCGCGATGACCGAGTTCGCGCCAGAGCTGGAAGCCCTGGGCGAAGTCCAGCTGTGGCCACCACTGGCCGTTGTGGCAGGTGGGGAATTCATCGCAGGCCAGCACCGCATAGTTCGTGCTGACCCAGCCGCCCAGGCCGACCTGAACGATCGCCAGCACGAGCACAGCCAGCACGGCACGGCGCAGCGCCACGGGCACGGCCAGCGGTCGCGGCTCATAGCCTTCGTGCTGCCAGGCGAGCAGCATCAGCAGGCCAATCCCAAACAGCAGGTGCAGCGTGACGATGGCGGGAAACAGCTTCATCGTCACAGTCAGCGCGCCGAACGCGCCCTGCACGCAGACCCAGATGAATGTCAGCGTCGGCAGCCAGGCCGACGGCGCGCGCTCGCCACCATGGCGCTTCAAGCGCCAGCTCAACACCGTCATGACGAGGATGAGCAGGCCCACGCCACTGGCCAGGTAGCGATGGATCATCTCGATCCAGGCCTTGCCGTGCGTGACGGGGCCGGTGGGCATGGCGGTCTGCGCGGCCTCGATGTGCTCGCGCGCACCCATCGGACTCGCCGAGCTGTAGCAGCCGGGCCAGTCAGGGCAGCCCAGGCCGGAATCGCTCAGGCGCGTGAAGGCACCGAAGACGATGAGATCAAAGGTCAGGAACAGCGTCAGCGCCGTCAGCGCGCGCAGGCGGCCAGCGGGGGTGCTGGAGCGCGAGCGCTGGCGCCACCACAGCAGCGGCCCGATGGCGACCGCACCGCCGATCGCCGCAACCTGGCCGAGTGGGATCAGGCTGTCCATCATCGGCCTGCTGTGTCCCAGCTGGCGCTGGCCTTCAGCAGCTTGGTGAGGTCGGCCTGCAGCTTCTTGGGCTCGGGCTCGGCCGGGGCGCGCTCCATCCAGCGGTTCATCGGGTCGACGATGAAGAAGTGATCGGAGAGGCTGCGGCCATCGGCCGGCTTGAGCCAGGCGGCAAGCTGCTCGGCCGGCACGCGCAGCACGGTGACCTCGGCGCCCTTCTGCTTCACGGCGGCAAGCACTTCGGGGCGAGGCATGCCGGCGTCGGGAATGAGCCAGAGCTTGTCGACGCGCGGGCGTTCCTTGCCAAGCATTTCGCGCAGCTGGCGCTGTACGAACAGCTGGCGCTCGCAGGCGGCCGGGCAGTCCGAGCCGTGCACGACGGCCAGCAGCCACTGGCCACGCAGCGCGGCCGGCGAGACCGATTGGCCTTGCAGATCGGTCAATGCCAAGTCGACAGGCATGTCGACGGCCGGTGCGATCAGCTCGCCATAGGCCGAGCCTCTGGGCTTGACGACGTAGAAGGTGAAGTAGGACGCGACGACAGGTGCCGCGCACATGGCGAGCACCAGCAACATCTTCCAGCGGCCGGCACGTTGCTGAGGCACTGCACGAGGGTCGGGCAGGCTGTGCACCGCGAAGCTCAACGGCTCAGGCTGCTTTGCGGCGGAGCCGGGGTCGGACAAGTTGGAACCAGACATAGAGGGCGAGGATCAACGCGCAGAGCGAGAACCACTGAAAGGCGTAGCCGTAGTGTTTGTGAAGGCCGAATTCCGGCGCTGGCCAGTGGCGCAGCAGCCCATCCTCGGTGTTGGTGTCGGTCTGCACGACGGTCAGCGGCAACAGCTTTAGGCCCGCTTCGGTGCCGAAGGCCGCCGGATCTAGATTCTGCCGGATCGGCCCGGCCGCCCCCTCGCCCAGCTCATATAGCCGCGACGGCGAAGCGGCCAGGCGGCCAACCACCTCAACCTCGCCCGTCAGCGTCGTCAAGGGCGGCAACAGTTTGCGATCGGCCGAGTGGCGGGGCGCCCAGCCGCGCTGCACGAGCACGGCGTCGGCGCGACCGGTCAGGCGCAGCGGCGTGACGACAAAGAAGCCGACGCGGCCGTCCATCGGGCGGTTGTCCAGCCAGACGGTGTGCTCGGGCAGCCAGGCGCCGCGCAGCACGACGCGGCGGTGCAACTGAGCCTCACCCAGGTCAGCATTGGCAAGGAACGGCCGTTCAGCCTGTGCGTCGATGGCCGCCTGCAGCGCCAGCTTTTGAGCGGCGCGGTCGAGTTGCCAGATCCCCAGGCGCGCCGTCAACGCCGCAGACAGCAGCGCGGCCACGAGCACCACCCAGCCACGCCTCGTCAGCAAAGCAAGACCCCGGGCGGATAATCCGCCGCCATGAACTTCGTGATCCTGATCGCCTTCATCGGCATCCTCGGCGCGCTGGCGGCAGCCGGCTTCTTCATGCTGCGCAAGGGACGCGGTGACCGACGCAGCCCCAACATGGCACGCGCTCTGGCCGTCCGCGTGGGTGTATCAGTGGCGCTGTTTCTCATCATCCTGTTGAGCTGGTGGATGGGCTGGATACACCCGACCGGCGTGCCCATGAGCCGTTGAACATCGCAGGGCCCAACAAAAAAGCGCCGCTTCTGCGGCGCTTTGTTTTTGCTGCGCCGCGGCGCCCTACATCCAGTAGACGACGACGTACAGACCGAGCCAGACGACGTCCACGAAGTGCCAGTACCAGGCGGCGCCTTCGAAGCCGAAGTGGCGGTCAGCCGTGAAGTGGCCCTTCATCAGGCGGATGGTGATGAACAGCAGCATCAGCATACCCACGAAGACGTGGAAGCCGTGGAAGCCGGTCAGCATGAAGAAGGTGGAGCCGAACACGCCGGAACTGAGCTTGAGGTTCAAGTCCTTGTAGGCGTGGGCGTATTCGAAGCCCTGCACGAACAGAAACACCAGGCCGAGCAGAACAGTGATCCACATGAAGCCAATGGTCTTGGCACGGTTGCCGGCAATCAGCGCATGGTGGGCGATCGTCAACGTGACGCCCGAGGTCAAAAGCAGCGCGGTGTTGACGGTCGGCAGCGGCCAGGGGCCGATGGTCGAGAAGGGCTCGACGGTGCCCCCCGGCGCGGCGGTGAAGCCGGCGGCGGTGCTCGGCCAGATGGCCTTGAAGTCAGGCCAGAGCAGGCTGTTCTCGAGACTACCCAGCATCGGCACGGAATGAACACGGGCCCAATACAGCGCGCCGAAGAACGCGGCGAAGAACATCACCTCCGAGAAGATGAACCAGCCCATGCTCCAACGGAAGGAGACGTCGATGCGGTCACCGTAGAGGCCGCCCTCGCTCTCACCGATGGCCTCGCGGAACCACTGCTGCAGCACGAAGGCCCAGAACAGCAGGCCGCCGAACAGCGAGTACATGCCCCAGCCGTGGCCGTTGATCCATTGGCCGGCGCCCAGGATGACGAAGAACAGGCCGATGGCGGCCATCACCGGGTGCCGCGAGGGCGCCGGGACGAAGTAGTACGGGGTCTTGCCCGGGGTAGTCGCTGCCGACATGTTGTTCTCCTAGTACTCGCTCGTTCTGAACTCTGTTGCGACCGGCGCTCAGGCGCCGGCCACGCCACTGCTGATGACCCAACGGACCAGCAGCACCAGCACCATTACAAACAGGGCCGCGCCAAGCACGCCTGCAATCACCACATGCACCGGGTTCAGCTTGGCCATGTCTTGCTCATGGTCCCTGCCCCGGCGCACGCCGAAAAAACTCCAGGCCACGGCCAAGATCGTCTGGCGCAGCGAGGCCTTGCGGCCCACCGCGTCCTTGAAATCCTGCCCTGGCTTCACAACGCGCCGCCCGGCGTCTGGACGCCCTTGGGCGCCTGACCCAGCTTCACACCGCCCTTGCCCGCCACCTCGAAGAAGGTGTACGAGAGGGTGATGGTCTTCACATCCTTGGGCAGCTTGGGGTCGATGACGAACACGACCGGCCACTGCTTGCTTTCGCCCGGCTGCAACGTGTATTCGTTGAAGCAGAAGCATTCCAGCTTGTTGAAATGCGCACTCGCCTGCTTGGGCGCGTAGCTCGGGATCGCCTGCGCGGCCATGGTGCGGTCCTGCTTGTTGCGGAACTCGTACATGACCTGACTCAGCTCGCCCGGATGGACCGTCATGTGCCGAACCGCCGGCTTGAAGTCCCACGGACCGCGCGCATTGGTGTCGAACTCGACGGTGATCTCGCGGCTGTAGTCGACCTGGCCGTTGCCGTTGGCGAGGCCCTTGTCTGCCGACGCGACCTGCCGCTCGGCCAAAGACAACACGTTGATGCCCAGCGCCTTGCAGATCGCATCGTAGAAATACACGAGCGAATAGCTGAAGCCGAACATCAACACCACGATGACCGTCAGCTTCTTCAGAAGCTGACGGTTGTCGCGATGCAAGGCGGCCAGGAAGTTCATGTCAGTGCGCCAGCAGCACCATCTTCGTGACGAAGCCGATGCCAAAGACCAGCGCAATCGACAGCAGGATCAGACCCAGCCGACGGTTGGCCTTGCGCTGTTCGGGCGTCATGGACATCAGCCGATGATCTTGGTCGCCGAGGCGTCCAGCTTCGGCGGGTTCTCGAAGGTGTGGAACGGCGCCGGCGACGGCACTTCCCATTCCAGGCCTTCAGCGGCTTCCCAAGGCTTCTGCGGCGCCTTCGCACCCTTGCCGCGCATCATCGGCACGACGACGAACAGGAAGAAGTAGACCTGCATCAGGCCGAAGCCGAAGGCACCGACGGACGCGATGGCGTTGAAGTCAGTGAACTGCATGGGGTAGTCGGCATAGCGACGCGGCATGCCGGCCAGACCCAGGAAGTGCATCGGGAAGAAGGTCACGTTGAAGAAGATCAACGAGCCCCAGAAGTGGATCTTGCCGCGCGTCTCGGAGTACATGACGCCGGTCCACTTCGGGCCCCAGTAGTAGACGCCCGCGAACAGCGCGTACAGCGAGCCGGCCACCAGCACGTAATGGAAGTGGGCCACCACGTAGTAGGTGTCCTGCAACTGGATGTCGACCGGCGCCATCGCCAGGATGAGGCCCGTGAAGCCGCCCATCGTGAACACGAAGATGAAGCCGACGGCGAACAGCATCGGCGTCTCGAAGGTCATCGAGCCGCGCCACATCGTCGCCAGCCAGTTGAAGATCTTCACGCCCGTGGGCACCGCGATCAGCATGGTCGCGTACATGAAGAACAGCTGGCCCGTCACCGGCATGCCAGTGGCGAACATGTGGTGGGCCCAGACGATGAAGGAAAGGATGGCGATTGAAGCCGTGGCATAGACCATCGACGCATAGCCGAACAGGCGCTTGCGGGCGAAGGCCGGCACGATCTGGCTGACGATGCCGAAGGCCGGCAAGATCATGATGTAGACCTCGGGGTGGCCGAAGAACCAGAAGATGTGCTGGTACATCACCGGGTCGCCGCCGCCTGCGGGGTTGAAGAAGGCGGTGCCGAAATGGCGGTCGGTCAGCGTCATCGTGATGGCGCCGGCCAGCACGGGCATGACGGCGATCAGCAGATAAGCCGTGATCAGCCAGGTCCACGCGAACATCGGCATCTTCATCAGCGTCATGCCGGGAGCGCGCATGTTCAGGATGGTGACGATGATGTTGATGGAGCCCATGATGGACGAGGCGCCCATGATGTGCATCGCGAAGATGCCGGCGTCCATCGACGGGCCCATCTGCAGCGTCAGCGGCGCGTACAGCGTCCAGCCGGCGGCGGGGGCGCCACCAGGCATGAAGAAGCTGCCCACCAGCATGATGGCCGCAGGGATCAGCAGCCAGAAGCTGAAGTTGTTCATCCGCGCGAAGGCCATGTCACCCGCGCCGATCTGCAGCGGGATCATCCAATTCGCGAAGCCCACGAAGGCCGGCATGATGGCGCCGAACACCATGATCAGACCGTGCATGGTCGTGAACTGGTTGAACAGCTCGGGGTTGAAGAACTGCAGGCCCGGCTGGAAGAGTTCTGCGCGGATGCACAGCGCCAGGACGCCGCCGACCATCAGCATCGCGAACGAGAACAGCAGGTACAGCGTGCCGATGTCCTTGTGATTGGTGGCGAAGACCCAGCGGCGCCAGCCGGCGGGCGCGTGGTGGTCGTGATGATCGTCGTGGTGGTCGTGGCCATGGTCGCCAGCGTGGCCACCGTGAACGCCGTGGGGGGGGAGCACTGCACTCATTTGGATTCCTCTGATTCGGCGTTCGGAATTACTTGCGGGCGGCCACGATTTCGGACGGCTGCACCGTCTGGCCCGTCTTGTTGGACCAGCTGTTCTTCGTGTACGTGATCACGGCGGCGATGTCGGT
>Ga0187843_10001666_pt1 | contig 13828 bp, 9 predicted proteins | sample SpaLakP09_SKY_43_FD_134516 | JGI IMG/M metagenome (GOLD analysis project Ga0187843, IMG submission 134516) | Oligotrophic lake water microbial communities from Sparkling Lake, Wisconsin, USA - SP09_SKY_43 | ecosystem: Environmental > Aquatic > Freshwater > Lake | place: USA: Sparkling Lake... | reverse complement strand
GTATTCATCCTGGCCATCCTGTCCATCGATGTTCTCAACTCTTCTCTTCTGAAGAGATGATCTCGACCTTGGGCGCCCGGTGCCCCGGCTTGACGATCAGCTCGATATAGAACTGATCGGCGGCCTCGGCAGCGGCGGTGTTGATCAGCGCGGTGATGTCACCGAGCTTGACCACCTCGGCGGCCTCAGCGCTGGGGCCGAACTTGCAATCGAAGTCCCAGAAATCCACGCCCTTGGGTAGCGGTTTGCGACGCTCACGGGCAAGGTAGGAGCGGATTTCGTGCTTGATCGCTTCCAGCAAGCGCTCGGGGTGCTTGCCTTCGATCTTCAGGAGGTAGGTTTTTTTCACCCGACTATTATCCCTGCTTGGCTCAGAGACTCGGCCAGGTCGCCGGGTCGATCTCCAGCCGGGTGTTCCAGTCCGAGGGCAGGGTGCCCGCCCAGACCAGGTTGTGGTGCGGGGTGAGGCGGCGCTTGGCGAACGTCATGCGCATGTCGGCCAAGGCCAGAAGGGTGCTGGCGTTCCAATTCTGGTTGGCGGGGCTGGCGGCCACGCCGATGGTGGCACTCAATGGCGGTTGTACCGTCAACTGCGCCAGCGCGCTGGCGATGCGTTCGCGCAGGCGCTCGGCCAGGGCCACGGCCGCGCCGATGGCGGTGTCCGGCAGGATCAGTACGAACTCGTCGGCGCCCAAATAGGCCAGGCTCGCGCTGCTGGGCTGCAGCTGCTGCAAGAGCATGGCTAGTTGGGTCAGCACCTGTTCGGCCTGGGCTGGGCCTTGAGCGTCCTGATAGCTCTTGAAGTGGTCGACGTCCAGGGTCAGCAGGGACAGCGGATGGCCGCTGGCGCGCGAGGCTTGCGCCACCGCTTCGAGCGTTTGCATCATCGCCTTGCGGTCCAGCACACCGGGCAGGGCCCGCAGGTCGGCAGTTACAACAGTCATGAAGACGCTCCTCAGTGGCGATGGCTCATGCTAGTACAGGCCGCTTGCGGCACCTCATGCTCCATTACCCTGGGTCTGCCGCTCAACGGCTGTGCGAGGTCAGCCTGGAGAGCGGTGCCGCCAGGCTGACACCCGGCGCAGCGCTGCGGGCTCCCTTGCTCGCTGGCTTGGCGTCGGCTTCGTCCAGCCGCTCCTCGGCCTTGCCCCCCAGCAGGCCCACGCTCTCGGGGTCGCGGCGCATCGCCACGCCCACGGCCAGGATGTCGATCACCAGCAGATGCAGGATGCGGCTGACCATGGGCAGATGGGTGGACACGTCCTCCACATGGTCGACGATCAGCACTACGTCGGCCTTCTTGGCCAGCGGGCTCTGGCTGGCCGTGATGGCGACCACCAGGGCGCCGCGCTCATGCGCCTTCTCCACCACTTCCAGCAGTTCCGGCAAGCGGCCGCTGCTGCTGATGACCACGGCCACGTCGCGCGGCTTCAGCACATTGGCCGCCAGCAGTTGCAGGCGCGGGTCGGTGTGGGCGCCAGCGGACATGCCGAAGCGCAGGAACTTGAACTGCGCATCCTGCGCCACCACGCCGTAATGGCCCACCGCGTAGAACTCGATGCGGCCGGCCTGCAGCAGCAGGTCGATGGCGCGGTCAATCATGTCGCGGTTCAGGGCGCTGCGCACCTGCAGGATGGCCGAGGCGGTGTTACCCAGCACCTTGGCGCCCAGCTCCAGCATCGAGTCGTCCAGATTGACCTGGGTGTGTGTTACCGGCACGGTGCCGGTGAGGCCTGAGGCCAGACGCAGCTTGAAGTCGGACAGGCCCTCGCAGCCCAGCGAGCGGCAGAAGCGGATGACGGTCGGCTGGCTGACCGCGGCGGCGCGGGCGATCTCGGCGATTGGGTCGTTGAGCACCGATCGCGCGTGGGCCAGCACATGTTCGGCCACGCGCAACTCGGCCGGCGACAACTCGGCGCGTGCGCGCCGGATCTGGCCCAGGATGGCCGAGCCGGGGGAGGTCTCCAGGGTGCGCAACTGCGCCTCCAGGATGGCCGAGGCGCCCTTGAACGTGGCGTGCTCGGCGGTGATGACGAAGGTGGGGATCGCCGAGACATAGTCGCTGAAGCGCCCCTTGTCCTCGAAGCGCTGGCGGAAAGGCGAGCGGTCGAAATAGGCGCCCAGCCGCGGCACGATGCCGCCGCCGATGTAGATGCCACCGAGCGCGCCGAGTGTGACTGCCAGATTGGCGGCGGCCGTGCCCAGCAGGCTGCAGAAGACCTCAAGCGTGTCCACGCAGACGGCGTCGCTGGCTTCCAGCGCGCGCTGCGTAATGTCGGGCGCGCTGAGGTCCTCGGGCTGCTGGCTGGCATGCTCGGCCAGCGCGCGGTAGATCAGCTCTAGGCCGGGGCCCGACAGCAGGCGTTCATAAGAGACATGCTCGAACTGCTTCCAGGCATGGCGCAGGATCACGATCTCGCGCTCGTCGCGGGGTCCGAAATTGGTGTGGCCGCCCTCGGTGCCCAGGGCGATCCAGCCGTCGCCGGCCGGAATCAGGCCCGACACGCCCAGGCCCGAGCCCGAGCCGAGCAGGCCGATCACGCTGGGCCGGCGCGCCTCGCCGCCACCGATCTGCCGCACATCACCGGCACCCAGGCGCGGCAGGGCCATGGCCAGGGCGGTGAAGTCGTTCACCACCACCAGGGTGTCCAGGCCGAGGCGCTGGCGCATCTCCTCGATCGAGAACTGCCAGTGGTAATTGGTCATGCGCACCTGGTCGCCCTCGACCGGGTTGGCGATGGCGATGGCCGCATGCGCGATCCGCTGCGCTAGCGGGAGCGCCCCCAGGTAGGCGCTGACGGCGGCATGGAAATCCGCATGCTCGGCACAGCGCAGCGAGGCGATGTGGCTGAACTCCCCCGGGCTCGCTTCCAGCGCAAAGCGGGCGTAGGTACCGCCGATGTCGGCGATCAGGCGAGGGCTGTCGAAAGGAGGCATAGCAGTGGCGCCTTGGTGTCGGGTGCAATTGAGCTTGCGCGTGATTATGCGGCCACGCCGTGCCGCCTCGACTTGTAGCGCGACTACACGAACTCACAGTTTGCTGATGCGTCGCGCCAGTCCTGAATCGCTGGCTTTTCATGAGGAACGAAACAAGGCGGGATTCGACTATTGTGTTGTCAATGTAGTTTTGTTACCTTGTATTCTTGGTGCTGACTACAGCATCGTCGATGAACATCTACCGCGCTGCCGGCGGCCTGCCGCAGCCACATGAGACTGATAAAAATCGTGCAAGCCTATCCCCGTGATGCCCGCCGGGCGCTGCCGCCCGCGCCCAACTGTCAAGCCGGGGCCTGCCCATGAGCGCCCGCTACCCCTGGCTGGTGGCCGATGTAGGCGGCACGAATGCGCGCTTCGGCTGGGTGTCGGCACCCGGTGCGGCCGTGTCCCATGTGCGCGTGCTCCCGGTGCCCGAGCACGCCGGCCCGGTGGCCGCTGCTCGCGCCTACCTGCAGGAGCTGGCCCTGGTGCTGGGCGCCGGATTTGCGCCGCCGCATGCGGCCGCATTCGCGGTGGCGACGGCGGTGGCCGGCGATCGGGTCGAACTGACCAACGGCCACTGGAGTTTTTCGCGTGCCGTCGTGCAGCGGGAACTGGCGCTTGATCTGCTGTTGGTGCTGAATGACTTCGAGGCCCTGGCCCTGTCGCTGCCGCGCCTGGGTGCGGGGCAGTTGCGCCGCTGGCCCGGTCCGGCTGCCGCGGTGGCTGATGCAGCGCTGGCTGTCATTGGCCCCGGCACCGGCTTGGGCGTCGCCGGTGTGGTTCACACGCGCCAGGGCTGGGCGGCGCTGCCGGGTGAGGGCGGTCATGCCACGCTGGCGGCGGCCGATGCCTTCGAGAGCGAGTTGCTGGCCCATGTGCGCCGGGACTATGAGCATGTTTCGGCCGAGCGCCTGCTGTCCGGCATTGGCCTGCCACTGCTGCACGGCGCGGTGGCGGCGGTGCAAGGGGCGGTGGGCGCAGGGGCGACGCCCTTGAGCCCCGAGGCCATCGTCGAGCAGGGCTTGTCGGGCCGCGATGCGGTCTGCGCGCAGACGCTCGATTCTTTCTGCGCTCTGCTGGGCGGCTTTGCCGGCAATGTGGCCTTGACCCTGGGCGCCCGCGGCGGCGTCTACATCGGTGGCGGCATCGTGCCGCGCCTGGGTGAGCGCTTCTTCGAATCTCGCTTTCGCGAGCGGTTCGAGGCCAAGGGGCGCTTTCGCGGCTACCTCCAGGGCATCCCCACTGCCCTGATCACCGACACCCTGGCAGCGCTGGGTGGCGCCGCGCTGGCGATCGAGCAGCACGTCGGCTGACTGCCTGCACTTTCGGCGATAGAAGAATGTAGTTGAGCTACAAATCATTCGTGATGAGTTGGGCGAATTGCGGAAAATTAACAATTTTCATCAATTAAACGGGTGTAAACCCTTGGCATTCGACTGTAATTCGTCAAAAAAAGGTCGTAGTTAAGCAACGTCTAGGGTTTACGTAAGTTTGAAAAATATCTAGTTTTGATACAAACACGGTTGAGACGTTGGGTTCTCGAACCCCGTGCATGCTTGGCGAAGCCCGGCGAGTGCGTGTGGGGACTCTGTGGTTCTGGTGAGCTTGAGGAGACATACATGAATACTTCCGTAGAGAAGCGCAGCCGAGTCGTGCCGCGCGAACTGTTCCGTGTCAACCCGGTGGCCGTGGGCTGCACCTTGTTGATGATCGCGTCGGGCGCCTCTGCGCAGGCGACGCTTGAGACCGTCGTCGTGACGGGTATCCGCAAGGGTATTGAAGAGGCCATTTCGGTCAAGAAGAACTCCGACTCCATCGTCGAAGCGATCTCGGCCGAAGACATCGGCAAGCTGCCGGACAACAGCATTGCCGAGTCGCTGGCTCGGCTGCCCGGCCTGTCGGCCCAGCGCGTTGCTGGCCGTGCGCAGGTGATCAGCGTGCGCGGGCTGTCGCCCGATTTCGCCACCAGCTTGCTAAATGGACGCGAGCTGGTCAGCACTGGCGACAACCGTAGCGTCGAGTTCGACCAATACCCTTCGGAGTTGCTCAGCGGCGTGACCGTCTACAAAACGCCAGATGCCGCCCTGATCGGCCAGGGCCTGTCGGGCACCTTGGACATGCAGACCGTGCGCCCGCTGAACTTCGGCAGCCGTGTGGTCGCCTTGAATCTGCGCGGTCAGCGCAATTCGCTCGGTGACGCTGGCAATGCCAAGGCTACCGGCAACCGCTTCAGTGCCAGCTATATCGACCAGTTCGCCAACCGCACTGTCGGCCTGGTGCTGGGCTATGCCCACCAGGAAACACCTGTGCAGGAGAACCAGGTCGGCCTTTACGAGCCCTGGGAAGTGATTGGGGACGGCTGGCGCCCTGGCGTGGCAGCAGGTACTTATTATTCGAACGGTATCAAGGCGCTGCGCCGCACTGGCGTGACCAAGCGCGATGCCGTGATGGGCACGCTTGAAATCCGCGCGTCCAAGGAATGGACCAGCGTGCTGGACGTGTATCACACGACGGCGAAGCAGGAAGACACGGCGAATCAGTTCGAAGTCAACCTTGGTGACTACAACGGCACAAACGGCCAGTACAGGATCAACATCACCAACCCGCAGATCAACGGCAACGGTACGTTCACTGGTGGTTCGGCCGCTAATCTGTACCCGCTGGTGCGCGGCATGTACAACAAGCGCGACGACACGGTCGACGCAGCCGGTTGGAACAATAAGTTCACGTTCGGCTCCATGAAGGTGACGGCGGACATCAGCTACTCGAAGGCCAAGCGCGACGAGCTGAACCTCGAGAACAACACACAACTCGCGCCAGTCACAGCCACGACCGCTTGGTTGGACACGCTGAAGCTGAATTTCGCCAACGGCGGCTTCTCGAGCATGACGCCGACGCTGAACTATTCGGACCCGACCAAGCTGCTGCTGCGCGGCACGATCTACGGCTCCGGCTACGGCAAGGTGCCAAGTGTTGAAGACGAGTTGAAGAGCATCAAGCTGGCCGCATCGATGCCGGCACCGTCCATGTTGACCAGCCTTTTGTCGGACATCGAATTCGGCTTCAACTATGCCGACCGGTCCAAGGCAAAGCGCCAGCCCGAGGGCAATATCAACCTCGGAGCCCAAGGCGAGACAGCCATCGGCTCCGAGTTTCAGTACGGTCTGGTGGACCTGGGCTTTGCAGGTATCGGCTCCATTCCGGCCTGGAATGTGCCCGGTGCGGTGGGGAAGTACATGACCTTCGCGCCCAGCTCGACGGGCGCCAACTACCTGATTGCCAAGGCCTGGGATGTCAACGAGAAGATCGCGACGGGCTTCCTGAAGGGGCAGATCGACACCAAGTGGGGCGGCGTGGATGTGCGCGGCAACGTGGGCCTGCAGGTGCAGCGCGTCGACCAATCGTCCGATGCGATCCGCCTGACCGGTGGAGAGAATCCGAAGCCGGTCCATGACGGCAAGACATTCACCGACGTTTTGCCCAGCATGAACTTGGCCTTCAGCCTCAGCAATGACCAGACCCTTCGCGTGGCCCTGGCCAAGCAGGTGGCTCGTCCGCGCGTGGATCAGCTGCGCTCGGCGATCGAGTTTGGCGTCGGTGACACGCCGAATGCGCAGGGGCAGCGCGAGCCCGGCGCCAGCGGTGGCAACGCCAAGGTCGATCCTTGGCGCGCGGTCGCCTTCGACTTGTCCTATGAGAAGTACTTCGGCAGCAAGGCCTATGTCGCGGCCGCCTACTTCTACAAGGACCTGAAGAGCTACATCTACACGCAGAAGATCTCGAACTACGATTTCTCGGCCTATATCGGTGATGTCAAGCCGGTGCTGGGAGCAAACGGCCAGCCAATCCCGATCCAGACCACGGGCACGTACACGGCGCCTGAGAATGGCAAGGGCGGTCGCCTGTCGGGTGTGGAGCTCTCGGCCTCGCTGCCCTTCAATCTGCTGACCCCTGTGTTGAACGGTTTCGGCTTGCAGGCCAGCGCCAGCTTCACTAGCAGCGGCATCAAGATCCGGGATCCGGAAAGCGCCTCCAGCGTCGGCTCTGGCGACATCTCGCTGCCCGGCCTGTCCAAGCGCGTGACCAACCTCACGTTCTACTATGAGAACAGCGGTTTTGAGTTCCGTGTCAGCCAGCGCCGCCGCTCGGACTTCATTGGTGAAATCGGCAACTTCAACGGTGCGCGCACGCTGCGTTACGTCGTCGGCGAGAACATCACTGATGCGCAGGTCGGCTACAACTTCAACGAAGGAAGCCTGAAGGGTCTGGGCGTGACGCTGCAGGTCAACAATCTCGGCGATGCGGCCTACCAGACCTACGCCGGTACCAAGGACCGTCCGCTTGAGTACGTCAAGTGGGGCCGCACGGTGCTCCTGGGCGCCAGCTACAAGTTCTGATCTTCTGAGCAGAACGACCCCTGCCGGCTTGCGCAGCCCGCAGGGGTTTTTTATTTTCCAGGGTGTTGGATGAACGAAGAGAAATTGAGAGATCAAAGACCTGTTGCCGCCATGAGCCGGCGCACCGTATTGGCGGGAGCCTTGGCCTTAACCTGGCCGCTGGCCGCACCGGCGCAGCCAGCCAGCGCGGTGGATGGCGACAAGCCCGATGCCGAGCGCTTCTTCAGGGCACCACAGATGACGGGCGCCGTGCTGTCGCCCGATGGCCGGCGGCTGGCCATGCGCACCATTGGCCCGCACCGCCGGGCCATTCTGACGGTGTTGAATCTTGAGGACCTGAAGCCGGTCCTGGTCTACAACTCAGACGCGGCCGATGTGAACCGCTTTGTCTGGGTCAACAACGAGCGCCTGGCCTTCGATCTCAGCGACCGTGAGACGCCTGCCGGCAAGCAGGATGCGGCCCCCGGACTGTTTGCTGTCGACCACGATGGCAATGGGTTCAGGCAACTGGTCGAGCGCCAATATGCCTGGGTCAAGGTGGGCAATGATGGACGCCAGTTGGAGCCCTGGAACACCTATCTTCTCAACGGCAGCAGCCAGCGCAACAGCGACGAGGTGCTGGTCGCGCGCCCCGAGGCCTATGACCAGAAAGGCGTCGACTACATCAAGCTCCTGCGCCTGAACACGCGCACAGGCCGGACGACGGATGTCGACGGCCCCACACGCTCGGTGGGCTGGTGGGCTGATGTGCAGGGCAATCTGCGCGTGGCCCTGACCCGCGAGGGCGAGAAGGGTGCGTTGCGCTGGCGCGATCCGGCCACCGATCAATGGCGCACGCTCAGTGAGTTCAACGTCTACACCGGCGAGGCCGATATGGATGTCCGCCATGTCGGGTCCGACGGCCGGCTCTATGTCAGCGCGCGTCGTGGGGCCGACAAGCAGGCGATGTGGTTGATGGATCCGCGCAACGGCGAGTGGTCCCAGGCACCCTTGGTGCAGTCGCCGCTGTTCGATGTCGACGCCGAGGTGATCGCGCGACAGGACAGGGTGCTCGGCTTGCGCTTCACCATCGACGCCGAAGTCACCCAGTGGCCGGACGCCGACATGAAGAGCCTGCAGGCACAGATCGACAAGGTGCTGCCCAGCACGGTGAATCGCCTGTCGGTGCCCTGGAGCGGCGATGCGCCCTGGGTGCTGATCGAGGCCTTCTCCGATGCGCAACCGATCCAGTACCTGTTGTTCAACCGCAGCAGCCGCAAGTTCACCCGCCTTGGTGCCGAGCGGCCCGATATCGAAGCCCGGCAGATGGCCCGCATGGACATGCAGCGCCTGAAGGCGCGCGACGGCCTCGAGTTGCCCGTCTGGCTGACCTTGCCGCCCGGTGCGGTGGAGGGGCGCGACAAGCTGCCCATGGTCGTGCTCGTGCATGGCGGGCCGTTCACCGGCGCGCCGAGCTGGCAATGGGATGCCGAGGTCCAGTTCCTGGCTGCACGCGGCTATGCGGTGCTGCAACCACAGTTCCGTGGCACCCGGGGCTTCGGGCTGGCCCATGCGCGCGGCGGCTGGCGGCAGTGGGGCAAGGCCATGCAGACCGATGTGGCCGACGCCACCCGCTGGGCCATTGCGCAGGGCATTGCCGACCCCAAGCGCATCGCCATCGCCGGCGGCAGCTATGGCGGCTATTCGGCCCTGATGGGCCTGCTGCGCGACCCCGATCTGTTCCGCTGCGGCGTGGCCTGGGTGGCGGTGACTGATCTCGACATGCTGCACACGGTCAACTGGGACGATGTGTCGAGCGACTTCAAGAAGCACGGCATGCCCAGCCTGCTGGGCGACCGGATCAAGGACGCCCTCGATCTGAAGGACAACTCACCGCTGACCCATGCGGCCCGGATCAAGCAGCCGCTACTGCTGGCCTATGGCGAGAAGGATCGGCGCGTGCCGCTGGTGCATGGCGAGGCCTTCCGCCGAGCCGTGCAGCCGGGTAACGCCGGTCTGGAATGGGTGGCCTACGCCGAGGAGGGCCACGGCTGGCGTGTGCCCGCCAACCAGATCGATTTCTGGAACCGGACAGTGCGCTTCCTCGACAGGCATCTGGCTGGGCCGCGCGCCTCATGAAGCTGCTGATCACCGGGCTGACGGGCACGCTGGCCCCCAAGCTAGCGGCAGCAGCGAGGGCCGCCGGTCACCAGGTCCTCGGCTGGGACCGGCAGGCTGTCGACCCGCAGCAGGCCCATGCGGCGCAGCGCTGGCTGAGCGAGGCGGCACCCGACGCGATCGCCCATCTCGCCATGGGCGGCGCGGACTGGGCAGCGATGCTGGCTAGCCATGCGGCCGAGCGCGGTTTACCGATGGTCTTCACCAGCACGGCGATGGTGTTCGACCATCAGCCCGACGGCCCGCACCGCCTACATGACGAGCGCACGGCCAAGGATGAGTACGGTCGCTACAAGATCGGCTGCGAGGATGCGGTGGCTGCCGCCAACCGGGCCGCCAACATCGTACGCATTGGCTGGCAGATCGATGCCGAGGCCACTGGCAACAATATGCTGATGGTGCTGGACGAGTGGCAGCGCCGCGAGGGCAAGGTGGCGGCGAGCCGCGCCTGGATACCGGCTTGTTCCTTCATGGACGACACCGCACAGGCCCTGCTGCGGTTGCTGCAGTCGCCGCTGCCAGGCTTCGTGCATCTGGACAGCAATGCGCAGGAGGGCCATGGCTTCGATCGCATCGCGCGGGCCTTGCTGACGCGCTTCGAGCGCCTGGACTGGCAGCTTGAGGTCCACGAGGCCTATCGCCATGACCAGCGTCTGCTTGGCGGCGAACTGCTGATGCCGCCCCTTAGCGCCCGTCTGCCGGGCCTGCTGGACTAGATCAGTCCAACCCAGTCCTGCTGGTGTCGCACAAAGGCCTCGCGCAGCAGCGCCTGCTGCTCAGGCGGCAGCGGGCCTTTCTCGACCCAGGCCAGGTTGTGCCTGAAGTTCGCCAGCTTGGCCGTACCGACGATGCTGCTGGCCACAAAGGGGCAGTGCGCGGTGAAGCGCAGGGCCAGCTCGGTGCGCTCCTCGGGCACCAGGCGGTTCAAGCCCATCGCCTGCCAGCGGTCCCAGTACTGGCCTGCGGCATGGTCTTCGGGGCGCCGGGCATGGCGCCAGATGGCGCCCGCGATCGGGCGCTTGGCGATCACGCCCAGGCCGCGAGCAGCAGCTTGTGGCAGTCTCGTCAACAGGTTGACCTGGTCGCAGACGCTGATCGAGGTCTGAACGGCGCCGAAGCGCGCATCCGTGATCGCGGTGGACAGCTCGGCGTTGTCGCCCGAGTAGGCGGCGACCCGGAGCTTGCCTGCGCGGCGGCAATCATCCATTGCGCGGATGACCTCGTCCTGCGCGAGGATGTGCTGGGGGCAGCTGTGCAGATGGACGATGTCCAGCCAGTCGGTCTTCATCAGGCGCAGCGCGCGCTCGACCCCGCCGACGATGCAGTCATAGGTCCAGTCGGGAACCCCCTCGACGCCGTAGCCGACCTTGGTCGACAAGATGAAGTCCTGGCGGCGATGGGCCAGATGGCGGCCGATGCGCGTTTCCGACAGTCCATAGCCGCGGGCGGAGTCGATCAGATTCACGCCCAGGTCCAGCACTGCGTTGAGCAGATGGCCGGCCTCGTCTTCGCTGGTGCGCTCGTCGTTGATGTGCATGGCGCCGAAGCCCAGCGGGCTGACGCGCAGGCCGGTGTTGCCAAAGTCTCTCAGTTCCAAAACAGGATGCTTCCGAAGAGTGGCGGGAGGGTCAGCTCAAGTTGACCGTTCTTGGCTTGAAGTGTGTCGCCCGTGAGTGCGTCCTTGAAGCGCGCATGGGCTAGTTCAGGTGGCAGCTTGAGCTTCACCTGCCTGGCCGATTGCGCGTTGTTGGTCGCGGTCAAGGCCCAGCGTTTGCCATCCCGACGGGCCAGCACGATGACGTGCGCATCCAGGTGCAGCGGCGCGGCGATCGTGCCGTGGCGCAGTACCGCGTGCTCGCGGCGCAGCGTGGTCAGGCGCTCGAAATCGGCCAGCAACTGCAGATCGGGCTGCCCGCCCTGGTCGGCCCAGGGGTAGGTCGCCCGGTTGTAGGGGTCATCGCCGCCGCCCACACCGACTTCGTCGCCGTAATAGATGGCCGGCGAGCCTGGGAAGCTCATCTGGAAGAGCACTGCGAGGCGCAGGCGCTGCTTGGCATCGGCGAGCTTAGCTTGATCGCCGTCGTCGTGATAGCCGAAGTGGTGCAAGGCGCGGGCCTGGTCATGCGTGGACAGCAGGTTCATCAGCGCGTAGAAAGCCTGAGGCGGATAGGCCTCGCGCATCAGCTCAATATTGGCGTAGAGCTTGCTGGCATCGCCGCCGGCCGCGTAGTCCAGCAGCGTGTTGCGGAAGATGTAATTCATCGTCGAGTCGAAGGCATCGCCGAGGAAGAACTTGGAGGCGTCGAACCAGGTCTCGGCGATGGTCAGTGCGTCGGGCTTGTGGGCCTTGATGGCGGCTCGCCATTCGCGCCAGAAGTCGTCGGGCACCCAGGGCGCCACGTCCATTCGCCAGCCGGCCGCGCCCTTGTCAAGCCAAAACTGCATCACCGCATCCTTGCCGCAGTAGGCAAAGTGGCGGAAGGAGGCCGAGGCCTTGTTTAGCTCGGGCAGGTCGCTCACGCCGACCCAGCCCTTGTACTGCTTGTCGGGCTCGCTCTGGCTGGTGTCGAAAGTGAACCAGTCGGCGTAGGGCGATGCGTGGTTGATCTTGCCGCCGTCGAAGGCGCCGCCCCGGCTGAAATTGTTGAAGCGGTTGAAGTAGGGCGAGTCGCTGCCCACATGGTTGAGCGAGGTGTCTGGGATTACGCGGATGCCGCGCTTGGCCGCTTCCATCGTCAGCCGCTCGAAATCCGCGTTGCTGCCGAAGCCCGGATCGATCTGCTGGTAGTCGGCCGTGTCGTACTTGTGATTGCTGGCAGCCTTGAACACTGGCGTCAGGTAGATCGTGTTGGCGCCGAGCTCCTTGATGTAGTCGAGCTTGCTCGTGATGCCGGCCAGGTCGCCTCCGAAGAAGTCGTTGTTGTAGATCTCGTCATAGCCGTCGCCCGTGCCAGGCTTGGCCGGCTTCTCCGTCCAGCGCGGGTGGAACTCAACCGTCTTGTCGTGATACTTCGCCACGCCGGGCTTGGGGTCGTTGGCCCGGTCGCCGTTTCGGAAACGTTCGGGGAAGACGTAGTAGTAGACGGCGTCGCGGGCCCACTCCGGCACCTTGAAGTCGGCCGTGTGAACGGTCTGGCGGAAGCGGCGGATTTTCTTCAAGGACTCGGGCTTCTCGTCCAACAGGCCCAGGCCCATCGAGCCCTTCTCGCGGGTCCAGTAGACCTGGTCCTTGTTGTTCTGGTAAACGTAGGTCTGGCCGGCGATCTCCAGCTCGAAGTAGTACCCGTAGATTGCCTTGCCTGCAAAGCGGTGAGCAGCGCGCCAGCCGCTGGCTGTCTTCTCCATCGGCACGCGGGCGACAGGTGCGTAGTCCAGCACCTCCTGATTGCCTTCGAGGCGTCGGTGCTCGATCACCAGGGTGGCCTTGCTGATGCCGGGCTTGGCCTTCAGGGCGAAGCGGATTTCGCTGCCTTCGGTCACCGCGCCGAAGGGTGCCTTGTAGGCCGTATCGCGTGAGTCGAAGCGAACACTCATTGCGACGGGATCGCTGACCCTCGGTGCGAGCGCCAGTTGCGGGATGCTGCCTTCGAAGGGCTGGATCTGCAACTGCAGCGGCGTCCCTTCATTCATGCGCAGCACCAGCTTGTGGCCGCCTGCTGCGAGGCGCTGGCTGAGGGCCGGGCCCTTGAGCTGGAGCTTGTCCAGCGCACCGCCAAAGTCGGCATCGGCCGACCAGTCTTCATCAGCGACCTTGAAGCTTTGTTCACCGGTCAGGCGCAGGTAGAGCTCGTAGCGATTGCAGATGTATACGAAGCGGCTCTCGTCGGTGGCGCTCCAGTTGTTGAAAGTGCCGCGCAGAAAGAGCTCGCGCTTGCCAAGGGGGCTGGGCTTGCAATCCTCTTGAGCCTGCGCCGCGCCGACAACCATCAGTAAGCTCAGGCTGAGCGCGAGTCTCATCATCCCTTGACCCCACCCGCCGTCAGCCCTGACACGATCCAGCGCTGCGCCAGCAGGAAGACCAGCGTTATCGGCAGGCCCGAGAGCACGGCCGCGGCGGCGAAGTCACCCCACAGGAAACGCTGGTCGTGCAGGAAGTATTTGCTGCCAACCGCCAGGGTCAGATTGCCTTCCTCGCGCAGCAGCACCGAGGCTACCGGGTACTCGATGATGGTGCCGATGAAGGCCAGCACGAAGACCACCATCAGGATGGGCACGGCCATGGGCAGCAGCACCATTCGGAAGGCCTGCCAATGGCTGGCGCCGTCAACCTTGGCGCACTCCTCGATCTCGACCGG
>Ga0187843_10001663_pt1 | contig 13839 bp, 12 predicted proteins | sample SpaLakP09_SKY_43_FD_134516 | JGI IMG/M metagenome (GOLD analysis project Ga0187843, IMG submission 134516) | Oligotrophic lake water microbial communities from Sparkling Lake, Wisconsin, USA - SP09_SKY_43 | ecosystem: Environmental > Aquatic > Freshwater > Lake | place: USA: Sparkling Lake... | reverse complement strand
TTGGTGAACAGCGTGGAAGCCGGTTCCCCTGCTGAAAAGGCCGGCTTGGAGGCGGGTGACGTGATTTTGAAGTTCGATGGGAAAGCCATTGAAAAATCTTCGGACTTGCCGCGCACTGTTGGCGGCACCAAGCCGGGCACCAAAAGCCAGGTCACCGTGTTGCGCCGTGGCGTGACCAAAGACTTCGCCATCACCGTGGGTGAAATTGAGGTGGAAAAAACCGCTGCCGCCAAAGGCGCTGACAAGCCTGCTGCCAAAGAAGCTGGCAAAGAAGCCAGCCAATTGTGGGGTTTGACGGTCAGTGACTTGACGGACGCCATGAAGAAGGAATTGAAGTTGCGCGGTGGTGTGCGTCTGGATGCGGTCACATAACCTGCATCTCGTGCAGGTATTCGTGAGGGTGATGTCATCATCCAAATCGCCAACACTGAAGTTGCCGACAGCAAGGCCTTTGCCCAGGTCTTGGGGCGCTGGGATAAAACCAAGCCCATCAATGTGCTCCTGCGTCGTGGCGATTGGGCGCAATACGTGCTGATTCGGCCCCGTTGAAAACCAAGGAATTCCAAGGGTTAACCCTTGGAATTTGGACTTGATGGATTCTTCCAACGGCTTTTGAAAATATTTTTGATGTGGGCGCACGCTAACAAGTGAACTAGAATCTACTGTGTTTTGATCTAAAGTCCATGCCTAGCGCAGCGCCTCAGATATATGGATCGTCATTTTGCAGGCTCATGGCGTCAGTTTCGGGCTTGTACATATCCTTCCACAGTTCACCCACAAGTTATCCCTTATCAACCACCCGAAAATTGTGAACAACCTGTGAATAAATATAGTGACTTTGACCTTGAAAGACCTGGCGGCCGCCTCCTTGAGGATGCCTGCCACCGGCTTTCTGCCTACAATGAAGTCCCAACTATCGCAGTTGCCATAGATTGTTGGTTCCGGGCGCGTCATCACCTGACGCGCCCTTTTTTATGGCTTTCTCCTCTGTAAATTCAAACACTTAACTGCTTGCATTGATGAACCACATCAGAAATTTTTCGATCATCGCGCACATTGACCACGGCAAATCCACGTTGGCGGACCGCATCATTCAACGCTGTGGTGGTTTGAGCGACCGGGAGATGGAAGCACAGGTTCTGGACTCGATGGACATCGAGAAAGAGCGTGGGATAACCATCAAGGCGCAGACTGCTGCGCTGAAGTACAAGGCCCGCGACGGCCAGATCTACAACCTGAATTTGATCGACACGCCCGGGCATGTTGACTTCTCTTATGAAGTGAGCCGTTCTTTGTCGGCCTGTGAAGGTGCACTGTTGGTGGTGGATGCCAGCCAAGGCGTGGAAGCCCAAACCGTGGCCAATTGCTACACCGCACTCGACCTCGGCGTGGAAGTCGTGCCCGTTCTCAACAAAATGGATTTGCCCCAAGCGGACCCCGAAAATGCCAAGGCAGAAATAGAGGACGTCATTGGCATTGATGCGTCTGACGCCATTCCGTGCTCGGCCAAAACCGGCATGGGCGTCGAAGAGATATTAGAAGCCGTGGTCGCCAAAATTCCAGCCCCGAAAGGCAATCCGAACGCGCCGTTGCGCGCCATGATCGTCGACAGCTGGTTTGACACCTATGTGGGCGTTGTGATGTTGGTGCGCGTGGTTGATGGCCGCTTGGGCAAAGGCGAGCGTTTCAAAATGATGGCCACCGAAACGGTCTACAACGCCGACAACTTGGGTGTGTTCACACCGGCCAACGAACCGCGCGACTCGCTCGAGGCCGGTGAAGTGGGCTACATCATTGCAGGCATCAAAGAATTGCAAGCCGCCAAGGTGGGTGACACCATCACCCTTGAGAAAAAGCTGCCCAACAACCTCGGCCCTGCCGAACAAGCGCTGCCTGGTTTCAAGGAAATCCAGCCTCAGGTGTTCGCCGGTTTGTACCCGACCGAAGCCAGCCAATACGACTCCTTGCGCGATGCGTTGGAGAAACTCAAGCTCAACGATTCTTCCCTGCGCTACGAACCCGAGGTGTCGCAAGCGCTGGGCTTTGGCTTTCGCTGTGGTTTCCTGGGTTTGTTGCACATGGAGATCGTGCAAGAACGCTTGGAACGCGAATTCGACCAAGACCTGATCACCACCGCGCCCAGCGTGGTCTATGAAGTGCTGAAGGCCGACGGTGAAATCATCATGGTGGAAAACCCCTCCAAGATGCCCGAGGCCAGCAAGATGGAAGAGATTCGCGAGCCCATCGTCACGGTGCATTTGTACATGCCGCAAGACTATGTCGGCGCGGTCATGACGCTGGCCAACCAAAAGCGGGGCGTGCAACTCAACATGGCCTACCACGGCCGACAGGTCATGCTGACCTACGAAATGCCGCTCGGCGAAATCGTTCTTGATTTCTTCGACAAACTCAAAAGCGTCAGCCGTGGGTATGCCTCAATGGACTATGAGTTCAAGGAATACCGCGCCTCAGACGTGGTGAAGGTGGACATCTTGCTCAACGGTGAACGGGTGGACGCCTTGTCGATCATCGTGCATCGCAGCCAGTCGCAGTACCGCGGTCGGGCGGTGGTGTCCAAAATGCGCGAGATCATCAGCCGCCAAATGTTTGACGTGGCGATTCAAGCGGCCATTGGTGCCAACATCATTGCGCGCGAAAGCATCAAGGCTTTGCGTAAAAACGTACTGGCAAAATGCTACGGTGGTGACATCAGTCGCAAACGCAAACTCTTAGAGAAACAAAAAGCAGGTAAGAAGCGCATGAAACAAATTGGATCAGTGGAAGTACCCCAAGAGGCTTTCTTGGCGATTTTGCAGGTGGAAGATTGATGTCAGCCATCACCGCAATCATCTTGGCCAGCTTTGTCAGCTACGCCGCCGCCTGGTACTCGGGCCTTATCGACGGGTCATTTGCCTTGGTTTTATTCATGGCCACGCTGGTCACGGGTGTCTATTGGGTGGCAGAGCAATTTCATTTCATGCCGCGCCGACGCGCTGCAGTCCTTCAATTTGATGCCGAACGCGCCCAGCGTTTGCAAGATCTGGCCCAACAAGGCATCACCTCCGAAGAAGACGAAACCCCGGCTTTGCAAGCGCGCGAAGCGCTGCTGCTTCAACCCTGGTGGTTGGACTGGACCGCAGGATTGTTCCCGGTCATTGCGGCGGTCTTTTGTTTGCGCTCATTTTTGTTTGAGCCTTTCAAGATTCCATCGGGCTCCATGATTCCCACGTTGCACATTGGCGACCTGATCTTGGTGAATAAATTCCATTACGGCGTTCGTTTGCCTGTGCTCAACATCAAGGTGATTGACAACCATCCGGTTGAACGGGGCGATGTCATGGTATTTCGTTATCCCCCCAAACCCAGCTTGGACTACATCAAGCGGGTGGTGGGCGTGCCCGGCGACAAGATTGCTTATATCAACAAGGTTTTGACGATCAATGGTCAGTTGGTCAGCAAGGTGGCGGTCCCCGAATTTTTTGATGCCGACACCATGCGTTATAGCAAGCAATTTGAAGAGGCGATGCCCATTGGCAGCACCCCAGCCGACATGAACAAACAGCGCGCGCATCGCTTGCTCAATGATGACCGGGTGCCCAACTTTGTCAGTGGCATCAATGATTTCGCTTTCAAAGACAACTGCAGCTATACCGTTGAAGGCTTGGAATGCACGGTGCCTGAAGGCCACTATTTCATGATGGGCGATAACCGGGACAACTCCCTTGATTCCCGCTACTGGGGCTTTGTGCCCGATAAAAACATCGTTGGAAAAGCTTTCTTCATCTGGATGAATTTCGCCAGTCCATCCCGCGTGGGTGGTTTTGACTGAGCATGGGCAAGGTCACTGACGATAAGTCTCAAGCGGCCTTGCAATCCCGTTTGCAACACCAGTTTGCCGATCCCCAATTGCTGGCATTGGCACTCACGCATCGCAGCCATGGCAGCGGTCATAACGAGCGGCTTGAATTTTTAGGCGACTCGGTGCTGAACTTGGCCGTCTCCAAAATGATCTATACCGCCTTGAACGAATTGCCTGAAGGTGATTTGTCAAGGGTGCGTGCCAATCTGGTCAAACAAGATACCTTGCACCGTCTGGCCGTGGATTTGGGCTTGGTCGGCATGGTGCGATTGGGTGAGGGTGAGATGCGTTCTGGCGGCCAACAACGACCCTCCATCCTGGCCGACGCACTGGAAGCGGTGATTGGCGCGGTTTTTTTGGATGCAGGATTCGATGCCGCCCAAGCCTTGGTGCTGCGCTTGTTTGACCAAGTGGACATGTCACCCACCACGATGGCGGCGGCCAAGGACCCGAAAACAGAATTGCAAGAATGGTTGCAAGCGCGGCGCTGGCAACTGCCCCTGTACCGGGTGGTTGGCACCACCGGTGCGGCGCACCAACAAACCTTCGATGTCGAATGCGAAGTGCCCGAATTGAAACAGTCGCAACGCGGCATTGGCAGTTCACGCCGCAGTGGTGAACAAGCTGCAGCTTTGGCGATGCTGCAATGGTTGCGAGAAAACCCCCAATGACCCCAACACCAACCCCTCTCCTGCAACGCTGTGGCACGGTAGCGATTGTCGGTAAACCGAATGTGGGTAAATCGACCTTGCTCAATGCCTTGGTCGGTCAAAAAATCAGCATCACCTCGCGCAAGGCGCAAACCACGCGACACCGCATCACGGGCATTCGCACCACCGGCCAAACCCAATTTATTTTTGTCGATACGCCGGGTTTTCAAACCGCGCATGGCAACGCCTTGAACCGCTCACTCAACAAAACCGTGGTGGGCGCGGTCGGCGATGTGGACCTGGTGATGTTTGTGGTGAATGCAGGCAGTTTTGCCCAGGCTGACGCCAAAGTGCTGACTTTGCTGAGCAAAAACATTCCAGCCCTGTTGGTCGCCAATAAACTCGACAAAATTCATCGCCGCGAAGACTTGGCCCCTTGGTTGCAAGACATGCAAAGCCGGCATGCGTTTGCCGAGTTTGTGCCGATGTCGGCGAAGAACCCGAAAGACATTGAACGCTTGTTGGTGCAATGCGAGAAGTACCTGCCTGAGCAGCCTTGGTGGTACGGTGAGGACGAACTCACCGACCGCAGTGAAAAATTCTTGGCCAGCGAAATCATCCGCGAAAAATTATTCCGCTTCACCGGGGATGAACTGCCCTATACATCCACCGTCATCATCGACAAGTTCAGCGAAGAGCCCGGTAAAACCGTCTCGCGCATGGTTCGCATTGCAGCCACCATCGTGGTCGAGCGCGACGGCCACAAAGCCATGGTGATCGGCGACAAAGGCGAGCGCTTGAAACAAATTGGCACGATGGCGCGGCAAGAGTTGGAGAAGCTGATGGACGCCAAGGTCTTTCTCGAACTTTGGGTCAAGGTGCGCTCTGGCTGGGCCGATGACGAAGCGCGGGTGCGCAGTTTTGGCTACGAGTAGATCCAAGATTTTTCGGGCTTTAGACGAGCCCGGCTTCGTGATTCACCAATATGACTGGAGTGAATCCAGCCGCATCTTGGAAGTCTTCACCCGGCACTACGGCCGCGTGGCCTTGGTCGCCAAAGGTGCCAAACGACCCACCTCTCAATTGCGCGCTGTGCTCTTGCCTTTGCAACCACTGCTGCTCAGTTATGGCGGCGAGGGCGAAATTCGCACCCTGAAAACCGCCGAATGGGCGGGCGGGCATGTGATGCCCAGTGGCGAAGCCTTGCTGTCGGGTTACTACCTGAATGAACTCTTGCTGCGCTTGTTGGCGCGGGACGATCCGCACGCCGCTTTGTTCGATGTCTATCGGCAAACCGTGAAGGTCTTGGCCAGCGGTTTGGAGCAAACCACGTCGCCGCTGCTGCGCGCTTTCGAATTGCTGCTGTTGCGCGACATTGGTTTTTTGCCCGATTTGTCGATGCAAACCATGACCTTGCAACCGGTGCTGGTCGACAAGGGTTATGGCTTGGTCGCCGAAGGCGGCTTGCAAGCCCTGCCCAAAGGGCCGCAGTTGCTGGGTTTGCATTGGCTGCAATTGCAAACCGCATTGGATGGCGACGAACCCGTCACCGGTCTGTTGCGGGTTTGCGCCGAATGGTCCAGTGAACACCGCGGTCTGTTGCAAACCCAATTGCGCGGTTTGTTGCACTACCATTGCGGGGTCAGCAGCTTGCGCACCCGCCAAGTGATGATGGATTTGCAAGCCCTATGAACACCCACCTTTCTGTCAATGTGAACAAGGTTGCGCTGTTGCGCAACACCCGCCACTTGGGGATCCCCAGCGTGACCCGCGCTGCCACCCTGTGTTTGCAGGCGGGTGCCCATGGCATCACCGTGCATCCCCGACCCGATCAACGCCACATCCGAGACAGCGATGTCCATGACTTGGCCGCATTGATGACCGACTGGCCAGACCGCGAATACAACATCGAAGGCAACCCGTTTCACAATCTGATGGATTTGGTGCGCTTGGTGCGCCCGCAGCAAGTCACGTTCGTGCCCGACGGCGAAAACCAGTTCACTTCAGACCATGGCTGGCGCTTTCCACAAGACGCTGACAAACTGAAAGACCTGATCGCCGAGGCCAAAGATTTAGGCGCTCGTGTCAGTTTGTTCATGGATGCAGACCCCGCTGCCATGGCAGCTGCCCGTGAAGTGGGTGCTGACCGCGTGGAGCTTTACACCGAGCCTTATGCCCAAGCCCATGGCCATGCCACACAAGCCAGCGTTTTGGCCCAGTTCAAAGCCGCCGCCGTGGCGGCGCAAGCGGCGGGATTGGGTGTGAATGCGGGGCACGATCTGAACCTGCTCAACCTGCGCGACTTTGTGCAAACGGTTCCGGCAGTGATGGAAGTGTCAATTGGCCATGCCTTGATGGCCGATGCATTGGAAATGGGCTACAACGCGACCGTGCAAGCCTATTTGAAATGCCTGCACGCATGAGCCAGATTTACGGCATCGGCACGGATATTTGTGACATTCGCCGAATCCGTGCCAGCTTCGAGCGGCATGGCGAACGCTTGGCCTTGAAGATTTTGAGCGATGCCGAGATGCAAACGTTTCGCGCCCGCAGTCTGCGCTGGCCGGACCGGGGCGTTCGATTTTTGGCCACCCGTTTTTCAGTGAAAGAGGCTTTCAGCAAAGCAATTGGTTTGGGCATGCGCATGCCCATGACCTGGCGTCATTGCGAAGTCGGGAAATTGCCCAGCGGTCAACCCACGATTGTTTTGCATGGCGCTTTACATGAATGGTTCAACCAACGCAAATTACGCGCCCATGTCACCCTCAGCGACGAAACCGACTACGCCACCAGCCATGTCATCGTCGAACAAACCACGGCTTAACCCATGACGACCGTGCTTCACGCCCCGCTGATATTGGACATTGCGGGCACCGCGCTGAGCGACACCGACCGCCGCCGTTTGGCGCATCCACTCACAGGGGGCTTGATTTTGTTTGGCCGCAACTGGGTTGATCGTGCGCAACTCCGTGCCTTGTGTGCGGACATCAAAGCTGTGCGTGCGGACATTTTGATCTGCGTGGACCACGAAGGCGGACGGGTGCAGCGTTTTCGCGACGATGGCTTCACCCATTTGCCGCCCATGCGTGCTCTGGGCGCGTTGTGGACTAAAGATGAAAACGGCGTGGTGGGCAGCGGTGCGCTGCAAGCCATGAACGCGGCCACCGCCTGTGGATTTGTGTTGGCCAGCGAGTTGCGTGCTTGCGGTGTGGATTTCAGTTTCACCCCGGTGCTCGACCTCGACTTTGGCAGCAGTGGCGTGATTGGCGATCGGGCGTTTGCACGCGACCCGCGCATGGTCAGCCTGTTGGCCAAAAGCCTGATGCACGGGCTGTTGCAAGCCGGCATGACCAACTGCGGCAAACATTTTCCCGGTCATGGCTTTGTCAAAGCCGACTCGCACATCGATATTCCCATCGACAACCGCAGCCTGAAAAGCATCCTGAAAGAGGACGCGTTGCCCTACGGTTGGCTCAGCACTTCGCTCAGCAGCGTCATGCCTGCCCATGTCATCTACCCCAAGGTCGATGGCCGACCCGCGGGTTTTTCCAAGCGTTGGCTGCAAGACATCTTGCGCCAACAATTGGGTTTTGCCGGCGCGGTATTCAGCGACGATTTGTCCATGGCCGGTGCGCGACTTATCGACGGCCGTGCGGTGAGTTACACCGAGGCGGCTGTCACTGCTTTGAAGGCGGGTTGTGATTTGGTCTTGCTTTGCAATCAAAGCACCCCCAACAGCCCCGAGGGCGGGCGGGCTCTGGACGATCTGCTCGACGGGTTGGTGCAAGCGCAAAATCAAGGCCAATGGACGCCCTTGCCAGCCAGTGAATCCCGGCGCCGGGCCTTGTTGCCACGCAGCCCCGCCTTGGATTGGGACAGCTTGATGGCTTCTCCTGACTATTTGCAGGATTTGGCCTTGCTTCCTTGAGCCCGTGGCGCGGTTTTGCAGCACAAAGAGCCGCAACCATAAAGGGTTAAAATAGATCTTCTTGACCCCGCTAGACGGGTCACAAGGTTTGTTAAAGGAATGACATGGCTACGAAATCTGGCAAAACTTCAGTTGACGAGAGTGGTCTTCGTTTTACCAGTCGAGAAAACGGTTCGCCCTTCGCTGGCATGGGCAAAATGGGTGAAACCATGTCCTGTATCAAGTGCGGGATGCACAAACCCCGTCGCCAAGGCAGTCAACAGCGTTTTGCCGGCAGCTTGGCTTTCTTTTGTCATGATTGCAAGCCGCCCAAGCCTGTGGTGAAGCCTGGCGCAACCGCAGAAGCCGCGCCCAAGGCTTAAGCGGTTTTCAATGTTCTCGGCGCAAGGCGGGGAACAAAATCACATCTCGGATGCTTGAACTGTCGGTCAAAAGCATCATCAAACGGTCGATACCAATGCCACAGCCACCGGCTGGTGGCATCCCATATTCCAACGCGCGCACAAAATCGTGGTCATAAAACATGGCCTCGTCATCGCCACTGTGTTTGGCGTTTACTTGTGCATGAAACCGTGCGGCTTGATCTTCGGCGTCGTTGAGTTCTGAGAAGCCGTTGCCGAATTCACGGCCGGTGATGTAGAGCTCGAAGCGCTCGGTCACCTCAGGGCGGCTGTCACTGGCGCGCGCCAAGGGAGAAATTTCCACCGGGTGCTCGCAGATGAAGGTGGGCTCCCACAATTTGTCTTCCACGGTTTCTTCGAAGTACAGCACTTGCAAGCCCGCCAGACTGCGGCCCGACAGCTTGTGTTTTTCTTCGGTGAAACCCAGCTTTTTCAAGGCATTGAGCAGCCAAGCGCTGTCGTCAACATGCGCGCCCGCGTCGGTGTGCTTGACGATGGCCTCGCGGATGGTCAAACGCACAAAAGGTTTGGACAAGTCCACCGGTTTGCCATCGTAGGTGAGCAGCAAGGTCCCCACCGCTTTTTCAGCCGCGTCACGAATCAACGCCTCGGTGAACTGCATCAGGTCTTGGTAGTTCCAGTAGGCCGCGTAGAACTCCATCATGGTGAACTCGGGGTTGTGGCGCACCGAAATGCCTTCATTGCGGAAATTGCGGTTGATCTCAAACACCCGCTCAAAACCGCCGACCAACAGACGTTTCAAATACAACTCGGGCGCAATCCGCAAAAACATTTGCTGGTCCAAGGCGTTGTGATGCGTATCGAAAGGCCGGGCATTGGCGCCGCCTGGTATGGGGTGCAGCATGGGGGTTTCGACTTCGAGGAAATCGTGTTCCACCATGAAGTCGCGGATGCTGCTGATGGCTTTGCTGCGCGCCACAAACCGCTGGCGCGCGGTTTCGTCGGTGATCAGGTCGATATAGCGTTGGCGGTATTTGATTTCCTGGTCATGCACGCCGTGGAATTTGTCGGGCAAGGGGCGCAGGCTTTTGGTCAGGATGCGGATGCTGGTGACATGCACCGACAACTCGCCGGTTTTGGTTTTGAACACATGGCCTTCGGCACCGACGATGTCGCCCAAGTCCCAATGTTTGAAGTCCTCATAAAGTTCGGCGCCGATTTCTTCGCCTTTCACATACACCTGCATGCGGCCGGTGCCGTCTTGCAAGGTGGCAAAACTGGCTTTGCCCATCACGCGTTTCAAGACCATGCGACCGGCGATGCGCACCGCATGTTTTTCCTCTGCTAACAATTCCGCCGTCTTGGCACCGTGAGCGGTGTGCAGGGGTTGGGCGTGGTGTGCGGGTTTGAAATCGTTAGGGAAAGCCACCGGACCGCCTTGGGCTTGGCGCTCCCGCATGTGCTTGAGTTTGTCGCGGCGCTCTGCAATGAGTTGGTTTTCGTCTTGGGGAGCGGGGGTAGGGTCGGTCATGGGAAGTTGGCAAGTTTTGCGCGGTTGTTTGTACCGCAGCCAAGATAGAAAAATAACAGACCATTCTAGTGGTCAGCCCTTGGCGACTTGAGCGGGCGGCAAGCAGTTGGTGTCAATTTGGCAAGATTAAAATTTAATGCTTAATAACTTTTTATTTATAAATTTGTATTTATAATAAATATAATTAAGAATATTGATGGGTAAATTATCCATTTAATGTATTACAAATAATTAAAGTTTCAGTGGGGCACCCTCTCCACAAAGTAGCGTTTTCCTGAACTGTTTAACAGTGGGATTAATCATTTATCAACCTGACATCTATAGCAAAAATGGCATTCTCTGACAAATCGAAAATTCAACAGCAAAAACCCTTATTCAACACGTCAATGAAATCGAGTGTGCCTGCGGTTTCGCCCCATCCTGCTGCCGCAACATTCAGTGGAGACAGGGCATCAATCGCAGAGAAATTGAAGCCAGGTCATGGCGATTTGGTGGGTCAATCAAGGTTAAAAGCGGCAAAGACAGCTTCTACAAAAAAAAGCAATCAAAAATTAAAAATCATTGATGTCAACGAAGACGGTTGGTCTGTGGCGTCTGATGCTGTCCAAGAAAAACCATTGGAAGACACCGATGTGTTGGTCAGTCAATTGACGGTGCCTTCTTCGGAGGGGCTTGGAGACAGCAATGGGGTGAATTCGACGGGTGCAAGTGCAAGTGAAAGTGAAAGTGCAAGAGAAATTGCAACTGCCAGGGAGGGGGTTGGTGCGGGTGTTAGCGGAAGATTGAGTTCGCTGGGTTTGGCGCTCGGTGGTGGCGCAGTGGTTGCCGTCTTGACAACGGCAAAAAAAGATCAAGGCAACAATCAAACGGCCATCAACAATGCCCCGTCTGCAATCACTTTGGATCAGAGCACCATCACCGAGAACGTGACGGTGGGCACAGGTGTGTTGGTGGGTCAACTGACGGTGACCGATCCCGATGCAAGCGGCAACAACAATCTGCTGACGCTCACAGGTTCTGATGCTGAGAGTTTTGAGATTCGAAACGGCGCACTCTATTTCACTGGCAGCAGCCCGGACTTCGAATCCAAATCCAGTTACGCCATCACGGTGATAAGCACCGATGGCAGTTTGGTCAAGCGCCAAGACTTCACGATTCAAGTGGTCAATGTGAATGAAGCGCCAAATGAGATAGCGCTCAGTGCCAACACCATCATCGAGAACGTGGCGGTGGGTGCAGGGTTGTTGGTGGGTCAACTGACGGTGACCGATCCCGATGCAAGCGGCAACAACAATCTGCTGACGCTCACAGGTTCTGATGCGGAGAGTTTTGAGATTCGAAACGGCGCACTCTATTTCACTGGCAGCAGCCCAGACTATGCAACCAAATCCAGTTACCAAGTCACGGTCACAAGCACCGATGGCAGTTTGGTCAAGCACCAAGACTTCACGATTAAAGTGGCCAATGTGGATGAAGCGCCTGTGGGTACCAACATCACACTGATGATGCAGATGAATACCAGCCGAAGTTTCAATGCCGCAGACTTTGGGTTGCAAGACGTGGATGGCAACAGTTTGAGTGCAGTGCAGGTGACCAGCTTGCCAACAGTGGGCACTTTCCGGCTCAATGGTCAATCGGTCAAGGTCAACGATTGGGTGCAAGCCGGCAATTTAGGGCAGTTGACCTATACGCCGGCTGCAAACGCGACTGGACACCTTGACTTACAAGGTTTCTGCCAGTGCCGATGTGGTCACCCGCATCAAAATAAATTGCGACTTCGATGTGCGCATGGACTGTGTGGAACTGGCGGCCACCTATACCGATGTGTCCTTTGACAAGCTGATCATTAATCTGATTTCACCCTCTGGCACCGTCAGTCCAATTGCCGTGGGCAACACATTAGAAGGGGGCAGCCGTAATGAACAAATCATTCTCGCCACCAGCAAGCGCTTCTTAGGCGAACAAGCCCAGGGCGAGTGGACGATTGAGTTTTCGCACAGCGACAACATATCGACTGAGGCGATTGTCAAAAACCTGCGGTTGATCGTGTATGGCGAAGATGCCGAGGTCAGCCAGCGCCATGTGTATACCGATGAACGCCGCGCGACTTGGCAAAACCTGGCCAATGGCGATGAGCGTGCACACATGCTGTGGCTGGATGACCGCGATGGTGGGCACGATGTGGTGATGGGCTCGGCCTTGACCCAGGCCATCGAAGTTCACTTGGGCCGCAAAGGCTGGTTGCAGCAAGACGGCATGCGCAGTAACTTCACACCCGGGACGCGGGTAGAAAACGCTTTTGGCGGCGATGGCGATGATGTGCTGGTGGGCTTGAGCGATGTTGCCAGTTTGCTGCTGGGCAACCAAGGCAGCGATCTGCTCATGGGCTATGGCAACGGCAGTCAGCTGGAAGGCGGTGACGATGCCGATTGGCTGTGGGTGGGTGGTAACACCACAGCACAAGGCGGCGATGGCTCGGATCGGTTCATTGTCTATGGGGGTCACCACAAATTCAGCACCGCGCAAAGCATCCTCGCGCAGTTGACAGACTTTGACCCCAACAAAGACATGCTGCTGAGCTACACCAAGTCAGGCGTGTTTGAGGTGGCACGCTTTGACCTGCAAGGCCATGTGCGCGATTGGCAAACAGTGCAAGACCCAAGCTACCAGCAAACACTGCAAAGTCAGTGGACATTCAGTGAGCGACCGGATGTGCTGAAAGTCAGCGTCACAGCAAACAAGGTGATTTTGGATTTAAGTCTGCCTGCACTGCACGAAGCGGTCAATTACGCGGACTGGACTTTAGGTACCCAAGTACCGATCTCCGCTGGCTTGTCGGGCACGCAGTTGACCCTGGGCTACACGAACACACCGACAGCGGGGCAAGTGCTGGATTTGTCCCGGTCCGAGTTTTACAGCAGCCTGGGATTGGGCTGGACCTACAAGTCCTTGTATCTGGGTGATGGACAGGCCAACACATTGACGGCAACTCAATCACAGAGTGCCGTGCTGTGGGGTGGTGGCGGCAACGATAGCTTGACAGGGAGCAGCGGTGACGATGCATTGCTCATCGGCGCAGGTGGCACAAGTTTTGTCATTGGCGGCACCGGTGCGGATGTGTTCCGCTTTGATGGCTTGATAACAAATGGCGGAAGTTGCACCATCATCGATTTCAGTTTGAGCCAAGGCGATAAGTTGGATCTGGAGAACTTGTTTGTGGGCTTGTCCTCCAGCGTGGACTACCTCAACTGTGTGAACACCGTGCAGGTCGGCGATGATTTGAAGCTTTACATGGACACCTCAGGCCAGGCCAGCAGTGCAAGTGCGAACGCCTTCTATATCAACCTGGTGAACTATTTCAGCAACAACACAGCGACAGATTATTTTCTCGCTCGCCTGAGTTCAGGCAATTCCGCAGTGATTGGCTAATCCAGGTGAGCGCGAATTGAGATGATTGGGCGGATTCTGCGGTGCTATAACCTCGGCCATGAGTGAAAATACCCCCCGCC
>Ga0187843_10001660_pt1 | contig 13847 bp, 19 predicted proteins | sample SpaLakP09_SKY_43_FD_134516 | JGI IMG/M metagenome (GOLD analysis project Ga0187843, IMG submission 134516) | Oligotrophic lake water microbial communities from Sparkling Lake, Wisconsin, USA - SP09_SKY_43 | ecosystem: Environmental > Aquatic > Freshwater > Lake | place: USA: Sparkling Lake... | reverse complement strand
GTTAGCGTTGCGAGCATCCTTGGCAGCCATCACCGCCTCTGTAGCCTCCTCACCAATCTTTTTCAAGATTACATCGTCACCCTTAGAAAAGAGTAGCGCTGTATAAGAGGTCTTAGGGTCGGCTTGACCGGACTTAAATGCATCGCGTCGCTGATCCACTACATCTGCTAAATGGGCCAATGTGGCTCCTATATTGGAGGGGGTTTGCGCTGGACTAGTCATAAAGTAATTTTATGTCTTTTATTGCCAGGAAGACTAAGAAGGTTTATTTAGGGCCCTTGGACTCATCCACCCAGACAGATTTAGCAGAATCCCAAGTATGGAAGAAGCAGCTGTGCTCTCCAGTATGACAGGCGATGCCATCTTTTTGCTCCACCATTAAAAGAATAGTATCGCCATCGCAATCTAAGCGTATTTCCTTCACTTTTTGAATGTGGCCAGATTCCTCACCCTTGTGCCAAAGCTTTTGTCTTGAGCGGGTCCAATAAACGGCCTCACCCAAACGCAACGTAGCTAATAAGGCATCCCGATTCATCCAAGCCATCATCAAAACATCCTTGCTAACCGCCTCTTGTGCGATCACAGGAACCAAGCCTTGCTCATTCCAAGCGACCGCCTCTAGTAGTGCCGCGTCTTCTGAATTTGTATTTGTTGTTTTATCTGACATGAGCCTAATTTTGACAGAAATATTGGCTTTCTAGCCTAGATATCTACGTTGGTAAATCTCCGCTGTCCTCTAATTATAAAAACTAGACTGTTAATCTCGACACGCCCACCTTTTTCATAGCGCCAATAAGATCCTTGTCTAGGGTTGCCAAAGGTATTGAATATCGCATTGCTAGCTCTAAATATGACGCATCATAGGAGCTTAAGTGATACATTCTTGTCAGATGAAGGACTGATCCAAAAGAAACATCTTGAGCGATGGATTCAGTTGAAATACTCATTTCCCTAATAATTTCTAGGAAATGGGCGCTACGTGTTTCCTCTAGCTGCCCCATGCTTTCTGCTCGAGAAATGACATTGGCTATTTCGAGTGGCCAAATTCCAGGAGTAATGGGTACATAGGATCCAGCAATAATCAAATTTAATATGTCTTCTGAATATTTCCGATCTTTTATGCTGCCATCATTAAAAAACCATCTCATCACAATGGAGTTGTCGAGCACAAAATTCATTAATCTCTGCCCGCATTGATGAGAGACTTGATATCAATATTGCTCTGAACAGTTGTCCCTTTCATCAAAGTTAGCATTTTTTGAGCAGCCATAGCCGCCAACTCCGTACTATCGCTTGTAATTGGAATCAAATCTGCAACTGGCTTGCCGCGCTGTGTAATTCGAACCACCTGACCAGTACCCACTTTTCTAAGCAGTTCTGCGAGATGGGTTTTTGCCTCGAATGCACCGACGGTAATAGGTATTGATTTCATATATTATCCAACTGGTTTATTAAACTAGTTTATTATAGGATTCTTTGATCCATTAATCAAGCCCCTTGGAGTAGCGTGTAGAGCGCTTAAATCCGAACCGGGATACCTTGGCTAGCCATATATTCTTTTGCCTGACCAACGGTGTATTCACCATAGTGAAAAATACTGGCTGCGAGTACCGCATCAGCATGGCCCTTTGTAATACCTTCGACTAAATGCTGCAAATTACCCACGCCACCCGAAGCAATCACCGGAATACCCACTGCATCACTCACAGCTGCAGTGAGCTCAAGATCAAAACCATCTTTGCTACCATCACGATTCATACTGGTGAGGAGTATTTCACCAGCGCCACGCTTAGCAACTTCTGTTGCCCAGACAACTACATCCATGCCAGTGGCAGTTCTACCGCCGTGGGTAAATACCTCCCAATTACCCGCCTCAGTTTTTTTCGCATCAATCGCGACAACAATGCATTGCGAGCCGTAGTAAGCAGCAGCATCAGAAACTAAGTCTGGATTTGCTACTGCAGAGGAGTTCATACTGACCTTATCTGCACCAGCATTAAGTAAGCGACGCACATCTGCTACTGCACGAACGCCACCACCAACTGTCAAAGGAATAAAAACTTGAGATGCGACATCTTCAATGATATGCAATATCAGATCACGCCCATCAGAGGTGGCGGTGATATCTAAGAAAGTGAGCTCATCGGCTCCTTGAGTGTCATAACGTTTTGCAATTTCTACTGGATCACCCGCATCACGCAAGCCAACGAAGTTCACACCCTTAACAACCCGTCCCGCTGTGACATCAAGACAAGGAATGATTCTCTTAGTTAACACTAATGGTCACTCTAGATAATTTTCTTGGCAAACTTAAGAGTCAACTCATCAGCATATTTTTGTGCAGCAGTTAAATCTAAATCACCAGCGTAAATAGATCGTCCTGCAATAACCCCCATGACGCCCTCAGCTTCTGCCTCACAAAGAGCCGAAATATCTTGATTATTAGAAAGGCCGCCACTAGCAATGACAGGAATTCGTATAGCCTGTGCCAACTTAACTGTGGCATCCATATTGATGCCCTTCATCATGCCATCGCGACCAATGTCGGTATAGATGATTGCTTCAACACCGTAGTCTTCAAATTTTTTAGCAAGATCAATCACTTCATGGCCAGTAATTTTGCTCCAGCCATCGGTTGCTACCTTGCCATCACGCGCATCCAAACCCACCATAATTTGGCCAGGAAAAGCTGTGCAAGCATCTTGCACAAAGCCTGGGCTCTTCACTGCAGCCGTACCAATAATGACAGTGCTAATGCCGTCATCTAATAAGCGCTCAATCGTATCTAGATCACGAATGCCACCACCTAATTGAACGGGAATCTCATCGCCCACCGCCTTGAGGATAGATTTAATAGCAGACTCATTTTTAAGCTTGCCAGCGAATGCTCCGTTTAAATCGACTAGGTGCAAACGTCGTGCACCCTTACTGATCCAATGTGAGGCCATTGCCCCCGGGTCTTCAGAAAAAATTGTGGCCTTGTCCATATCACCCTGTTCGAGTCGAACACAGTGGCCGTCTTTTAAGTCAATCGCAGGAATCAGCAGCATAGCGGTACGTTAGAGAAAAGTTAGGGTTGCCAAGAAACAAAATTTTTGTAGAGCTTTAATCCGTATTCTGCACTTTTTTCTGGATGAAATTGTGTTGCAAAAATATTATCCTTTGTAACGGCAGAAGTAAACCAATCACCATATTCTGTTGAGCCGACAATGTCTTCCTTACGCTGCGGCACAACATAGTAACTATGAACAAAGTAGAAGCTAGTCAAATCTGGAATGCCCTCCCAGAGAGGGTGCTGGCGGTCTTGACGTACCTGGTTCCAGCCCATGTGGGGAACTTTATAAGCGGATCCATCAGGCTGCAATTTACCGGCCAACTCAAAACGCCTAACTTCACCCGGAATCAAACCTAAGCATGGCGTCCAGGGAGTATTTGATACAGCTCTCACTTCTGCGCTTTGATCAAACAACATCTGCTCGCCTACACATATACCCAATAGTGGTTTATTTTTAGCAGCATCTAATAATGCCTCTAATAAACCAGACTCCGCGAGATGCTTCATGCAATCTGGCATAGCACCCTGCCCTGGCAACAATACCCGCTCAGCGGAATAAATTTCTTCAGGGGTGTGCGCAATCAGGACATTAGCATCCGGCGCCACATGATGAAGGGCTTGATATACGGAACGAAGGTTACCCATTCCGTAATCAACGATCGCAATAGTTTGCGCCAACTTTTAACCTATTTTCTTTAGTGTTCTTTGACAATCTTCTACTCAGAACTAGAAATTTTCTAGATTAGAGACTACCCTTAGTAGAGGGAACAACTCCGGATGCACGTGGGTCAAGCTCTAAGGCCATACGCAATGCACGGCCAAAAGCCTTGAACACGGTTTCAATCTGGTGATGGGCATTGATGCCACGCAAGTTATCAATATGCAAAGTCACCCCAGCATGATTTACAAAACCACGGAAGAACTCAATACTGAGATCCACATCAAAGTCACCCACCCGTGCACGAGTAAAGGGCACATTGAACTCCAAACCTGGACGACCTGAAAAATCAATCACAACGCGAGAAAGGGTTTCATCCAAAGGAACATAGGCGTGGCCATAGCGAGTAATACCTGCTTTATCGCCAACTGCCTTAGCAAATGCTTGCCCCAAAGTAATGCCCACATCCTCAACGGTATGGTGATCATCAATATGAGTGTCACCTTTTGCGACTACTTTGAGGTCAATCATGCCGTGACGGGCAATTTGATCCAACATATGGTCTAGGAAGGGTACACCTGAGGCTAGCTCGGCTTTACCTGTGCCATCTAAATTGATAGCAATTTGAATTTTGGTTTCCGAAGTGTTTCGGGTAACGTCGGCTTGCCGCATGCTTCAGTGCGCCGCGAGGCGAAGTGTTGATTGAAGCCTCATAATATCATTCCTAATACAGTTATAAATAGTGACTTTGCCTATTTGTAGGTCGAGATTTATCAACTTTTGCTGATTTTTAACCAGAGTCCCTCATGAGCCGCTTTTGGAGCCCCGTTGTTCAGACCCTCACCCCTTATGTTCCTGGGGAGCAACCGCAAATGGAGCGGCTGGTAAAGCTCAACACCAATGAAAGCCCTTATGGTCCATCCCCTAAGGCACTAGCAGCGATTCATGAACAAGCAAATGATGATTTAAGGCTTTATCCAGATCCCGAAGGAGCGGCCCTGAAAAAAGCCATCGCTGATCTGCATGGCCTACTCCCGAAACAGGTTTTTTTGGGCAATGGCTCAGATGAAGTATTAGCTCACGTATTTTTAGGCCTCCTAAAACAAGCTAAGCCTGTCCAGTTCCCCGATATTACCTATAGCTTCTACCCCGTCTATTGCAAACTATTTGGTATTGATTATCAAACCATCCCCCTTGGATCCAATTTTGAGATCCAAGCCAATGATTTCAAGTCTCCAAATGGTGGGGTGATCTTCCCCAATCCTAATGCGCCAACTGGACGAGCCCTTCCTAGGGGTGATATTGAAGCACTGTTGAGTAGAAACACAGACTCAGTTGTTGTCATTGACGAAGCCTACGTGGACTATGGCACTGAGTCTTGCATTCCGCTTTTACGTGGCCCTTCTTGCCCCGAAAACCTCTTAATCGTTCATACCCTCTCCAAATCGCGCGCCTTAGCAGGACTACGGGTTGGATTTGCAGTGGGTCACCCAACACTGATTGAAGGTCTTGAGCGTGTAAAGAACAGTTTTAATTCTTACCCACTGGGTCGCTTGGCGCAAGCTGGGGCGATTGCGGCTTTACAAGATCAAGAACACCTAGAAACAATATCGGCTAAAGTCATCGCAACTCGTGAACGCTTAGTAGCTGAATTAGCCTCGCTGGGTTTTGACACCTTACCATCCACTGCCAACTTTATTTTTACGCGTCATCCGAAACATGTCGGCGCAAAGTTATATCAAGCCTTACGAGATCGCGGCATTATCGTGCGTCACTTTCAATCAGCTCGTATTCAAGAATTTCTCCGTATCACGATCGGTACGGATAAACAAACAGATGAATTGATTGCTGCCTTGAAAGAAATCCTAGTTAGCGCTTAAGCCAGCTTTATTTATTAAGGCGCATCTCGGCTGCACGTGCGTGGGCGGTTAAACCCTCACCATGTGCGAGCGCACTGGCTACTGCGCCAAGCGTTTGTGCACCCGCTTCACTGACCTCAATCATGCTAGAGCGCTTAATAAAATCATAAACGCCCAAAGGGGATGAAAAACGTGCAGTGCGTGCTGTTGGCAAAACATGATTTGGGCCTGCGCAATAATCACCAAGAGATTCACTGGTGTAGTTGCCCATAAAGATAGCGCCAGCATGACGAATCAGTTCTGCCAACTTGCGTGGTTCAGCGGCGCAAATTTCTAAATGCTCGGCAGCAATCGCATTGGCAATCTCGCAAGCTTCAGCCATGTCTTTTACCTGAATCAACAAAGCGCGATTAGTAAGCGATGTTTCAATCACCTTTTTTCTGGGCATCTCTGGTAATAACTTATTGATGCTTAGTTGTACTTGCTCAATAAATTGCTCATCTGGACAAAGCAAAATTGATTGTGCTAACTCGTCATGCTCCGCCTGAGAAAATAGATCCATCGCAATCCAGTCAGGATTACTAGAGCCATCACACAGAACCAAAATTTCTGATGGGCCAGCGATCATGTCGATGCCAACAGTACCAAATACCCTTCGTTTGGCAGCTGCTACATAAGCATTACCAGGGCCAACAATTTTATCGACCGATGGAATAGTTTTTGTACCATACGCTAAAGCACCAACGGCTTGCGCACCACCAATCGTAAAGACACGATCAACATCTGATAAATAAGCGGCGGCCAAGACTAAGGGATTGCGAGCGCCATCAGGAGTAGGTACTACCATAATGACTTCGCTCACCCCAGCAACCTTTGCCGGAATAGCATTCATCAGGACAGAGGATGGGTAAGCTGCTTTGCCGCCAGGAACATAAATACCTACACGATCTAAGGCTGTTACTTTTTGACCTAAGCGTGTGCCATCAGCCTCTTCATATTCCCAAGAATGACAGCCCGCTTCAATCTTTTGCTTCTCGTGATAAACGCGTACTCTATACGCAGCAACATCTAGGGCATTTTTTTGTTCGGCCGATAAACCTTCGTAGGCTTTCTTTAATTCCTCTTGAGAAATTTCTAGTTCAGCTACGCTGGTAACATTTAATCGATCAAATTGTTTTGTGAAATCAAGCACTGCAGTATCGCCACTGACTTTTACTTGTGCCAAGATCTTGACTACAACCGCATCAATCGCCTCATCATCCGCCATCGGCAATGAAAGGCTAGAGAGCAGTGTTTCTTTGAAACCTGCATCTTTGCTATTAAGACGTTTAACTTTAACTTCTACAGGCATGGAGATTTTCTTATTTACTTCAGTAATTCAAAGAAGGGCTGTAACTGAGTACGCTTACGCTTATAGGAAGCTTGATTAACTACTAAGCGCGCACTGATATCTGCAATTGGTTCAACTTCAACCAAACCATTAGCGCGCAAAGTATTGCCTGTAGACACTAAGTCCACAATTGCGTCAGCCAAGCCAACCAATGGCGCCAACTCCATTGAGCCATACAAATGAATCGTATCGATATGTACACCTTTATTTGCAAAGTGTTCACGCGCGCAATTGACATATTTGGTGGCGACTTTTAAACGAGAGCCTTGCTTTACGGCAGCGGCGTAATCGAAGCCTTCTTTCACAGCAACCGACATACGGCATTTGGCGATATTAAGATCGAAAGGCACATACAAACCATCTGTGCCGTTTTCCATCAAGACATCAAGGCCCGCAACTCCAAAATCGGCACCACCAAATTGGACATAAGTTGGGACATCTGATGCCCGCACAATAATTAAGCGTACATCGGGATTAGAAGTCTCAATAATGAGTTTGCGCGACTTCTCGGGATCCTCAAGCGGACGAATACCGATCTTAGATAAGATCTCAGCAGTTTCTTCAAAGATGCGGCCCTTTGATAGGGCTAAAGTTAGCTTCATGGACTAATTATCCATCAGGCTTACTTCACTCGCTGAATGTTCGCCCCCAAGAGGGTCAACTTTTGCTCCATGCGATCGTATCCACGATCTAAGTGATATATCCGGTCAACCTGGGTTTCGCCTTGGGCTGCTAAGCCGGCAATCACCAAACTAGCGGATGCGCGCAAATCAGTTGCCATCACAATCGCCCCGGAAAGCTTCTCCACCCCTTGGGCAATCGCAGTATTGCCCTCAATAGCAATATCGGCCCCTAAGCGATTCATCTCCTGGACGTGCATGAAACGGTTTTCAAAGATAGTTTCGGTAATCGTGGCATTGCCCTGAGCTATAGCGTTTACGGCCATTAACTGAGCCTGCATGTCGGTTGGAAAGGCTGGGTATTCAGAAGTCCGGAAGCTGACCGCCTTAGGTCGACCCTTCATGGTGGCCTTAATCCAGTCGGGGCCTATTTCTATTTCCAAGCCAGCCTCTTTGAGCTTGACTATTACCGCATCTAATGTGTCAGGACGGCAGTGCTTCACCAGAACCTCACCACCAGTAGCCGCAACAGCGCACAAAAACGTACCAGCCTCAATACGGTCGGCAATCACCGAGTGCTCCGCGCTATGGAGCTTTTCAACACCCTGAATAACTAAGCGGTCACTGCCAATACCAGAAATTTTTGCGCCCATTTTGACGAGTAGTTCCGCTAAATCACCAACCTCAGGCTCGCGGGCAGCATTTTCTAAAATAGTCGTACCGCTTGCCAAAGTAGCAGCCATCAATAAGTTCTCCGTGCCGGTCACGGTAATCATGTCAGTCAAAATCGAGGTGCCTTGCAAGCGACCGGTAGAAGATTTAGTGTCTGCCTGGATATAGCCACTCTTAATCTTGATAGTGGCACCCATCGCTTTTAAACCTTTGATGTGCTGATCTACTGGGCGTGCACCAATAGCGCAACCACCCGGTAAAGAAACCTTGGCACTATGCATTCTGGCAAGCAAAGGGCCTAACACCAAAATAGAAGCACGCATGGTTTTGACCATCTCATAGGTTGCCTCAGAGCTCTTAATATTGGCTGCATTAAGCACTACATGATTGCGGTTATTTGCATCCGGAAAAGATACTGTCACACCAATTTCTTGCAAAAGCTTGAGCATAGTCCGGACATCTTGTAAATCAGGAACGTTGCGTAAGGTGATTGGTTCATCACATAGCAAGGAAGCGCACAGAATAGGCAAAGCAGCATTCTTTGCACCAGCAATGACCACCTCGCCCTTGAGCGGAGTGCCGCCAACCATTCGTAATTTATCCATGAATCTATTCCAGTAAAAGCTAATTCGGTAATTTAAGCTGCAGTGTTTTGTGCAAACTCTTCGGGAGTAAATGCTTTGATTGATAAGGCGTGTACTTCTGCCTTCATGCGATCGCCCATTGCCCCATACACCAATTGATGGCGTTGAATCAGGCGCTTACCTTCGAACTCAGGACTCACTATCGTGGCGAAGAAATGTTGGCCATCACCCTCAACATTAATATGGGTACAAGCAATACCTTGCTTGATGTAACTCTCAATTTGTTCTGGGGTTGGCAACATCATGGTCTCCTAATTTCTATGTTCAATATTTTGATACAACTCAATCGATCACTAGTTTCTTAACTTATAGCCCTTTTGTAGTAAACGCAAAGCCACCACTGAAACTAAGATAAAGAAACACGCAACAATTGCCAAACTATTCCAAGGAGATATGTCTGATACCCCAAAAAATCCATAACGAAATCCATCAATCATGTAGAAGAATGGATTGAAATGAGATACGACTTGCCATGCTGCCGGCAAAGAGTGGATGGAATAGAACACGCCCGATAACATCGTTGCCGGCATGATGATGAAGTTTTGGAAGGCGGCTAATTGATCATACTTGTCAGCCCAAATGCCCGCTATTAAACCCATACTACCCAATATTGCCGCGCCCAAGAGAGCGAAGGTGATGATCCACAGAGGGTGCTCAAATAATGGTGTTGCAAACCATACTGTAATTAGCAATACGCCAGCGCCTACAACGATTCCACGAAATACTGCAGCCAATACATAGGCGGCATAGAACTCTAAGTGACTAAAAGGTGCCAGCAAGACAAAGACTAAATTACCAGTCACTTTAGATTGAATGAGTGAGGAAGAAGTATTGGCAAAAGCATTCTGTAAAACACTCATCATCACCAAACCTGGAATGAGGAAAGCGGTATAGTTCAGGCGGCCGTAGACTTCTTTGCCTTCTAGCACGTGTCCGAAAATCATTAAATACAGCACAGCGGTAAGTACTGGTGCGGCAACTGTCTGAAATGCTACCTTATAAAAGCGCATAACTTCTTTGCGAAGTAAGGTTGGGAAGCCACTACCATAAGAGATGGATGGCTGATTAAGGATAGGCTTCATCGAGTGCCCCCCGACATGATGTTGACAAAAACATCTTCAAGATCTGTCTTACCCTCACCATCTTTTTTAACTGAACCATATTGACTCAATAAATTAGCGGTGCTATCCAGAGCAACAATTTTTCCCTGCTTGAGCATAGCAATACGCTGGCACAGAGCTTCAGCCTCTTCAAGGTAATGAGTTGTTAAAACAATCGTGTGGCCATCTTGATTAAGACGGCTAATAAATTGCCAGAGTGATTGACGCAACTCCACATCAACACCTGCGGTGGGCTCATCCAGAATAATCACTGGCGGCCTATGAACCAAGGCCTGTGCCACCAATACTCGGCGCTTCATACCGCCTGATAAGGAACGCATATTGCTGTCAGCCTTGCTCATGAGATCCAAATTGGCCATGATTTCATCAATCCAGGAATTATTATTGCGAATGCCAAAATAACCAGACTGAAATTGCAGAGTTTCGCGTACCGTAAAGAAGGGATCAAATACCAGTTCCTGTGGCACTACTCCCAACATTCTGCGCGCCTCACGAAATTGACTTTGTACATCGGCACCCATAATTGCAGCATGTCCACTATCTGCAGTGGCCAAACCAGCCAAAATAGAAATCAAGGTTGTCTTACCTGCTCCATTGGGGCCAAGTAAACCAAAAAACTCGCCTTGCTCAATGGATAAGGAAACGTCGTTTAGAGCCTGTAACACACCATAATTTTTTGATATGTTTTCAATCGAGATTGCAGCGTGCATGCTATGCCAAACCTAGCAGCTCAGCAACACCATAGACACCAGCCAGCACCCTCAATTTTTCGGGGACATTTTGTACAGAAATTTGCTGCCCATCGGCCTGTAACTTTTTCTGCCAGGCTAACAATACGGTTAATACGCTAGAGTCAAAATCTTTGAGATTAATGCAGTCTACCGTTCTTAATACGGGAAGATTTAAAAGCCCTTCTTTTTCCAATTGCATGACATTGTCTTGGGTTACCGAGACGGGCAATAAAAATGGCATCTTCTATTTATCTTTATTTAATTTTGATTTGATATTTAATTAGCGGGCTTTGCTGCAGCAAGCTGCTTGTTGCGATCCTGCAAAAACTTCACAAGGCCTTCAACACCACTCTGGCTAATTTGGTTAGCAAACTGATTACGATAAGCCTCAACTAGCCATACGCCCATAATGTTCATGTCGTAGACTCTCCAACCGCTAGCTGTTTTCTCGAGTCGATAGTCAAGTGGCACGGGATCGCCGCGGCCAATCACTACCGTCTTAACAATCACTTCTTTATCATCCGGCGCTGCACGCAAAGGCTTGAATTGAATGGTTTGATCGCGGAGCTGGCTTAATGCGCCGGAGTAAGTTCGGATGAGTAAATTCTTAAACTCGCTCACTAATTGCGTTTGTTGCTCGGGAGAGGCTTTTTTCCAATTTTGTCCCATCGCCATTTCAGTAGTACGGCGCATATCAGTGTAGGGAACAATTTTCTTTTCTACCAAATCGACGATGCGCGGAATATTGCCCTTCTGAATCTCAGGATCAGACTTGACAGAGGCCATCACATCAGAGACAACAGTCTTAATGAGGCCATCTGGTGTCGACTGATCAACTGCTTGAGCGTTTGCACCACTAACCGCTAAAAACAAGCTTGATAGCACTACTGCACAGTATTTTTGAATGGTTTGATGGCTTTTCATGTGTCCTCGATCGATGCTGGTCATTGGGACTCATTTTAGCCCTTTAAGCAAATCTAGTGAGGCTCTGGCGTTTTATTGGTAAGGGTTTTCGTAAACAGGCATCAAGGGCTCTTCATCATCGCGCCCCTCATTTATCTGGTATGCGCGCCTCTGAATATAGGCATCGCGTACAAAGCTATATTTATCGAGTGCTGCGCCATCCAATAAATCACCAGCCTCGTAATAAGTATTTCGAGCATTAACCACTCGCAAGCCAGTAATACTGTTTCGCAGACCAATATCTTTGACATAGCTAAATAGGTAGTCAGACTCCAAATCAGCTGCCGTCCCAAAGGTGTCTCGCACATTGCTTGGTCCAAAGAATGGCAAAACTACATAAGGGCCAGATGGAATACCCCAAACACCAAAGGTTTGACCCCAATCTTCCTTATGCTTTGGTAATCCACCGGGAGTTGCCATATCAATCAACCCACCCAAACCAAAGGTTGTATTGACTACCACCCGCATCAAATCACTAAAGGCGTAATCTGGTTTGCCCTGCAATAAATTTTGCAAGGCGGTATAGATATCGCTGTAGTTGCTAAAGAAGTTATAAATACCATCACGAACAAATTCTGGTAAAACAAAACGGTAGCCAGCTACCACCGGCTTGAGCACATAAGTATCTAGACCTTCATTAAACTCAAAAACTGAGCGATTAAATGGCTCCCATGGATCATGCGGAGAACGCTCTATCCCGGCAGGAATAGATGCGCAACCCACCAAGGCCCCAACTAAACCCAGCAGCACTATGCGTTTTAAGCTTCTCAACAACGGCATTATTTTGCTGCGCCCTTGTCTTGACCACTATCAGCGGCCTTGTTGTATAAAAACTGGCTAATGAGATTCTCTAGAACAACTGCTGACTGAGTCTGGGTAATCTTATCCCCCGCCGCCAACATGTCATCTGCACCGCCAGCCTCAAGGCCAATATATTGCTCTCCCAATAAACCAGAAGTCAAAATCTTGGCAGAGGAATCTTTAGGGAACTTATAAGCATCTTCAATGGTCATGGTGACAGTGGCTTGATAGGTCTTGTCATCAAAAGAAATATTAGCAATACGACCAACTACTACACCAGCACTTTTCACTGGTGCACGTGGTTTGAGTCCACCGATATTATCAAAACGGGCAGAAATTTTATAAGTGGGTGCAAATGAAACGGCATTCATATTGCCGACCTTTAAAGCGAGGAACAAAGCAGCCAATAAACCAATGGCTACAAAAATTCCGACCCAAACATCAATTGCACTTTTTCTCATAAGAGCCCCAGTTTAATCTTTCTAATTTGAGAACATCAGCGCGGTTAGCAAGAAATCCAATGCTAAAACCGATAAAGATGAGATCACCACAGTTCTGGTGGTTGCTTGCGATACTCCCTCAGGTGTAGGCTTGGCCTCATAACCTTGGTACAGCGCTATAAAAGTCACTGCCACACCAAATACTAGACTTTTAATTAAGCCGTTACCAATATCAGAAAAGAGATCTACCCCGCCCTGCATCTGTGACCAAAAGGCGCCAGAGTCAACGCCAATCAAGGGGACGCCAACAAAGTAACCGCCCATAACCCCAACAGCAGTAAAGATCGTTGCCAAAATCGGCATTGCAATAATCCCAGCCCAGAGGCGCGGAGCAATCACACGACTCAGCGGATCAACCGCCATCATTTCCATGGCGCTTAATTGCTCTCCAGCTTTCATTAAGCCAATCTCGGCTGTAAGAGATGTACCAGCTCGCCCAGCGAACAATAAAGCTGTGATCACGGGGCCTAGTTCCCGAGTCAAGGAAAGAGCTACTAATAAGCCTAGCGCTTGCTCTGAGCCATAGCGATTAAGGGTGTAGTAGCCCTGCAAACCTAAAACAAAGCCAACAAATAAACCCGATATCGCAATAATCACAAAGGAGTGATTGCCAACAAATAAGATTTGATCAGAAACCAAACGCGGTCTTTTTAGTAAGAAACCTGAGCGCCAAATGACTGCCGCAAACATCCGCGCAGCGAGTCCAAGACTGGTTAAGTTACGACGGATGAAAAACCCAAGGTCACCCAAAAGATTTATAGCCTGATGAAGTATGCTCATTTGAGGCTCACCCCAAAATCTTCTTCAAGACTTTGTCCTGGATAGTGAAATGG
>Ga0187843_10001658_pt1 | contig 13864 bp, 10 predicted proteins | sample SpaLakP09_SKY_43_FD_134516 | JGI IMG/M metagenome (GOLD analysis project Ga0187843, IMG submission 134516) | Oligotrophic lake water microbial communities from Sparkling Lake, Wisconsin, USA - SP09_SKY_43 | ecosystem: Environmental > Aquatic > Freshwater > Lake | place: USA: Sparkling Lake... | reverse complement strand
TCCTCGATAGCTCAGTCGGTAGAGCGCCGGACTGTTAATCCGTAGGTCCCTGGTTCGAGCCCAGGTCGAGGAGCCAGAAATTCAGCGTTGCAGCGGTTCGGATTGCCTGCTGCAACACAAAAATTAGAAGTACCGAAAAGACAATTCCTCGATAGCTCAGTCGGTAGAGCGCCGGACTGTTAATCCGTAGGTCCCTGGTTCGAGCCCAGGTCGAGGAGCCAAATTCAAAACCCCCACCATCGCAAGATGCTGGGGGTTTTTTCTTGCCCTGCCAACCGGCCACGCCACGATCTCCGCCCTCGGATCCACCCCCCATGAGCTCGAAACCCGCATCGCTGCAAACACTGGACGCCCTCCGGCAGGGCGGTCTGCAAGGCTGCAGCCACCTCGACCTGCGTGGCTGCGGGCTGCAGGAGCTACCCGCTGAGATTCAGCGTTTGGCCGCCAGCCTGGAGGTGCTCGATGCTTCCAGCAATGCGCTGCAGCACTTGCCCGACTGGCTGGCCGAGCTGCCACGGCTGCGCATCGTGTTTGCCTCCAGCAACCGCTTCACCGAGCTGCCCGAGGTGCTCGGCCGCTGCCCGCAGCTGGAAATGGTGGGCTTCAAGAGCAACTGCATCGAACGTGTGAGCGGCGCCGCCCTGCCCGCGCGTCTGCGCTGGTTGATCCTGACCGACAACCGCATCGAGACGCTGCCGGCCGAGATCGGCCGCTGCGCGCGGTTGCAGAAGCTGGCCCTGGCGGGCAACCGGCTGCGTGAGCTACCGACCGAGCTGCAGCACTGCCGGTCGCTGGAGCTGATCCGCGTCTCGGCCAATGAATTGCAGGCCTTGCCCGAATTGCTTTTGCAGCTGCCACGCCTGAGCTGGCTGGCCTTTGGCGGCAATCCGTTCAACCGCGAGCTGGAACAGGAAGCGCTGGCGCACACGCCCCTGCCCACGCTGCCCTGGCCGCAGCTGCGGCTGGAGGCGCAGCTCGGCGAAGGTGCGTCCGGCATCATCCACCACGCGCGGCAGGTCGATACGGGCGAGCCGGTCGCCGTCAAGGTGTTCAAGGGCGAGGTCACCAGCGATGGCCTGCCCGCCAGCGAGATGGCCGCGGCCCTGCAGGCCGGTGCCCACCCGCATCTGATCCCGCTGCGCGCCAAGCTCAGCGCCCACCCGAGCGATGCCCAAGGCCTGGTGCTCGATCTGATCAGCCCGGCCTTTCAGAGCCTGGCCGGCCCGCCCAGCCTGGCCAGCTGCAGCCGGGATGTCTATGCCGAGGACACACGCTTCAGCCTGAGCGCCCTGCTTCGCATCGCCCGCGGCATGGCCTCGGCCCTGGCGCAGCTGCAGGCGCGCGGCCTCAGCCATGGCGACTTTTATGCCCACAACATCCTGCACGACGGCCAGGGCCAGGCCTATCTCGGGGACTTCGGGGCAGCCTCGTTCTTGCCGAAGGACGCCAGCGCGGCGCAGCGGGAGGCAGTGGCGCGCATCGAGGTGCACGCCTTTGGCTGCCTGCTGGAGGAATTGCTGGCGCGCTGCGAGGAGGCGAGCTCCTCATCCCTGCTGGCCCTGCCGACCCTGCTGACCTTGCGTGATGCCTGCCTGGCCGAGGACGCCGCACAACGCCCCTCGTGGCCCTCCATCATCCGCAGCCTGGAGTCACAGGCATTCTGAGGGTCTGCAGCGCTCAGACACGGCGCCAGAGCCGCTGATGCAGAGCAACTGCCTGGGCACGCTCCAGGCAGGGGATGTCCAGCGCCCGCTGCAGTTTGGAGCCGCCCTGGGTGTCGAGCTGCAAGTGCACCAGCCCCAGGCGGCGATCCAGCGCATTGCTGGAAAAGCGCAAGGTCTGCACGCGCGAAGCGGCCACGATCACCCAGCGCTGCGTGAACACGCCGCTGCGGAAGACCAGAACATCGTCGGTCAGCGCATAAGCCGAAAACGCAACCCAGGCGCGTGCGTACAGCCACCCGGCCGTCAGGAGCGTGGCTGAGACCACGGCAATCCCCCACCAGGGCAACGCCCAGTCCCGCCACAAGCCGGCGGCCATCAGCAGCACCAGACCGAGCGGCAGCGCCAGGCGCCACTGCCCGTAGAGCAGGCGGCGCAAGCTGGGCCGCCCCAAGCGCTGCCACGCCAGCGCCCGCCAGTTCAGGCCCGGCAGGCACAGATGCAAAAGCGCCTGGGCTTGCGCCGGTGTCGCCAGAGGTGCCATTTCGCTGAACTGGCCGGCAGGCCCCAGCCCCTCGCTCTCTTGATGGGCGGTATCGCCCGCCACCGACACCGCCAAACGGCATCGGCCCAGCCGGCGCTGCAGCCAGCTGGCACTGAGCTCCCATCGTTGCAACCGGGGAAGGCGCGCGCCCGCACGCACCCGGGTGCTGAGTCCATGCGAGGCCAGCAGGCGTTCGCCCTGCAGCTCGAGACGGAAGCCGTGATACCTCAGCACCGCCAAGACCACCGAGAGCAGGCGCATCAGCAGCAGCGCCGTGAGCACGGCGCTGAGGCCCAACATCAGGAGATGCAGCCAGCGGTGGTCTTTCATGTCGTCGATGAACAAGCGCCCCAACGCGCGCGCAGGCGCACCCAGCCACTGGCCGAGCAGGCGACGCGCCTGATCATTGGGCATGACGGCGCCAAAAAAGGCGCCCACCAGCAACATGCCGCCGTTGGAACTCAGGCCCAGCAACACGATCTCGCGCAAGGGCAAGGTCAGCAAGACGCGAGCCGAGTCCGAGCCGAGCGCCGCGGACTGGCTGGCCTGCATCGGCTCCGCGGGCGCAGCTTCGTCACTACCCTCGGCACGCTGGCCACGCAGAACGGCCTCCAGGCGGGCCGCCTCGGCCAGACTCAGCACAGCCATCACCGCCTCGGGCTTGCCGCCCGCGGCTGAATCCAGGCGCAGCACGGTCACGCCCAAGAGGCGGTGAAAAAAGTGACTCTGCTGGCTGATGTTGTGGATGCGCGCAAACGGGATGTGACGCTGGGTGCGATCCAGCAAGCCTTCGCGCACCAGCAGCTCGCTGCCCAGGACCTGGTAGCTGAAGCTGCGGGTGTGCAAGACCGCCCACAAGGCATACAGGCCCAAGGGACCGATCAGCCAGACCGACCACTCCGAATCGCGCTGCCCCAGCAGCAGATAGGCCAGGATGGGCAGCAGCAGCTGGCGGGCGACCCCGCCGATGGCAAACAGCCAGGACAGGGGATGCAGGCGGCGCTGCACGGCCGCCCCAGGCTCGCCCGGCGCGCTGTGGCCAGCCTCACTCATGCTCACCTCGATGGCGCGGCAGCAAGCGCTCGCGCAGGCTGTGGGCCAGGGCCTGGGGCAGGCCATCAATCCGGGTGTGGTGGTCATGCGTGCCGGCCGTGTGCAGGCTCAGCGAGGCCATGGCCCAGCGTCGGTCCAGCGGCCCCTGGTTGACATCGAGATGCTGCAAACGCGCCATCGGCACCCAGACCTCGCTGCGCCACCAGACCCCGTCGTAGAGCACCACGCCCTCCTGCTCGCGCAGCTCGGCCCGGTACAGGGCGTGGCGGCGTGCGCCATACCACCAGCCCAGCAAGGCACCCAGCGCCAGCACGGCAAGCCCGATGCCGAGCAGCACCGGGCGGTCCACCGCGCTGCGGCGCAAGCTCATCAGCAGATGCAGCAGCAACAAGGCGCCACCCGGGATGGCCAGCAAGAGTGCGTACCTGAACCGCCAGTAGCGGCCCAGCTCGGGCAAGGTGTCCAGCAGGACGGGCGGTGAAGACAGTTCGTGATCCATGCACAAGGCTCCTGCGCGTGCCGGAGAGAGTGCACACCCTCTGCTCGCCAGCTCACGTCGCCGCGCATTCTGCCTGCGGGCGATCGCACCGGGATGCAGCCGATGCCACGCGGCGTGCGGCCCATCGCCTGGATCAAGCCAGAGCGGCCCGGTGCTGGCTACAGTCAGCCCCCGCCCCCACTGAGGCCGAACGCATGAAACTGCTGCTCTGGTTGATCCTGCTCGTGATCTGCTGGCCCCTGGCCTTGATGGCCTTGCTGCTCTGGCCCCTGGTCTGGCTGATCAGCCTGCCCTTCCGCCTGATCGGCATCAGCGTCGAGGCCGTCTTTGCCCTGTTGCGCGCCCTGCTCTTCCTGCCGGCGCGCCTGCTCGGCCACCGCGACAGCTGACCCGACGCCCGATCACACCTCTTCAGCCAGGCTGCCTGGCGGCAGGTGGTCGCTGCGGCGCTTTTTCATGCCGGCCTTGACCTCGTACATGCGCGCATCCGCCTGGGCGATGCAGGCATGGAGCGACTGCTCGGGCGACTCGCGCATGGCGTGGCCCAGGGCCGCGCTGGGGCTGACCCAGAAACCCGGCGCCAGCTCGCGGCGGTTGTTCTGGCAGCGCGCTTTCAGCGCCTCCAGCTCGGCCAGCAGGGCCGACTCACGGCGGTGCGGCAGCAGAAACAAGAACTCGTCGCCGCCGATGCGGTAGGCATCGGCCTCGGGCCACTGGGCGCGCACGGTTTCGGCAAAGAGCTGGATCAAGGCATCGCCCGCCGCATGACCGTGGGCATCGTTGACATGCTTGAGGTTGTTCATATCGGCCACCACGACGGCCTGCGGGAAGTCCGCCGCCTGGGCCGGCTCCCCATGGTCGGGCCGGTGGCTGAAGTAGTTGCGGTTGTGAAAGCCGGTCAGGCTGTCGGTGTAAAGCAGGTGCTCGCGCTCGCGCAGAAACTGGGTCTTGGCGCGTTGCTCGATCAGCTTGCGCACCGTGCGCACGGTCAGCACCAGGATCAGGAGCAGCACCGCGCCCAGCAGGGCCAGCAGCATCAAGAGGCGGCTGTTGGCCTCGTTGCGCAGCGAGGGCACCGATTGAACGCCCAGGTACTTCATCTCCTCGAACTGGATCAGGGGGATGACCTTGTCCATGATGCCGGCCAGCTCGGGCTGACGGCGGCTGACGCCGAAGTAGATGAAGGAATCCTTGGAGGTGATGCCACGCTTGACCACATCGCCATAGCCCAGGCCGTTGATGTAGAACTCGGCAACCGTGGGGTTCTCGATCAGATAGGCCACCTTGCCGTCGCGCACCAGCTGCAGCGATTCGATGATGCTGTCGGTCTTGACGATCTGCGGGTTCTTGAGGTTCTTGCGCAGGTATTCCTCATGCCAGAAGCCGTCGATCACGGCCACGCGCAGGCCGTCCAGGCCATAGACATCCTGCACCGGCGGGCTGCTCTTGAGGCCGACGATGATGTCGCGCTCATGGCTGATGGCGCGCGGGAAGAGGAAATCGGCCAGACGGTCGTCGGTCTTGGCCATGTTCAGCACATCGACCTGGCCGCTGCGCGCCTGATCCATCAGCTGCGCGAACGGCGCACCCACCACCTTGAAGCGAATGCCGATGATGTCGCCGATGCGCTGCAAGGTGGCACCGGCAATGCCTTTGTACTGTCCCTTGTCGAAATGGTCGAAGGGCAGGTAGTCCTCGGCCACGCCGACCACCGCCTCGCCGCGCTCGTCCAGCCATTTCAGCTCGGCGGGGCTCAGGCGCAGCACCTTGCGGTTGTAACTGCGTGCGGCCTCCTGGGCCAGGGCACGGATCTGCCCCGGGCGCTGGGCGATGTAGCGGTCGATGATCTGGCTCAGCAGCACCCGCTCCTTGGCCACGGCGAAGGTCATGTCCGAGGTGATGGACTTGAGCTCGGCCACCAGGGTCAGGCCCGGGAACTGGTGCAGGAACTCGTACTCGACGCCGCCACCCGAGGTGACGAAGCCATCGACCCGACCCTCGCTGAGCGCGCGCAAGCCGGCGGCCTGGTCGTCAAAGCTGGCGACCTGGAAATGGATGTTGGGGAACTCCTTGGGCAGCTGCTCGATCACAAAGTCGGCCGAGAGGAAGCCCACCGTCTTGCCGTCCAGATCGCCCAGGGTCTGCACGCTCGATTCCTTGCGCGCGAACACGACGTAGGGGTAGCGCTGCGCCGCCTGGGTGAAGCGCATGATCTTCTCGCGCTCGGGCGTGGGGTTGGCGCCGTAGAGCACATCGATCTCGCCGCGCAAGAAGCGGCTGTAGGCATCGTCCCAGCCCTTCACATCGGCCGGCACCAATCGCAGACCCAGCTGGCTCTGCATGTCCTTGAGCAGCGCCGGCAGCAGGCCCATGCGCTGGCCGCGGAATTCGAAGCTGTCCATGCCGGCGAAGGGATCGAAGCCCACGCTCAGGGAGCGATGGCGGTGCTGGTCGATCCAGACCCGCTCCTCCTCGCTGAGCTGGATCATGGCGCTGGCCGCTGTGGCGGCCGGCTGAGGCGTCACCGGCGCTGCATGGGCGCTGGAAACAGCGGCGGCCATGCCCACGCTCAGGCCCCAGAAGACCCCAAGCACCCAAACCCAGAAGCGCGTCAACCGCGTCAGTCGCGCCATGCCCAGGCCGACCCAAACCACCAGATGGCTCATGCGTTCACTCAAGGACAGCACCCTCCCGCTGAAGAAGCGGGACCATGCTAGCCGAGAACGCGGGCGCTCCTCGCTCAGATTTTCATTTCCAGGCGCAGCTGCCAGACGGTATAGCTGCGCCCGCCGCCCTCGCTGACCACCTGGCGGGTGTCGGTGGTGGTGGTGGTGCCGGTGGTGTAGTCCAGCGGCGCCAGATTGCTGGCGGCCAGGCGCAGCTGGGTGTCGCGATCGATGCTCCAGAGCGCAAACGCGTCCAGCACCACCTTGCGGCTGCTGCGGGCCTCGGTCAGCAGGTTCTGCTGCACAGTGTTGGCCGGCGTCCAGTTCAGGCCGGCGCCCAGGCTCAGCGGCAGGCTGCGCAGCTTGTAGTCGGCGCCCAGGTTGGCGGTGGCGCGCGGCTGCGGGTCGAGGCGGTTGTTGGGGCCGGGAATGCCGTCCACGCGCGAGCTGAACAGGCTCAGGTTGCTGCGCAGATTGACCGGCCAGGCGTCCTCGATGAACTCATCGAGCCGGAACTTGGCTTCCAGTTCCACGCCCATGGTCAGTGCCCGGCCGATATTGGTCGGCTTGGTCACCCAGCGCGGCACCGAGGCCCAGGACACAGTCTCCAAGGTGGTGACATTGCGCATCAGGTCGGTGATGCGGCGGGCAAAGAAGCTGGCACTGAGGATGCCGCCCTTGCTCAGGTAGTTCTCGTAGGCGATGTCGATGCCGGTGGCCAGCTCGGGGCGCAGCAGGGGGTTGCCGGCCCGGTCGGGATGGTCCACCTCGTTGGCGCCGCAGGACTTGCCGCTGGGGCAGGGGTAGAAGGAATTGATGCTGGGCCGGGCGATCAGGTCCTGCAGATTGGGGCTGCGGTAGCTGCGCGTGAGGCTGGCGCGGATCTGATCGCGGCTTTTTTCGTTGAACTTCCAGACCCCGTGCAGCAGCGGTGTCCATACGCTGGCGCGGTGGCTGACCGCGTAGCTGGCCGCCGAGCTGCGCGTGGCGATCGTCTCGCCGCGCAAGCCGGCGTAGAAGGACCACTGCTTGCCCACGCTCCACTCGTCCTGGGCGTACAAGGCCACGCGCTGGGTCGAGGCCGAAAGGTCGTCGCCAAACTCCAGCAGGCCCGGGCAGGCCAGGCCGTCCTGCAGACAGCTGCGCTCCTGCTCGCGGCGCGTGCCCTCGCCTTCCAGGCCGGCCACCAGGCTGTGCTCGTTTTCCAGCTGGCGCGAAACCTTGCCGTTCAGGCTCCAGTTGCGGTCGCGGCTGTCGGTCGTGTCCTGCTGGATACGGCTGGCCCCGGGCAGCCCGGTCTTGAACTCTTCGCGCACGCTGCTCGAATCACCGCGACCGGCGCCGGCACCGGCACGCAGCTCGAGGCGGGTTTCCTCGTCGATGCGGTGGTTCCACTGCGTGTTGAAGCGCAGCATCTCGAAGTTGTTGCGCGCGCTGGTCTGGCTGCGATCAAAGGTGTTGAGCCCCGAATCGACCTGGCCCTCGCGCTGCAGCTGGGCCTGGTTCTGGCTCTTGCTGCGCATGGCCATCACAAAGGGCTGAATGGCCAGGGTGTCGCCGCCGTCCAGGCGCCACTGCAGGCGCGAAGTCAGGTGCAGATTGCGGCGCTGGTCCTCGCTCTGGGTCTCGGTGCGCTGCAGGCTTTGCAAGCCGGTCTTGCGATCACGGCTCAGCGAGCTGGACAGATTGTTGTCGCGGTTCTCGCTCTGCTGCATATTGATGCTGAGGTTGTAGGCGCCGCCCTGATCATCGAGCTTGTCGTTGCGGCTCCAACTCAGGCTGGGGCTGAAATGGCCGCGCTCCAGGCTCAGGCCCGCGCGCCAATCGTTCAGGCGCTTTTGCAAGGCCTCGCGCAGCACCACATTGATGGTGCCGGCCACAGCCCGGGCGCCGAACTCGGCCGTGGGCGCGCGCATCACCTCGATGCGCTCCACCTGCTCGGGTGGCAGCTGGTCGAGCGAGAAGCCCGGCGGCATGCGCTCGCCATTGACCAGGATCTGCGTGTAGCCGCCGCCCATGCCACGCATGCGCACCTCGCCACCGCGGCCGGGGCGGCCGCCGGTGGTGACGCCAGGCAGGCGCTTGAGGGTTTCGCCGACGCTGCTGTCACCGAAACGGTCGATCTCCTCGCGGGTGATGATGATCTTGGAGGCCGTCGAGGCGCGCCGCACGGCCTCGTCGCTGGGCCCACCGCTGACCTCGACGCGCTGCAGCTGCTCATTGCTCTTGGCCGCAGGCTGCGCCGCAGGAGCGCGAGGCTTGGCCGGCGCGCTCGCTGCACCGGCCGGTGGCTCCACGCTCTGGGCCTGCGCCAGCGACGGCAGGGCCGCCAGGGCCACACTCAGGGGCAAGAGGGCAGGAACAGCCCAAGGCCGGACACCGGCCAGACGGGGAACAGTTTTCATGGTGAGACCAGATCGCGCAACGCGCACAGCGAAGGTGTTTCGAAACGGCGCGAAGCATGGCACAGCCGGGCTGGCCCGCCGCGCACCCCTGTCGGCCTTTTAACTTCTTTACCGCCCGCGGGGCGCATGCCGCACAAGCCGGGGCGAGCCAGGCTCAGGCTTCGCTCGGGAAGAAATAGACCTCGGCAATGCGACCCGCCCGGCAGCGGTAGACCACCATCACCTGCTGCGGCTCGGGGCCGCGACCGTGCACCCATTCATGGTCGACCACGGTCTGCCCCATGAGCAGGCGCTCGCGCACCTCGGCCTGCACCTGCGGCTGCGCAAACGGCCCCGTGCGATAGCTCTCGCGAAACGCCGCCAGGCCCACCATGCGCGGCGCTGCGGCTGGCATGCGCCAGACCTGCACGTCCTCGCTGTAGCAGGCGCAGAAGGCGTCCAGATCCTTGGCGTTGTAGGCCTCCAGCTGGGCTTGGGCCAGATCGGCGGGGCTGCGTTCAGGACTGATTTCAGGGCTGCTCATGGGATGCACGCTCGCTCAGGGATCGATCAATGAATGAATGAAACGATGAACCGGGGCCGCAGTGTCCCATGCGGCCCCGGCCCCCTCGCCATCGCAGGCGCCGCGCCTCAGCCGAGCTTCAGCCGCGCTTGAGCTTGGTGGCCATGCGACTGCTCTGCACCAAGGCCTTCCACTGCGAGAGCTGATGGCGACGGTCCAGCGGGCTTTGCTGATCGCGCTCGGCCTCGCGCTGCAGCTTGTGAAAGCTCTTCACCCGTGCCGCGCTGAGCTGGCCCACCACCGCGCAGCCCGGCTCGCCGCTGTGGCTGCAGTTGCGAAAGCGGCAGTGCTGGGCGAGCTCGCTGACATCGTCAAAAGCCGCGTGAACCGCCGCCACATCGGCATCGAGCTGCAAGCTGCGCAGGCCCGGCGTGTCGATGATGCAGGCCCCCGCCACACTGGCGCGCAGGCTGCGCGTGGTGGTGGTGTGGCGGCCGCGGCTGTCGTCCAGGCGCACTGCACCGGTGAGCTGCTGCCGCCCGTCCTCGGCACACAGCGCATTGCTCAGCGTCGACTTGCCCGCGCCGCTGGAGCCCAGCAGCACCAGGGTCTGGCCGCGGCCCAACCAAGGGTGCAGGGCGGCGCGGCAAGACTCAGGCTGGCCATCGAGCGCCAGCACCTCCAGCACGCTGGTGCCCAGCTGTCGCCCCAGATGCGCGCGCAACTCGGCCAGCCTGCGCTCCAGATCCGGGCACAGATCGGCCTTGCTGAGCACCAGCAGGGCCGGCAGCTCGGCCGCACGCGTCAACACCAGGTAACGGTCCAGTCGAGCGAGCTTGAAATCATGATCCAGGCCCATCACCAGCAAGGCCAGGTCCACGTTGTTGACCAGGGCCTGGCGAAAGCCCTCGGGGTCGCGCCGGCTCAGGCTGTTGAAAGGCGGCAGCCGCGCCTCGGCCCAGAGCTCGCCCTGGGCGTTCTCGCGCGCCAGCAACCAGTCGCCAACGGCCAGCTGCTCGCCCTGGGCATGCAGGGCCTGGATCAAGCCCGGCAGCGCCCGCGCCGCACGCAGGCCGGCCGGCGATTGCAGCCGCGCATGGCCGTCCCTTTGCAGCTCGATCAAGCGCCAGGGCTGGGCCGGGGTCTCGCCCCCGGGCAGGTCCATGGCTTGCAAGGCCGGCAGGTGGTGTTGCAGTGAAAAACCCAGGGCTTGCAGCGCGGGCAGTTGAGCGTCGAAAGATTGAGCGTCGAAAAATTGGGAAGCGAAGAGGTCTTCGGAGAGTTCCATGATGGGTATGCGTTCTCTTGCGAGTGGCGCATGCGCCTGCGTGCCGTGACCGGTTCGCCTGCAAGCCCTGCTCGCAGCGACACACCGGCCCGAACGCAAGCACAGCGCCGCGGCCCGCGCGCACGCCCCATGCACGGGCGTGACGACACAGGCCTGTGGACGACAGGTGACTTGTGTGGGAGGGGGGTGAGGCGCGGCGTCGGCGGCGTGCCGGAACGCTGGCAGCCCGGGCGAACAAGGCCGGGCGTATGGACTCAGAACGTCAACTCAGGGCAGCCGGGCTGTTGAACCCGGCATCACCTCAGCGGCGTGAATGAGCGCAGCGCAGAAGTGCAGCCGACGACCGCAGCGCGATGACAAGATCATTTGCAGCCATGGTGGACTCCTTTGCAGTGAGAGGTGGAAGATGAAGAGCGAAGCAGCGAGCAAGAAAGCAAGCGAGCACCGCTGCCGCGCAGTGTGGCGGCCCCGGGCGCGCAGCGTCAAGTGCCGATCGCCAGGCGGCATTCGAGGCCGCTGGATCTGCGACATGCGCGCCACACATTCCGGCCATCCAAAAGCAAAGGGCCACGCACCGTGAGGTTGTGGCCCTTCTGACTTCCGGACACTCCATGCGGAGCGACGGTTTCCAACGCGCTGGTGACGGGTTCCAGAACTCTGCCCAATCTGCAGCCGGTTTCTCGCCTTGGATGCCTTGCATTGTGCATGCGATCTGTGACAGTGATTTGACGAAAAACAAAGTTTCTGCACCCCAGATCTCCACGGCATCGCCCCCTCCTCGCCTTTTCAATACCCCCTTGTTTTCCCCTAGCTCACGACGGTTGCTCGGGTCAACAAGTCGTCACATCGCCCACTTAAGCTGCGCCGGCAGCCGCTACCGGCACACCCATGGACGACATGCACACCTTTCCCGACTGCCCACCCGCTCTGTCCCCCGAACATGCTGCCGCACTCGCCCCTGCGCTGGGCGGCTTTCCCGCGGGCTTTCCCGCAGCGGCACCGGCTGCGCTGGAAGCGCCCGCACGCAGCGATGAACATGGCGGTTATCTGAACGGTAAGCATGTCGAAGCCATCGTGCGCGCGGCCGAGACCGCGCTCGAGGTGCGCCGCCGCTACCAGTTCTTCGTCTGGACGCAGAGCAATCTGCAAATCCTGCTGCCGCACCAGCTGCTCAGCTGCGGCGCCTACCAGCGCCAGCGCCGCGAGCTGCACTTTGAGCTTTTCAACAATGTGGCGGTAGTGCCTGAGCTGCAGCTGGCCCTGAGCGACAACCGAGGCCCACTGTTGCTGCATCTGCAGCAGCGCTGGATCGAGCATCGCTGCAAGCCCCTGCATGTCGACGTGGTCGAGCTGCTGGAGCCCGAGCTGGAGCCCCTGCGTCTGGCCCTGCTGGCCGGCGGCTACAGCAGCCTCTGGGTGCACGGCATCTCGCGCCCGCAGCGCCCGGCCGAGGTAGAGAGCTTCTTTGTGCTGGCCCCGTCGGGCAGCCACGCCCTGGTGGAAGGCTTGCCCCTGCAGTCCATGCTGCTTGAGCTGCTGACGCCCTATCTGCACGGTACCTGGCAGCGCGTGCAAACCGTGGAGCGCGAGATCCACGAAGCGCCGCGCACCGCCGCCGCCCAGGCCCGCCAGACCGGCGCCTGCGGCATCACCGACCGCGAGCGCGAAATCCTGGGCTGGCTGCGTGAAGGCATGAGCAATCTGCAGATCGGCGTCAAGCTGGGCATCAGCGCGCTGACGGTGAAGAACCATGTGCAGAAGATTCTGCGCAAGCTCAATGCCGCCAACCGCGCCCAGGCCGTGGCCCGCGCCATGTCCATGAACCTGCTGGGCCGCTCGCCCAGCGAGGAAGCCGCTGTCCGGGAGGACGACTGAGCCGCGCACTGCAAAAAAAGCAAACAAAAAGGGCGTGAACCTCGTTCACGCCCTTTTTGCGTTTGGCCGGCGGCACGCAGCCCCGGCCTGCCAAGCGAGGCTCACTTGCCGCTCGGCACCTTGCCTTCCACGCCCTTGAGGTAGAAATTGATGCCGGACAGGAATTTGTCGTCGGCCACCTCACCGGCCTTCAGCACTTCCTTGCCGTCCTGGCCAACCAAGGGGCCCTTCCAGATGGTGAAGCTGCCATCCTTGAGGCCGGCCTTGATCTTGTCGATCTCGGCGCGGGTTTCGGCGGGCACCTTGTCCGAGATGGAGACCAAGTCGATCGCGCCTTCCTTGACGCCCCACCAGGCATGCTTGCCCGGGCCGGCGGCCCACGTGCCGTCCAAGGCCTCACGCACAGCGGCGATGTAGTACGGCGCCCAGTTGATGATGGCCGAGCCCAGATGGGCCTTGGGGCCGTAGGCGGTCATGTCGGAATCCCAGCCGAAAGCCAGCTTGCCGTTCTTCTCGGCCGTCTGCAACACGGCGCTGGAGTCGGTGTTCTGCATCAGCACGTCGGCGCCGCCGTTGATCAGGGTCTGCGCGGCTTCAGTCTCTTGCGGTGGGTCGAACCACTTGTTGACCCAGACCACCTTGACCTGGATCTTCGGATTGCCGGTCTGTGCGCCCAGGGTGAAGCTGTTGATATTGCGGATCACCTCGGGGATGGGGATGGAGCCCACCACGCCGATCACGCCGCTCTTGCTCATCTTGCCGGCGATCACACCGGCCATGTAGGCGCCCTCGTAGGTGCGCGAGTCGTAGGTGCGCTGGTTGGCGGCCTGCTTGTAGCCGGTGGCATGCTCGAACTTGACGTTCGGGGCATCGGCCGCGACCTTGAGCATGGGCTCGCCATAGCCAAAGGTGGTGCCGAAGATCAACTGATTGCCCTGGCCCACCATGTCGCGGAAGACGCGCTCGGCATCGGCCGCCTCGGGCACTTTCTCGACAAAGCTGGTCTGCACACGGTCGCCAAACTCTTTCTCCACCGCCTTGCGGGCGTTGTCATGGGCAAAGGTCCAGCCGCCATCGCCGACCGGGCCGACGTAGGCGAAGGCGATCTTCAGCGGCTCGGCCTTGCCGGCGCTGGCCGAGGCGGGGGCCGATGCCGCCGCAGGCGCGGCCGCCTCCTCCTTCTTGCCGCAGCCCACCAGGGCGGCAGTCAGGACCAGGCTCGAACACGCAGCCAGCTTCAGAGCATGGCGTTTGGGGAGATCAGACGGCGAGGACATGGTGCGCACTCCTTGTGTTGAATCTTTGAGGGGATCAGAAAACGAATGATCAAGTACCGGGGAAAAACGGCTTGCCCAAGGCAGCCGGCATATT
>Ga0187843_10001657_pt1 | contig 13867 bp, 10 predicted proteins | sample SpaLakP09_SKY_43_FD_134516 | JGI IMG/M metagenome (GOLD analysis project Ga0187843, IMG submission 134516) | Oligotrophic lake water microbial communities from Sparkling Lake, Wisconsin, USA - SP09_SKY_43 | ecosystem: Environmental > Aquatic > Freshwater > Lake | place: USA: Sparkling Lake... | reverse complement strand
CTCCTATCCGCTGAAACACCGTTCCCAAGCTTTGCTCGCCAATGAGGGGGGCATACGCATGGGCAGTAACGGCAGCCTTAAACTCAGGGTAGAGTCCGAGATATGCGAGTCTTTCCTCTTCGGTTTGACCGACAACCGACTCGGCAGGAATAGTGACGGTGTTCATCTTTTTTATCTCACAGAATTGGGTATCCGAAATTCAATCTGGTGTGCTGCTGACAATTAGTTCGTTGTGCTAAAAAATTGAATCAGCAATCCACATTAGTAAGCCACGCCATTTGCAATTCTCCCTGATATGATCAACCGCTGGTAGGCAGGTTAAATTTTTGGACACCCCGAGGGTTTTAGCCCTCGGGGTTGCAAGTTTTGGTTGGCTTGTTATCCGGGTACTGCATTTGTCCAAAGCCCGAATTCTGTTCCATGGTTTCTCTCATGATCTCTTTGCCATCAACCTGCCCAGATACTTGTATTTGCAACGCCTCTGGGGGTTTTATCCAGGTAAGTGCTATTGGGTTTAGGGTGCTTGCTATCTGCTAAATGCTAAACCTTGGCTCTCACTAAACACTCATTACATCCTCGATAACAGAATACTGATCATGTTCGGGCAGGTCTCTTTGCCGATAATCTTTGGTGACGGTACGTACCTTTATCTTGAGTACTTTTCCAACCAAAACCGACAACGATGCTCTGTCTCGACGTATATTCTCTCCACCGATTCTCCGCAACATTCTGAGAAATTCAGATCGGGGTTTCAGCATGAACTTAGCCGATTTTCCCGTTTTAGATACGGCATGAGCGCGATAAGGTCTGTACAACTCCTGCCCGTGGTACGGGCCTAATTGTGTAATCCGAAAGTACACAAAAACCTTTGGGCATTTGAAGACTACTTTGGAATCCCATTTCGAAAAAACGCATTCATAGGTTCCTTCAGGAATTTTGGGTGGTAGGTACTTCGTATCAACTATGAATTCAAGGTCATCGGACATTTTGGCCTCCACTCCAAGCGTTCACGATCAGATCTCTGATGTCCTCGACTCGCCAGACAGTAATCCGTGGCCCCAGCTTGATTGGCCTTGGGAAACGCCCTGTCTTAACACCTTGCCACCAGCAGGATTTCTTGACAGGAATAAGTGGCGGAGAGGGAGGCTTCGACTTGGGATCGCCGATGATTTGGCGAAGGCGCAGGAAGCCAGTTTCGGGAAGTTGGGTCATATCTATTTCTCCATTAAGGGCTGTCACTAGCCACGGAGGATATGGATTTGCCAAACTTCTTTCAAAGAAACTGGATGTGATTTTTTGGGGTCGAGTTCTCGGAAGGGCGTAACTCAAATCGGGATTGGGTTTCTATCGAGCTTTTTTTGCCTCATGGGAACTAATTGCCTTTGTTACATCATCAAGAGTCGCCTCAATATCCCTGTGATCTAAAGCAATGGTCGTTATCGATGCGATTGCCTTTCTGACAGGCAGGCTCATTTCGATTCCGCACCCGTCACTGAGGTGGCTATACAAAGCTCGGATATAGGCAGTTTTCTTGTTGCTCTCTCGAGAGGCTAAGCCAGCACCAATATAGCCATGCTCTTCGGGAGAAAAATCTTTCATGATTTCAGCAACTTTAAACAGCAAGGACGCGAAGTCTGGCGCGAGGCCCCAAGCGTATCTGACGCTACTTAGATACTGATCAATTTCACTGGCTGATGTTTTCCCGTTGCCCGTTTCCTCGGTTTTTACGATGAGATTCTCGATCAGAATATCTTTTTGGCCTAGTCGAGTTTCGTCGATGACTTCGGGCGGCTGATCTCCCAGAACAACGCCTCGATGTATGCGCCACATTTCTAGGTTGCGATCAAAAAGACTATGGTTTTCTGTTTGCCTCAGTAGTGCTTGAATGGAATGTAGCTCTAATGGTAAATCGGTTGAGACTTGGTCTACTGCGCGTATCTTCAACGCCAAAGTCTCCGCCTGTTCGGCGATCTCTTTTGAAAGATCAGTAGCGTTTGCTATTCTTTCTCGGTACTTATGAAAATCTATTCGCACACCCCAGCACGAGTGCAAAAATCTGCGCCATTGATTGGCGCTCGTAAAAACACCTTCTAGTCCTTGATACGCTGCCTCCATCCGTAAATCACTACCAAGGCGGTGCAAGAAAGCGATGTCACCTGCGCACTGGTCACGGTACGCTTGAGCCATGTTTTTCTTTTTAAGATCATCGGAATTAAGAATGCCATCGTCCTGCAACTTCTTCTGCAAAGAAACTGAAATTTCTGAAAGTCTTTGATTTGCATCGGCTAGTACTTTTTCCAACCCATCATTATCTGGGCAACCTCGGATAGTTTCCTCAATATAGCGCCGCGCTGGCGCCGGGACGAAAGACTTGAAATTCATGACCTATCTCAGGGTGTATACCTGCCCATTTTTTTACAAAAAAAATTCGGCACGAACGATCTCAGAGTTCAACGACGATGCCGCACCAACGCCAGCAAAACAGAAGCAAAACATTCCAGATCCTCTGGCACCATCCTATCGAGCAGAATGCGCGTCGATAACTTCGCCAAGTAATGCTGCTGATTGGTCTGCATAAGCCGTCTCAATGTGAAAGTTGGCCTGCTCACATGGCGCGAAATGCAACGACATTTCCTGCCAACTTATCATCCAGATAATCTGCCCACTTTTGCATCATCCTCGTGCGCTGCTTGAGGTAAGTAGCGTGGTTGTAGGCAGCGGATACCGCGTTACGCTCTTGGTGCGCCAGTTGTAGCTCGATGTGGGCGTGGTCAAACCCCTGCTCGTGCAGGATCGTTGACGCCAACCCCCGAAAACCGTGACCCGTCATCCTGCCCTTGTAGCCCATGCGCTCCAGCGCCTTTAGGATCGTGTTGTTCGACATCGGCTTGCCATGATTTCGCTCGCCCGGGAACAGTAGTTCGCTTTTGCCCTTGATGCTGTGAAGGATTTGCAGTATCTGGATGGCTTGCAAAGAGAGCGGGACGATGTGTTCAGTCCTCATCTTCATGCGTTCCGCCGGGATACGCCATTGCCCCGCTTGAAGATCGAACTCTTCCCACCTCGCACCAATCAATTCGCTAGTCCGTACAAAAGTAAGGGTCATGAGTTTCATCGCTAGCCGGGTGACTGGGGTGCCTTGGTAGGCTTCGATCGCTCTCATCAACGCAGGTAGCTCCTTAGCATCGACTCTCGCGTAGTTGGTCTGGCGGCGCGACGGCAGGATGTCGCTCGGTTTGATGTCACTGGCTGGATTGCGCTCGGCTATGCCGTGGGCTACAGCGTAACGGAAGACTTGCCCAGTCATCTGGTAGCAGCGATTGGCAATATCCAACGCATCGCGTCGCTGAATAGCCTTCATCATCTTGACCAGTTCCGGTGCCTGAATCTCTGAAATGGGTCGGCTGCCGATTATCGGGAACACATCGGCCTCCAATCTTCGAATCACGTATTCAGCGTGTCTCGGACTTCTCGCAGCCCTCCACCCTTCAAACCACGTCCTTGCCACTGCTTCAAACGAATGCGCTTGAGAGAGCTTCTTGGCTTCTTTGGTGGCCTTTTGTGACTGAACCGGATCGATGTCATTGGCAACTAGTTTACGCATCTGGTCGCGCTTCTCACGCGCCACGGCAAGACTGACCTCAGGATACTTACCCAATGATGCAGTTCGCTCCTTGCTCTCAATCCGATAGCGCATTTGCCACAACTTTGAACCGTTTGGATAAACGGATAAATGAAGTCCACGCTCGTCCGTGAGCTTGTAGAGTTTCGCCTGTGGTTTTGCGGTCTTGATACGGGTATCAGTCAGCATGACGCCTCCAGATGAGGGTAAAAAATGGGGCGGGTTGAGGGTAAGGTGATTTTTACCCGCATTTTTACCCGTACCAGAATCTGGATGGTAGTGTAGCGTGTTGGAGCTTAAAAGACAAAAAGCCCAGCGTTTACTGGGCTTTTCGAAGAATCCGATATGCTTGTTGGAGCTTACCGGAGTTCTTTGGACTACTTATTGGCGGAGACCGAGGGATTCGAACCCTCGATACAGGTTTAAGCCCATATGCTTCCTTAGCAGGGAAGTGCCTTCGACCACTCGGCCAGGTCTCCACTTGTTGATAGGGATGACCCTATTTCAACAAAGTTGCACATCATATCTTTTGAGCAGGTTTTGGTCAATCAAACACAATTAAACCAGCAAATTCAATGGATTAGCGCTTAGTTTTTCTTCTCAGGCTTGTCAGCTTTTTCTTTATCCTTCTTTTCCACGATGATAAGTTGGTCCCCATCGGACAAACCATCGGGCGGATTCAAGACAATTTTGTCGGCCACGGTGATGCCACTCAACACTTCAACCTTTTGTCCAAAATCTTTTCCGAGCTGTACCGCATGTAGTTTGACGACACCTTTGTCATCAACTGCGGCAACTCGTGGCCCCTCGCCTCTCAACAGCAAGGTATTCACTGGCACCACCAGAGCGGCGGTGTCGCCAGCGGGTACGGATACATCAACATACGCGCCGGGCATTAGTGCGCCGCTCTTGTTATCGATGGTGATTTCAACTTGAAGACTGCGACTCGCTGGATCAATGGCGCGCGCTGTGCGCACAACCTTTGCCTCGAATTTTTCACCTGGGCGTTCGGCCTGCTTCAAGGTGACCGTTTGTCCAGCGCGTATGCCACCTGCATAGACCTGCGGCACATTAACGTAGAGCCGTAATATATCCATTTGTGTCAATACGAATAAAGGTCGGGTGGTGCTAGCACCTGCATCGATCAAATCACCTACGTTAACGTTACGCTTGGTTATCACACCGCTAAATGGCGCAACAATTTTTGTAAACGACTGCAGATCTTTCAAGCGCTGAATATTTGCATCTACCGCACCCAGATTAGCAACGGCCTGTTCATACATACTGCGACGCTCATCGTATTCTTGTTGAGATACGGCGCGCTGATCTAACAAGCCCTTCCAACGATCGACTGTGACTTTAGCCAAGTTCATGGCTGACACTGACTGCTGGCGAGCTGCCACGGCTTGGGCTAATTGTTGTTGAATTTCAGGGCTATTGATTTCAGCGAGTAGCTCGCCTTTTTTAACTGAGCTACCAATATCTTTCGTCCAACGCATCAAGTAGCCGCTCGCGCGTGAAGAAATCGGTGATTCGATTTGCCCCAACAAAGTACCTGGCAACGAAATAGTTTGATCGGTCTTTGCTGGCTCTGCGTGGGTTACGGTAGCGTAGTGCTTACCTCGACTTTTAGTATCGGCGGCTAGGGCTAACGCTTCCGATTTTTGGCGCATCATCGTAAGAGCTGCACTACCTAGAAGCACAAGAAAAATAACCAAAAAACTCAGGCGCAAGCGGTGCCAAGTACGAATCCGGCGTATTTCTTTTTGACCGGTGCCCTGTATAGCAAGGGAAGCGTGACGTGCTTTAGTCATCTTTTAAATCCTTCGTGCAGAAGCGGTGATCTCAGCGGCGCGTTGGCGCCTTGCGATATAACGGTGCGCCGATGCAAACAAAACGGGCACAAAAAACAGCGTAGAAACGGTGGCAAACAACAATCCACCAATAACAGCTCGACCGAGCGGCGCATTTTGTTCTGAGCCCTCACCTAACCCCAATGCCATCGGCAGCATGCCGATAACCATCGCTGCTGCTGTCATGAGTACAGGACGAATACGAGTAGAACCCGCTTCAAGTGCCGCGGATAGCGGGGGTATTCCTGCGCGCAGACGCTGCAAGGCGAAGGAGACTAACAAAATACTATTCGCTGTTGCCACGCCCATCGTCATGATGGCGCCGGTGAGCGCTGGAACGCTTAAGTGTGTGCCTGTTAAAAACAGCATCCATGCAATACCTGCCAATGCCGCTGGTAACGCACTAACAATAATGAATGGATCGAGCCAGCTCTGGAAATTAACCACGATCAGTAAATACACTAATACGATGGCTGCCGCCAAACCAATTAACAAGCCGGTGTACGACGACTTCATCGTATTGACCTGACCGCGTAAGGTGAGCTTCTGACCTTTTTTCAAACTTGGTTGCATAGCTTCGATTTCTTTATTTATTTCAGTCACCAAGCCACCAAAATCGCGCCCTTGCACACTGACGTAAATATCGATCACGGGTGTAATGTCATATTCAGAAACGACGGCTGGCTGTACTTCGGGTGTGACACTCACTAAGTTACCCAACAACTGACTTTGTCCACCCGGAGCATTGACTGGCGTGCGTAACAACTTATCGAGTGAGTTCACATGATATTGCGGGGTTTGAACCAAGACGTTGTAGGCCACGCTGTTAGCTGGATTTACCCAGAACGCTGGTTGCGTCTGGAAACTACCTGATAAGGAAACCAATACGTTTTGCGCCACATTCGCCGCTGATAAATTCAGTGCCTGCAATGCGGTGCGATCGGTATTTAACGAAATTGTTGGCTGATCAAGGCGCTGATGAATATGTGCATCGACTACACCCGGAATTTTTTCTACCTTGGCGAGTAACTGCTTAGCCATGGCGTAGCTGGCATTCATGTCTTTGCCAGAAAATTGAATATCGATAGGCGCTTGCGAACCAAAATTCAAGATCTGCGAAATGATGTCAGGCGGCTGAAAATAAAACTCGGTACCTGGATATAAACGAGGCAATTCAGCACGCAAACGATCAATATGTGTGTGCGTTGGTGCGTGGCCATGCTTAAGTGAAATCAGAATTTCACTATCAATCACACCAAAGGTACCGGCGTTGTTGTAAGACATGTTCATACTGCTGATAGTCACACCAATATTGGCGAGTACTGCATCAAGATCTTGCTCAGGTACTAGCTCACGGATAGATTGTTCAACCTGATCTGATAGACGTGCAGTCTCTTCAATGCGAGTGCCTGTCGCTGCTCGCATGTGCAATCTAATTTGGCCAGCATCGACTGCTGGGAAAAAATCTTCGCCAAGGACGAAAAACAATCCGCACGAAGCAATACAAAAACCTAGAAACGAAGCCATGAATACGCGACGTCGAACTAATAACACGCTCAGCGCAGCAAGATACGTCGCTCGCATTCTCTCAAAACCTCTGTCGAAGGCTAGATGAATACGACGCATCATATTGGGTTTATCTGAATGATGAGCCTGTACTTTCATCATCATCAGCGCCATGGTTGGCACTAACGTACGTGATAAAAAATACGACGCCAACATCGCAAACACGACAGCTTCAGCCAGTGGCACAAACAAATAGCGCGCCACACCGGTCAAGAAAAACATAGGCAAAAATACGATACAGATACACAGCGTTGAGACTAACGCAGGTACGGCAATCTCACTGGCGCCATCAAAAATGGCTGTGTAGAGATCTTTACCCATATGGATATGCCGCTCGATATTCTCAATCGTCACGGTCGCATCATCAACCAAAATACCAATCGCCAGCGTCAGCCCACCTAAGGTCATGAGGTTGATCGTCTCACCTAAAGCACGCATTACAAATATCGACACCAAAATCGATAGTGGAATAGAGATCGCGATAATGAAGGTACTGCGCCAATTACCCAAAAATAAAAGAATCAGCGTTGCCGTCAGCAAGGACGCAATCACGGCTTCATGCAAAACGCTGTCGATCGCTGATTTCACAAAAATGGATTGATCAAACATCGTAACGACACGCAGCCCCTCGGGTAATCCCTTGGATATTTCGGCGACTTTTGCCTTGACGTTCTCAACAATCTTCAGCGTTGATTCGGAACCGCTCTTAAGCACCGTCAGCAGTACTCCGCGCTCGCCATTATTTTTAACGATATTTTGCTGTGGCTGAAAACCATCGCGTACGTGCGCCACTTCGCGCAAGTAGGTGGTTGAACCATTCACCGTCTTCACTGGAATGTTATTCATGCCAGCAATACTGTCAGGTGAACCATTCAGCTTGACTGTTTGTTCCAGCCCATCGATCTTCACAGTACCAGCGGGCAGGATAAGATTTTGAGCATTAATCGCATTAACGATGTCGCTCGGTGTCAGACCTTTTGCAAGCAAAGCCTCGGTATTAAGGTCAACGGACACCACACGAAACTTACCACCATAGGGATACGGCACGGACACACCGGGAATCGTGATCAACTGCGTGCGAACCTGGTTGATCGCAATATCATTTAACTCTTGCTCGGAATGTAGCGGGCTCGATATACCGACCTGAACCACGGGTACAGTGGACGCAGAATATTTGATGATCAGCGGTGGCACCGTTCCGGGTGGCAGCTGGCGCAACATAAACTGACTAATTGCGGTGACTTGCGACAGCGCAGTCGCAATATTTACGTTTTGATGAAAATAAATTTTAACGACAGCTACCGACGTCGTTGACTGCGACTCAATGTGTTCGATGTCATTAACAGTCGTTGTGAGCGCCTTCTCGTAGGGGCTAACGAGTCGCTCACGCATGTCTTTAGGTGGCAGTCCGGTGTAGTTCCAGACGATGCTGATGACGGGGATACCTATTTCGGGAAATATGTCGGTCGAGGTAGAGCGCAACACAAACGGTGACGCCAAAAGTATCATCAGCGCCATCACCAAATAGGTGTAGGGACGCCTTAGCGCGATATCGACAAGCCACATAGAAATTGCCCGGAGAGGTGCAGCGGATAACCGGAGGAATGCCCCGGAATCGTGCTTTTTAGTTGGTTTTGTCGATTATTGCACGACTGTACTTTTTTGACTTAAAAATACATTTAGTCTGGCTTTGCTGGCCTCAAGAGGCCGCCCCACTGCATGGCTGCGAAACGAGTGGGACCTGACAGTCTTCTGAAGAAGGGAAAAATCGGCCGAATTTAGCCCCTTATTTAACCCTTTTCCAGACCAAAAGCCTTATGCAAAGCACGTACAGCTAACTCAGTGTATTTCTCATCAATGAGGACCGAGATTTTGATCTCTGAGGTCGAGATCATCTGGATGTTGATGCCATCTTCGGAGAGCGTACGAAACATCTGCGACGCAATGCCCACGTGGCTGCGCATACCCACACCCACCACAGACACTTTGGATACTTTGTTATCGCCCACGACAGACGTCGCACCCAATGAGGCCTTAACGCCGCTATCAATTAACTTCAATGATTTATCGTAATCAGCGCGCGGCACGGTAAACGTGAAATCGGTTTTACCATCCACTGAAATATTTTGAACGATCATATCGACTTCGATATTCGCGTCAGCGACCGGTCCTAAAATTTGAAATGCAATGCCGGGCTTATCAGGCACGCCGCGTACTGTAATTTTTGCTTCATCGCGGCTAAAGGCGATGCCAGTAATGGTCGCTTGTTCCATATGGGTGTCTTCCTCAAACGATATCAGGGTGCCTGACTGAGCTTCTTCTTCCAGTGGCATGAGTGGATCAGTTAGTGATGACAGCACGCGCGTAGGCATGCGGTAATTGCCCGCAAATTCCACCGAACGTATCTGCAAAACTTTTGAACCTAGCGATGCCATCTCCAGCATTTCTTCGAACGTCACTGTCTTTAGTCGACGCGCTTCAGAGACGACGCGTGGATCGGTGGTGTAGACGCCATCAACGTCGGTATAAATCAAGCACTCAGCAGCATTCAGTGCGGCAGCGACTGCAACTGCGGAAGTATCGGATCCACCGCGACCGAGTGTGGTGATATTGCCGTGGGCATCCATGCCTTGAAAACCGGTAATGACAACGACTTTGCCAGCATCAAGATCTTTTTTGACTTTGACATCATCAATCGATTGAATGCGAGATTTGGTATGGGCGCTGTCAGTAATAATCGGTACCTGCCAACCCGTATATGAAACAGCCTCTTTACCGATCGATTGCAGCGCAATCGCCAACAAAGCAACGGAGGCTTGCTCACCGGTTGACGCCAACATATCCAACTCGCGTGGATCGGGATCGGCATTGATTTCTTTTGCGAGGCCAAGCAAGCGGTTGGTCTCACCCGACATGGCCGAGGGCACAACCACAATCTGATGACCAGCGTCATGCCATTTGGCGACGCGACGTGCGACGTTTTTAATGCGCTCCGTAGAGCCCATCGACGTGCCGCCATATTTGTGAACGATTAATGCCATTTAAGAGAGAAAAGTGAGCTCTTGGAAAACCCAAGATTGTACATGTTGCATTGCGGAATGACAATTATTGAAGCGCTAATTCGAGGAGATTTTCACTTCAAATTGCCCCCGGAATTATCCGCGCTCCACGCTTGCCAGTGAAGTCGTATGCCAGGATTTTTTTCAGGGACGATGCAATTCGGCCCTAAGCCACAAGCAAACAACAATTGATCGCCAGCGTAGAGCAAAGGCAGCCACGGACGCCGCCCAGCTGCAACACCCGACTCTTGAAACAGATTTTTCAAACTTCGTGAAGGTCGGCGACCATCTTGCTTTAAACGTTCGCCGCCTTGGCGTGGGCGCAGCGTTAGCGGTCCTTGCAATAGCAGATCACGATCAAATCCTTCACCCTCGCCGTCTTCAAAAACTAACTGCCCGCGCCATTCAGGAATATCGAGTTGGCGCTCGCCCCGCCAAACCACGCTAACAGCATCCATCGGTGGCTGATTCACTCGCGCTTGTGCACGGATGATCAAGTGATCATGTTCTCGCTGTAACACCCACTGCCCTATAACTATTTGCGGATGAGTATCGTTGGCTGCATGCAGCATTTGTTGATGCAGCTGATGCAGCTGTGCTTGGCTAGGATAACTGCCAATTTTTTCCACCACCCAGTAACGCAAAAGATTGTCGATGCGATCAACGGAGAGCAGCGCTAAGCGTTTGAGATTAAGCTTTCCCGCATCAAAACACTGCTGCAGATCACTGCAGGCCAATTCATCCAACAATCCTTGTGCTGTTTGAAAATGCTGACTACTGCGCGCGAGTGTTTGAGTAAATCCTTCAAAGTGCTGCTCTATGAGTGGAAAAATTTCATGGCGAATCGCGTTACGCTTGTAACGTGAATCTTCATTCGATTCATCGACGATATGCGCTATCGCTCGCTCGCTCGCAATCTGCTCTAACTGTTTACGCGAGCAATCCAACAAAGGTCGCGCTAATGTGACTGTCGCAGGCAACAAAGCATGATCTCGCTGCAGATCAGCCATTCCAGACCACCCAGGCAAACCCGCGCCGCGCAACGCCTGAAGCATGACTGTTTCAGCCTGATCGTCTTGATGGTGAGCGGTGAGTAAGAGTTCTACACGATGCGTTGAGCAAAGGTCGGCTAACGCTTCATAGCGCGCTAGCCGAGCAGCGTTTTCTGGGCCGTGATCATCAATGCTAATAACGCTGACTTTGCGCGCATCGAAAGGCAAGTTCAATTGCTCGCACTCGTTTTGCACATGCGCCAGCCAGTGATCGGCATTCGGGCTTAATCCATGATGAACATGAAACACATGTAAAGAAAGGGAATACAGATGAGGATGGCTAGCGAAAAAATCAGCACTCAAATGTAGCAATACGGCTGAGTCGAGACCACCGCTACAAGCAATCGCAATGGAAGCACCGTCGGAAAGAACAACGCGCGCCAGAATTTCTTCTAGCGCGCGTTCGAATGCAGTGATCGCAACGGCAATCTGAGAATTATTCAGAAGGAGTGATTTCCTTGAATTTGCCATAGCTCATTAGCTTTTCATGACGAGCTGTCATAAGGTCTTTAGTTTTTACACCTTGAAACTGACGCAAGGTATCGGCCAGTGCACGCTTAAGCAATATAGCCATCTGCTTAGGATCACGATGTGCACCACCCAGTGGCTCATTCACAATTTTGTCGATGAGGTTAAGTGCTTTCAAACGATGCGCTGTTAAACCTAAAGCCTCAGCCGCATCCGATGCGCGCTCAGATGTCTTCCACAAAATGGAAGCACAGCCTTCAGGCGAAATCACCGAATACGTAGCGTACTGAAGCATCAGCACAGCATCACCCACAGCAATCGCTAACGCACCACCGGAACCACCCTCACCAATAATGGTGGCAATCAGTGGAACTTTGAGTTCAGCCATCGCATACAAGTTATGACCGATCGCTTCGGATTGACCGCGCTCTTCCGCATCAATGCCTGGGAACGCACCTGGCGTATCAACGAAGGTAAACACGGGTAAACCAAACTTCTCAGCCACCTTCATCAGGCGCATAGCCTTGCGATAGCCTTCAGGTTTGGGCATACCGAAATTACGCATCGCGCGCTCTTTGGTATCACGACCTTTTTGATGACCTATCACCATGCAGGCTTGGCCATTAAAACGCGCCAGACCACCCACGATAGATAAATCATCGGCATAAGAGCGGTCACCATGTAGCTCATGAAAATCGGTGAAGATTTCATTCACATAATCCATGGTGTACGGACGCTGGGGATGGCGCGCAATCTGCGACACCTGCCAAGGCGTGAGCTTGGCGTAGAGATCTTTGGTCAGTTGCTGACTCTTCTGAGACAGCCTATCGATTTCTTCTGTGATGTCGACAGCTGAATCTTCCTGCACGAAACGCAGTTCCTCTATCTTAGATTCAAGCTCCGAGATCGGTTGCTCAAAACTGAGAAAAGTGATTTTGCTCACATAAGCTCCTTATGTCATTAGCGCGGCCAATTATGTCAGCGCACTAGGCGCCAAGAATAATGCCATTCTTGCATTAAGACAATCAATATTCTACCGGTATAGGATCGAGACTACGCCACATATACCAAGTAGCAACCGTACGCCAGGGTTCCCAGTTAGCAGCCACCTCGCGCGCATCGCTGCGTGAGACGGGCTCACCCGAGAAATAATTCACGCTAATGCCTTTAACTAGCCCCAGGTCATCCAGGGGCAAAATATCTGGTCTTAGCATATTGAAAATTAAAAACATCTCCGCCGTCCAGCGGCCAATCCCACGAATCTGTATCAACTCGGCGATCACTGCCTCATCTTCCATCGACTCCCAGTCTTTTTCATGCAGACTGCCATCCAGAAAATGGGTCGACAAATCCATTAAGTACTCGGCCTTACGTTTGGACAGTCCACACGCCGCAAGTTTCACATGCCCTTGCCGCTTCACCTGAGTAGGCGTCATTTTCGGGCAGGCCAGCATGAGCCTCTCCCATACTGACTGAGCTGCCTTAACAGAAATTTGTTGGCCAACGATGGACCGTGCCAGCGTCATAAACGGATCACCACGCCTGACAAGTTGCAAATCACCAAAGCGAGGAATCAGTTTTTTCATGATTCGATCGCGCTTCATCAATTCTTGCTTGGCCTGTTCCCAGTAATGCGGCACCAATAAAATTTCAGGAGGCTTACTCATGCACGCCTCCACTCGGTGATTCCGCCGGGCTTGTCTTCGAGCACAATGCCTTGCGCGAGTAATTCAGCGCGAATTTTGTCGGACTCGGCAAAATTTTTATTTTTCTTGGCTTCAGCACGTGCGCTAATCTGCGCGGCCACTGCATCATCTGACAAACCATCGACAGAGCCACCACCTTGCAAAAACAACTGGGGTTCACGCTCTAACAAACCTATCACACCAGCGAGTTTTTTTAGTTGCCGAGCCAGTAGCGGAGAATGATCACGGTTGATTTCGGTAGCCAGTTCAAAAAGGCATGCAACAGCCACGGGTGTATTGAAATCATCGTTCATAGCCTCAGCGAAACGCTGGGCGTAGGGTTCATTCCAATCTAATGCTTGCGTATCAGGAGGCGTATCTTTGAGTGCGGTATACAACCGAGCAAGTGCAGTGCGCGCATCGTCGAGGTGAACATCGGAATAATTTAGAGGACTGCGATAGTGCACGCGCAAAATAAAAAGGCGCACAACTTCTGCATCAAACTTTTCGAGCACTTCACGAATAGTGAAAAAATTACCCAGTGATTTGGACATTTTTTCGT
>Ga0187843_10001656_pt1 | contig 13867 bp, 13 predicted proteins | sample SpaLakP09_SKY_43_FD_134516 | JGI IMG/M metagenome (GOLD analysis project Ga0187843, IMG submission 134516) | Oligotrophic lake water microbial communities from Sparkling Lake, Wisconsin, USA - SP09_SKY_43 | ecosystem: Environmental > Aquatic > Freshwater > Lake | place: USA: Sparkling Lake... | reverse complement strand
CAATTACGACAAGGCACGTGCGCAATGGGTGCTGGCGCATGGCTATGCCGACCTGGTGGCCTTCGGCCGTCCCTTCGTCGCCAATCCGGATTTCCCGCGCCGCCTGGTGGAAGACCTGCCGCTGGCCGACTTCGACGGCGCCACGCTCTTCGGTGGCGGTGCGGCCGGCTATACCGACTATCCGCCCCTGCCGCTGGACGCCTCGCCTGCCTCTGCTGCAGCCTGAACCGCTATCGTCTCTTCAAGGAGCCTCATCATGCAAGACCAGAAAATCATCGTCATCGGCGGCCTCAGCGGTATCGGCCGCGCCGTGGCTGAACAGGCCGCCGCACGGGGCGCGCAAGTCATCGCTGCCGGACGCCGTCAGGCCCCCGCAGATTTCCCGGCACACATCGCCACCGCACAGGTCGACATCAGCGATGATGCCTCGGTGGCCCGCTTCTTCGAGGGCATCGGCGCCTTCGACCATCTGGTCGTCACCGCCGGACCAGTGATCGGTTCCGCAAAACTGGCCGACCTGCAGATCGCCGATGCCATCGCAGCCTTCAACACCAAGTTCTTCGGTCAGCTGCGCGCCGCCCAGCAGGGCTTGCGCCATCTGCGTGCCAACGGCTCCATCACCTTCACTTCCGGCCTGCTGGCACGCAAGGCGGCGCCGGGTTCGCTGGTGAAGGCCACCATGAATGCCGCCACCGAAATCATGGCCAAGACGCTGGCCAAGGAACTGGCGCCGCTGCGCGTGAACGTGGTCAGCCCCGGCATGGTGGAGTCCGGCATGTGGGGCGACATGAGCGAGGCCGACCGCAAGGCCATGGCCGAGCGCGCCGGCGCCAAACTGCCGGTCGGCCGCGTGGGCCAGGGCGAGGATCTGGCGCAGGCCTATCTGCTGCTGATGCAGAACGGTTTCATGACCGGCAGCGTCGTGGATGTGGATGGCGGAGGCTTGCTCTGAGCGCACCATGCAACTGGATCACATCACCATCGTCGCGCACGATTGCGGCCGCCTGCGGGACTTCTTTGTGAACGTGGCCGGCATGCAGGACGGTCCCCGGCCACCCTTCACGGTGGCCGGCCATTGGCTCTACCTCGGTCACAAGGCTGTGCTGCATCTGATCGAGCGTGCGTCACCGGCCGGCACCTTCGTGCCGCAGGCACGCGCACCAGCGTCACGCATCGATCACCTGGCGCTGCGGGTCGACAGTGCCGAGCACTGGGAGCAGTTGCTGCTGCGCCTGGCCGAGCGCGCCATCACCTTCCAGGTGGCGCCGCCCAATGCCGGAGGGGAGCGGCAATTGTTCGTCATGCCGGCGCCCGATGTCCGCGTGGAATTCGTGATTGCCCAACAGCATCTCGCACGCAACGGCTGAGCACGGCCCGTATCGCCTCGCCAGTTTGGCATGCCTGATGGCAACAACCGGCCCGCAATTCTCATCAACCCTCCTCGCACGATGGCCAGAATGTGTATGGCGCGCACACTTAATTTCATTCAAGCAGCATTGGCCAACAATTCGGTAAAACCTAACTGTTAGAATTTACCCCGCACGTGACCAGTAATTAAGCGGCCCGCCCAAGGGCCCACATCACATCCGCGGGAGGGAATTCAATGCGGCAGTTCCAAGCCATGTCCATGCAGCGCATTCGCGAGGATGCAGGGCTGACCGCCGTGGCCGTCATTGTTGCCGCACTGCCTGCAAAACGCCTGCTGACGCCACGCAGCGTCTCGCCATCAGCCGTGCGCAGCCTGCGTGCTGGCACGATGTCTGCATGCCTCACCGGCATTGCTTTGCGCCATCGTGCGCACTCCTGAGCAAGGCATCCCGGCACGCAAGAACATGAATTTGCTCTCCAAGCATTCCCTGGCAGTCCAGCTGCTGCGCATCATCTTCGGAAGTTACTTTCTGGTTACGTTGATCGTGACCTGCCTGCAACTCGGGGCTGAATATGAACACACGCAATCCGGGGTGGACAATGAATTGCGCGCCATGGACCTGACCTTCGGCGCCAGCCTGGCCAGCTCTACCTGGCGCTTCCAGGGTGACGTCCAAAAGGCCACCCTGCGCGGCATCAGCAACCTGCCGGTGGTCACGGGCGTGAAGATCGAAGACCCGCAAGGCAAGCTGGTCATGGCGCTGGGCAATATCATCGATCACGATGGACGGCAGATCCACGTCGAGCCCGATGGCGCGCGCAGCGCGGTCAAGCCGGGCTTCTTCAATGCTGCCACCAGCCACCGCTTCCCGATTCTCTATCGTGATGAACATGGGGTGACGCACGATATCGGTGCCTGGACGGTTTATTCCAGCCGCCATGTGGTCATTGGCAAGGTGGCGTATGGCTTCACGCTCATCCTCATCAACTCGGTCATCAAGACGCTGGTGCTGTGGTTCATCTTCCTGTACGTCTTCAATCGCTGGCTGGGGCAGCCGATGACGCGCCTGGCCGGCTTCGTGCGCGGGCAGGACCTGAACCAGCCGGACCAGCCCGATACGCCACAACGCATCGACCTGCCCGGCCGCACCCGCCATGAACTGCACTTCCTGGCCGATGCCATCAACGCCATGCTGTCCAACCTGCGCAAGCAGTCGCGCCAGAACCGCGCCCTCTACGCGCAACTGGAACAGGAAAAGGAATCCCTGCGCGCCCTCAACAAATCGCTGGAGCTGCGCATCGCCGAACGTACGCGCGACCTGGCGCAGGCCAATGAACGCCTGCGCTCGCTGAGCCTCACCGATGGCCTCACCGGCATCGCCAACCGCCGCAGCTTCGACGAGACGCTGGACCTGGAATGGCGGCGCAGCCTGCGGCACGCCAAGCCGCTGACGGTAGCCTTCATCGACGTCGATTGGTTCAAGCCCTACAACGATCATTACGGCCACGTGGCCGGCGATGCCGTCTTGCGCCAGGTGGCGCAGACGCTGCAGGACACCATCTGCCGCGCCGGTGAAACGGTGGCGCGCTATGGCGGCGAAGAGTTTGCGCTCATTGCGGCCGATACCGATGGCGAGCAAGGCCTGCAGATCGCGCAGCGCATGTGCGATGCCATCCATGCGCTGGCGCTGCCGCATGCCGGTTCGGTCCTGGGCCGCATCACCATCAGTGCCGGTGTGGCCGCGTGCATCCCGGCGCACCCGCAGGCGCGGCTGGAGACCCTGCTGCAGGCCGCCGACGGCGCGCTCTACCAGGCCAAGACCGCAGGCCGCAACCGGGTGCTGCTGGCACCGGCCGAACCCCTTGCCTCCCCCCACGCTGATTGAAGAAGAGAGTCCGGCATGTCCTTCCGTATCCTGCCTGCCCTGCTGACTTGTGCGCTGTCCTGCCTCGCACTGGTGGCCGTGCTGCCCGAGGCGGCAGCGGCTGACCAGATCGTCTGGGGCAAATACAATGTGCCGCCCTACATGATCCGCAGCGGTGAATTTGCGCACCAGGGCATCTTCGACCAGACGCTGGACATCATCAAAAAAGACTTGCCGCAATACGAACACGTGGAGCTGGAAGCGCCCTTCCCCCGCATCAACAGCGAGATCCGCAAAGGCAGCCACTGGTGCTACAACGGCATGCTCAAAACGCCGGAACGCGAACGCGTGGGCTACCTGTCGCTGCCGACCTCGATCTTCCTGCCCCTGCGCATCATCGTGCGGCGCGACCGGCTGGCGCAGTTCCGGGGAAAGCTGTCGCTGAAGGCACTGCTGGAGAATCCGCAGCTGAGCACCTCGGTGATGCGCGACCGCTCCTACAGCCCCACCGTGGACAAGCTGCTGGCCGCCTATCCGCCGCGGGAGAATTATTCGGAACAGGTGGAATCCATCGGCATGCTGCTGGCCGGCCGTATCGACTACATGGTCGAGCTGCCGCTGCTGGCCTTTGAACAGGCGCGCGCCATGGGCCAGCCGGACGCCCTGGTGGCCTTGCCCATGCAGGAAGCCGACGAAGTCGTCTTCAATCGCGTCATGTGCCCGCGCAATGAATGGGGCCGGCAAGTGGTGGAACAGGTCAACAAGGTCTTGCTGGCCGAGCGCACCAAGCCGTCGTATCGCGCCATCGTCGAAAAATGGCACGATCCCGAATCGGTAGCAGAGATCCGCAAGATCTACGACAAGGTATTCCTCAAGATCCCCTGACGGCCGCCCTCACTCGCGCAGGCCGCCCGCTTCCATCACGTCCCAGCAGGCGCCCATGGTGTGATAGTCCACCTTGCCGGCGGGCGACTTGGTGTCTTCCAGCTTGCTGCCATCGGCGGCCAGGATGCGGAACCAGGCACCGTGATGATGATCGACCAGATGCGCCCAGCTCCAGGCCCAGATGGCGTGATACTGCTGGCGGAAACGTGCTTCGCCGGTCGCGCGCCATAGCCTCCACGCGCTGGCGAAGGACTCGGCCTGGACCCAGAAATATTTATCCGTGTCATAGGGGCGCAGGTCCGGATCGAAGCCGTAGATCAAGCCACCGTAGAGCGCATCCCAGCCGTGCTGCCAGGCGGCGTCCTGCAATTGCGCGGCACGCTCCACATAGGCCACACGCGGCTGCTGCGCATGGGCGATCAGCAGCAGCTTGGCCCACTCGGTCTGGTGCCCGGTCTGGAAACCCCAGGGCTTGAAGATGTTGTCGCGGTTGCCGCGGTTGTAGTCGTGATCCAGGGACCAGTCCTGGCGGTAATGCTCCCACACCAGATCCTGCGATTGCCGCGCCAGACCAAAGACGAAACGCTCGATGAGCAGTTGCGCCCGTTCCAGGTAGACCGCGCGCCCCGTCGCAGCGTGCGCCGCCAGGCAAGCTTCACACATGTGCATGTTGGCGTTCTGGCCGCGATAGGCGATCAGCTCGCCCGCTGGCGTGATCTCGTCCGCATAGGCTTCATGCGCAGGCTCGAAGAAGGCGCTCTCCATGCGTTCATAGGCCTGTGCCACCTGCTGCGCATCGCACAGCCCGACGCGATGCGCATGCGCAAACGCCAGCAGCACGAAGGCCTGGCCATAAGCCATCACGGTGCCATCCTCGATCCGGCCCTCCCGCAAGGTCCACGCATAGAGGCCGGCCAGCGATCCCTCGGCATGGCGGAAGCGTTCCAGGTGCGCCAATGCATGACGTGCCTGTTCCAGGTAGCGTGGCTGCGCGGTGTGCAGATAAGCCATCGATTGCGTGAAGACCAGGCGCGTGGCACTGACCAGGTGGCGATGGCTGCGGTCGTAGACGCTGCCATCGTCCTTCAGGTAGTGAAAGAATCCGCCTGCCGGGTCAATGGCATGGCGGTCATAGAAGGCCAGCGTATCGGTCACATGCGCCTGCAGGAAGGCGCGGCTTTCAACATCGGGAAGGGTCATGGTGGCTCCGGTTGCGGAAGAGTGTGTCATTGGGTCGCATCCTTCTGGCGCCATTTGTCGAGGATCACGGCCAGCACGATCACCGCGCCCTTGGCCACGTATTGCCAGAACGAAGACAGGCCCAGGATGGTGAGCCCGTTGTTCATCACGCCGATGATGAGCGCCCCCACCACCGTACCCCAGATCGTCCCCACGCCGCCCATGAGGCTGGTGCCGCCCAGCACCACGGCGGCAATCGCATCGAGCTCATAGCCGCTGCCCCAGTTGCCGTTGGCCCCGTACAAGCGGCTGGCCGACATGGCGCCGGCCAGGCCGGCGAACAGGCCGCTGATCGAATACACGAACAGCAGCACCAGCCCCACGCGGATGCCCGTCAGGCGCGCGGCCTGCAGGTTGCCGCCGATGGCGTAGATGTGCATGCCCAGCACCGTCTTGCGCAGGATCACCCACGACAGCAGCACCACCGCCACCGCCACCCAGATCAGCCAGGGCACGTGCAGGAAGTCGCCATTGCCGATCCACTCGAAGCTGGGAATCTCGTTATTGAGCACCGTGGTGCCATCGGCCAGCAGATAGGCCGCACCGCGAAACGCCGTCATCGTGCCCAGCGTCACCACGAAGGCGTTGATGTTGAGGAAAGCCACCATGGCACCATTGACCATGCCCATCAACAGCCCCGAGAGAACGAACATCGGGATCGACCAGCCCGGTGCGGCACTGAGCGATATCTGCATGCCCAGCACGGCAGAGACGGCCAGCACCGAACCGACCGACAGGTCGATGCCGGCCGTGAGGATGACGAAGGTCATGCCGGCCGCCAGCACCAGGTTGATGGCGACCTGGCGCAGGATGTTCATGGTGTTTTCGGTGGTGGCGAAATTGGAACTGCCGTCGCCGCTGAGATAGATCGTCAGTGCATAGAACAGCAGATACAGCACCACCAGCACCGGCAACATGCCCAGCCGGTGCAGCAACCATTGCGACGCCGTGGAAGAGGAACGCGCGGGAGCGTCGTGCTTGGAAAGGGAAGTGGAATCAGCCATGACTAGGAGGAATGGGAAGAAGGAGAAGAATGGACCGCCGCAGCGTCGATGGCAGGCGGCCGGGCGCCCTCTGCATGCGTGCCGTGCATGCCGGCGGTATCGGTGGCCAGGTGCATGATGGCCTCCTGGGTGATGGCGGCACCGGCGAGTTCGCCGGTAATGGCGCCCTCGCGCATGACCAGCACGCGGTCGCAGATGCCGATGACTTCCGGCAGCTCGCTGGAGATGACCACGACCGCCACGCCCTGCTCGGCCAGCTTGTGGACAAGTTGATAGATCTCGCTCTTGGCATAGATATCCACACCCCGTGTGGGCTCGTCCAGGATCAGGACCTTGGGCGCAATCTCCAGCCAGCGCGCCAGCAAGACTTTCTGCTGGTTGCCGCCGGAGAGCTTGCCGACCGCCACTTGCGGATGGGCGACCTTGACTTTGAGCCGCTGGATGGCACCGCGTGCCACGCCATCCAGGGCGCCGCTGCGCACCAGCCCCATACGGCTGTGGCGGCCGGCCACGTTCATGGTGGCGTTGGCCCCCACGGCCATTTGCAGGAACAGGCCCTGGCCCTTGCGGTCTTCGGGCACGTAGGCGATACCGGCGCGCATGGCCGCACGCGGCTCATCGATCTGCACGGCCTGGCCTTCCAGCAGGAGGTGGCCGCCGCTGCGGGGGTCCGCCCCGAAGAGCAGGCGTGCCAGCTCGGTACGGCCGGCACCGACCAGCCCGGCAAAACCCAGCACCTCGCCTGCACGCACCGAGAAGCTGGAAGGCTTGACCTTGCCGCCGGCCAGATCCTGCACTTGCAGCACCACCGGCAGGGTCGCTGCACGTTCAGGCGCCATGCGGGTGTGCTGGTAGAACTCGCCCAGCGAGCGGCCCACCATCATCTGCACGATGCGTTCGGAATCGATCTCCTCGCGCGCCAGTTCACCCACGAAGCTGCCATCGCGCAGCACCGTCACGCGGTCCGCCAAGGCATGCACCTCGGCCATGCGATGGCTGATGTAGATGATGGCCAGGCCCTCATCGCGCAGGCGTTTCACTACGCCGAAGAGATGTTCGGTCTCACGTTCGGAGAGCGCCGCCGTCGGTTCATCCATGATGACGATGCGGCTGCGGTGCACCAGCGCACGGGCGATCTCGACCTGCTGCTGTTCGGCAATCGAGAGCCGCCCCGCACGGTCCGTTGCCCGGAAGGCCGCGCCCAGCTGCCTGAGCACGGCATCGGTGCGACGGCGCATGGCGGCGTGATCGATCAGCCCCCAGCGCGTGCGCAGTTCGCTGCCCATGAAGACATTGGCGGCCACGCTGATGTTGGGGGCGACGGCCAGTTCCTGGTAGATCAGGTTGATGCCGGCGGCGCGGCTGGCGCCGGGGTCGCGCAGCGAGACCGGATGGCCGTCCAGCAGGATCTGTCCGTCATCCGGTGCATTAACGCCGGAAAGCACCTTCATGAGCGTACTCTTGCCGGCGCCGTTCTCGCCCATGAGGGCGTGGATCTCGCCGGGACGGATGCTCAGGTGCATGTCCGACAGCGCGCGCGTGGCCCCGAAGGACTTGCTGATGCCGGTCATCTGCAGAATGGGAGTGGAAGTCATGGCAATCAAAGAAAGCAGCCGCGTAGCGGCAAGCGCGTCCCGCAGCAGGAAGTTCTCCTGGCTGCGGGCGCTGCGGATCGGGCACGCTCACCGGTGAGGTGAGCTGCAAGATGCGTGGCTTCAGTTGGCCGGGACCCAGCCCTTGTAATCCGCCACGTTGTCGCGCGTGATCAGCTTGACCGGCAGCAGCTTGACGGGCTTCTCGGGGGTGCGGCCATTCATGACCTGATAGCCGATGGCCACGCTTTCGGCGGCCATGCCATACGGGTCCTGCGCAGGTGAAGCAGCGAAGAGCGACTTGGCGTCCTTGAGTGCGCGTTCGGCATCGGGCGCGCCATCCACACCGGTGATGACCTTGATGTCGCTGCGCTTGGCCTGGCGGATGGCCAGTTCGGCGCCGATGGCGGTAGGGTCATTGATGGCGAAGACGCCATCGATCTTGCCTTGCGCGGCCAGCAGGTTGGACATGGTGGTCATGCCGCCATCACGGCTGCCGCCGGCGTTCTGGTTGTCGGAGAGGATCTTGATGCCGGGCGACTTCTTGAATTCGGCCTTGCAGCCGGTGACGCGATCCATCACCGCCGACACCGGCGGACCATTGACGATGACCACATTGCCCTTGCCCTGCAGCTTGTCGGCGATGAACTTGCAGGACTCGGCGCCGGCCATGGTGTTGTCCGACATGACGGTCACATCCGCACCTTCGGCGGCCACGTCCACGGCCACCACCACGATGCCGGCCTTCTTGGCCTTCTTCACGGCCGGACCCACGCCCTTGGAGTCGGCCGCATTGAGCACGATCATGTCGACCTTGTTGGCGATGAAGTTCTCGATCTGGCCGACCTGGGTGTTGAGGTCATACTTGGAGGAGACCACGGTGACCTTGGCGTCCGGATTGATCTTGCGGGCGCCGCTTTCAGCGCCCTTGGCGATGGCCACGAAGAAGGGATTGGCCAAGTCGCCGAGGGTGACGCCCACCGATTTCAGGGGCTTGTCTGCCGCCTGGACAGGGGCCGTGGCGGCGCCCAGGGCGAGGGTGGCGCAGGCGATGGCGAGGGATTTCTGGATCATGCTGGTCTCCGTTCTTGTTGGAAGTTCGAGGGGGATGGCTGGGGCCTGTCGCGGCCCTTTGCTGCTTGCTGCTTGCTGCTCACAACACGCCGGAACCGTCAGTCCCGGCGAACAATCTGGTCGGCTCGGCTGCGTGTGGTCTCGATCAGCGCTGCATTGATTTCATCACTGTTCATCACCCACGCCTCGGCCTCTTCGGGACTGCGTCCAAACTGCACGTGGCGCGCGATCAGCCGCTGCAGCCGCACGGCGGGATCGACATCGATATACCAGACCTCATCGAGCAAGGGCCGCACGCGCGCCCAGTGGCCGCGATCGAGCAGCAGGTAATTGCCTTCGGTGATGATGAGCTGCGTCTCGGGGTCAATGGCGATGCTGCCGGCGATGGCTTCTTCGATCTCGCGCAGGAATTGCGGTGCATAGATGAGTTCATCGGCCTGCTGTTCGCGCAGCCGGGACAGCAAATGAACATAGCCGGCACTGTCGAAGGTATCTTCCGCGCCCTTGCGCGCGGCGCGGCCCAGGCGCGCCAGCTCTGCATTGGCGAGGTGGTAGCCATCCATGGGCAGGATCACGGAATGCGCCAGTCCCTGCGAGCGCACATGCTCAAGCAGCGCCTGCGCCAGGGTGGACTTGCCGCTGCCGGGCGGGCCGGCAATACCGAGTATGGTGCGCCGGCCGCTGGCCAGCAGGGCCGCAAGCCGGTCGTTGAACACTGCCGGAATCATGGTCGACTCATTCCTTTTTCTAAGGATCGCCCGCAGGGCCATCCGCACGCGGCATGCGCGCGCTTTATTGAAATGCAGCACAACAGCAAGGGCTGCCGTCGCACTCGCTACGCCCATCGGCCGCACTGCAGGCGGCTGGCGTGGCGGCCGGAGGAGGACGTGAGCGAATTACGGAAAGCCGACAAACTAAGCGATTTTGTCTCCTGAATTTCAGCGCTCCTGAATATTCATGCGTAATTTCTAATTATTGCTAGTTCCGCCTCGTCAACGTGATGAAATTTTCTTTGAATATTGTCGATATCGATCTGCTTATGAGTAAGTCAGCGCCATGAAAAAAGGACGCTACGGGTGAGGTGGCGTCCTTGCCTGGCTTGCAACAACCGAGGTCGTCGCGGCGGATCAGTGTTGCCCCAGCGCCGCTGCATCGGCCACCACCGTGGCAAAGCGATCGGCCAATTCGGTCAATGCCACACGCTGCACCTCGGCGGCGCTCACCGGCGCGCCGCCCAGCGGGTCCGGCAGGTCGCGGGTGGCGCAGGCGGCGGCCACGACCGTGGAGGCATAGCCATGGTCCAGCGCCGAGCGCACGGTCGCGCTCACGCACATGTGGGTGGCAAAGCCGCTCACGATCAGGGACTTGCGGCCGGTCTTGCTGATGGCCTCATCCAGCCCGGTAGCGGCGAAGGCATTGGGCAGGCCCTTGGGCAGCACCAGCTCCTCACCCTGCGGCTGGACGCCGTCGATGATGGCCACGTGCGGACCTTGCGGATCGAACATGGCACTGCCCGGCTTGCTGTGGTGGACGATGTGGATCACCGGCGCGCCGGCGGCACGGGCCTGGCGCAGCAGCTCGGCAATCTGGCCGACGGCGGCATCGATGCCGGCCAGCGGGGCGCGGCCGGTGGTGTATTCGGTCTGGTGGTCGATGATGAGCAGGACGGCTTCCTGCCAGGTGGCAGCGCGGGCGCTGCCGCCGGCGATCTGAATGAGGGTCTGGGGAGAGGACATGGGCGGTTCCTTGTTAAAAAACGTTCGAAAGAAGTCGATAAAACGCTGCAACTGATCGTCTATGCACAGTGACGGACCATCTTAGTCCGATAAAATTCGCACTGCCATTCACCGAAATCGCCAGCCCCCTGTGAAAAAATTAACAGCCCGCAGCAAGGCCTCGCCCTTGCCCTCCCCGCAAGCCATGCATGCCGCCCTGGATGCCGACTGGGAAAGCCTGCGCAGCTTCGCCGCCTTCGTCGAAGCCGGCAGCCTCTCCGGCGCGGCCCGCGCGCTGGGCGTCACGCATGCCACCATCGGCCGCCGCCTGCAGCTGCTGGAAGAGGCCCTGCAGGCGCCGCTCTACCTGCGCCGCGCCGAGGAGGTGGAACTGACCCGCCTGGGCGAGAGCGTGCTGGCGGCCGCCAGCGCCATGCAGGAACAAACCCGGCAACTGGCCCGCACACTGGCCGGCGGAGACTTGCGGCTGGAAGGCAAGCTGCGCCTGGCCTGCACCGATGCCATCGGCACGATGTTCCTGGCGCCGCGCCTGCCCGCCCTGCTGGACCAATGGCCGGCGCTGGATGTGGAATTCGCCCTGGGCCACCAGACCCTGAGCCTGGCGCGGCGCGAAGCCGACCTGGCCCTGCGCTTCGGCAAGCCCCAGGATGGCGAACTGATCGCCAGGCCGCTGGGCGCGGTGCGCTTTTACCTGTGTGGTACGGCGGACAACGTCGCACTCTGGCGGCGGGCGCGCAAGACAGCGCCCTTCGTGGCCTATGACGATGGCGTGCCGGACATTCCGGAGACACGCTGGATCGCCGACCATGCGGCCGGCAACCCGGTGCGTTTTCGCAGCACCAGCCTGGTGGCGCAGTGCATGGCCGCGCGCGCCGGGGTGGGGCTGGCCTTGCTGCCAAGCTATCTGCTGGCCCCGGAACTGCAGACTGTGGAGCCTGCGCCACAGCTGCAGCGCGAGCTGTGGGCGGTGTTCCACCGCGACCTGAAAGCCCTGCCCCGGCTGCGCGCCGTGCTGACGTGGCTGCAGGACTGCTGCACGCAACTCTGAGAATTGCCGCACGGACAAGTCCGGCCTGCCCTGGCGGCCGCTGCCCGGGGGCGTGCGGTGCTATAATCGCGAACCTCCGGGGATGGGCTCCTCCACCGCTGCAGCAGCAGATTCCAGCGGCCCGCCGCCCTCCTCCTCGCCGGCGCGCGCATGTTCCATGCGTCCTTCCTGCGCTCTTCGCCTGATAAAGATTTATGCAGAAAAAAGTATTCATCAAAACCTTCGGCTGCCAGATGAACGAGTACGACTCGGACAAGATGGCCGACGTGCTCCATCTCGCCGAAGGCCTCGTCAAGACCGATCGTCCGGAAGAGGCCGACGTGATCCTGCTGAACACCTGCTCGATTCGCGAGAAGGCGCAGGAAAAGGTGTTTTCCGACCTGGGCCGCCTGCGTGCGCTCAAGAAGGACAAACCCGACCTGCTCATCGGCGTGGGCGGCTGCGTGGCCTCGCAGGAAGGCGATGCCATCATCAAGCGCGCGCCCTTCGTGGACATGGTGTTCGGGCCGCAAACCCTGCATCGCCTGCCGCAGATGATTTCCGAGCGGCGCTACAGCGGCCGCCCGCAGGTGGACATTAGCTTCCCGGAGATCGAGAAGTTCGACCACCTGCCGCCGGCCCGCGTGGAGGGAGCAACGGCCTATGTCTCCATCATGGAAGGCTGCAGCAAGTATTGCAGCTACTGCGTGGTGCCCTATACGCGCGGCGAAGAAGTCTCGCGCCGCTTTGAGGATGTATTGACCGAAGTGGCCGGGCTGGCCGACCAGGGCGTCAAGGAAATCATGCTGCTGGGCCAGAACGTCAACGCCTATCGCGGCGTGATGGAAGATGGCGAGATCGCCGACTTCGCCCTGCTCATCGAATACATCGCCGAGCTGCCGGGCATCGAGCGCATCCGCTTCGTGACCAGCCATCCCAAGGAATTCTCGCAGCGCTTGATCGACACCTATGCCAAGGTGCCCAAGCTCTGCAATCATCTCTACCTGCCGGCGCAACACGGCTCGGACCGCACGCTGGCGGCGATGAAGCGCGGCTATACCGCACTGGAATACAAGTCGGTGATCCGCCGCATGCGCAAGGTGCGCCCGGACATCACGGTGCAATCGGACTTCATCGTCGGCTTCCCCGGCGAGACCGAGGAAGATTTCGAAGCGCTCATGAAGCTGGTAGCCGATGTGGGCTTCGACAACAGTTTCTCCTTCATCTTCAGCCCGCGCCCCGGCACGCCGGCCGCCAGCCTGGCCGACGACACCCCGCAGGAAGTCAAGCTGGCCCGCCTGCAGCGCCTGCAGGCTGCGCTCAACGACAACGCGGCCAAGATCAGTGCCGCGCAGGTCGGCACGGTGCAAAAGGTGCTGGTGGAAGGCATTTCCAAGCGCCGCGAGCATGAGCTGCAAGGCCGCACCGAGAGCAACCGCGTAGTCAACTTCGACGGTGGCCCGAATGGCCAGCGCCTCATCGGCGAGATCCTCGAAGTCCGCGTGACCGAAGCCTTCCCCTTCTCGCTGCGTGGCGAGATCGTGACCCGTCATTGATGATTCAATCCCCTTAACCGGAATCGTGCATTGAAAAAAATCCCCAATCAGCCTCATCACTTCACGCCCCAGCCGCTGGACAACCGGCGCCTGGCCAACCTGTGCGGCGCCCTCGATGAAAACCTGCGCCAGATTTCTGCCGCGCTGGACGTGACCATCTTCCGCCGTGGCGACCGCTTCGTGGTCACCGGCACCAATGCCGAACGCGCAGTGGAAGTGCTGGAACGTTTCTACGAGAAGGCCGACCGTCCGGTGGCCGTGGACGATATCCAGCTGGCCCTGGTGGAGCAGCGTGCCAACGCCGCCGCCGATGAAGAGGCCGGCCTGCCGCCGCTGCCGGCGCGTCGTGGCAAGGCCGCTGCGGCAGCGCCTGCTGCGGCTGCCGCTGACGACAAGGACAGCCAGGACCCGCTGCCCGAGAGCCCCATCCTGAAGACCCGCAAGCACGACCTGCGCGGACGCACCCCGCACCAGAGCCAGTATCTCAATGCCATCCTGGAACACGACATCACCTTCGGTGT